>JAABUO010010071.1_pt1 | contig 10504 bp, 7 predicted proteins | sample 5559291 | NCBI WGS metagenome assembly JAABUO01 (sample SAMN10711878, study PRJNA513372) | rock metagenome | isolation source: Antarctica rocks | place: Antarctica: Victoria Land, Finger Mt sud
TTCTTGATTGATGAGGGCGGGGAGGGGGGTGAGGTTGGAGAGCAGATGGTAAGCTATTGAGAGAGTTTGTTGAGCGGACGGGGCAAGGGGGGTCGGGAAGGTGATTCGGTAGAATTGAGTTGGGCTGCGTACTTAGTATGGGGATAGCTATAACTTGGGGGAGTTGAAAGTGGTTATACCTATAAGGATCGTATTCGACGACTTCACTCCGAAACGGCGCTTTCCCGGCATCTTTCTTGTCCCTGACTTCGAACCCTCCAACCTTGCCAATTACTTCAGCCTTGAAAGGGACATAGTATTCGCTTTGCGATTTCTTGTCAACGTTTTCTATAACCACATTGACCGTCTCTCGTACATATCCCTTCTCCAGATTGACATTCCGTAATAGGTTGACGTTCTTAAACACTTCAGGAGGTTTGAAATTACTGGGCAGGATTTGATGAGACGATGGAGGTGTTGTGATATTTGGTTCGGCAGCGCATGCGGTCGAGAGTAGGGAGAGCCCAGCCGCAATCAGAGCGAGCGACCTCATGGTTTATCGATGGCCAATTATCTCTTGAACTTTAGAAAAACCCTAGTACAACGGTGGAGCTGGTCAAACCATCTTCGTCGAAGTTTGGAGAGCTCTTACATCTTGAAGGTGGCCTTTCGGACTAGGGTAGTTTTAGCGCGATTTGCGCGTGGAAGTCGGAGATCGGCAAGTCCAGGCCGACTCCTTAGCCGAGGGGCATATTTTGCATATGCACTATGGAGTTTCTAAGCTTACTAGTAAAGAGTTGTCACCGCGCGATCATGGCCTAAATTGATCTGAAAATGGCAATCTATTCAGCTATGTTTTCGAGTGGCGTTCGTACTGAAGTACGAAGCTCTGGCTTCCTTGTGAAGCGTAGGTTTAGCCAACAGCAGATCCCGAGGAAAGGGAAGGGATTTTTGCAAACTTCGGAGGAGATAAGAAATGCTGTTGCATCTGGAAAACCGGTGGTAGCTTTAGAATCGACTATCTACACTCACGGTAGATAAAGTCCACCAGTATAACCAATTGCGCCTGACGCGGAGCACAGGCTTTCCATACCCTGAGAATGCTGCTCTTGCTTTACGGCTAGAGTCTATAGTACGTGAAAATGGAGGTGTTCCGGCTACAATTGGAGTTCTCAATGGTATTGCCCGCGTGGGCTTCGAGCGAGAAGAACTCATCGAGCTTGCGGCGTCAGCCGGTAAGCCAGATACAAAGAAGCTTTCGAGAAGAGATCTCGGATATATTTGCGGATTGGTGAGCGTCTTTGTTTTAGACCAATAAAGCATCACTCGTCCTCATTTGAAACTAGGGTCTGACCAATCAAAAACTGAACGGCGGTACGACGATTGCTGGTACAATGGTTCTCGCTCATCTAGCTGGCATCAAAATTTTTGCAACTGGTGGCCTTGGTGGGGTTCATCGGGGAGGAGAGAACACGATGGATATTAGCGCAGACCTCACAGAACTTGGAAGGACTGCAGTTACTGTCATCAGTAGTGGCTGTAAAAGCTTTCTTGACATTCCCCGGACACTGGAGTACATGGAGACGCAAGGGGTGTTTGTAGGCACCTTTGCAGACGGTCGTGACGGGAGGCTAGATTTCCCAGCGTTTTGGACTAGAGACAGCGGTATATCCAGCCCAGCTATAATCAGAGACGAGAAACAGGCGGCCGCAATTATCTGTAAGTCATTTACCATCTTTGTCGATGAGTATTTTCGTTTGTGATAGCTTCTGTCTCATGGTATTCTTCTCAGTCCGATATTAGTTCAATTTGAAGTCGATCAGGTGTATACTCCTCGATATATGAAAACACATTACTACTCTGGAATTTTAACCCCTACTCTATGCTTGCATTGGATGGACGTCGCTGACTTTTCCCCAGACGCTCAAAGATCCCTCTCCATCACATCTGGGATGTTCTTCGCAAACCCCATTCCAGTAGAGCATTCTCTCGAAGGAACCTATATGGACGGCATCATTGCTCAAGCTCTTCGTGATGCCAGCGACTCGGGTTCATCTGGAAGCGATAATACTCCATTCATCTTAAGGCGAATTCGCGAACTCACTGGAGGCAGCACTGTCAATGCTAACAGCGCCTTAGTTGAGGCAAACGTCCTTCGCGGGGTTAAAGTAGCAGCGGAACTTGAAGACTTGGAACTTCAGCAGGGTCTGATTCCTGAGCAAGATGATGGGTGAGAATACAGACTTATGCCGAACGGACATTTCGGCTGAAATTGGAAATTCCAGGGGTATTTCAGGGTCGAAAAAGACAACAACTACGACTCATTCATTTTCTAGGTCCTCCGCAGTACCTCTGCTAGTTCGAAACGTAGAAAGTATATCAGCTTCGGACAGTAGTCTGGACGCGCCTCTGGAGCGCCCTAGTTGTGTCGATTCCTCCGGCGATGCCATATCTCAACAAGTGTTGGTCCAGGACGGATTCGAAGCTTATGAAGCTGTCACTTCTATGGATCCTTCGACGTCTTTGAAAACCAGCACTTCATCGTCTCGCTCCCAAAATTTACCATCTTCAATCTCCCACATTCAGACAGACATAATAGTCGCCGGGTCTCTAGCCATCGATCTCTCATGCGACTACCTACCTCCTGTAAATTCTACGGGTCAAGATGTTCCGCAGCGGTTTACCTCAAACCCAGCTGCAATTACGCAGACCGTTGGCGGTGTCGGCCACAATGTTGCAACAGCGATACATTACCTTGGCACTTCAGTGCGACTCTGCAGCCAGGTTGGGGATGACTTACCTGGTTCTGCCGCTGTATCACAACTTACTGAACGAGGAATGCAAACAACAGGTATTACGAAGAGATCTGGGTTTCCTACTGCTCACTACGTCGCAATCAACGACTCTAAAAAAAACCTTATGCTAGCTATGGCAGACATGAGCATCTTGGAGCGCTCACAAAATCGTCGTGGTCGAATAGAGATCAAAACACCAGATAGTTCTTTTGTTAAGTGGCAAGCACATATGGATGCTTGCAAACCGACGTGGATCATCGTCGATGCCAACTGGGATCCCATAACTATCCTAAACTGGATCGGCGCCGAGAATGTAGTTCGGGCAAAGATCGCTTTCGAGCCTGTGTCAGCGGTGAAATCTAAACGACTTTTTTCGTTTATAAAGAGGTACTATACGCGCGATGATTTAGTTCTGGTTGATCTAGCGACGCCTAACCTTGTAGAGCTTGATTCCATGCATGCTGTTGCCAAACAAAAGGGCTGGTTTGACCATCGCTGGCGACGGTGGATAAATGCGATGGGCTCGTTAAAAATCTCTTTGGAAGATGGAGGGGCCTCCCACCAAGCTATACAGCTGCTACCTTACATTCCCACAATCTTGACAAAAATGGGAGACCGAGGGGTGCTTATGACTCAAATGCTTCGTCCTGGCGACAGTCGTTTGACATCTCCAGAATCTGCGCCGTATATCCTTAGTCGGTCGGAAACGAAGGACTCTATGGTGGGTGGGGTGTATATGCGTCTATTTCCATCGGTAGAAAAGGTACCAGAAAACGAGATAATCAGTGTCAACGGTGTAGGCGATACTTTCCTAGGTGTTTTAGTGGCTGGTCTCGCAAAACCGAGCCCCAAGAAGGTGGAAGATCTAATCGACATCGCGCAGAGAGGTAGCGTCATGACTTTGAAGAGCAAAGAGTCTGTCAGTCGACACATTTCTGAGTTGCGCTCGGAGCTGTAGTCCGATAAGGAAACTTAGAACTCGCCCTGTTGGCTTTCAAAAATTACAGTCACTTACATGTGGAGTGTATATCATATGTGAGCTCAGCTTATATACATTTATATCTTTACCGGATTCTCACCAACCCTTAATCAGCTTATTACTCGGCTCACTCCTCTCATCTAACACCTTCCTCGCCCCAGCACCATCAACAACGGGCAATCGGGTTGAACCCTTCCCACTTGTCGCTAAATTTGGATCCAATAAACCTATCTGGACTAATACACTCGCTTGATCCCAATATATGTGCTCATGGTACAGCTTCCCTCCTCGAATACAAACAATCGCCACCAAAGCAATCTCCACTTCCTTGTCGGTTGGTGCAATTCCAGGAAGCATCCAAGGGACTTCTTGCGTGTGTCGAAAGTACACATGCATCTCATCAACCACCCGATCCGTCCCAATCGTCCGTGATATAAGGCGCATCTTTAGCGAGGAAGGATTCCCGGGGATGAAGTAGTCTTTGTAAAACCGATGAAGGTCTTTATATCCAATCCCACCCGTCAGAGTTGGGATATGGTTCACATAAGGTCCAGCAACCATCGTCGCCATCGTCGCGTTAGCATCTTTGTGAGCGAATTCAACTACCCATCGTCAGCAACCAGGAGCTCCCCCCCAAATCAGCCCCCAATGGAAAAGAATAAAAAGACTCACGCCCCACATGCTCCTCCCACACCCCCTCCAAATCCACCTCAATCTCAAACCCTCTCCTGACCGCCGCCAACGACCTCGTCCACGCCAACCCCGCCGCAACCTTATCAAATTCCTCCAGATCCGTTTCCGCGAACCCCACCTCTACCTCCGGATACGAATATATTTTGTATTTCTGCGCTTTTGGTTGCGCGCCAGCGACGTGGACGACGACGTTCAGGCTGGGCGGGTAGCCTGCTGCGGGCGCGGGCAGCTTGTCGGGGTAGTAGGCGACGAGGGTGCAGAGTTTGTTTGTGGGTTTGAGACAGACGTCTAGGACTACGGAGGCGGCTTCGCCGTAGGCGATCTATTGCGTCCTCTCCAAAATGGCCAGAATCAGTCCCCAGTCATTTTTACAAACAGTCCACTCTCTCGATACTCATCACAATGTCCCATCATCCGCTCAAACATAATTCATACCCCAACCCATTCAGCCAACACCAAAAACTTGAACGTTATCTTGCATAAACCTCCCCCCCAGGGCAATCACAAAGAAATTCACTCCTACATACAATCACCCACTTCCCCCCCACCCCAACCCTCAACTCCTCGGCCATATTCTGCACCTTCCTCACATACTCCTTTCGAGAACTCGTAAACGGCAGGTAGGTCACTTGGAAGCCTTCGTCTTTCCAGTGCTGGAGCGTTGTTGGGTCGAAGGAGGAGTCTTCGGCTGTGAGGATGAGGTTGAGGGGGTCAGTCGTGGTGGCGGGGGACCAGGAGAATTTCATCTTGGGATGAAGGGTGCTGTGGTGGAAGTGGGGTGGTTTGGGGGGGTTTGGTGGTTGTGTTGGACGTCATTGGGCACGTGGAGATAAGATAAGAACGCACCTAATGGATCCGTGCTGGATCTGATTAGCCATTGAAAATCAATTTGTGCAAAGCCTCAATATTATCTACTACAGTAGCTACCTATCCTACCTAAAGCAACTAAGCAAACTTTTCCGACCCAGGAAGATAATCCTCATCCCTGCTATGCTGTTAAAAACTACACAAATGCAAGTCGGATATCTCGTCAAAACACATAAAAACACATAACACGCACGACGACACGGGCTCTGTACAAGACTATGGATACGGCTAGCATAGTGGCTGTTGGTATCGGTGAGCTGGGAAAGGTATGGGAACAGGTAATGGAAAGTGTGGGCTGGTTGAGTTGAGAGGAGGATGGAAACCCCCTAATTTATTTCGAGCATCTTTATATCAAAGATGAGAGTGGAATTCGCGGGAATACCAGGGAGCGATTTGCTGCCATATGCCAAACTGGCGGGCACGGTAATTCTGCGCTCGCCGCCGACGGACATGCCCGCGACACCAATATCCCAGCCTTTGATGACTTCACCGGATCCGAGTTTGAAGGTGAAGGGTTTCCCCTTTTTGTTGGCTGGAAAACATTTAGCACGTTCGAACAGGAAGGACGAACTTGGGGAATCAATGTACCATCAAAAACCTGCCCATCCTCAAGCTTTCCAATATACCTCATACCGACCTTGTTCCCTTTCTTTGACGCAGTGCCCTTGCCGAGCTTCTTATCGTCGATTTTGACACCTTGGACGGTCTTGACTCCAAGGTTGGCTTTCGGCTTCTCGCTGTCCTTTTTCGTCTCGCGATTTGAGTCTACTTTGGCATCGGCCTTCTTATCTTTCGCTCCGTTGGCAGGGCCTTGTTCGAGGTTCTTGGCAAACTGCACCTTCTTGTCGGCTTTTGGGCTGGCGATCTCTTTGGTATCCTTTTTCCCCTCTTTCTTGACATCTTTGCCCTCAACTGCCGCCTCGACTGCCTTTCCGGCATTGTTCTTCAACTTCTTCAATTGTTTCTTGCTCAGCTTTGGTTCCCCGTTCATGGCCGGTTCGGCAGGTTTTAGAGACTTCGCCATGATATCGTCAAGGTTTGCTGGCTCTTCGTCTAAGTCCTCGGCAACCCGTTTGTTTTTACCCTTATGAGCTGCTTCCTCTTTCTTGATCAATCGAGGCGCCTCTTCATCCGAGGCAAGTTCAGTGATGCGAGGGTCCTCGAGTTCATCGATGTCGTCGCTCTCCTCCTCGTCGAGTTCGTCTTCATCAGGGGCCAGGTCGTAGTCATCGTAGTCCTCTGAATCGTCCTCCCCATCGTAAATTTCGTGCTGATGATTGTGACCGTCGTCTGCTGGTACGACGTAGTTGCCTGTAAGGTAAATAGCGTGAGTTCCAGAGACCTTGAAAAATGCGCGCTGGTCCTCGCAGATAGTAATGTCAAGCGGTTGTTGGTAATTCTGTAATAACCCATTAGTGATTTGCTGACATGCCAATTTTCGGGAAGTTCCCCGCCTACCTTTGATGGATCCAAGGTGCAAAGGACTAGTTCCTCCATTTCAGGCATCTCGTCATCGTCGTCCTCGTTGCTGCTCTCTTCATCCAAATCCGTCGCCTTTGCTTTGCCCTTCTTCTTTTTCGACACCTCTCCATTCACAGCAGGCGCATCATCTATTTCGTCATCGTTATCGTTCTCCGCAAGCGCCTTCATCATCTGCTCAACAGCAGCTTGTTTTCGCGCTTTCTTACTTTTGCTTGGATCACTCGGGCCGCCATTCTTCTCTTCGTCATCGTCAGAGGACTCATCATCATCGTCGTCTTCGTCAGACCCTGCACCCTCCAGAAGACCTTTTAAATAGTCTTCATCCTCGGAATCGTCGTCAGATTCGCCATCCCCGCCGGGTCCATTGGGATCATAGATTATTTTAAGAGTTGCTCTAGGGGCAGCATCTCCATTGGTTGTTCCGGTTTGCTCTAGTTCAGCACTTGGATCAATGGCAGCCATTGTAATCCGGAACTAGAAGAACGTAAGCTCAATGGTTTCTTCGCAAAGAAGCTTGTTGCGATAATTTAGATCGGAAAGACTCACGGTAGCTGGAAAGTCAACGGTAGCCGGGACCAGATGATCCCCAGCAGGGACTTCCAGTCCGTAGACAGCAACAGGTAGTAACCCCGACATTATAGAAAGTTCTGAGAACTTTTCGTGCAGGTCAATATGGTAAAATCCTACGCAGACTCGCAGGAGGAATGACAACAGAGAAACTGTCAGAATTTTCTATTGGATTTTGGAAGAAGGTAACACTTCTGAGTGTTGTATATTAAATTGGGTAGAGGTAGGAAGCTCAAGACTAAGTAGCTCGAACTTTTTTTCGCGCTATCAGATAACCAGATGTGTATCGGGAGCTATGGCGCTAGCGACCTCGCGACTCTCTCAACGTGTGTAGTTTCAGAAACCTCTGTAAAGAGGTCCTTGTTGCACCAACATCATGAGTGAGCAATACAAATCCATGCTTTTTTAAGCTGCGGTCATGTCACTGCACTCGCCTGGTCCAGCACTGGGCAACCCAACGCTGTTCAGCTTCCGGGGTTAACAAAACACTTGAGGCCGGTGAACCGACGTCATGGGTTCGAGACTTGAGGGGAACTCCTCAGCGGTGCGCAAAAGGATCGAGAAGCATAAGTTCGAGAACGAAGAGGGGGAAGAGTACGAGTCATCCAAGTTTGGAGGCTTCACCGATTACTTCCGACGCAAGAAAACCAAGCTTCAGAACCTTGATGCCGAGCTCCGGTCATCATCTACGGACCATCCTCGCATTTTTCGCGGTGTTGTCGCACATGTAAATGGCTATACTCAGCCCTCGTTGAACGATCTACACAACCTCATCGTCAGCTATGGGGGCGGTTTCATGCAGTACTTGGATGGCAAGACTACCGTGACCCACATCATCGCCAGCAATCTTACGCCGAAGAAAAAATTAGAATTCTCACGATACCGCATTGTAAAGCCCGCATGGGTAGTTGATAGCATCAAAGCAGGGAAACTACTACCGTGGGATGGCTATAGGGTGGTAGATGAAGGGATAGGGCAAAGGGTCTTGGGCTTCGAAAATGGCAATGTCGTTAGCCAAGCGAACACCCAACGCCAGGGTTATAGAGATCAAACAGATACAAGCTGGTACACTGAGCAGGTCAAGAGCGTGGCTGATGAGCTCGACCAACACCAGGCTGAATTTTCTTTTTCGAGCACCCAGATACCACCCGATGAAGATATCGATTTGGGTGACAACAACAACGTCGGGTTTGTACGGATTGCAGGAGATGTCAGAAACGATGCAGAACGGTCTCCGTCTAATAGAGATAGCCGTACTCTGAAGATTAAGGAAGTGGAACACACTGAACAAGCAGACGATTTCCCAGGAAATAGTGCTCCAGATAAGGCACAATTTACCACGATACCTGCTGCGAATGCCTTACCAGTGGTAGACTATAAACCCGTAAGTAACGAGATGGCAAATTCAGGACAATCACCATTCGGTGTTTCATTATGCAAGAACCAGTCACCACAGAGTACGGAGAACGATGATCCTCACCTAAACAGCAGGGAGGCTGTGACGACCGCTGAAGAGCATAACGCCTTGCTCCTGGCAGACCCGAAAGTATGGAAATCCACCGTTGTGAACCCTGGGTTTCTGAAGCAATACTACGAAGAGTCACGTTTACATCACTTATCTACCTGGAAAGCGGATCTAAAGTCCCAACTCCAGGCTTTGGCTGCCGAAAAGTCCTCATCCCAAAAATCAAGGGAGAAGCGTCCATCTGGATCGAGGAGATACATCCTACATGTTGACTTCGACAGCTTCTTTGCGGCAGTCTCGCTAAAGAAACATCCTCAATACGTGGATGAACCCGTCGTCGTAGCTCATGGTGGAGGCTCTGGCTCTGAAATTGCAAGCTGTAATTATCCTGCCCGCAAATTCGGTATCAAGAACGGAATGTGGATGAAGCATGCACAGACAATGTGTCCAAATTTGAAGGTTCTTCCTTATGACTTTAACGCGTATGAAGAAGCCAGCAGAAACTTCTATGTCTCAGTAATTGATACTGGAGGTACTGTGCAGAGTGTCAGCGTTGACGAGGCTCTTGTCGATGTCACCGCAGAATGTATTGCTGCTGGTGGACATAAGGGCATAGGCATAGCTGAGGGCAGCATCTGGCGAGAGCAAGCGAAAGCAGATGAGGTTGCACTCGGTATTCGGGAAAAAGTCAAAGGGGAAACTGGCTGTGCTGTTTCCGTGGGGATAGGAGGAAATATCTTGCTAGCAAAAGTTGCACTACGAAGAGCAAAGCCAGCAGGCCAGTATCATATCAAGCCTGAGGAAGTCCTCGATTTCATAGGTGGTATTACTGTACAGGAACTACCTGGCGTTGCCTATAGCATAGGTGGTAAGTTAGAGGAGATCGGGGTGAAGTACGTCAAAGATGTACGAAAGCTCACGAAGGAGAGGTTAATGTCCACCCTCGGACCTAAGACGGGAGAGAAAATATGGGATTACTCTAGGGGTATTGACCATGTCGAGGTCGGAGAGCAGGTCATTAGAAAGTCTGTCTCAGCGGAAGTGAATTGGGGTATTCGCTTCGTGACCCAGGAACAAGCCGATGAGTTTGTTCAATGCTTATGTGAAGAGTTACACAAACGTCTCGTAAATGAGAAAGTCAAGGGGCGTCAGCTTACTATAAAAATCTTGAGGCGGGCTGCAGATGCACCGTTAGATCCACCTAAGCATCTTGGACATGGCAAATGTGATACCTTCAACAAGAGTGTCGTTTTAGGGGTCCCAACGAACGACAAAGAAATACTAGGTCGAGAGGCTATAGCAATAATGCGAGGGTGGGGCTTTTCTCCCGGGGAATTAAGAGGCATAGGAGTGCAGGTGACAAGGCTGGAACCGCTCAAAGGCTCAGCGGGAACCCCAATCGAAAGCAGCCAAAAGCGTCTTCAATTCAAAAGTTCGACCACGCCAAAGCTATTAGTACCGGTAGTTAGGGACGTTGTGGATGGCATTGAAGAAAGTCCAAAGAAACCGCAAAGCCCCATACACCATCTACCAGCTACCTTGACGTCGGAGATATCACCAAGTGGACAACGCCGCAAGCCTTTGAACACTCTTGGCACTCAATTCATTCTCCCCTCACAGATTGACCCTGAAGTCCTTGCCGAGCTGCCTGAAGACATCAGGTCCAAATTTCAATTC
>JAABUO010010072.1_pt1 | contig 10504 bp, 12 predicted proteins | sample 5559291 | NCBI WGS metagenome assembly JAABUO01 (sample SAMN10711878, study PRJNA513372) | rock metagenome | isolation source: Antarctica rocks | place: Antarctica: Victoria Land, Finger Mt sud
ACAATACAGCAAGCAAGAAGCAACCTAAATCTACAGTTCAGGCAGACAGAATTGAGCTTTAGGTTGCTTCTTGCTTGCTCTGTTGCTGTTGACAGCTTGAGCCCTCAGTGCGATCAGCCCCGCAGCTGCTGCAACAGGAGCCCAAGAAATTGCTGCTGCAAGGACCATGTGACTGACCCCCCACCCCCCCCCCTGGCCCCTGGATCTGGGCGCCCCTGTTGGCTGCATGGCTGTACCCGGGCTGATTGGGCTCAGAGTGCTTAAGGCCTGAGCACATGACCTGGGTCCATGTGAGCCTTCTGTGTCTGAGCGCTCTAATGCTGGAGTCTCAGAAGGTAAGATGTGAGTTATGCTCCCTGGAGTCATTGTTTGGCGGTCATGTCTGAAAATGCCCCCTTGACTGTCAAAACATCCGATCTACATTTGGCTCCTATGAGTAGTCCTCGCTCGACTGCATCGCTGACAGTCAAGGGGGCAGTGTTTACCACTGCAAGCACCTGCAGCCAGTATCTTCACATTCAGCCAAGGCCATGACTACATACGCAGCAAACATGGCAAATTTACATTGCTCAATTGGCTCGCACAATTGCTGTAGATTTTATCTGAGATCAAGTCAAGCAGACACGGACTCAGGGAAAATCTGCAGCACCTCATCTGCATGCTCAGCCTTGTGAGCAATGCAATAAAGCAAGCACATCGCACAACTTTTCATCACAACAGTGCCAAAGCAACATGCAATAAGAGGGTTGACCCCCAGCAGCCTCCTCAAAGCCCCATGCATGCACTCAGTGGCTGTTTTCTGCCAGAAGCAGTGAAGTAAACAGCAAAAATTGTCACCATGGAACAAATTCACACCGTATCTTTAACACAATCAAGAGAGCAAGACAAGGGCAAGATCTGCGCCTTGTGACAGGTTATCAGCAGTCGCAGACTACTGAAGCAGATTCTCGGCGTGACAGGTATACCTGATATGCCTCGAGTCCTCTGTCTTTGGCCACACCTCCCATTATCTGGCTCATCAAGCTTGCAAGAAGTCCTGCAATAGCTTTCTGTGCGCTTTTGAGTGGCCGGTGTCCACCAGATTCCGCAACTCCAGCACATTGGCTGTGTCAAGACTGCTGCAGATCATGAAAATCAAGGCTGACGTACCAGGAGGAGTACAGGGACACGTTGCGGAACCCTGCCGGTCAAACACATCAGCCTGGATTTTAAGGGTCTGCGGCAGACTCGACTCGAACAAAGTGCTGGTGAACAGGCCTGCAAAGCATGACTGTTTGTACTGCAGGGCTGGCAGTGGTGCAGTGTTGGTTGTCTAAGACACAGGTGTTGCTTTGCTAGGCAACACAGTAAGCACAGGGCTGACACTCAGGCATTGCATGGCATAACACAATGTCTGGCACAGGCATAATGCTACTCTCCCATTGCAGCACAGAACTGCCGATTAGCTCTCAGATGCCAACCTGAGCAACTTACCATGAGCACCTGACTGTTACAGCAGGCAAATGCAATAGGAGATCTGTCAAGAGCTCTTTGATCGCTTAAATGAGACACCATGTGGTTGCAGCTTGCTCAGACTGCAGTGAACTGTGCATGGATAGAATCTGCATATCACCCGTGAAGGCTAGTTGACCAGTGGGTTGCGCATAGATCTGCTGAGGCAAGGTAATAGCTCAGAGTACCTGTGTTGGTTTCTTCAAATGAGTCAGAGAATGCCACTGTTGGCACAGCGTCCTCCTTGGCCTCCCTAAGAAGTGTCACAGAAGGTCAAAAACGGACAAAGATCAATATTGAATAAAGCAATTGATGCACTTATTACACAATAAGCAGCGAGCAGAGCAGATCAGAGCAGAGCAGAGCACAGCACAGCAGAGCACAGCATAGCATCAATGGCTGTTGAAGCCTTCAGGCAGGTACCCTTGACTTCAAAAAATGGTAGCCTTGATGAGCAATTGCTGGTACGTATGGCTCATGTTGTCAAGTATACATGGAGACCTGTTTCCTCGTGCCAGCTGCCTGTATGTGTGCTATGAATTTACCAACCTACCTGTACACACTCAAATGGTGTGTTCACCTGAAATCACATGTTGCATTGTGCAGCTGTTGGATCTGTGCTAGGCCTTGTCTCAAATTGGGCTAGGCCTAACACAGATCCAAGAGCTGCGCAATGCAATCTGTGCTAGGCCTGGTCACATCCTGGGCTAGGGCTGGCACATGAGCATCATCACCAGCGTAGTGCACTGCCTCCATCACCTGCAGGTGTTGCAGCTATATCAGCACGAAGCTAGGTTCACCGAACATCATGCAACTTTACTCAAAGGCCTCAGCTACCGGATCAAGAACCCATTGCTGCTGAAGAGCAGTACCTGTGTTTGGAGGATGCAGTAAGTTCCTTGGAGTCTGCCGTCCCACTGATCTGTGTGACTGTAAGATCCATGCTCCAGATAACTTGCTCTGGCAGCCTCCGAAAGCGTTTGCTCTACAATACTTTGCGACATGAGTTTGCGTGCAACGCCAGGCACGCAGCAATGGCAGTGCCGAACAATCGCAAATTGGTACCTGCAGGACGCCGGCTATGACCACCTTCCAAAACTCCAAACGCACCAACGCGGGCTACCGTTACAACCGCTTTAGTAGCCCTTACACCAAAGCGCATTACCCGCGAAGCATCTTGCGGCACCGAGAACGACGCGTTCTGAGATGACTGAGGTACCCGAGGCATTGTGACTGTTATGTGATCACCAGGTTGAACGAGACCCTGCAAGTGTCCTGCCAACGAAATTTGACCGTGGCAACACCCGCACAGCGTCTGTCCTTAACACTGAGCTGCAGAAAGTCATCAAATCGCAACGCCCTATGAGAGATGAGAGAGAGAGATTACAATGCTGTGTTCCCACGTCGTTGCAGCCTCGGCATCACGAACGGTTCTGTGTATCGAATTTGTGGAAATTTGCATCTTTTCGTAGTCTTTGCATGCATTCAAAGCAAGGCTTGACACCTAGGGCTACTGTCTAAGTTTCGCACAGCTCAGGCGCAATGCTCTGTTTGCCCGCATAGCGTCTCCAGAGAGTTTGCATTGAGTATGGCTAGCGCTTGTGCTGAAGCTTGGACAATAGTGCGCCCCTGATCTTGGGACGTTGTGGAAATAAAGTGTCGGTTTGGCCAGCAGTCCCGATGCAGTCCAATGAAAGCGATGATGCTTCTGCAAGCCAAGATGAAGTGTGTATGTCATCAAAGGTGATATGACCTTCGCTGCAACTGGCACTGCACAGAGTCTTGCAATACGTTTTACAGAAGACGAGCGTTTTGGTGTAGATGCAATGATCTGCCATGCAGGACCATTGCAAAGCAGCTCAGGAAAGTCCAGTTCAGTCAAATCCAGCAAGTGCCAGAGACACAGACTCTAATGGCTTGGAAGACACTAAGGGAGAGTTGCAGCATGGGTGTGAACACTATCGCAGGCGCTGCAAATTGGTTGCGCCTTGCTGTGGGGAGGTTTTCTGGTGTAGACACTGCCATAATGACGCCAAGTCAGAGAATGAAGTGGTAAGGCAGTCTGCATTATCTGCTGACACCCCATTTCATCAGCAGCAGTGATTGTTGATGTATAGTTTTGTTGTACAGGATCCCAAGAAGAGACATGATCTGGAGCGCAAAAATGTGAGAGAGCTTGTGTGTGCTTTATGCGACACTCGGCAGCCTGTCAATCAGCATTGTCAGCACTGCTTTGTGACTTTTGGGGTCTACAGTTGCATGGAGTGTATATTTTTTGATGACGAGACAGCAAAGAAGCAGTTTCACTGTGACGACTGTGGCATTTGTCGAGTGGGGGGCAGAGAGAAATTCTTTCACTGTCAAACATGTGGTTGCTGCTATGACAAGAAACTTCAGGTAGTGTGAACACCTTCACTCTGTATGCTATAATTGCTGTGTGCTGTACTGCTGTTGAGATCAAACACCTTCAGATTGATACGCTTCCTTGACCCACATGCACTCTGACCCCCCAATCACTTTGCATGGCATTGTCATTTGTCTGCAATCCATAGGTTGTTGCATATACTGCAAGGTTGTGTGTGCTTTGAGCAGAATGATTTGCTTAGCGTGCAATGGATAATGTCCTGATCTGCAGGGCAAACACATCTGTGTACAGAACAGCATGAAGCAGAACTGTCCAGTATGCTTTGAGTTCCTCTTTGACTCTGTGCGACCAACTGCGGTTCTGAACTGTGGTCATACAATACACGAGGCTTGCCTGACGGTGAGTCCTTTGCACAGCTATCAGTTTGTAACCAACTGGTGGCTATCACCTGAGCTTCTTCTCATTGCTCAAAGTTTGCTGACTGAATGTGAAATTGCAATCTGCATGGACCATGTGTCATCAGTGTGAGGTTTGACTGCAGCATTATCTTGTCATTGTTTGTGCTTTGTGGTGTAATTGCTTGTGGTGTAATTGCTTGTGCTGTGGCAACACAGAGCAGCTGAGTTTGCATGGTATTCACTAGATTGTTTGCTTGCAGAGTATGACACAGAATCAGCAGATGTCTTGTCCAATATGCATGAAGTCATACATGGACATGGCTCCATACTGGCAGCACCTAGATGCTGAGATTGCTGTGACACCCATGCCACAAGACTATGCTAACTGGAGAGTGGATATCCTGTGCAACGACTGCAACAAACCTAGCAGGGTGCAGTTCCATATCCTAGCCTTGAAGTGTTCACACTGTCGGTCATACAACACGCGCCGTATCAAGCTGGAGGAGAACCAGGCAGTTCTTGATGCACACCTTACAGAAACAGCCATACAGAGAGACAGAACTGAATCAGCACCCTCTGAGCGCCATGATGACGCTGTGCAGTGAGTTTACAGCTGATTTCAGGTCTTGTGGTCAGGGTCCAGTGAACATTCAGTATTTGATGTCTGTATGTTTGGACAATTTGTTGTCGTGCAATGTTTAGAGAATTTACCTGGGCTCACCCAGTGGGCTGGTAAACGTGCCTATTGTGATGCATTAAAAGCACAGGTCCTCAATCAGGCAACCGAGCTACCCCTTGTTCTGCTTTGGTTGACACTCTGCTTATTCGTCCCTGACTAGCCTATCATGCTGCATGTCAATTTTGCCCCTAATGGCCTTTATCTGAGTACCCATCGCATTGTAGAGATTGCAGCAGTACACCACAATGTTTGGATGCAGACCAGCTTTGTATGCCACTTTAATGAGCAACGCATGCACACTATGATTCTTGAACTGGTGATGCTGGTATCGAGCACCTGCCTGATGAAGCCATGATCACTGCAAATTAGCCCATGGTGTTGCAATGACAGCTGCTTCCTCAGCAACGTATTGCTAAAATGGCAGCTGTATGATGCTACAGATGTTCCAAGGTGGTACATGTGATGTCAGTTGATACAATTGAAGAGTGTATGCAACTCATTCAAACAAGAGACCTAGCGGCGTTCGTTGAGCATGACTGTCACTGGTCCTGACTAGAGGACTCCAATGTTGGAAACATCATCGCTTGTTCCTGGCAGCAGCTTTGGCTGCAGCAGTCTGCACATCAACAATGCTAGTCAGCAAGAATGTTGGATAGCAGTGTTCAGCCTGAAGAAAACAGCTTGCAAGCAAGTGTGCCTGCATGTAGATAAATTCTGTTTTGGGCTTTGCCTCACCTTGGAGGCATGCCTGGCGCTACGACCTATGTGGGGTCGCTCACCATCTTGCATGGTGGCCTCCTCTGCTTGCTGCAGCTCGCTGGTCTGCAGAAGCACCAGTTGACATTTACAACTGTATAGATATGCAATATCTGCAGTCCCATTTCTTGACATCCAGTTGCAAGCAAAACGGAGCAATGTCAATGACCATCCAAGAGAAATAAGAGCTGTTATGCAACTTACAGCATAGGAGGTCTTTGATGACAAGCTGAAGGCGCGATCTTCCACCTTGAATGCCCTGGTTCTCCTCTTCAGCACATCTTTTGAGGACAAGAAACCCTCAAAGCCCTGCTCAAGCTAACGTGGTATAGTGCAGATTTTCACGGAAGAGCGCATTACAAGTAATTGCGGATTGCACGCACCTTGATGACATTGCCATGCTGGGAGTGCTCTGCTCCCAGATAGTGACCTTCCTTTTCATACAGCTGCAAGTGTCAAATGATGGTGTTGGGTTACCATCCCTAATGCCAAAGCATAGACGGTGGCACCACCTAGCGCTCGAGATAGTCAGTCTGCTTACTTGCTTCTCAAGGTGAGATAGCTCTTGCTCGAGTTGTGCCTTTTTTGAGGCTAGCAGTTGCAAAGTTGCTGACATATGTGTTCCCTTGGAATCTATTTTCAAGAGGTTTTCATGGCTGATGAACAGCTCGTGCCTCACAGCGCTTTATGTGGCACGCAGACGCACTTGAACAAGCTATAAGCTGCATGCACAAGAGTTCTTGCAGATCTGCTGCTGACCACTTTTCATTCGGATGTGTGCAGCAACCCAAGCAGACAGTGTAGAGTGACAATGACTACTAACAGCAAAACAAAATGCCAGTCGATGGCGTACCGCAGGTTTGTCAACACAACCACCTGGAGTGCACGCACCTGGTAATGCCTTTTACCCGGTCTCGAATCGGCAAGCTTCCCTCAGAGCTTCCCCTTCAGAGAATGGGCGGATTCGGCAACCGCCCTTACATTCGTAAACGCATCTGATCCGGTTAACCAATAACTACGATCTCACATTCCGCGTTGTGCGCGAGCCCCGCGCGGCTGCCAACAACATGCAAGTCCTAGTCTCACTAAAGGTACAGATCGCGGGATGCACGCTGTAATTGTTCGTGTCCGCAGTTAGGGAAAAAGTTGCTGATCAACATTGACGCGTCTGCATGCAGGGTTGTCGGGACGTATCCTGGCAGCAACGATGCCCTGCGGGTGCTACGTCTGGAAGTGTGTTGAAGAGTTTCTGCAAATATTACAGCTTATCTCCTGACGCATGCACTCTTTTTCATCGAGGTGTAGCTCTACCTGCGGGCGATGATCGCACACTTCGCCAGGTACTGGCTTGCGAACAAAGTGTTTCATGGCATGCATCAGGTGCATTGACTATTGACTAACAATTTTGGCAGGTGCAGCAGCGTGTCACAGAGCTACTGAAGTTTGAGGCAGAGTTCTCACCTACTGTTTCGTTCTTCGTTTGGCGCAGCTTTGGCAACGCGACTCTGCCTGATGTCGAGGCGTTGCCAAGCATTTGGAGACATGTAATGATGGCATTTGCATCGCCGAGGGACAACAGCATGACCACAGACAGGCAAACCGCCCTTCTTTCCAGTGTGTCTTCACTGGACCCTGCTGCACCAATATCAGACAAACTCTTCATGTGGACAACCGACATGCCATTTCTTCCTTGGATGGACAGTCCTCTGGCCGAACAGAAGCTAATGCTGTCACTGCAGCTCCTGCTACTGTCAGCAAGCAGTCTTGCCCGACATCCATCAGTGCTTTTCGGCATAGGCATGCCAGCTTCAGACCCTGCTCAAATAAAAATAGTGGATCAAGTCGATCCTCAGATCCAATATGCCCAGCAACAGCATCACGCTCTCTGCTTGGGTCACAGCGGTCATGCTGTGGTGTTGCTGCGCAGTGCGCTTCTCCTGCTCAAGCTCATTGGCTTGACCTCAGCTGTCAGCGACATGAAACATGCGCAGAAAGCCTTTAATGCCTTGTGGAAAGCCCTTCATCTTGTCAGCGGCAACCTTGATGTACACAATAGCAGCAAGTGCCCCAGCCCCAGAGATTGTCAGCCCACAGGACCTGGGCCAATGCAAGAATCTGCAGAAGAGATGCATCTGTCTCAGGTCATTCTGCCTGTCCTTCTCAGCCTCATGAAACAAGACATCAAGCAGGGCGGGCAGCACCTCAGAACAGCTTGGCTGTTGCTGCTTGCCATGATGTTGAAGAAAGGACCGCTTTCCCAAGCAATCATGGCAGCATTTCTTGACGCAGGTCAGCTGGGTTCTGCATGTTGTTCATCACACTCAACACCCATTTCATGTGGGTTTACAAAGCAGACTCTACTGTTGCCTTATTGCTCTCGACATGCACATCTTTCTAATACTAAGCTTTGCATTTGTGGGCTTGCTGCAATTGTGGGCATGCTGCAATTGTGGGCATGGATACTGATCCAACCACAATTGTCATTCCATTGAACAACACATGTGGTTTACAAGGGAGCAAACAGCCACTACAGCCTTGCTCATTGCTATGATGTGGTTTCAGGCGGTGTGACTGTGATGATGGCTGCTCTGGGTCAGCACAAGGAGGCTGCCTTGGGAGTAAGGATGTTCCTCACCAACTATCTGAACACACCAGCAATGACTCTTGAGCAGCTGGATACTGTCAAGGCGCTGATGTGCCGCATGCAACGGGTGCTGCGTCTCTCGAGCATGCTTTGCCCAACATTCAGCATGGAGGAAGAAGCAATGCTTGCACCTGGTGAGAGCCCCAAGCTGCTTGACAAGCATGTGATGCATGTATCAACAAGGGTTTTGGCATGCTTTGCAGTCGATCATAAGCATACCATCCCTGAATGTATGGCCCACATGATCGAGACACTCTGCTTGCCTCCTATCAATCGAGTCGACCATTGCAATTGCCCAGCTGATTTACCTGCTGTCCTGCATTTTGTTGGCTGATAGAAGATCTGCAAATGTCAGTGTTTATTGGGACTGCCAGCGTGGTGCCGGGAACAGCACCAGAGTTGCAACTTGAGGAATTCTGCTTGCAGCTGTAGCTGCCTATGGGCATGACTGGGTGTACAGCCTGGAGAGCTGCAACATCTCAAAGGTGGGTCAAGCGAAAACTTTGTCTGGCACGGCACATGTCATGAATGAGCTACTGGAGCATGAGGTCCCATGGAACGGCAGATCAGAGCTTGCCCCTGGTGGACACAGCAGCAACAGAAATGCATCCCAGCCTGTCAATCACACAGCTAAAGTCTTGCCCATACCGGTATGGCCTACACCCACAGCTGATGCCTGTGCCAAGAAATCGAAGATAGCTTTGAGAATTTTCACCACTCTCCACTGGCTGCACAGCAAAATACAGCTCAGGCTGCAGCAGCGGGACAGCAGCTATGGGGCTGCATGCACAGGATTAAAGCAACAGCCAGCTCTGCTTCTGCACAGGCTACTCACTGGCCATCTGGCAGACGCCGAGTTGGACATGACAGACTTCATGGGGTGCGGCATAACCTCAATCCCTCTGATGCTGGAAAGCAATCAGCCAGAGTACCCACCTCTGACAAGCTTTGCAGAACCTTTTCTGCACAGGCTGGCGGCTGACCAGCATGCCCTTGCAGACCTCAGCATTGTCAGCTCAGCTTATGGTGAGGGTGCATGGGGAAGCACCCAGGGCATGTTGAGTTTGTGGAGAATCGTATGTGAGCGTTCTTTACCTGAAGCCTGATTTGCCTCCATTGGCGTTTCTGAGATCTGTAATGTCATGCACCAATCATGATCCAGCAAGACCCTCAGTGCGAGCATCAGTATCTAAGCAACGGACACAAGCTGCATGCATGCTTGCCCAGCCCAAAGGCATGAGTGCCTTGACATTCATTTGTGTTGTTTCAGCTGATTTTTGACATGCCCTTGGACTGCTGCAGGCAAACAAGCAAACAAGCCAGCTCACCATAGCACTGCTGATGCAGCTTTGGAAGCCCTGCATGCACTGCTCGTCAATAGCAAGCAGCGCAGCAATCATATGCTGTCCCTTTCTACTCTGGTTCAAGACCTGTCCACTGTTGTTAAGAGTCTCAAGGGTCATCATTCTAGACAAATGACTGCTGGGGCATGCTTGGCATCACTCTGTTTGACAGAGATGAAGGCGTCTATGCATGCCAAACACATGCCTATGAGAGATGCTAGTGGTTGCGAGGCAGCTGTGCCGTTGACTCGGCAGTTTGCGCTCACAGTAAAGCAGGGTGTCTTTGATGACATTGTTGGTAGCATTCATGAGGCTGTCCTGGTAAGCAGAATCCAGGCATGAGTCATCCTGGGCATCACTCACATGCTTTGACCCAAAACACCTCCTAGACGTATCTAGCAGTGCGTGTCTTGAGCCTTGAGCTACATCCCAGTGGCTTTCAATGCAGTTTGTAAGGCTCACGAGTCAAGTCGCATATACTTGTCCATAACAATTTACCAGTTGCTCTTGATATGTGGTGACTGCTGAACAGACTTGACATGCTGGGCTGGCACACACGTTCTTGATGAGCATGGCTGATGCAGCAGTATGTGGATGCAGGCGCCCTTGCCATGGTCCCAGCAGTATTTGACTGGCTTAGCAAGAGTTCTGTCATCAATGGCAGAGCTGAGCAGAACCATGCCAAAGCTGATCATTCAGGTGTGCAGACATGCATTGTGCGCATGAGCAGTTCTGTCGTCGGTCACGGCTGAGACCAGGCCTGTTGGCATGACTCGTACATACGCTCATGCACATTCACTGGCATGTCAGGTGTCTTTCACATTGCAG
>JAABUO010010073.1_pt1 | contig 10504 bp, 3 predicted proteins | sample 5559291 | NCBI WGS metagenome assembly JAABUO01 (sample SAMN10711878, study PRJNA513372) | rock metagenome | isolation source: Antarctica rocks | place: Antarctica: Victoria Land, Finger Mt sud
TCAAACCAGGCATTATTTTCTGCTGCAGTCAAGCCCTTTGCCATGTTTCGGGAAGCTCTGCCAACGTCGACATGCTTGGCGTCCAGACTGAGCGAGAAAACCCTCTCGAGTTCATGAGGGGCTCCGATAGGTGTCAGCGTCACCACAACTATGCATAGAACTATCAGCAAAGGTTTCTAAAAACTAAACTCCGCGCATGGTAGAAGAACATGATCTCAAATCATGACATCCCATCCGGTGCGACCTAGGCACTGAAGAACGACTAGGCTTACCCTCGATACCTGTATGATTCATCTTTGCGCGACAATATGATATTCAAGAGATAGAAGAATAGGCCCTTGCTGTGCTTTTGTTGCTAAGTGGTCAGCTGGGCGAGTTTCAGCCTCGAACCGAGTCGATCACCATGCGATAGAAATCGACCGACAGCCTGTTTCCTCGACGGACGGAATAAGAGGGTAGAGAACGGCTAAGAGTATTTGAAGACTGTAGGCTGCGACGGAGCTACTTGTCAGATATGTTCGTCGGCAAGAAACGATTCTTTCAGAGAGAATAGGTGACGGTGAGGATGAGAGTGACCAGAGCGTATCGACTCACAACCCCTCCAAAGTCTGCTTATGTAATTATCGATAGCGGGTTGTCACATCAGGTCAGGGTATCTACCTTAATACTACTAGTATTCCTTTATTTCCATCATTGTTGAGATAGTTCCTTCTTACCTACCTTGGTTTGATGAAATTATCTAATGACCTACAATGAACAAGGTAGGTAATGGAGTACCTCAATTATCCAGAACTCAATAGTCCAAGAATTCCGAAGTAAGAGGAAACATTCCGTATTTCCAGCGCATCCTTTGCGTCTCGTGACTACCACTCCTTCTTGGCTGCCTATTATGTCTGCACGTAGCCTAACCCATGGCATCCAAGCCGCCTTGTAATTCCTGTTCTAGTCCCATATTTTGGGAATGTTGAGGGGCGGCAGCCTCTTGAGGCCTCGGGTCCTCGTGCGACCACTTGGCGGCATTGTCGGGTATTGGTACGTTACCTTGACTTTGGCCAGGTTGGCTAGCCATTTGTGCTTGTGGTTGTTGCACCCGGACGTGTTGTCTAAAGCGCTGCACCTCGGCAAGGATCATCTCCCTCATTTTAGGAACATCTTCAACGACTTCAAAGTGAAAATCGAACTTTGTGGCACATGCAGGTTCATCGGTTGCATCGTGCCAGATGTGCAGATAATTATGTTCCAGAGCCTGCTCGACAGATATTCGAGAAGACGGATCAAATGCAAGCATCTTGTCTAAGAGATCTAGAGCATCGGGATTCGCATTGGAGAAGAGACGTTGGAAAGGGACTTTTGGCATAAAGGGAAGGTTGCGCACGTAATCCTGGGCTCGAGGAGACCCTATACGTGATAGAGTTTCTTCATTTGGCGTTCCAAGGAAGTGGAGAATCTGGTTGAGTTGGTCGACATAGTCACGGCCTTTGAAGAAAGGTCTTCCGCCTAATAGTTCGGCGAGAATGCAGCCAATGGACCACACATCGACTAGACACGTGAGCAAAGATGCTAAGCTAAACATTAGGATTCTACTCACTTGCTTTGGTATAGCTTTGAAAGCTCAACATGATCTCTGGTGCACGATACCATCTCGTAGCGACGTACTCGGTCATGTACCCAGCATTTTCTTCGGGATCCATCGAGAACCCTCGTGCAAGGCCGAAATCACAGATCTTAAGCTCGCAATCGGCGTTGACTAAGAGATTCCCCGGCTTGAGATCTCGATGTAATACATTGGCAGAGTGTATGTATTTGAGCCCGCACAAAATTTGGTAGATGAAAGATTGAAAGTGTGCGTCGGTAAGGGGCTGACCAGACCTGATAATTGCTGCCAAGTCGCACTCCATAAGCTCTAAATCCAATCAGCGTTCTGAGATCTTTGTGGATGCACAGTTCCCCCTACCTTCATACAGATATGTTTCATTGAAGTTGTCCGGTCTCGGAATATCCATGTCGTAAAGACATGTGATCTAAGACGGACATCAGCAAGGCGTCGCCCTGTGTTGGCATGCCCATTGCCTCTGTTGCAGTGCGATGAGTGATGCCTACGTTGCGATGACCCCGAAAATGTTGCAGGAGCTTAATCTCTCGCAGCGCCCTCTTTGCCAAGATCTTTTTGCTAAAGACATTGGTGACCTTCTTGATCGCAACTCCTTCACCAGTCTGATTGTTCGTGGCCGCGCTACAACCCCAAGAATTAGCCGATGCTCGCAAGCCAATACCTTCACACCCCAGCTGCAAGCAAGCCATCAGATAACAAAGCAAGGAGCTCACCAAACGATCCCGTAGGCCCCCTGACCCAGCTCTTTGGTCACATTGTAGCGCTCGTCGACGATGAAGTCTTGGTTAAAGACCTTGAAGACTTTGCGGCCCTGGAGATCTGCCATGTCGTTCCAGTTCGGTGTGTAATACAGTGCGATTTTCCAGGGGAGATTGCCAAGACGGCTGAAGGAGTTCAAGACGTAGTAGAGATTCTTTCTTTACCCGCGCAAGTTGTTGAACGAATGACAAGCGCAGTTCATATGTTTCCCGACTCCCAAGGAATTTTCTTTCTAAGCTTCGGAGAAAAGCCTGTGAGTTGGCAGTTCTGAAACGTCCAGCCCCCTTTCCCCTTGTGCGGTAAGAGCTGAGGTGTCTCGATGTAAGCACTGATAGTGGTTTGTGGTAAAATTGACAATCATATGGGCTGACGAGAGCGTTGTCTATCACATTTGAAGTGGGGGATTGTGGAGGGCCAATCAACTGGAGATAACAGGGATTAGTTGTCGATAGCCTGACAAGGCATGAACCCTTGAAGGCTTAAACCGTCGGCTCAGCTTGCGGCCCGGGTAAGTACTACGTTAGTTTATCTACGGTTAACCGAATATTCACCGACTGATCATCTAATATGTAACAGAATATCTTTTTTTCAAAGCTCGAACCCGATTGATTTAAAATTGTACTGTAACGTGATATGCTGTCTCGTGACTTCTCGTCGTAAATAAACGCGTGTTTAAAAACTCGAATTATAAATTTAATAACATCTGTACGTGTCTTTACAGAGACTTTTAATTTTTTCTTCTTTACTTTATTATTTAATAATGTTTAAAAATAATAACGCGAGTTATATCTGTTTTATATGTTTTATGCATAAATTTTCTAAAGCTTTTTATAAGATTCGCGATGCCTTTTTTAAATTTACGCTTAATGTTAAGTATAAAATTCATTCGTGTTATTATATTTTACAGTTAATTAACTTTAATTTAAATAAGCTGCACGTTAATAAAGATTTAATAATTTTATATTTACTCGTAAATTATTAATAAATCTTAATTTTAATATTATTAAACTTAATTATTATGTTAAACGAATTCGTATAATATTATAATTAATTTTATTAACTTTATATACTTTTATTTAATTACGTTTATGACTGTACAGTTTTAATTCTTATAATGTTAAACATACATTAAATAATATATAAATATAAAAAACATCGTAACTATTTTTATCTTCGTTTTTAACATCGAAGTTATTTAACGCTTTAAAGAAATGATTCGTCTGTGTTAAAATTATACAGAGCAAGTCATGTAAATATAACAACGAAGAGATTAAAACTAGAAAGCTAGGTACAGAAGAAGACAGCTGGTCTATATACTGAAAGCCAAGCCACTAAGCCCTATGCTAAGGCTGAGGGCATATCATGTCGTCACACTCGTAACATTACCCCCTTCTTTAACAAGCGATGTCTCAGCGCTATAGACTCTGTGTAGACCTAGAACCGTTAATGATGAAGGGCGAGACTGACAGTTTCATGTAGCTTCTAGTCCCTAGCTTCTAAAAGAATTGAATTTGCATCCGGTGTGCTGGCTGTATTGTCATCAAAGCAGGCTCACTGTTTGCTTCATCAGGCCTTGACTGTATGCCTGCTGAGCAGGACTTCCGTGTGTGAGTGTCATTGTAGCAGGCTCATTATTTAACGCGTTGCCTGACGAACAGGGCTTTTGTATATGTCACTGTAGCAGGCTCACTATTTGACGCGTGTTTGCCATTGTAGCAGGCTCACTATCGGACGCGTTGCCTGGCGAACAGAGCTTTCGTGGGCCTAATCAGGCCTTGACTGTATTGCCTGCCGCGCAGAGATTCCGTGTGCCATTAAAGCAGGCTCACTGTTTGCCTCATCAGGCCTTGATCGTATGTCATTGTAACAGGCTCATTATTTAACGCGTTGTCTGCTCGCAGCAGGGCTTTCGTGTGCCTAAACAGGCCTTGACTGTATGTCATTGTAACAGGCTCACTGTTTGACGCGTTGCCTGTCGCAACAGGGCTTTTCTTTCCTGCCTCGCAGAACTTGACTTGCCTGTCGTAACAGAGCTTTGTATCATTAAAGCAGGCTCACTTCGTATATTCTAGTTGCATGAAGTTCATGCTTTTAGCAATCATATTTCAGAGTATCGTTGTTTAGGCTTATTAATAGCACTTTCGTTATTTAAAACGTGTTTTTAATATATTTACATTAAAGAAATCGCGACGAATCATTTTAAATTTTATTCTTTAAGCTTAAAGTTTTATACGAGAAGATAATGTTTATTTTAAATCTTTCTTTTAACTCGTTATTACGTACGAGCGAAGTAAAAAAATTAATATTTAAAAAGTTAAACGAATATAATTAAATTAAGTTAATAATAATATAAGCTTCGCAATTTTAATATTTAATCTTAAACTTATATTATAAAAATAACGAAGTTTTAATTTAATGTTAAAATTATATAAAGTAAGTTATATAAATATAATAACGAAGAGATTAAAACTAAAAAGTTAAATATAAAAAAAGATAACTAATTTATATATTAAAAGTTAAGTTACTAAGCTTTATACTAAGACTAAAAGTATATTATATCGCTATACTCGTAATAGTTTAAATAACTCGTTATAATTAAATATTAAATTATATTTTATTAAGACTTATAACGCGATTTATTACATTTAAGTTTATTATATTAAAGTTTAAATTAAAATATATATTTTTTATATCTTTTATTACAAAGTTAATTTAATCTGTTCGTTTTATATTATATGAACTTAAATTTAAAAAATATTAATTTTAATAACGAGATACTTAACGTGTTTAACGTTCGCGTAATTCTTAATAACTTTAAGACTTTAATTTTAAATATAATAATTATTAAAATTATATAAATTAAGTTAATATAAATATAATAACTAGAAAACTAAAGCTAAGAAGAAAAGAGTTAATCTTTAAGAAGTTATTTACTTATATGTATTTTTAGCTCGAGCGCTAAATTATATGTAATTAATGTTAAGAAGTACGATAACTGACTCGTTTTTAGTAGCTTTTCGTAAACTAGCGTTAAAAGTAAAATCGCTAGTCGTAACTCAGTTATATATAATAGTATATAAAAAGAGTAGCTTACGATTTCTTTTTATAATTTAAATAAACTTTATTAATGTAATACTATTCGCTTTATTCTTTTAATAAATTATAAGCTTAATTAGTAAAAGACTTTTAACGTAATTAAAACGAAATACTTTAAGTATTAATATTTAATAACTTAATACGAAACTTATTTAAACGAGTAATTAATGATTACTTATTACGCGTCTTACGAGAAAATAAATAAGTACATTAATTTAAAAAAGTTTAACGAAATTTAATAGTTTATTACGCATTTTACGAAAAGATAAATAAGTATTTATATTAAAACGATAATTTATTACGAGTTTTTAAAAAAGCGAACAAATAAATATATACTCGATCGCGTTAAAGAATAAAAAAAAAATTCATTATCATTAACGAGTTTAAAATTCTTTTTACTTTACTCGTTACTTTATTTAATATTTTTATTTCATTCTTTAATTTTAATAATAAACTAAGTTTACATCGTACTTTATAAACTTTAATAACTTTTTCGTTAAGAAACGGTCTGTTTTCATTTTTACTCGCGAGAACTGCGATTAATAATTTTCTTTTATAAAAAAATAATTCATTAAAAAAGATTTATAATTCGTTATTAAAAATAAGTTTAACTTAAATATATTTAATAGCATTATTAATATCATTAGCGAAATTTAATCTTTTAATCTTAAAAGTTAAAAGATTAACGCGAAAGCTTATTATTAATTAATTATTTACATTATTATTAACGATTAAGAACATATTATAAATAAAACGTTAGCGAAAAAGATTTAAAAAGATTTAAGCTATAAATTACTAAGAGATAATATTTGTCGAACTTTATTAATTATAAAATGTTAACGAAAATCTTTATTAAAAAGATATAAATATATTTCGCTAAGTTAACACGAAAGATCGTCGCAACACAGAAAGACATAAGCGATTTATTTAAGTTAAAACGTCGCTTTTAAATCTTATTTTAATCGTTATTAAATGAATATATAATTATTTAAAACGTTATTAATACGTAAAATAAATTAAACGTTAAGAAGAAACTTTAAAAGCTATAAAAGAAAAAAGCATAATTAAAGATAACAGAAATTACGCTATAAGTTAAGTAAACAAACGAACGCGATTATATTAATTAAGAAAATAAACGTAAAATTAATCATCGTCGTAAAAGTCTCTTAAGCTTTAACAGCGATTAATTCCGTTAACGTTATTCGTAACGATTTCTGAAATGTTTTTTTTATAAAGATAAACATCATTTAATTAATTACTTTTATTTATTTACAGCTTAAAAGCTCGTAAAGAAATGTAAAGATAAAGATAAAATAAAGTACAAGAACGTTAATGATCTTTAAATTCTTATTAAGCTTTTAAAGAATAAGTATAAGAAATATAAAGTTTATAACGCGAAAAGCGATAACTTTAATATCTTTAATGATAATAAAGATAAAAATAACGAAAACGAGAATATCATAACTTTGTTAAAGAACATTATTAATAAAATTTCTGAATTTAACTGAGTTACAGATTTTAATATCTTTTTATACATAATTAATTAAATTTAACTTTTTAATAATTCTTTAATTCGCATTAAGAAACGCATTATTAAATTTAGAAAAAGAAAATTATATGTTAATTATTATAACACAGTAATCATGTAAGATCGTTATAAAAACTCAGTTAAGCTATCTTTTATTCTTTATGTTTTTAAGCTTAAAGTTAATCTTCTTTCTGAAAGAAGAATATATAAAAAAGATTTGTAAAAAAGCTTTAATAATAAAGATTTATATATGCATGATAAGCGAGAAAAGTAAATAATTAAGACTTTAAAATGCGAAATCGTTTACATAATAAAGAAAGTTATAAACGATCTTAATGAATTTATATTATTATTAATTATGTAACGTAATATCTTATTAACATTTTTAACGATACATAATTTAATGAATCTTAACGATTTAATAAATTTAAATTACTTTACGTTTTACATTAACGTAATTTATTATAAAAACGAGATTAATGTTAATTACGATTAACTTAATCTTTTAAATAATAAAAGTCTTAAGTTATACAAGTTATAACATCGTCGTTTCGCTTATCTTAAATTAGTAAAGCTTCGTTAACTTTATAAAATTATTATTTTAAAAAAAATTATTTTTATTAATATTAATCATCAGAATGTATATAAAGTATGTACGCTCATTAAGTTTATTAATAAACGAGAATATAATGTTAACGATTTAAAAATAAGTATTTTAACTTTTATTTTTATAAACATTTATAAAATATTATTATCGTTTCTCGATAACGAGTTATACTTTTTAAAAATAATTAATAATTACTTTAAAAAGACTTAATGTATTTTTTTAAAGTAATGATTTAATGTATTAAATGCTTTACGAAAATAAAAACTCGACGTAAAACTTTACAGCGACGTTAAACTTCTTTTAGTACGTAACGATAACGTTACGAAACTTAAAGTTATTTTAAATAATTAATATTTATTAATTAATATTACTTCTTAATATACTATTTTATACATGTTAATTTAAAATAAAGTTATTAAAAAAGTTATACGCATTATAAAAAACTTAATACGAGTTATAATTAAAAATGCTAAACTTCTTATTAAGTTTTAAGTAAAAGCTGCGAAGATAAATATTTATTTACGAAATAAAATTATCATAAAATTCTTAATTAACGAAGCTTTTACGACGTTAAAGAAAACATTTATTAAGATTAAGCTTTTAATTAATTATGTACGAGTATAAAGATGTAAATATTATTCATACGTTAATTTTAAGTTATTATTAATTAAAGAAAGAAGAGATAAATTCATGAATAAAGATAAATTTAACGTTTCTATAAAATATGTGAAAAACATTAATAAATAATATCATTTCTAAGTCTTAAATCTCTGTTAAGTTATTAAGAATTACGTTATTAAGTTCGTTAAAGATAAAAAAATAAAGATATAAACTTACGACTTCGTAAGTAAATATTTAATGTTCTTTCAGAGCGAAGATTTATAAAAAGATTATTTAAGAATAACGTTTTAATTAATGTTTTAAAACTTAATTCTTTTATAATTAATATTGTATTTAAGTTAATTAACACATTAAAAATTATCGCGATTAACTTAAATACGTTATTTAAGATTACGTTATAAACGTTAAACGAGCGCGAAATTTACACGAATGTTTAAGTTACTTAAGAAATCTTCGCGCTAAGCAAGTTTAAATTAATAATTTAAACATTTTTGTATATAATTATCTTAAAGAGAAAAAGAAACAGCGAGAATTAATAAATAAAAAATCGCGTATTTAAAATCTCGTAAGTTATGATAATTTAATTAATTATAAAAGAAATTAATAACGATAAAAGCGATGTTAACGTAAGCATATTATGAACATTATTTAATATTAATAAGTTTAATTTTTTAAAAACGATAAGAATTTTTACGTTAAACATTTATAAAGAAATAATATAAAACTTAATTTAAAATAAACTTTAAAAGAAAGCGATCGACGTAAAACTTGTAACGCTAGTCGTTAACGAAATTTAATAAGAAAAAATGTCGCTTAAAAATGTTAACATCGTAACAAGCAAATGAGTCTTTAAGCTAAAGATGCACGTTAATGATTCTTTTAATAAACTGAAAATAAAACTAATAATTAAAGACTTTTCTTAAATTTATAAAGTTAATTATGAAAATACTTTCGCGTTAATCGTTAAGTTTAATACTTTACGAGTTTTGTTAATTATCGCGATAATAAAGAATCTTAAACTTTATTAAGTTAACGTAAATAATACGTTTACTGAGTCGTTTTTTAAAGAAATTATTTACATATTTTCTTCGTTAAAAGTAAAAGTTAAATTTAATTATACTTTAAAAGTTCTTTAAAGTCTTTATAATTTTAAATAAGCTGTACGAGATTAATATAATCGCTGTGTAACAGCGCTTTTTAAACTTAACTTCGTTTAATATATTATAAACTTATGTTTTTTAATTTAAAAATTAAAAGAAATTATATTATTATTATACGTTAACGATATAAATATTATTTACAAATCATTAAGCAACATTAAATAATTTAAATATAAGTTTTAATATGTTTTTAAAGTTAAAAATATAAGAAAAATAAAGAAGATTCTTAACATTTAAATTACTCGTAATAGAAAGACACGAATCTTACGAATAAATTAAACTTATTATCTTTACGACGTTTTTAAAAGACTTAATATAAGATAAGATAAGCATAAAATAATAAATCTTTTAATGAATAAATACGACGCTTTTCGTTTAACTAAGCTTAATGACGTGAAAATTAATTAATATAAAGATTAACAAGTCATTAAAAGTTTTATATATGCTGTAATTTATACTCGACTCGATATCGCTTTTATTCTTAATTAATTAAATTAATATTTTAACGATTTTGTAAAACATTATGAACACGTCTTAAAGAACTTAATACGTTACGTTCGTTTCATTATTAATTTAAACATTACGTACGAAGTTAGTAAAAGCATAAAGTTAATAAAATACTTTAACTTAAATTATGTTTTAAATAAATTAACTCGCAAGTTAATTCTCGCTTACATTTACATACTTAATAAAGAATTAGTTTTCTGAATAAGTTAAAAGTAAAAGTTCGTTATTATATTAATCATTAAGATAAAGTATATAACTTATTAATTTACGTTAAAAAAGATTTATAAATTAATTAAATACTTAAGAACATGAATTTAATAAAGTACTTAAGCGTTAATTATAATCGCGTGAATATTTTTAAAAAGATTACTCATTAATTTATCTCATTTACACAGCTTAAGAAAGATAATTAAACATCTTTTATGTTAATTAAAAAAACTTATATTTATAAAAGATTAAAGCACATTAACGTCGCTTATTATTATATTTAAGATTTACATAAAAAGAATTAAATCTTAATGAACTTCGTTTTTAATTAAAACATAATAATAAACGAATTAATTAAATCATTATCTTAATAAAACTTTAAGAGATTTATTAAATAACTGAGACTG
>JAABUO010010079.1_pt1 | contig 10502 bp, 2 predicted proteins | sample 5559291 | NCBI WGS metagenome assembly JAABUO01 (sample SAMN10711878, study PRJNA513372) | rock metagenome | isolation source: Antarctica rocks | place: Antarctica: Victoria Land, Finger Mt sud
CCGTGTACGTAGCTGGTTTTGGAACGCGTATGTAGATGGGTATGTAGGTGGGTATGTAGGTGGTTTTGGAGCGTGTACGTAGATGAGTATGTAGGTGGTTTTGAAGCGTGTACGTAGCTGGTTTTGGAACGTGTGTGTAGGTGGTTTTGGAACGCGTATGTAGGTGGGTATGTAGGTGGGTATGTAGATGGTTTGGGAGGTGGTTTGTGAGGTGGTTTGGTAAATAGTTTGGAAGGTGGTTTGTGAGATGGTTTGATAGGTAGTTTGGAAGGTGGTTTGTGAGGTGGTTTGGTAGGTGGTTTGGTAGGTGGTTTGTGAGGTGGTTTGGAAGGTAGTTTAATAGGTGCTTGATATGAAGCTTGGTATGGAGCGTGTTATGAAGCTTGATATGAGGCGTGTTATGAAGCTTGATGGGAAGCTGATGCGACGTGGCCTACTGAGCTTGTCAGCGTGTTATGAAGCGTGATATGAAGCGTGTTATTAAAGCTGACATAAAACAGTTGTATATTGCTAAACCAGCTTGCAGCCAGCTTGTAGCTGGTCTATGTTGCTAAACCAGCTTGCAGACAGCTTGTAGCTGGTCTACGTTGCTAAACCAGCTAGCAGCTAGGGTGTAGCAGATGTCTCTTCTAGTAGCTAGCTGCTGCGCCCGTAGCGCATTATACGTTAAGTAACTTTGCTCACTAGCTTACAAGCTACCTAAGCCCTTCGTTAAATTATTAATGTCTCGATCATTTAAAGTAATTCTTTCGCTCGTTTTAAGTATTTCGACTTAAATCGTTCGTACTTTAAGCTAATAGCGACGAGATAATTTCGCTTTTTAAGTTAAACATCTTAAAAGTTTAAATACGATAAAGATTTTCAGTTTAATTAATAATTCTTCTTAAGTTCTTCTTAATTTTAATCAGACTCGTTATTTAAGATGTTTTTAAATATACGACGCTTTTTAATTTTAAGCTTTTTATTTAATAACAGAATCATAATTATTATACATTATTTACTTCTTTCTTAACGTTTTAAATTAACTAAACGTTTAAAATAATGATATTAAAGTTAAACATCGTTTATTTACTTTTTTAATATATTTTAATTTAAAACGAGATAATTTACATTATACATCATGTATATTTTATAGTTAAAATCGTTTTCTTATTATTAAAATAATTATAAATCTTTAATAATTATAAAGAAAAATACGAAAGAAATAAAAATTCTTACTTACTTCATTAACTGCGATAAAATCTTAATTTTAATTTTTTTATTCTTTTATAACGTAAATTAATCGCTCTTTAATGATTAATATTATTTCTGAGTTTAATATATTTTTAATAAGAGAATTATACTTTTAAATAACGATACGTTTAAGATTTACATTAAATAACGTTCAGTAGCTTTAAAAGTAGCATGAAAGAATGATGTAATCGTGATCGCGACTTAATAATCATTACATTTTTAAATTAAATTACTAATTACTGCTTTTAAATAATGTATAAAAGCTATATAATATTAAAGTCGTTTTTAATTTATTAAATAAGAATAATAACGACATTAAATTAAAATTAGTAAGTCATTTTCTTTGCTAAAAACGAAAGAAGAAATATTTAATTTCATTTAAGTTAACGATTTTTAAGCGTTCATCGTCGTTAATAACGAAGATTTTTTCACGATATTAATATTTACAGCGTTAAATTTCTTACTTTAGCTTGTTTTAAATTAAAATTTTAACATTCGTTTTAATCGTCTTAACATTAATTATCGTAATAAAGCTTTTATAAAAAACAGTAATTATATTAAACTAATTATTAAATGCTAATAATTAATTAACGATAATGATTTTTTAATTAAAGACGAAAGATTTTTAAAAGATTTTTAATATAAACACTTTTAACTTTAAGTATAAGTATAGTATTAAAGATAATAAATCATTTATTAATATTATCTCGCGTGATTTTATAATTACGTTTAAGAAATTATAAAATAAAACATTTATAACTTTATAATTAAATTATAACTACTTATATTTCTTCTTTTAACGCTACTGTTTCTGTTAAGCTTATTCTTTAAGTTTCATTATTACATGTTTTAAACTGTTAAAAAGTATAATATATTTTTCTCTTAAATTTAATTTTAAATATGCGAAGAAAAGCTTTATTATCTCGCTTAATGTTTATATACGAGTTAGTTTAAGAATGACTCAGACTACATAACGTATTAAAGATAAATCTTTTAATATTTAATTCTTTTATGTTATTATTAAACGAAGATTAATCTCATAAAAAGAAATATAAAAACACGTAATTAATAGTGCGCGCGCGCATTATTAATTACGTAATATAGATTTCTTACTGTGTAAGACAGAATTTCTTTAAGTCTGATCATTAAATGATGAATTTATGTTAACGAGTTTATAACTTCCTTGCCTGTTTCTGAATTCGTCTCTGTAAGTGTATAAATTTTCTAGATCAGATATTAAAGCATGTACTTTAAAAGTTGTAAGATTTTCGCGAAAGTTCACTTCATCGTCGATAAGCTTAAGGTTTCATTAAAAGAAGAAGCTGAGCAGGGGACAATAAGTTCATGGCCTAGCCTTGACTCCGCCTTAATGCGCAGTCATCTGAAAAGAGAGTGTAAAAGGATTACTGACCGACGGGACAAAAGTTAATGGAACGTGCAAATGCCTATTAATAAAGCAGCCGCTTCTGGCCATTCGAGCACAGCAAACTCCGCATTGAGTTGTAGTATAGTCTTTCAATCCAACTACGACTACTTACGGCTTAGATAAGATCACGCAGATAGATCTTCTAACACAATACAGTACATTCTGAACGATCATCATATTTCTATCTTTTAAAACCACCACCGGCTTTAACACTCTCTTTACGCTTGCTGCGAACGTGTCTCAGCCGCAAGAGAAGCAATAAAGAAGGGGCTATATGGGATTTAAACATTAAATATGCGGCTCTGGCTTTATTTTACGACTTCACATTCTGAAAGGGCGAACGATTCATGATAATAGCTATTAAAGAACGAGTTATGTATGCATAGCAATGTTTAATAATGTTAATTTAAGCGATGAGTTTCGAGATGAATGAAATCTATCAGCGAACATTAATGAACTCGAAGGCTACTACTCTAGCCTTATTAAAGTAATTAATTAACATTACGCACGTAGCTTGTTTATTTACTTTACTCTTCGCACTTTTAAAGCATTCGTCTTAACTTATATACTTTAATTATTATTAATTTAACATTATTATTATAAATATTATAATGTTTAAAAGCATATATTACAAGAGTTTAATAAAGATCGTAATTATTTTATATATGTTAAATTAGTTTCTTAAAAGTTTAAAAGATAATTAGCAGTTATAAGCTTTTTTAATTCTTTTAATCTTATATTAATTATCATTTCAGCATAAAAAGAAGATTGTAAATAATTCAACGTTTTTATTAACTATTATAAATGACTTAATTAAAATTATAAAAATTTGTCTTAAGAAAACTCGTAATCGTAAAAGCTATACAATTTAATTAACTTTAAACATTAATAATCTTAACGAGATAATGTATAAGTTTAAGCTTATAATAAGACTTTTAAAACGAGTAGCATTAAAAGATTTAACATATTACATTTAATTAAACATAATTATAATTAGTTAATAATGTTTTAATAAATAATAAAAATAATAATACGAAGGCTTTCTTTCGATGTATAATCATTTTAAATTATTTTCGTATTTTATCTTAACTATAATTAAAGCATGTTAAGAAAACTTTTAAAAGTAAGAATAAGCTTGTGCTGCTTACGCTGTTAAATACTACTTTATATAATTAATTCGTACAGCTTAGTTTAAATATTTAAAATTTAAAATTAAAGATTGTTTAAACTCAGATAAATGCTTTAAAAGCTTTATTTAAAAGATTTAAAAACATTTTAAAGCATTATGTAACGTCTTCTAAGGTTCAGAATGTAATTATGAACTTAATAACTTTTATGCATAATTTAACTTCGCAAATAAAGCTTAAGTTAGCTTTCGAATTCTTCTTAAGACTAAATTTTAAGCTTAAAAGCTTTCTTTTAAAAGCTGTTAAAAAGCTTAATTAATACTATTTAATCAGCTACGAACTCATTTATGTCGCTCGAAGTAAGAAGTACTTTATATTTCATAACGTTATAATAAAGACATCTTTAATTTAACGTCTTTCTTAATCTTTAAATGTAAATAAGAATCTTTATTCTCTTATTAAACATACTTATAAATTCATTTATAACATTTTCTTACACACTTTTAAACTTCTTTTTTATCGTAATACTAAAATTATATCACGACTTAACTTAAGATGAACTCGTTTAAAGCTAAATATTATACTCATACATATTCATTAACATTAACATTATTCGTTTTCATTTACACTTATTATGTAACATTATCTTTTTTCTTAATTTAAACATATTCTTTAATCTCTGTTAAATACGAGTTAAATGACTTTAAAATATTAATATGAAAAATATTAACTTTTAAGTGATTAACGTGAAAGATTTAATTTACGATACTGAAATGAAATTTTATTACAACGTAGCATGCGTATTAACAGAACTTTATTTAAAACGAGAAGAAAATATCGTGTTAATTAAGTATACGTTTAACGAACTGAGATAAGAATGAAATAATTAGTTAAATTTATAATTTATAAATTAAATTAAAAGTAAACTTAATTATTATTTTTCATTCGTCGTTTTTCTTTTAAAGAAAAAAATTAACTGTAAAGCTTCATAAGTAGTATTATTATGAAAAAATTTATTAATAAAATTTATTTAAATTGTAATAATCATTAAGAACAGATGCTTTCGTTTAAATATACGCATTATTATCTTTAATGTAATTAATTTAATTTAAGTAAAGAAAATTATATCGTGAAATAAAACTCGTTAAAATGTTTTAAGTAATAATATTTTAATAAAGAGTAGCTAAAAGCATTAAATATTAAAGAATACTTCTCATGAGTAAAAGTAAAAATGAGAACAAGCAATAAAATAAAGCAGAAAACGATTTAATAATAAGAGAAGAAGATTTAAATAGTAATGCTGATATTGTTTTAAATGTGTTCACTCTGCTATCGCGATCGTACGCTTTAAGTAGCTTTATTAATCATTTATAATGCATAGCATTATAGTAATTTTTGCGTTTCACTCTTTACTGTTCTCGTCACGACTCTTTCATTATTAAGTAATATTTTCTTCTGTAATAATCTTTATTAAGCTCGTCGCAAAGAACGTCGAAAAGAACGACTTGTACAAGATTTACGCTTTTAAGTAACGATTTCGCGTCGCTCTTTCGATTACTAAATCGCTACGAATTCTTTCGAAGGGATTTTATTCTGCTTAATGATCATTTATAAAACTGTCTTGTTACTTTCGTTCATATTTTATTATATTAAATTAATCTAGAACTCTGATTCAGTTTTTTAAATAACGCTTATTAATTACTGCATCGATTATGTATCATTTTTGTTTTAGTTTTTATCTTTGCGTCGATCGTATTGCTATCGCTTTTTTAATTTTTATTTTACTTTTTAAAATAAAATTCTAAGAATAATGAAGGTTAAAACTAAAATTTTAAGCATTTAAAATATGCATTTCTTTTAAGACTGTGATTAATTTATGCATCTTTCTCTTTATAAAATTCTAATTAGCTTCGTTAATTCGATTATATTACTGCTTTTTTTTATTAAGTATTTTAAGAGTTTATTATTAATAATTTTTAATTTTAACTTCAGTATTACTGCAGTAATTAATGCGTCTTCTGAAGCGACTTAAGATAATTAAAAAACGTTGTTGTATTCATTTATAACGTCTCTTATCGTTTCAGCATTAACATTTAACGCTGAGATTATTCTTTTCATTTTACTAAAGAATAAACTTACGCAGTTATAATAAGTCTTTATTATGTTAAAACTTACGATCATTAACTAACGAATGTTAGTTAATCTCGAACATATCTTATATTTAAAAAACAGCGCGCTAAAGTATTTTCTTTCGAGTTATTTTTCTGAATTCTAATTATATTTTAAACATTAAATTAAGTTATTTTTTAAAAGTTTAATCTTAACGCTTTCTTCTTTCTTCGCTATCTTCGTACACTTCTGAAAATATTTATTTCTTTAAGCTTAATTATAATTTTTATTCTGATGTTTTTAAATCTTATTCATGAAAAAAATGCATTAAATAAAGTTTAAGATTTAAATAAAATCAGTTAAGTAAACGTAAGATTAATATACATTAGCTTTTACTAAGCTTATTTAATAATGATTTTAATCGTAATCATCTTCGTATATTATATAATTTATGCGAAATTAATCGAGTATATTTATATTTAATAAACGTATCTCGCATTATTAAAACATCATTTTTAAGTCTTCGTAAACATTATTCTTGTAACGAATATTTTCAGAAAATTCTTATTTATTTTCGTTCTGACTCGTCTTTACGACGTATTCTTTAATGAAGTACGCGTTATATGAATTAACAGAGATTTTTTCGAGCTATTTAAAAACATTTTAAAGCGAAAAAAGATAATCTGCACATTAAAGATCGCGAAGACGAAGCTTATACGATTAACGATAAAATTCATTAATGATTAAAAAAATCATGATTTTACGAAAATCGAGATAAGCGATTTAAGTTACGCGTATGTTAAAAGTGAATAATCTTTTTAAAAACGATATTTAAACGAAAAGAATCGCGATTACATGCGTCTTTTAATTTTTAATCTTATTTAAATGTTATTAATATCTTTCGTAAAAATAAAAGTTAATGTTCTTTATTACTATTAGTAAAAAATGACTCGTTTAAATAACGAGATTAATTAGAATTAGCGAGAATTAAAAAGATACTCTTTAATGATTTTAGCGTTTATATAATTTAACACTTAAAAGATCACGTATATAACTTATTAATTTATTATTTAATATACGCTTTTGTATTTTAAATCTTAATATTTTAAAGCTTCGTTAATAAATGTTAAATGAAAAAACTTAATTAAGAATTAATGAAGCTGATACACACGAACTGTTCTGATCGTTATTTTTATTATCGTACTTATTTTAGCATAATTTATTTCTGTCGTCTTTATTAATCTCGTATCTTAAATTACTTATCTTACGACTTATATCTTAATTACATTAAATTAATACGCTTTTAACATAACTGTTTAGCTGCATTTAAGATGTTTTATCGCAGCTAATTCTGATCGCACTTATCACGCTGCTGTTATACGTATTACGCATTATTACAGAACGTTAAGATTTATTAACGAAGATAATCGTCGAGCTTTCTTTACAAAAGTATTATTTCACATTTTTATTCGTATAAGTCTTTTTAACGATCTTTCTGTCTTCGAGTATCACGATCGTTATTTAAGAAGTACTTCACGATCTCGATTCTGTATCGATGAAGCTAATTACAAATCTTTTCAAGACGAGTAATTATTTCTTCTCTTATTTAATGTTGCGATGCTTCTCGATAAGCGCAAGTTTCATTCTTTAAGTGAAACAACTAATCGATTAATATACTCTCGTCTTAATCATGAACATTACGTCGAGACAGAAATTAAAAAAGCAGACAGCTTTGTCTCAAATGCAGTGAGGCATTCTTTTCTTAATTTATATTAATCTAGCTTGCATCGATAAGTCGCTCTTGTATCACTCATGTATAATTTTAACATCACGTCAGGACTTATTTACTCGATCATCGCTCCGTTAATTCTCTTGCTCAGTTTCATTACCTTTAACCTTTTTTGAGTAATGTTCCGCTACAACCTGCTCTACGTCACAGTTTCCCGGCTTAATACAAGAGATCTACTCTATTCAACGGCTCTGAACCAGCTGTTCACGGGTGTCTACGTTATGAAGCTCTGCATGATAGGCCTGTTCTTCTTAGTGCGCAACAATCATAATAGAGCAACCTGCGTCGGCCAAGCTGTGATCATGATTATCGCTACGGCGATGACACTTGGTTTGTAACATATTATCTCCCCAAGTTCACTGAAGTCATGTCATTCCTAGCGCTAGGATCTAGCTCCCACACTCCTGAAATACCGGAACTTCTTCACCAGTTATTGTCGGTAAGTTGTCTTCATTCCGGACCCTTTGGATTTTAACAGTATCTGTGTTAATGTTGGTGCGGCTCTTGGCTGAATGATGATGATATCGAATCCAATTGGACCGGCGTGGGCCTTGTAGGGAGATAAGTGCCTCTTTCATTGCGCGGCCAAGTGGTGCGCTGTCGGATTCCAATTTCTGATTCCTTATCTCGGCTGTGTACTGACGGCGCCTGTTAAAGAGGAGGATCACTGAAAGTTGAAGTTGTGATTTGTGGGTCCTGAGCTTGAGTATGAGGCACTGCCGAATTGGCGGCCTCTTGGGTGATGTTTTGAGATTCTGAAGGACCAGCATGCATGCGGCTGGTCCCATCATCGACAAGTGTCTCAGAGCTGAAACGTGCTGGATAATTGTCTGCTATATCTTCAGAGACAGATTCAGCAGTCATATTATTCTGCTGTGTATCACGTGTGATTACCAAAGGCTCCATTTCAATCACAAATTGCACTTGGAATATTGATCTGGAAGGGTCATTTGATAATGATGTTGAAGCTTAAGGAAGCAGAACTATCTAGGAAGGAAACTCCCTCTATATAGGGGTTGTTATGAGTCATTTGGTTAAGAGTCATAGTCAGCCCTATTAGGCGGGAACTGCTAATCCAACCGTGTGACTCCTAATTTCCAACTATTGCTGAGGGACAGAAGTCTCTGTGAGCCTGTAAACCTCTGGCGATTGTTAGCAGTTTCGATCATAAGCAATAGGGAGCCACTGCTTTACCTAGCGCCCCTAAGATAATGTCCTGAATTAAAGGACCCCATATTAGCATAGCGGTAATTTGGCCAAACCCCCACTCTGAGTCTTGATAATTAGAACCCACAGACTTCTGAAGATCATGCCTCTGATCCTGCAGAGACACGGCAAGTGCAATGCAGGAACTGGCCCAGTAAACTGTAAACAAAGGCCCGCACAGTAATACGTGGAATCTGGCCGGAGCAACACCTAGAAAGCTGCAGAATTCGACATATTTTCTCCACAGGAAACGACCTAACCGGCTCAAAACGGCACTGAAATACTTCCAGAGCAGCCAGATGACAACAGAAAGACCAACAAGGCCTGCGCTGTATGAAAGCACGAAGATGCCATAACGCAAACTGTTTTCAGCCGATTTGAAGTTAACCAAAGGAAGTGAAAAGTCCAATTCTGTGCTGCAATAATCTGTGATTTGCTTGAGGAGCTTGGCCTTTTGGCTCGGGAGCCTATTCATAAATTGAACAATTATCATAAAAGCCGTAATAAGGCCTGAATATAAATGTACTTTAACCCTTTTCGGGAACACATAAGATTGGGATAAGACAGTTCCGACTGTAATACAGTACTGGTAAACAGCCAGTAGTTTGATGAAGTCTAATTCTGCAATAGGAGGCACTCCCTTGATTCGGATTATCGAAGCAACGAAGACAGAGAGGGATAAGAATATGGTTTCAGAATAAACGGTGGGTAAGATATTCCCTATGACTCTGACAATCCGGAAAGGCTGATTTCCTGGCGTGGCCAGGTTAATCTTGAAAATGAAGACCGTCATGGCAAAAACTGGTCCAAAAAGAAGTATTAATATGCCCTGGATAATATAAGAATCATGGCCTATCATTTTGATCAGCGATTCTAGCCTTGCCGTAAGGAACATCGGACTTACGCCAATACCGGAGATATCAGGATTTCCAGTCCCATACACGAGGGGGCATACTTGACTACATACAGTAACAAGCATAGAGATGTTGTAATCTTGCCAGTCTGACTCCACCCGATCAAGCAGACTGACACGATCTGTGAACGCGCATGGGTCTGTGTTGTTGCTTGTTGGCAAGGCTGGCGGCAATGTTGTCAATGTCGCCAAGGGTGCAGTGATTTCAGCGACTGCATGTGCCAGGAACGCTGCAGCGCTAAATAAGCAGGAAAGAGCCTTGAAAGTCATGTTGGGAGAATCCTTTCAAGCGAAAGGCGGCGATGAGAAAGTAATGCTCATCATCGGAGTTCTATTAAAGCTCAGCCGCAAAAAGGCAAGGCTTCAGAAGAGGAGCCACCAACGCTATAATAGCTTGACGGGCTAGTTGGTCAGATGACAGTCTGCTATGTTTGAACAACGATAGCTCTCTCTACTCGCTTGGGTAATATTGGTTGTCCCCGTTTGATGCGTTCATGTAGGAAGATCAACAGGAGAAAGCTAGCATAGACTCTCAAGTTCTTTGATTCAAAAATCATTAAACAAAAATTAGAAGGATCTTGTAAGAACTAGATCCGAAGTAAGGGTCATCAGATATAGACTACATGTCACGATATGCCTCGCCTTCATATCAACAGTTCCTTCGCTCTTCATTGCAACTGAGCGCTGGCCTGAGCGGAC
>JAABUO010010082.1_pt1 | contig 10500 bp, 19 predicted proteins | sample 5559291 | NCBI WGS metagenome assembly JAABUO01 (sample SAMN10711878, study PRJNA513372) | rock metagenome | isolation source: Antarctica rocks | place: Antarctica: Victoria Land, Finger Mt sud
GTTATGATCATTTGGTTGTAACTTGTTATCATCATTATTGGTACGTTCATGACACACTGTGGTATATCTGAGCGTCAGTCCGTCGCACAAGTTGGTGTAGAGCAGCCTATGCAAAGCGCCCTCAGCACTGACGCACAGCGTGGAGACTCTGACAGTTAAAAACACTGCAATGGCTCATACCTTGAAGAACTCCCACTTGTTCTCAGAGCGTGTGATGTTGAGGATGGGGACAACATTGATCAAGGAGTTGGGGTACCAGATGCGGCACCCATCCCACCGTTTCAGCACCGTCATGTTCAGTGCTATCTCCTCCACCTGTGGGACAACAGACGTTGTGACTGATGGTGACTCATCCCTTGCCATGCCTCAGTGGTTGTCATGACAATGAACGCATGTGTTGCCATGTGACTAGCTTGTTGCTTGTCTGTATGGCTATGCTCTACCTTCATTTTGACTATGCCAGGTACATGGCTGAGTGTGCAGCAGACACAGCACAATGGAGATGCAAAGCGTGCGCATCATATGCGTAGCATATCAGTACTCATGCCATGCAACAGATGCGCTGCAGAGACACTCAAAATCCCATATGTGCCTGCCACAGTTTGGAAAACCTGCATTTGCATTGTGTTCATAGTCCCGGATCTTGTCAGGGCAAGCTTACCTTGTGCAGGTCTCCATTGATGAGAATGCCATCTCCCACATCAAAAGCATGCACCACAAACAGGAAGATGACGCTGTCAAACATGGTGGCGATGGCGCTCTTGAAGATGAAGCTGAAGGCAACGATTGCTGCTGCCACTGCTGTCCACAGATGTGTCACATCCACCTGCACAAGCCTTTGGATTGACACCAGGGATGGAATGCAGCATACAAGAGCCGATGCCCCCTCATGGGGTAGGGCCTTAGCCTTGGCAGGGATGAAAATTGTATGCCGGCAACCATCGGGGTATGCCATGTACAATAGGCCAAGCACGACTAAATCAATGAAATGCAGCATGTGCAGACACAGAGCAGCTTTGCAGGTACTATGCATGGCATGCCTCAAGCACAGACCCTGAACCATCCGAAAGCAGGGTGAATGCAGCAATGCATACATGTTGCATTTCAGCATTGTATGTTTTTTCGACAAAGGCAGATTGTCACAGTCAGTGGGATCAACAGACAGCACAACTTTGCATGGCAACATTGTGAACGCAACCTCATCACATAATTGGTACACATGGCATGCCAGGTGGAACACAATAAACAAGCCAGATGACAAAGCAAGTATAGACTTTCTGCAGATGCAGTGACATGCCTGCTGGGCTCATGGCGTAAATTTAAGAACTTTTTAATGGCTCAAAAAGTTATGCAGATCGCGTTCTAATCAGCAATTTAAACGAACTCTTAAGGCTGTGAGATGTGGCTTACATTGAAGATGACCAGGTAGAAGAAGGCCATAAGCACATGGATGACAAAGGCAGCAATGCGCTCCAGCTTGCCCACGATGGTCTTGGTGTCCTTCAGTGTGAAGGCCAGATGCTTCCTTTCCTGCAGTCCCACTTCAGGAGTTGCAATCTCAAAGTCGCTGACACAGTGGCGTTTGTACAATACTGCAGCAGCTTGCTCTGAATGCCATCCCATCATAGCTGAAACAGTCGCATTTGTGCAAAACTGCAGAGGCCTGCTCTGAATGCCATCCCAAAGAAACCGACACAATCAAAATTTGTGCGATGTTGCAAAGGCTTGCTCAGAATGTGAAAGGCCTCACAATTTGCATGCACTGAGGTAGTGTCTGGTGGTGCACAAGGCAGCAAAAACATGTTGTACGCATTGAGGTACGTGGTATTAGGCTTGCATGAAAACAAAGGGCCTTCCTGACCTGGTATATGGTCACCACAGCGTCTCGGATGTTGTGGAGGGTGACTTGCCCATCCCCATCCACATCCAGAATGTCAAACGCCTGCTGGGCTTTCTCAGGCTCCAGGAAATGCTCCAAGTCCTCAGGCAGTATGTATGTTCTGCAGGACAACAATCTGTCATGCAAAGTGATTGTGAACAGCTGTGCAGGCTGGTGGTTTGAGACACTACTTGCAGTGCAAATTGCGCTGTGGCCTGCAGTGTGGCTGTCCCACCCAAACCTCCAGCACAAACTGTATCAGCCAGGTGCATTGAATGTGTTCCATTGCCACAGCATAGAACAGGAAAGTCCCTCAGATATGGGCGTGTCACAGCACAGTTCAGAGCTGGGATTTGGAGGATGACTCAATCCCGTTGAACAGGGTTCTGTAAAAAACATGGAAAAAGCAATCTGTACATTTTTTGCCTCAGTCTGTCATGTCTGCATCATGGAGGCATCACCCAGTCAGTTGACAAAAGCTCTTCAATGCAAAAAGACGCACACCTGTTGAAGGAGGGCTTGATGTTCCAGAAGAGGTAGAAGGCCAGCTTCTTGGCTTCATTCTTGCTGGTCACCTCGCTGTCCTCCTGGTGCTTTGCAGCACCCAGTGCGTCAGCAAAAGTCACCTGCAACGCACATGAAACAGCAGTGTGGTATAAAGATCTTACTTTGTGATGCTGAGCAGCTCCCAGTGCGTCAGCAAAGGTCATCTGCAATGCACATGAAACAGCGGTGTGGTATAATACGCTACAAACATCTTGCTCCGTGATGCTTGGCAGCGCCCAGCGCGTCATCTTTGACACGATGCAATGCTACAGAGATCTGACTTTGTGATGCTTGCCAGCACCTGAATTGTCAGACAAAGGCAACTTATACCAGTGCCTGAGTCTGTACTCATTGGACAAATGAAGACATGAGCCTGCAGGGATCAGATTGCATGCCTAATGTGATAGTTGCAGGAAACATATACAAAGTTTGCAGGCAACAGCCTGAAGGATGTCATCAGATGACTGCCCATGACGACATGATGTCAGCAAGCGCATGTATGAACAGCACATGAATGTCATGAGTCTCTAGCTGCTTGTAAACCTTGGGCCTCGCACACACTTTCTGCTCAACAACTCTGGGATTTTGCATCCTTTGACCTGGGCAGCAAAAGAATTGCAGCACATGATGTTCTGGCACTAGGGTGGTTTAGCATTGCACACGGACCTTGAGCTTGTTCTTGCGGATGTACTTCTCCACTTCGTGCAGCTTCTGAACCGCATTGCCGCCTCCCTTCTCTATGGCTTTGCGGTCTTCAGGAATTGCATCAAGATGACTCTTCACCACGCTCTGCATGCAGGTCAAACAGCCATGCTGACAGCTGCACAAGCATTGGATACCATCTTGGTGCACAATGTCAACAGCACGGCTAGGTTTTCCTGTGGGGCCTTGCAGATCATATGTATGGTAAACCGGATGACTTGAGATCACACAGTGCACACAGAAAATGCAAGACATGACTAAGCATCGGTTGCTTCCTTACCCTGTTGCTGCGCTCGGTCATGCCAGACTCGCTGATAGGCCGCCCAGCAAGTATCGTCATGCTACGCTTCATCTTAGACATGACAGATGTGCGATCTTCCTGGCTCGCTTGAGCACTCGTATGCATCTTGGAGGGACTCCTTTTGAAGCTTTTGGTGCCAGGGCTTGAATTCAAGTTCCCTTGCGCGCTGCGCTGGGACTTGAAGGAAGTGTTGGCAGCCTGCAACAACAGGGCTTGACATGGTCAGAAAATTGATGAGGCAAAAGAGCGACCGCAGTCTGAAGCAAATACTGTGTGCCATGATGTCCTATGACGCTGTTATTCTGCTAGCTTCCAGCCTGATTATGAACATCACAAAGGTGATGATCAGCTCAGCGGAGACAACATTCCAATGAAAGAGCAAGTTGGACATGACATGCAATGTTGTGAGGGAGTTGTGCTGGAGACCTTTCAGCCTACAGAGCCAAGCTCAGACTGCTGGAAAACCATCACGAGCTGGTAGCGGGTGATACAACCTGCAGCACATCATTCTGCCATGTAGCAACACAGCCTTGAAATTTATCATGGAATGGAACCTGAGCACAATCTTGGGCGTTGAAATCTTGGCCAGCACACAGATTTACTTCAAAAGCACTTCTGGTCAGACTCTTTGACAACCAGGTCAACAACCAGCAAGGAATGGCAGCTGCCCTGCACTGAGGTTGTAGGAGGTGATAGATACCGGTGATCTTTGTCCAGGTGGCTGTTGCCGCCTGTGGATGGTCGGCGGTGACCGTCTTTGACTTTCGGCTGATGTGCGTCGAGCATCTGCCGAAACAAACTGATGTCCGTTCGCAACGGGATCTGGAGGACAACTGTCAGTTTCAGGTACGGGTGGGAAGGGAGCTTCTCGAGAAGCGACACGCTCGAAAGTGGAGGTGCTTTCACCGCTCAAGCCAGAGCTGCTGTGATGGCGGTGTAGGTGACGGTGGCGGCGGTGCAAGAAATGCTGCATGAAACGCAAAGCTGTTCAAGAAGGAACACCACTCGACAGCCAGTTGACCAAAAAGGCAGCGCAAGCACCAGTGTCAACATGAAGAGGTCGAACTCAGACAACACCCCAGACTCCTCAGCAAGATCAGGCGCATAGCAGCATACCGGAATGAAGGCGCTGCGCTTGTGCTTGGTGACCTCTTCACGAATTTTCTTCTGATCCTGCTGGAACACCATGGACTTGCGATACATGCGCGCTGCTGGGCTGTCCAGCTGTTCCAGCTCCTGGTCTGCTTCTACCTCTCCTTCTTCATCGCTGCTAGAAGACTCTATTTCAGTGCGAGGCTGAGAAAGAGCCATCAAAAAATACTCCTGCAATGCAACAGAAGTTGTCAGACCAAGCGCACCAGCATGGATAGTCTGGACAGCTGATACGATGGTCAATCTAGAAATGAATGCTGCACAAAGCACGAGCGGTCTCTAGGTTATTGCAAAGCTGCATGTATTGCAGCATACAGTCCGGCAGTACATTGATCATGCTGCACATTGCTTCAAGAAGTGAGTCTAGACAGCTGAGTGTGCACAGCAATGCAGCTTTCCACTGCCCTGCCTGGCACAGCACAGCACAGCACAGCACAGCACAGCACAGCACAGCACAGCACAGCAATGCAGCTTTCCACTGCCCTGCCTAGCACAGCACAGCACAGCACAGCACAGCACAGCACAGCACAGCAGGGCCTGCACACCAGTCCCCTCCATTGCACATACCTTCTGCAGAGCTTCCTGCATCTTCTCAAAATGGGCTTCTTTGTGGAAGTGCGAGGCCATGATCTTGGCAACCAGGGTCTTCAGCACATTGGCAAAGAAGAAGAGCAGGAGGCAGCCCAGCAGTCTTGCAAGGGTGCGAAACACGTTCTTCACATGAGTGTTCTCGTTGTCTTTGGTGTAGAAGCAGCCAACAAAAAGGGGAATGAGGAGAGCCACACGCAAGAAGCGCCTCAAAGGCTTCTGCAGCATAGCACACAAAAGTTGGCATGGTTTGAGATTTCCAGCACTACAGCGTGAGTGAGGATGCCCATTGTGAGGCGTTTGCAGCACAGCACAATTCAGTGTGCATGCCGCATAGATCTCTGCAAGACACCCGTACCAAGCTGGCATGAAAGTGGCAGTCATGTATGCTGCAACAAAAGGAACCATGCTGTACGAGCACTATATGGCAACAGCTACACAGAGGGACTTGAGCAAGCGCGGCATTCACAAGCAGCTTGTCAACCAGAATCCACATGCAGTGCGCAGTGCAACTTGAGGAAGCGCCATGCACAGGCGTGGAAATCGGTTACAACACAGGCAGTCACACTTACAAATGTTAACAAGCAAACAAGATGTATTCATGTCATCGGGAATGTCTACTCACCCTAGTCCCCACAGTGTAGTAGACGGCCTTCCTGGTGGTGAATGCAGTGGTCTCCACCATGAGTACCAGCAGGTGGATCACCGCCCGGCTGAACCAGTAGATAGGCATGAAACCTGCAAAGCCACAGATCCATTTGTCACAGCCACATAACGATTTGTCACAGCCACATATCCATTTGTCACAGCAAATGTGCAAGCCCTACATTGAAAATTTGCACAGACTGCATGCCTTGGAGGCAACAAGCCATGAACATAACCCATAGCGATGCTGATGCACAGTGCTGCAGAACTTGAGGTGGGAACAACAGCAGCAGGAGCTGCAAACACGATACGTGCAAGGAATCGATGCAGCAGTCCTAACTGAACACTGAGACAAGCTCATCGTGCACAAGTAAATGAGACAAGCAATCAAACTGCACGCAGATGTGACCAAAATACATCTGCAGAGATGAATGGTGGGAATTGTAAGTCAGGCCTGAAATAGCAGGCATCAAAAGTCTTTGTTGTTGATTCCAGAATTGTGTGATGATCCTACCTGAAAAGAAAAAGAGCCATCTCCACCATTCAAACCAGATGACCTTGTAGTGCTTGAAGCGTACAAGCATGATGATGGCAGATATGAGCAGCAGCTCGGTGATTAGAACGCTGGCGACTGCTGTCCAGAACTTGAAGTTCTTGTACCACTTCACTGGATGTGCATCTTCATCATCTACATTGAACTGCAGGCAGGCAGCAGGACAAAGACACATCAGTGCTTATCCATCCATTCACTCATCCGTTCACTCATTCATTCATCCATCCATCCATTCAATCGTTTGTTCATTCTTTCACTCATCCATCATTCATCCATTGCGTTTTTCACTCATCAACCCCTAGAGTCAGGTGTGTACAGCCAGACAAGACATCTGCAGAGCAAGGTTGCACAGCAGTTGATGCTCTGATCATGCAGACATAGCTAGTGTGTTGCCTGAGGTTGAGAAATGAGCAATGCAGTAGCCCAGGCATGCTGCCAATTTAGGCACAGTGGTATCTGCGTAATCAAAGGGAGAGCTGGGCAGCTGCAAGTCTGGCACAACCATCCCATTACATAGCCAGATACAGTGCAAGGCAAACCTGCAGGTCAGAGTTTGCCATTGACTTGCGAGATTTAGCAGAGCCATCAGACTTCCTCCGGCTCTTCATCCTTGCCATACTCTTCTTCATAGACTTGTTCATCTTCCCCAGCATCTGGTCTCCCGCCACCCCATGTTCCATGACAGTGGAGTCCTTTGGTGATGGCGGGGGTTCTTGGCGGGAAGCAGCGGCGGCTGCTGCGGCGAGGGCTTTGGCGCCGGCGGGAAGCGGGGGCCTGCCTATGTCTACTAGCCTGCCAGGAATGTCGCCCAGATTCACTTGTACAGTCGGCACAGCTTCCTGCAGTCAAAGACTTGGGTAAGGACTTAGACTGAGAATGCTGTTGCAGCTGAAAGTGTTTCAAACCAGAGCCATGCAGCATAGAGGACTGCTGCTGGAGTGCAAGCATCCTGCCCAGGGCATACATCCTGCCCAGGGTGGCACATGTGATAGCGTTGAGATAGCATATGTGATAGCATTCATGATAGCATTTGTGATAGCATTTGTGATAGCATTTGTGATAACATTTGTGATAGCACGTGTGATAGCAGTAGTGATAGCAGTTGTGATAGCACATGTAATAGCATACATCGTGGGACATGTGATAGCACATGAATCAACTCGCTCTTGTGATAGGTATGTCGTGGACATTAGGGTCTGAACCAAAGGCTACTTGAAAATAGCTAGTGGCGATGCTATGCTGCACTATGCTCATCTCAATGCAACAATTGGCTTCTAAGTTCAGTCAGGCGCAAAACAGCTGTTGTCGCAGGTGGCTTGTGACTCACTTCCTACAGCACATGTCAGCGCGTCAGGTGCAGTGGCATGTGATCGGACTTTGCTGGTGTTGTGGAGACAATGTGAATAAGCTGACCTCTGCTTCTCCTCCCAATGACACCCTCCTCTCAAACTTGCGCTGCTGCGCGTCTGCTTGCAACTGCTCCTTGGCCATCTCTGAGGCAAACATGCCTTCATACGCAGTGCCAAATCCTAGCCCTGGCAACATGTCACATCCACTCAATGATCTTGCTTGATTACTTGATTTTCAAATCCTTGAAGCAGGTTGCATGCAATCTGTGCCTGAAGTGGATTCACATGCAGTGTTGAGTAATGTGAGGAGTCTTTGGCTGAAACAGGTGGCGCTCGAATCACTCAGGTGAAAAGTGCAGGTAGGAGTGAACATGGTTTGAGCTAGATGCCCCTTGTGAGACCAAGTTCCAAACAAGACGGATGACGCTGCTTCTGAAGCTCCTTCTAAACATTTCAAGCTTTGCCTTAAGTCCAACCCTGGACACTAAGTGGGCTAGCTAATTAGTTAGCTAGTGAATTAGTCAGTAAATCAGCTGAGCATTTGATCAATTGGTAAGATAGTTAGGTAAAGTCAGTGTTGACTCACCTGCGCTGGGAGTTCTGGTAGAGGTACGTTGGCCAAAGCCCTCAAAGCTGTCAGAGGCTGCTAGCGGCGCCTGCCTTGACTGCTGATGTTGTACGTGCCGCTTGGCATATTGTGCAAAGCCAGATGCATCGCTGGGCAAGGAGCTGTCAGAGGCATGAGAGAAGGAGGTCCTTGATGGCTCTGATGCGCCGAACATCCCTGTGCATTGGAGATAGCATGGTCTGCTTGCAGGCACTGCAGTGGCCTTGTTGTGCATGGGGCTGTCAGACATGTTGTGGGTCCTGAAAGACTACAGTTTGATGCTTATGGCAGAAAATTGCATGAAATTTGGTGAAATATGTTTGCAGTCAAGCAACGCTGGCTACCTCTGCCGTTCTGGCAACACGTGGCCGAGCAGAGTTGGTTTGCAAAATGTCCATGCACAACAGCACAGTAGACTTGTCAAGAAATTCTGTTGTGCACGCCGCTATAGACTTCCGACTTAACACTAAATCTTGCCGTGTGACCATTGTCATCAACTGCAGCTCACCCTGCTCGCTAGCCACAAGGAATGCTGTGCTTGCATGCAACAGTGACAAACTGGAACAGATGAACTTGCTGGGCCTACCTTCAGGGCTGCCATCAACAAAGGGCAACTGGGCAGCAATCCCCCTGGCACTTGGGGGCGTGCCCATTGGCGTGCCCCCTGTAGGGGCCTGCTGTATGCTTGGAGGCTTGCTCGGAATTCGTACTGGGGGAGCTGGCATACCAGAGAACCCTGCAGTTTGCTGCAGAAGGTCAACTGATGAGCAAAACAGCTGCTACGGCAGAATTGACATAAAGCTGCCTACGCGTGCAAGCATAGCAAAGTGCTGAACACAGTCACAACGGTCTAGATGGCATGATGCTGCGACTTTAAACAGGTCACATTTGAGGCAGGTCGTGCGTGTTATTCTGACGCATCTGTTTTGCCATGGCTTCTTGTTTTGCAAGTCCATTTTGTGATAGGCTTGGTGGCAGATCAGGAGAAGTTTGCCTAGGCTGAGCAGGCAACATGCTCATATACTGTATGAGTGAGGGCATAGATGATGACGCTGTAGGTCATACCGTTTGTGTCTGAAGCACTGGGCCAACCAGAGGCAAAGCCATCATTCATCCAGTCCTGCACATTGTTCTCAAAGCTGCCCTGGTCCATGCCTGCAAAATATCATTGCCAGACGGTGTGAACAAAGCGCTTGCTGACAGTGGTCTAAGTCAGCAAAGCATGACAAGAAGCAGCATGCACAAAGCATGGCCACTGCTGCAAGCTGTGCATGCACCATACAGACTATGTAGGCACTGCAATTGTGCGACGCACTTGGAGCGCCTGCTAGTTCAGGTAGAAGCAACCACTGGTGCAGGTACTAGGTGAGAGATCACTTGGGTGCTGTTTCATGTCGGGTGAAATTGCACAAGCAGGTCGCATATGCAGAAAGGCATTCCTGGTGTGGTGCGACTGCTTGACAGCAGCTTGAGAGCGCACAGCTCAGGTATACAAAATCTATGTCTGCCTGTTGCAGGTGAACGCATAACAATGATCGGAAAGGTCAGCAAAATGCCGCAGGGGTACCAAAGTATCCTTGCGGCAGTTCTAGTTATTGCTTACCTGCAGATTGCCTCTGCGCGTAGCTGTCGTGCATATGCCAAGAGTCCTGGCTAGCTGAAGGCGGAGGCGGTTGCGGCGTACCTGCTGCCACGAGTAGCTCCTCATCGGTCAGGAGTACTCTGCCATCGTTCATGCTCACCCGAGTGACTTTCTGCGTGTCCGGGCGACTTCCCCTAGGTCTCAAACACTTGGAAGGCTGTATCAGTGATCACGGGAAGGATTATGCGTCTTGTGGAAATCTAAACTTGGGCTTAATTCCTTTGATACATATGTGAACAGCTTTGCGACATGCATGCTGCAAAGCCATTGGAATGATCAGATCTGACTCACAAACTGCAAAGGCTTTTTCTTGGGCATCACTGTTAAGTTGGCCAAAACTGCGGCACTCCTCCGGCTGTGCATTAGAACTGCTGTGCAAAGGGGCTGCAGCCGCAACATTCCCTGCAGCATACTCACTTAGAGCAGTGGAATGCATGCACCCCAGCATGATTCCAGGTTCGAGTGCCCACCTACTGTAGTGCGCTTTAACAAGCTTTGTGATAAGTTTGTCTCCGCCTAGCCCTGGACTCCACCCA
>JAABUO010010083.1_pt1 | contig 10498 bp, 11 predicted proteins | sample 5559291 | NCBI WGS metagenome assembly JAABUO01 (sample SAMN10711878, study PRJNA513372) | rock metagenome | isolation source: Antarctica rocks | place: Antarctica: Victoria Land, Finger Mt sud
CCGGTGCTGGTGTGGTTGGCACTGGTGGTGGCGGAAGGACAACTGGCGGTGGCACCGGTGCCACCGTGGTCGGTGGGGGACTCACAGTGCTCGGCACAGTGCTCGGTGCCGAGGTGGTGGTCGAGGGTGCTGTGGAAGTGGTGGCAGGGTTGGTGGCCACGGGGGCCGGTGCACGTCCGGCCGTGTCGGTGTGTAGTGCGGGGGCGAGGACAGCGACGAGGACACCGAGCAGCGCAACGGCCATCAACACCCGGGAAAAAGTGTGCCCCAGAACCCAGTGAGCGGTTTGCCACCGGGTGCGCAGCAGCGAAATCCCCCCACTGGCAACTGGAGGGGAGTCACCGAGGACGGGACTGAGTGTTTCAGTCCCGTCCTCGGTGACTCCGTGTGACACGGTGGTCCCCCTCCTGTGGTGGCGGGCGTCCGAGCGGACGTTGTGCCCTCCACTGTGGCCCTACGGTGGATTACCTGCAGAAACCACAGTGGAGATCACTCAGAAATCGTCGTTCGCGGCCGGCTTGGCAGCCGCCTTGGCCGGCTTGGCGGCCTTGGCGGGTGCTGCCTCCGTGGATGCTGCCTGCGCGGGTGCCTCTTCGGCACCGGCGTCGGCCGGCTCCACGCGGGAACGCTCGACCTTGGATACCTTGGCGGTCGCCCAGCGCAGGTCCGGACCGACGGCGGAGGCGACGAAGCCGACCATGGTCAGCGACTTGTCCTCCCCACCGATCGTGACGTCCTTCTTGTAGGTGCTGACCCGCCCGGTGACGACGAGGCGCTGTCCGCGGCTCAGGGACGCGGCGACGTTCTCACCGAGGGTGCCGAAGGCGGTGAAGTCGAGGAAGTGGGTCTTCTCGTTGTCACCCTCACCCTCGTTGATGGCGAGGGAGAACGTGGCCCGCGGCTTGCCTTCCGAGCTGTGGCGCAGCTCGGGGTCCCGGGTCAGGTTCCCGACGAATGTCTGGTTGTTCATGGTGCTTTGTCTCCTCTGCCCATGGTGGGCGACGGCGTTCCCGAGGTCGGGCGGGTGCCCGTCCGGGTGAGCATTTCTTTCTGCTCACCCTTCGTTTGCGTCTGCCTGTCAATCGGCTTCGATGACCTCCGGTGCAGGGGATCAACCGGAGACACTCTGGCTGGTGATCACCAGGTTGTCGCCGGATACTGGTTCGTCACACACCGTGATCAGCAGCTCCAATCGACCGTCAGGGGTGGCGAACACCTCAAGGTCGGTTCCGCCCGGTGTTTCCGCGATCCTCGACTCCAACAGCCTCCACGGGTAGGTGGGGAACAGCTGCTCGCGCACGTGTTCCCAATCCGCCGTCGACAACTGGGTCGCTGCGTCGTCCGTCTTGTCCAGGAGCAGCGTCAACCGGACCACCTCCCGCCCGGTGTCCTCCGGTTCAGGGTTTTCTGCGGCGGCCGGACTGGACCGGTGGGTGTCGGTCGGCTCGGTGGGCACCTCCGACGGTGGCGAGGTGGCCGTCGTCGGGAAGGTTGCGGGGGCTGCTGGTGTGACGCCGATGGCGGTGATCCTGCGCAGCGGCACGTGGGCCGATGCGGCCGGCATGGCCAGTCTGGCGTCGTCGTCCAACGTCACCTTCCACATCTGCCAGACGGTGACCTCCCACCGATCCTCGCTGTCACCGTCGTCCCCGGTGTCCACGGTGGTGACGGTGACCTTCCCGCGGAGCGCCACGATGGAACCGACAGCAGGAAGATCGCCGTCGGCCTTCAGCGCGAGCAGCGTCTCGTCCCACAGGACACCGTCCACCGAGGACGTGCTTCCCTCCAGGGTGATGCGGGCCATCCGGCCCCGCGAGTAGGAGCGTTCGGCCCAGCCGGCGAGCACCCCGAGGGTGAGTATCTCGGCCCCGTCCACCGACCCGATGTTCTGGATCGCGACGGGGACGTTCGACATCGCCCGGGTCTTGCCCGCCATGCCCGGGGGTCGCCATTCCCGGATCTGGTCTTTCAGGGCTGCCAGCGGGTGGGCGGACAGGGCAAGCCCAAGACGGTCCCGCTCCCGCGCGGAGCGCTCCAGAGAGCCCCACTCCATGTCCGGCATGGCGACGGTGCCATTGTCCCGCTCAGCGCGCAACGCCATCCTCAACCCCAGGCGGGAGCCGAACTCGTCCAGGGCGCCGGCCTCGATCAGACCGTCCACCGCCCCGATGCCGAGGTTCTGCACCAACGGTCCGCCCGGGGTTGCGGGGACCTTGACGCGGCACAACAGGTCTCGGACCGAGCCGAACGGTCCGTTCTCCTCGCGTTCGGCGACGATCCAGCGGGCCGCGTCGCCAACGCCCTTGATCTCCCGCATCCCCAGGCGGACCGAACCGTCCGGGGCGGTGGTGGTGGACACGCCACCGAGCTGCAGGGACGGCGGCGTGACGGTGATGCCCTCGGCGCGCAGGGCGTTGAGGGTGCCTTGACGCTTGTCGTCCTGGGCGGTCACCGCGAGCAGCGCTGCCCCGTACTGGGACGGCCAGTTCGCCTTCAGGTAGGCGGTGATGTACGCGGTCTGGCCGTAAGCGACCGAGTGAGATTTGTTGAAAATGTACTCGGCCGAGGCGTCGAAGGTCTCCCACAGCTTCTCCGCGGTGCCCACCGCGAACACCATCTTCACCACGTTGCCTGCTTCGTCGCGCAGCTCGGCCTGGGCCCCGTCGACGAAGAAGGAGCGCATCGCTTCCATCTCGGGACGCTTCTTCTTGCTGAACGCCTTGCGCAACCGGTTTTTCTCCGCCGGCCCGAACCCGGCGACCAGCTCCCCGAGCTGCATGAGCTCTTCCTGATAAATCGGCACCCCGTAGGTGTCGTCCAGCACGGAGGCGATCACCGCCTGCTCGGCGGGGTCCGCGGTGTAGATGGCGTAGTCGACGTCTTCTTCGCCGCGCTTGCGGGCGACATAGTGCTCGTCCATCTTCGCGCCGAGAGGCCCCGGTCGGTACAGCGCGATGATGGCGGACAGGTCGGCGACGGACTCGGGTGCGATCTGCTCGCACAGTCTCGTCATCCCCGCGCCGTCCAGCTGGAACAGACCGGCGGTGCGACCCGCACGAATCCCCGCCCAGGTGGCCCGCACCCGCTCATCGGTGGGATCGGTGGGTGGGTTGTCGGCGTCGACCACTTCACCGGTGGTCGATTCGATGAGGCGCACCGCCGCGGAGATGATGTCCAGGTTGCGCAACCCCAGGAAGTCGAGCTTCAGGAACCCGGCGTCGTCCATGTCCTTGCCGTCCCACGCGGTGACTGCGGTGTCTTCCTCCGCCCCCTTGCGGTGATCCCACCGCAGAGGCACCAGCCCGTCGAAGGGTGCGTCGGCGATCACCACACCGCAGGCGTGGATGCCTTCCTGGGAGACGACACCCTCGAAGGAACGGGCCAGTTCGACGACGGCCTTCGCCTCGTCGGTGGCCGTTGCTTTCGCCCGGAACGCGGCGGAAGCGCCGTAGTTCTCGTCGTCGAGGTGGTCGAAGGCCATGGGCTTGCCGTCGGCGACGATAGGGACGAGTTTGGACAGCTCGTTGCCGAGGGCAACGTGGTCCAGTACCCGCGCGGCGTTCTTGATCGCCTGGCGGCTCAACGCCATCCCGAAGGTGCCGATGCGCGCCACCCGGTCGGCGCCGTACTTGGTGACGGCATAGTTGATGGCCCAGTCCCGCCCGACGGTGTCGAAGTCGATGTCCACGTCGGGCATGCCGACGCGCGCCGGGTCCAGGAACCGTTCGAACAGCAGTCCGTGGGCAAGGGGGTCCACGTTGACGATCTCCAGGCAGTAACTAACCAGGGCGCCGGCTGACGATCCACGTCCGGGGCCCACTCGTACCCCGTGCTTGCGGGAGGCGTCGATGATGTCGGCGACGATGAGGAAGTAGTCGGCCAGCCCCATGTCGCTGATGATCGTGAACTCGAAGTTCAACCGGTCCCGCACCTCCTGGGGCAGCGGGGAGCCGTAACGACGCTGCGCCCCGGCCTTCACCTGCTGTTTGAGGTAGGCGGCGGCGGTGCCGGTGAACTCGGCCAGGGCGGGGAACTGGGGCAGACGCAACTCTGAGGCGGGCAGCACGTCACCGGAGCACCGCTCGGCGATGTCCAGGGTGGTGTCCACGGCTTTGCCGGTGCCGTTGCCGTCGTCGAAGATGCCCCGCATCTGCTCGGCGGAGCGAATGAAGTAGCCGGTGCCTTTGAACGCGAAACGGTTGGTGTCGGCCATCTTGCGGTTCACCCCCACGGCCAGCCACGCGTCGTGCGCGGCGGCGTCGGTATCCCGTGGGTAGTGGGCGTCGTTGGTGGCGACGACACGCTTCTCGTAGTCGGCGGGTCCCCAGAACTCGCGGGCCAGATCCACCAGACCACCGGTCACTTTGCGTTCCGCGGCGATGCCGTGGTCCATGACCTCGACGTACACGTTGTCCTTGCCGACCGCCTCGATCAGGCGCCCGAGGTTGGCCCGAGCACCTTCGTAGTCGCCCCGCTTGAGTTTGCTGGCCACCGGTCCGCCGAGACACCCGGTGAACACGATCAGACCGTCGCTGTGGCGGGCGAGGAGGTCGAAGTCGGCACGCGGCTTGTACCAGAAACTGCTGTGCGCGGCGGATTGGATCCGCACCAGGCTGTCCCAGCCCTGCGTGGAGCCGGCCAGCACGGTGAGGTGTTGGTAGCGCCGGGTCTTGGTGTCTCCACCCCCGGTGGTCTTGCCGTGCGAGTCGTCGTCGGCGTCGGTGTCACCTTCGTCGTCGCGGGGTTCGATCTCCTCGTTGCGTTCTTCGCGGGCACCGAGGGACAGGTAGAGCTCGCAGCCCTGGATCGGCTTGATGCCGACCTCTTTCGCTGCTTTGGCGAACTTCCAGGCGCCGCCCAGGGTGCCGTGGTCGGTGAGGGCGATGGCGTCCTGGCCTTGCTCCGCGGCGATCTGACACATCTCCTTGAGACGGTTCAAACCGTCCAGGCAGGAGTGCTCGCTGTGATTGTGCAGGTGAACTACCTGCCCGTGGGGGGACATGGGAACTGTGTGCGTCTGCTCGGGGATCGGCTCAGAACGGTGGTGTGAAGGAGTTGGGGTCCTTGCCGCCGAGCATGGCGCGCAGGCCGTCGTCGTCGGCTTCCTCGATGTACACCGGGGGCCTACCACCATTGTCGTGGCGGCGGTCCGCGCCCAGTTGGTGGCGCGCCTGGGCGGCGGCGTAGTGGTCGGAGTATTCGGTCGCGGCGGCGCAGGCCTGCCCGGCGGTGTCCGCGCGACCGCCCAGGCGGTGGCCTTCGGCGGTGGTGATGCTCCATTTCGCCGCCAGCCCCTGCTGGTCGGGCTCAACGGCCAGGGCGTGCCCGTTGCGGTGCGCGCTGCGGGCGGCGGCGCCCTCGTTCCCGGTGGCGGTCCACAGGGGCCCGACGGTGTCGCGGGTGATGTCCTCGGGGTGGTAGGCGCCCAGGGTGCCGTCGTCGTGGCGTACCACTTGTTCCTCGACGTCTGCGTTGAACTGCACACCGACGCACACACCATCGGTGGTGGTCATCGCGCCGGAGGAGTCCAGCGCCGTTGCCTGGACTCGGGTGCCGTCCTGGCGGTAGGTCAGCGCACCGGCGGGGTCTTCGACGGTTTCGTCGGCATCGTGCGGACGGACGTTCCTGGCGATGACGGGGTTGCCCAGGCCGGTCTGGGAGAGTTCGAGGTGCGGTTCCTGGTGGGTCGTGGTGGCGAACTGGCCACCACGGGGGGTCCCGGCGCCGACACGGGTGATGGTGTTGGTCATGCCCACGATGTGTGCGGCCTGCCCGGTGTCCCCTGCGACAGCTCGCCCCGCACGTTCCCCGGCCGGGTCGTGGCCCAGACCGCGACCCGCTCGAACCGGGGCGCACCGTCTGTCGGCGTCACCCAGACCTGGTTGCCCGGTGCCGCGCACCAGATGACGCCGCTGCGCACACCCTCCGGCGCCTGGTAGCGGATGCGCGCCCCGGCCTTCGGCAACGTGACCGGCCGGTGGCCGGCGAACGGGTCGGGGACGGTCACCTGTGGCGCGACGTCGAACAGCGTCAGCTGGTCGGGGTCGATCGAAGCCATGGCCATGGCTTCGATGTGTGCGGCCGCCGCTTCGACGCCCCGGATGAGGGCCCGAAACAGGCACTTCCCACCGGTGTGTTGAAGGCTTCGATAACTTCACTTATGCGAGCTGAGATCGCCGTCGGCGAGCCTGCAGCGCGCGGACAGCGGCGCCGTTGTACCGGGATTTTCGGTAACCATCACCGGTGGACGGGGGCGGCCAACCCGTTGGACGGGTTCGCGCACACTGTCCGTGTGAACACCCAACGGGCGCGGGCCCAGCTGCGCCACGCCGAGATTGAGCAGGCCCATCAGGCCCAGCTGGTGGCGCTCACCGAGCTCGGTCTGCCCGAGGGCATGGCGATCCGGGTCGACGGCGAGCGTGGGGTGTTCCTCGTGCGGGGCCTCGGCACCGACGGTTCCGTCACCTGCGTCGGCGGGGAGAGCGGGCATTGGCGCTCGTTCCGCCCCGAGTGGTGCTACCCGGCCACCCGGGTCAACCGGCGCGGTCGTTCGGTGCCCAACACCCTGCCGGCGGCGCAACGGGGTCTGCGCCAGGAGTGGCTGCACCAACGGGGCCTGGGCCGCGAGCTCGGGGCGATGAACCCAGGATGTCCATAGTGCACGGCGTTGTCGGTATTCCCCGCTAGGGTGGGCTCCTCACCCTCGGAAGGGCACACCATGTACACCTTGCTCGCCGCCTCGGACACGCACGTGCTCGCCGCCGGAATGATCCTCAGCGGCGTCAAGGGCATCTTCTACCTGATCGGCGGAATCATCGCCGCGGTCGTCTGCGCGCTCATCGCCAAATCCAAGGGCCACAGCGCCGTGCTGTTCGGCATCCTCGGCTTCTTCTTCAGCATCATCACCCTCATCGTGATCCTGGTGATCCCTCGGAAAAACGCCGCCCGGACCTGAGCTTCTCGGCAGCGACCCGGGTCCCGGCCCTCAGTTCGCTGCCGAGCTGAGGGCCGGGATGAGAGATTCGATGCCGGTCGGAGGGGCTTCGTCGGCGAGGGTTTCCATCATGGGCCAGTACTGCTCGCGGATCTCCCCGAGCCGATCGGACATCTCGCTGATAGGACCTTCGAGGAGCGCCGGGAGATCCGCGGCGCCGAACTCGAGGGTCTTCTGCATCCCCTCCCAGTAGTCCTCTTCCGGTTTCCCGTCCATGGTTTCCAGCGCCGAGAAGTGGCTTTGGGCGATCCGGGCGACGACGGCGCCTACCCAGCGGGCGCGTCCCTCGTCGAGGGCTTCGTCGTCTCTGCCCTGAACCAGGTCGTCGAGGACGTCGAGGAGGTCGTCGGCGGTGAGGGCCCAGGACAGTAGCCGGAGGTCGTCCACCATGTCCACCGCGGAGGACAGCGCCCACGTCAGGTCGTCGGGGTTGTCCATGTGCTCGGCCAGGTCGATGCTGTCCAGCAGGTCGTCGTCGGCCCCGGCTAGCCACTCCGAGACGCGGGCGAGGTCGGCGTCGTTGTCCGGGTCCAGCCCGACCAGGGAGAGCACGTCCATCCAGGTGCCGCTGGATTCGTCGTACATTCCGGATGCGGTGAGCTCCAGGGCGACGCGCACCGCCCACGTGTCGTCGTCCTCCAGCACGGGCTCCTCACCGTCGTACAGGATGTTGTACCGCTTGGCCACGCGATCGGGCAACCACATCAGCGGATGCCACATGGCCTCGGGGCGTACCCCGGGCCACCGTCGCGACCCTTCGTCCCAGGACGCCGGATAGATGGGCAGGGGCACCGCGGACAGCGGGCTGGACAGCACACTGCTCGCCGGCAGCCCCGCCTCCGCCAGCCATGTCCCGAATCTGATGGCGGTGGCGATCGGTGACTGTGCGATGAGCAGCGGTTCCCCGGGCTCGGTCATGAATGAGCGGCGAGTGATCTCCATGATCTTGCGTGTCCTTTCTGAACGTCGCTCCCCAGGCCTGTTGTCTGTGGAACATGCGCAGATCGGAGGCCGTCCTCCTGGCAGTCTTCACGGGCCACCCGATCAGCGGCCAAGCGCAAACGACCATTGTGGCGAACTCATCGAAGAACAAAGGTGACCGCGGCGAACGCGAAGCGGTCCGGGTCTGCGTGAGCTTGGTACCTGATCTTGTGGTGCCCGATGCTATGCGCATGCTGGGTGCCGGCCGCCGCGAGGACATCGGGGACCTGAAGGTGTTCCCCGATGCTGCGGTGCAGGTGAAGAACTGCGCCGACGTCGGGGCCGCATTGCGCCAGGCCGCGGTCGGTGCACAGCGCCAAGCCCGCCACGGTCGCATGGATTTCGCGCTGGGGATGGCGCCGATTCCGCGCGCGCGCGCCGGTTCGGTGCGATGGCTCGCGTCGTGCCTGTTCTGGCCCGATGACACCCTCGCCCATGATGAGATCGCCCGGTTCGGCAGCCCGGGGGCGACGGTGGCGCATCTGCGCAACGAGAAGCTGGGGGTTCCGCGGGACCGGCGTGTCGCCATCGTCGAACGCCACGGCACCGACACGATCGTTGTGGCCCCGATCGAGGCGTGGTTCGCCGCGTACCGCAAGACGACCGGCCGGATCGCTGTCGCTGTCGCCGGCTGATCCACCACCCGCACGAACCAGAGGGGAACATCGTGATCGAGCACCAGGTGGCACCGCACTCCGACAACAGGCCGGCTCGCGCGGAATCGGGCGATGCGGGCGGTCACCGCCACCAAGACCGAACCGGGGAGGTGGCCTGATGGGCAGCGCGAGGGTGGGCGAGTTGAAACGCGCTGCACAGCGGCTGGGTGTCACCAGCACCACCCTGCGCCAGCAGGGCTGGAAGACCGCCTCACCCGAGCGTATCGAGGCCGCCGAGGACGACCCACCGGACTGGCTGACCGTGGCCCGCGAACGCCGCCGCGCGAAGCGCGCCCGGCAGGAGCGTCTACGGGACCGCAAGAACACGGCTGCTCGCCTCGAAGTGCAGGCCCGTGCGGTCCGAGAGCGCGACATCACGCCGTCCGAGGTCGAGGACCTGCTGGCCGCTCCACCGGACTGGCTGATCGCGGAACAGGCCCGCCAAAAGGCGCAGACCGAACGCGAGGCCAAAGACCGTCTTCGCCGCGAACTCACCGATGTTCTCGTCATGTCGGTCCACGATGCGTGGTTCCAGCAACTCAAACGTGCCACCAGCGACGCGGAAGTCGATGCCATCGACGCGCAGTGGGCACCCGAGGTTGATCGGGTCAGGCGTGAAGCACAGCAGATGGTCGATGAGTTGACTCCAGGGCAGGTGCGGTCGCGTATTGATCGGGAGCAGGACGCAGCAGACCGAGCGGGCGTGTACCGGGCCGCCCAGCTCGCCCGACGAGCCTTCGGCGGCGACCGGCATGACTAGGTTCGCGGTCCCCGGCGGCTCGACAGTGCAGGCGTTCGAGTTCGCCCTCGACCTGGACCCGGCCGCCTTCGCGGGGACAGCGCCGGGGGGATTCTGCTGCAGAGCCGGGCGGGAGGAGTCCGTGGCCGCGACCCACGCCGCGTCGGCCCACCCAGCGCACTGCCCCCGATGCCACAGGGCGGACTGCATCACCGACCACGCAATGACCGATGCCGCGAATGCTCGGTCGTCGCGTGGGTTCACGCAGATCATCCGGGCCACGTGGCCGGTGGATTAGCGCGCCGGCAGGTACCCGTCGCAGGACGGGCGATACCACCGGTGCCACAACCGCAGCCGAGGGACTGACTGATCCGGAGGTTGCGGGCATCGCGGTGGCCCGCTAGGACGAGAAGTACGTCCCGGATTCGGAGGTGGCGCGGTCGACTGATGGTCGACCGCGCACATCAACACCATGCCCGGATACCGTAGTCATGACGTTCATCCCGTAATTCTCGATGCCGCCGAGGCATTGGCTTCCGGTCCGGTCGCCGCGCTCGTCCACTACGAGGCGTTGCGAATCTCGCAGAGCAGCCTCACCGGCATCGAGCTCGGTGAGATGGACCCAGCCGACGCCACGAGGGCAGTGGAAGCCGCCCTCGTGGAGACGGTCGGGGCGGAGATGGCTGTGGTGGCTCGGAGACTGATGCTGACGAACCCGGTGCGGCCCCGGACCAAGAGCGCGGTCATCGCGCTCCTCGGTGCCCTCACGGGCACCACCCGGGCAGGCGTGTTGGCTCGGCTGAAACTCTGAGCGGGTCTTGGTCGCGCGCAACCCCCGTCTGTGAGGGCGGGGATAGCGCGATAACCGTTATGCGCTGCGGCGGGGTTGGCCTTGGCGCCGGTTGGGTGATTGTTGGTCGCCCTCCTACGCCACGGTCTGCAGTGGCGTCCCGCCGCACGACACCACGGCGTAGGAGGGCGACCAAAAATGTTTCCCCCACAACGCGGCGGTCACTTCCGGCCACTGGTGGTGTCGGACCCGCCCCGACGAAATGGTTTTCAAGCTCATCACCAGTGTCGACAACGCTACTTTCGGTGGGTACGACACCAACAAGTGGGCGTGATCAT
>JAABUO010010084.1_pt1 | contig 10498 bp, 5 predicted proteins | sample 5559291 | NCBI WGS metagenome assembly JAABUO01 (sample SAMN10711878, study PRJNA513372) | rock metagenome | isolation source: Antarctica rocks | place: Antarctica: Victoria Land, Finger Mt sud
GAGGCTACAAAGTCTAGCACATTGTGCAACATCAGCTAGTCATGTACAATGCTGGCTACAACCATGTTGACTGATCTTCCTGTCCTATCACCAGCTTCCATCTAGGTTCACCAAAGACAAAGCAGTGAGAGCAGTCTGGTCTCTGTGCAGGCTCGGGGCATGATGGCAACTGCCCTGAACAGGGGCTCCCCCACCAATCACTTGCTTTTCAGCCACCCTGCCAGCTCAGGCCTGCAGACCCCAGCCAACCCCAGCACTGTCTTTCTGCTCACCTCTTCTGCCCCAGAGTCTGTCACCTTCTCTCAGGGGGTGCAGTCCCCTACTTTCCTCACCCAGATACCTCTGCAGGTATTTCGACCCTTACCAAAGGACTGTTACACAGGATTTGCTTGACCTGACGTAAAGAGCAGAACCTTCAAATTCCAATTGAGCAGTGTTCTCCTTGCAGCTTGTGCACTCAGCTGGTCCCTGCTGCCAAGCTGGCTGTTCCCTTGTTTTCTGCTTACATGCTGATCTCTACTTGGCTGGTCAAGTGTTGTCAGGACACTGTGCGAGTCAGTGGGGATTGTTCTGACCGCCACTGCGTCTTGAAATTATGGTTTGGGAGCTGACATCAAAGCCTTCTTTCGCCTCCAACACATTGTTTTAGGGCACCTTCAGTGACCTGATTGTGGCCAGAAATAGGCCCTGCATGTTTACTATGCAATATGATGTCCATACAGGGGCAGACGACTTTACTGCAGCAGCAGCCAAATGGCTTGCTGATCCAGTCACAAGCCTTGGGCAGTCAGACTGGCTCCCAACCTAGTGCTCTCCATCGCCAGCTCTCATCGCAGCAGATAGGCAGTCTGCAGCAGCAGGTAAAGCCATTGTGTATCCCATTGGTTTCAGTGGGTTGACGCGTTCAGCTCAAAGTTCTTTTGCCTGGCGTGTGTTCTGTCTTACCACAATGTGCACATGTGATTATTCAATGCTGAGCATGTTCCGGATACTCAAGATTCCCATGTCATTGCACTTTGCACTTCCAAGCATGCCTTATCATTGCAATGTATGTAGTTTCCAATCTCTTTGCTCCTTGCAAACTATCAATCAGCAAGCCTGAAATGCAATGTCTTTTCAAAGATAAAGACCTCAAAGGCGACATGTCTCCAGGTGCAAGAGAGTTTGCAGCACAATCAGGCTGTGCAGCAGCAGCAGCTGAACCAGGCTGTCCAGCAGCAGCAGCACAACCAGGCTGTGCAGCAGCAGCAGCACAACCAGGCTGTGCAGCAGCAGCAGCTGAACCAGGCTGTCCAGCAACAGCAGCAGCAGCACAGCCAGGCTGTTCAGCAGCAGCACAATCAGGCTGTTCAGCAGCAGCAGCACAACCAGGCTGTCCAGCAGCAGCAGCAGAGCATATTGCAGTGTCTGCCAAATAGACTGGAGCAGCAGCTCAGTGTACCCGCTGCTGACATGCAGGTACTACTCTCCTGTCTGCTAAATAGATAGATAGACAGACACTATCTGCTTGTTCCGCATCCAACCTCGGCAAGCCAAAGCATCTCCAAGCATCATGCTAGGCTTGTAAGCATGTGTTCTGTACCCAGCAATGCAACTGGCAAAGGGCACATCCCCAAGCTTTAAGGCTCTTGAGAGCAGCTACTGTTTGATTTCGGAACAGGCAGGCATTTTGGGTTTTGGCTTTATGTGCCCAGCTGATGTGGCCATGACACACCCTCCAGCCTGTAGCTGGGGCTCTCCACCTGTGTTGCTGTAGCTTGCTCTACAACCTTCTGTGTACAAGCTGCCTTGTGCTCAAAGTCTCTGGATTTTCGTGCTGCGCAGGCGCTGGTGGACCATCAGCACATGCAAGGCAGTCAAGTGCCTGCTGGCAATGTAGTCCATGTCCAGGTAATGCTGTTGCAGTATGTGCACTCCCTGCAGGCTTTGGTGTGCTGTCACTGAACGCTCCTGCTACAGCTGTCTGTGCGTACTGGATTATGCCTTCATCTGATCAATGTGTGTGTGGGTGCAGATGATGCAGCCAGACAGCATGTCGCAGCTGTCAGCTCATAACACCAATAGCATAGCAAATGCGCTGGGCCTGACGTCAGGCTTGGGCTTGAACCATACAGATTCCTCACATGGACCCACGGGATCCAATGTGTGAGGAGATGATGCTGAAATACTGTACTGCGACTGCTGCATTTGTCTGTGGTTCTGCAGACCCCCAAGCAGATATTCTGCTGTCACTATTGGTTCAGAAAGCAGCAAGTGATCGCTGCAGTCATGCAACAATGACTTTAGTCATGCAACAAGTTTGACATTATGCTGTCTAGGGACAGCTTGCGAGGGACGGCTTTTGAGTTGCAATCTATGCAAAGCACAGTATTTTGTCAAGTCTGTGAATGTGTGTCTTCAGGCGGGGTCAAATGAAGTATCAGCACTTGCCTGTACACCTGTATGAATCATCTCTGACAAAGCTGCTTGGACTCCAATTGGGTCTTATAGCATTGTGTTTTGTAGCGTGAAAAGCTACTTCCCTGATGTAGCCCTTTTGTGCATGCTATTAGTATTGGGGCTGCCTACGGGGACGACGCATGAATGGGCAAGTCAGCATTGTCATCTATATATGCGTACTACAATTACTCAGGGCACAAATCAGTATGTGCAGACTTTTCTTTTGCCACAATGCATTTATTATTTGCTGTAGCTTCTGCTGGCTTAGGTACAGAGACTAGATAGTGGTTGGCAATCCCTGTAGGAGATACAGTGAAGGGTGACAGCAATTACAGTATCACGCTAAGTATAAGCACTGAAGTTATTTCTGACAAAAGTGTGCATCATCATTGCAAGCATGTGACGGTATGCACTATTAGTGTTACATGCACAATTTAGACCCAGGTGCATCCGGCAATCTCAACTGCTGCAATTGGGAAGCTTCCATAGCAAAGCCAGCTTGAGTGCCTCGAAGTAATATGCAAGTGCCCACATGACTGTAAGATGGATGACCGCTCAAGTTTCAGACCACATTTGCAAGAGCCTTGAGTGTGCAATTATCATGCGTCGCAAGCTTGTGCCCACACAAAGGCATAGCTTCTGCGATAGCCCACATGCAACATGACGTGCAGCCAATGCTTTACTAAAAGTGGTTGATTGAAGCTGTTGCCCTGTCCCCAGTGCCAGATATATGGCGCTTGCACTTGCCATGTCGTGTATGTTCACACACTTAGCTACATCATTAACAGGCGTGTCACGCTGAATTGCAATCTTACTGGAGCAATACACTTATGCTTGACAGGTGACATTGGGTAGATGGTCACCATGTTTACAAGCAAAGCAACCATCTGCATCAACTACCAACCCATTGCAGTTAATTTTATACTCAAGCTGAGACATTTACCCTCCGCATGAATGTTTTTTGCTGCATGGCACATAGCTTTTGATCCGCTTTTGCTGTCAACTGCGCTGTTCAAGGTTGAGGTCCATGTTTCCTTGATAGTTTGGATGTCAGATACATGTTCATGTCCCCAAGAACGCACTGATCTGCAGAGCCTGCAGAATGGCTGGATCATGAAGGTCCGTCGTTGAAGAATGCACGACCTTTATGCCCCACTTTTGCTATCACATAAGAACTACAGTGAAACCTGAGCTTGACAACAGGGTACTGTTGCATCCACCTTGACGCAATGCCATTGATACAGTCAAGATGGTCTGCTGCCATCAGTTGAGGAATGCCTTTCTCGGCGAAGGCTTATACTCAGCAAAGCCAAAATAAGCAAGCTGGACCAATCACTAGCTGTGACACAGCACTGTGCGCCTGGTGCACCACTGTGCGCCTGGTGCACCAACTAGCTGACCAATGTCATAACCAATGTAGGGCTAACAAACAACCAAAGCAGAGCCTCTACAAATAGTATCAGGAATGTAAGGCTTCGACCTGCTGGCAATACTGTGCAACACAAGTGAACCTGGTCAGAACACACGATGCTAAACAGCGGTGTTGCAGGCACGTGTAACAGCTGAAGTGCCTACGAAGTGCCCATCAAGTGAAGTGCACACGTTGAACCAGAATAAACAGAAGTGAAACACACGTCCACCGGACCGTGGACTGGTGACACCGTGAGCACCTGACAGCGCGAGCACATGCAGCGCATGGCAGTCAACACGAGCCTGAGGCATGCCGGTCCAACCTCAAGGACTCAGACAATGGTATGCACAAAGCAAACTCGCCATGACTGACCTGTCCTGACGAATTGTCGTATACACGGAGTAGTGAAAATGTTCAAGGCGTCGATGTGTGTGATGAGCTGTTCAAGGCCATGCGCAAGTTGGACCTGTTGAGCCCGCCACAGACTCTCTTCCAAGCTCACGTGAGAGCCTTCAGCCAGGGATGACGTTGTACATGATGTGAAGCTGCGAGGGCACGAGGAACATCACCTCATTTGTCATGCAAGCACAGACCCGCATGATGAGAGTCGTCTCCACGAGACTCAATGGCAGTTGAGGTATGAGCTCATGCCCATTCATGGCAGATGCCTCTTAGAAAACAGTGTGAGTGGACTTGGCACTCAGCAAGTGCCTTCTGCAGCTGCTATAGTCTCACTCAGGGCACCAGGAATTGTATTCTTGCACCTACCATCCTTTGTGTCAAACTTTGAAGGGCTCTTGGGGTATGGAGACAGGCAACAATCTGGCATTTCTTTAGTGATGTGCACTCAATATAGCTGTTACACATCATGCATCTTCTGGCAGCCGAAAGATAACACAGCATTGTACTAACAATGCGTGCGCTTGACAGGCTAGTCCTGCCAGGCACAATGAGCTTAGCTGGAAGACACAGCAGCTTGCTAGGAGTGTTCCAGTTGCTACATGGTGAGCTTAATATACAAGCTTGCATCCAGTCACAATGAAGTCAACTTCAACTGTGGCATGCACATGTCCATTTCATGGGTATGCTTGGCAGGCTCTACTGATGGGTGATGGACACAAGCACAGCAGTTCTGTGCCAATAGCAGCAATATTGTCTTCAGCTGCTGCAGCTTTTGTCCAACATGCTGTACAGGAACAACTTATACATATGCCATGGTACCATGCAAGTAATTGCAAGCCATTGCTTGCCACACACATCATGTCAGGACCAGAGTGTAAACCAGATTTGATCACAGCTGCAAGAAGTTTTGTCCACAGGCTCCCCTGTAGGCTGAAGTGTGCCATAACTACGATCTCACTTACCACTTAGTGAAACCTTGTGCAAGATGCTGTCTTTGATCAACACCTGTCTCAAGGAAAGCTGCAACATGGCTTCACACCCATGATGGAGACAGGCGATTTCTGCCTGCATTTTGACAGCAAATTGCCTGTCTCCATTGTGGGTGTGAAGCCATTTTGCAGCTTGCCTTGAGACAGGTAGCTATCACAAGTCAGCGGCTACATCACAGTGCTTACTCCAAGACGCACAACCCCTTGATGCTGCAGCCCAGCAGTGGCAGATCTGGAGCGTGCAGTAATTCATCCTTGCCTGATGGTTGGTCCTGGTCAGGTGTTTTGGGAGTTGCAATGAACATGACAGCACGCTGAGCAGAAAGCATTTAGGCTTCATCAAGCTTCATTCTGATCATATTTGTCACAAGCACCTCAAGGCAAGTGCTATTGATGCAAGGAGACATGCACGTGAACATCACTGCCAGTAGTTTAGCCAGGATACAGACAAGTGTTGCTCAGTAGTATATGCACTGCAGATTTTCCAGAAAGTCGAGTCCAATGCATGCGTGTCAGTGCCTGATTGTCACCATGTCTTCACAGCAGCTGCCAAGCCAACCCTCCAGCCATTCACCATGCATGTGGTGCTGTCTGCACCAATGTCGACCGTTGTACATCCTTTATGGTCAACATTGTTGTGCTGATGCATGCTATTGAACATAGATTTCACGGCTCCTGCTGCCGTGCAGCAGACATGTGGACCTGGGATGTGGTGCATGCTGCTGCAGTCAGCAATGCCTCTAGGCTTTGTGTACCAGTGCATCCTTTGAACTTATTTCCTAGGGTGCAATTTGGGGAAGGCTTGCTATGTGACATAAAAACAGTTGAAAATGCGTTGCAGTTGCTTGACAGAAGTTAGGTGGTGCCCCGAACTCAGGCACTTGAGGGCAACACAGCCCTTTCCCGGATAAGAGCACCTTTGCTTCATACATAGTAATTGCCCTGGCATGCGCAAGTTGCTCGCGTGCGTGTGTACGTGCATGCATGCACTCAGTAGGGCTACAGCCGCAACAGTCCCACAAGCCAGCTGGAGCAGAAGGAAGCTTGCCAGTCCACGAAGTTACATGTCTGCCTGACCAGGTGCCATGCACGCGCGGCTATCCCATGGCGCCCTGTCGTCGTTGAGCCTTTCTCTGCAGGCTTACGCAGGATAAGCACTCTTGAACGGACTGGTACATCAGAGACCACAGACACCCAGACAGAGCTACAGACGGCATCCCCACTTGCAGACAGAGCTGGTCACGAGTTCCTGTATGCCCTTTCACATTCGTGTGCCTGTGCCTGGACGGACTGCATGACCTAATCCTCGCTCTGAAGGCCGCTCGTGTCCTTTCTTTTTCAGGTATAACGAATCATTACACCACATTTGCTTGTGTCTACTGACTCGTGGCCGGCAGCGCTCAGCTCAGATCTAGCATCCGGACTCAGCTGACATCGTATACAAACTCAGCACGGCACAGACAGGCTTCACAGCTCGGCCGTGAGTCCACGCTCTGCGCATCAATTCTTGCGACTGGGGACGACAGAATGCACGCACGGTTGAATTCAAACCTCATTGAGGGGAGCCATGCGCTCATGCCAGTGTGCATGTGCCCCTTAATTGTAGACAAGTGCCCCTATTGTGTAACAGGGCGGTTTGCATGATGTCACAGATGTGAGGTTTGGTTTCGATTACTGCACCCGATCATATCAAGTATGACACCATGGGCCACGTGGCACCTATACTTACGCGAAGCAGTCATCAGATGGTCGGTCTCTAAAGTACTGGACACGGAAAGTCCAGTCGATCACCCTCGTCATTCCATGGTGATGCAAGCTGGAAAGCCAGTCCCAGCTTAGCAAAATGACCCTTCTGGGACGACCTGAGCCCAAAGTGGCTACAACGAAATTTTCATGCACTGCAGTATCGCTCTTGTGCTGCAGAGCCCACGAGTCCTCAAACAGCTTGTGCACCAGCGTTACAAGCCGCTCAACGTTCTGAGCACCGCATCTGTCAGACCCATATTCACCCTGGATCATCGACAGGGCACACAACCCACTTGTCTGCAGTGACTGTACATTTGCAGTATGCGAGAGTAGGCTTCTGGTGCAGCGGTCCCCGGAAAACTAGCGAACAGATCGTCGAGCCGCGATCGATTTCTCCCAGCGTTTATTAGCCAATTGTCTCGGCCGTCTCCTGGCTGTCGCTGCTCAGACGCTCAGACAGTGATCGACCTCTGTGCACGAGGCTCGACATTCTGTGACGCTTGGACAGTCACCTCCGGCTACCACTCAACACACTCGGTGAGTGTTGATGACGTCGCGCAGTAGCACCAATGCTGATGGCCGTCTGGGTTTCCAGCGTGGATACATATGCCTTTTGTTCCATGCACAACCGCTCGAGCGTTGTTCCGGCTGCGCCCGAGCTGCCTGGTGTGCGCTTCGTGGTGTACGGTGTGAAACCACCAGCGATGCTAAGGATTGGTCAATGCTTGCAGTTACTCCGCAATTGCTCCCTGTGTTCTTGCGCCGAGACATCCGCTTGGAAGCTCTCAAGCACTTGTGCCTGATGACAACACCTTCAGCAGCAGCATTCAGCCCTCATTCTGTGACACATCGTTTCAAAGAGGTATATACTTTTCCCAGGCAACCTGAATGTGATAATGCTAGAAGCTATTAGACACTGAGTGCCTGTTAACACAACATTGTGCTTGCAGGTGTGTCAGTTGAGCTCCACTTGCTCTACTTCCTATACGGAGGCACACGACAGACTGCACTCAGACCCTGAGGCTGTGGAAGCCGTCACGGTGTCTACGAATGGGGCCATTGACCCTTACAGGTTTAACATGTTCATGAGTGACCTCCTGGCTGAGCGTGGCAGTGACATCAAGCAGATGCATGGCACCTTGAGCATCCAGGTGAGGATCACTGAGCTGACTCCTTTCCTGTCCTGCAGCCACTTCCACACCCATACAGCACACACAAGTTGCACACCTGCTTCAGGCAGAAGCTGACAATACGTGCTCCAATGCGTGGTAGAGAGGGACATTTTGCAAGTAATGACGCTCATGCAGGGATATGGCAATCATGGAACCTACTTCAAATTTGAGGGAGCGCAGAACTCAGTCAGATTTGGACCCACAGCTGGCATGGTTGGTTCTGACAATGACCAGGCATGTGCAAGCCAAGTCACCTTCTCCGGCCATGGCTTGTCAGCAAAGGTGGGTGCTGCCATGTCTTGCCTGCTGTTCATGCCACAGTCCATCAGTGCAACACCTGCATCTCCCGCCTGCCCATCCTGCTGTCCATGCGAGAGACATACGCTACTGCAACCTGCTTGTAGCACACATGCATATGTTGCTGGTGGTCACATGCTAAGCAGCTTTTGTGTGTCTCAGGATTTGCAGGAGGCGCTAGACAGCTGTGCATGGCTGCCAGTAGCACCTGGCTGGACAGAGCATATTGCCCCTGGATACCACCAGCCCTTCTACTTCCACCAAGCTACGGGGCGCAAGCAATGGCAACGCCCTGCTGTCGTAGAGGCACAGCCCGCATCTCCATTCAGAGTCCACCCTCAGTCACCACACTTGCAGGCAACACTTGCAGGCAACAGCTCAGCTGCAGGTCTCTCTAGGCCCTCCTCTTATGCCTCCGAACTGTCAGATCACTCTCTGGAAAATGCATCAGTCAGGACGCGACAGCAGCCAAAGACGGCGGCAACAAGATCAGCAGTTTCGTGCCCATGTGATGCATCAGATGCGTGCACAGCTGTCTTTGACATCAGCTGCAGGAAAGAAGCACGCAGCGCAAAGCGGACACGTGATGAGGATGTCACCTCCAAGCTCGCTGATTTGGATGTCAATGAAGGATGCATAGCTCTTTTTGACAGCGCAAGTGAGCTGGAGTCAGCAAAAGGAGGACAGGGTAAATGGCAGCAAAGAAAAAGATCTTCTGCAGAGCATTTACAGCAAGATGTGCAGCAAGTCAAGGCTGGCTTGCGACGTAGTAACAGTTGTCCGTGGACGCCAAAGCAGTTTGAGTACTGCACTCAGCTGGCTGGGTTTGGTTATTGATATCATGCAATGCTGCACAGGCACCTTTTAGACAACATGTACAGTAATAAGCCTCATGTATCACTATTGACAGTGTACCATTTCCCCAAGCATGACAGTAATAGTCAGTGCATATTTTGTTGTTTTGCTGCTTGCTATTGCCAATGTCAACTCCAGCCCAAGATGGTGGTGATGTTTGTGGAATGTTTCAGGTCACAGCAAACGCAGCACATTGCATTCAATCCCTAGTCAGCCTCAAGAGAGCCCTTGAGGCAAGTTTTGATGTCATAGCTTTGAGTGATGTTGCAAGAACGATACAACACCTTTGCTTACATAGTATGAAAGTGTATCTGAGATCCAATCTATCAAGGCTACATGGTATGAATAACGTTTGTTGTAATACTGTACATAAATACCACAAAGAACAGAAGCAAACACTCAAGAACCCAAGACCTCACAGTCAGGAGCATAAGCTTAGCATCCAAATAGTGGCAGCAGCTTGGCCCACAGCATTGAGGGCAACAACACTGACAACAAGTCGTATTCACTGATGGCACGCAAACAGATCACAGAGAAGAGTCATGTGGAGGTACAATAAGCTAGTTTGTCAAGGTGTTGTGCATGTACTCAACGTAACAAGCTTCTGCCATCAAGACGTCAGGAACAACCACACACAACTGTGAAAGCTGCGAGTGCAACTGTGAACGCGGTGACTGCAACATCAGCTAGGCCAGCACAGATGATGAAGCAGACTCAACGACAGTGGAAGATCCTGTGATTGTCATCCTGATTCCAACTTGCTGCAGTGCCTGCCCTGAGAATGTTCGGATTTGGTATCATCAAGATTTGCAGATGCCGCACTGCATTGCACAGCAGGCAAGGCATTGAAACAAAGCAGCAATGACACAACAAATAATCAGTACAAATCCACAGGGTAACATCATCACCACATTGCATTTCACCATTGTCAATGATCAGCACTGACCTGTCTGATGTGCTAGTATCCTCAAGCTTCTGTTTTTTGTTCTTGCTTTTGTGCCCCTTCACCTGCATGTGCACAGTGCTGGTGTGTATTGCCGGATATCCAGTAGTACAAGATATAGAGAGGCTGCGGATACAAGGCACTGCATGCCTAACACCGGGGCTGAAGGGTGGTACAGAAGAATGTACTTGCGCATGTTTGACACTGTGCAAAAGGTCGCATGCATGCTCACAATCTTGTTGTG
>JAABUO010010085.1_pt1 | contig 10498 bp, 7 predicted proteins | sample 5559291 | NCBI WGS metagenome assembly JAABUO01 (sample SAMN10711878, study PRJNA513372) | rock metagenome | isolation source: Antarctica rocks | place: Antarctica: Victoria Land, Finger Mt sud
TTTCCGTACCGGCCGCATTGACCGGCGCGCGTTCCTGCGGGCGCTCGGTGCGGGCGGTACCATTCTCGCCGGTTCTGCGCTCCTCGCCGCCTGTGGAGAGAGCGCTCCGCAGGTCACGCCCGCGACCGGTGCGAATGCCCCGACTGGGAACACACCTACAACCGCCGCGCCGACAACGGCCGGTGCAGCGCCAACGACCGCCGGATCGGCAGCCGCGAAACCGACCATCGCCGGAGCGCCTGCCGCCAGCCCTGCGGCTGCCAGCGGCGCTGTGAGTACGACAAGTAACGCCGACACGGTCGTGCTTGCCTTGCAGAGCGACATCACGAGCCTTGATCCACATGCCAACGTGCTCCGCGATGGTATCAAGGTCTTCTATCACCTCTTCGACAACCTCGGCGTCCGCAACTACGACACGAACCGCGTCGGCCCGTGGCTCGCCACCGACTGGAAAGTGACGAACGATACGACGTGGGAAATGACGGTGCGGGGCGACGTCAAATTCCATAATGGTGATCCCTTCACGGCGGACACCGTCAAATTCAATATCGAGCGCGTATTGAATCCGGACACCAAAAGCCCGCAGCGCGGCAACTGGGCCGCGATTGATCGGATCACCGTGCAGGACAAGACGCACCTGACGTGGATCACCAAGAACCCATATCCGGTCTTTGCCGAGCGCCTGCAGAACCTTCAGTTCATCTCCGAGAATGTCCTCAAAGAAAAGGGCGACAAGTTCGTTCAGGACAACGCCATCGGTACCGGTCCCTACAAATTGGTCGGCTACGCCCGCGGGCAGCAAATCGCGCTGACCCGCAATGACGAGTATTGGGGGCCAAAGCCCGCCTTCAAGAATGCCACCTTTCGCATTATCCCGGACATTGCGACGCAGATCGCCGAACTGCTGGCGGGCCGCGTGGACATTGTGCCCGCCTTTCCTCTCGATCAAATTGATGCGCTGGAGAAGTCCGGGCGCGGGAAGGCGCTCGTGCAGCCGATTCTCCGCACAATGTTCCGTGGCTTGGACGCCCGCGCCCGCACCGGGCCGAACCCGATGCAGGACAAAAATGTGCGACTGGCGATCAACTACGCCTGCAATGTCAAGGGTTATGCTGACACGCTGCAAAAGGGCGGCGACTTCACCCCTGGCAACGTCAACCCGCTCGCCTTCGGCTACGAAAAGAGCATCGAACCGTACCCGTACGACGCGAAGAAGGCGAAGCAACTGCTGACCGACGCCGGATACAAGGCGGATTCGGACGGCGTGATGGCGAAGGACGGCAAGCGCCTCGACTTCAAACTGATTACCGGCCCATCTACGGTGCCGAACAACGCGCAGGTCAATCAGGCAATCAGCCAGGACCTTCAGGCCGTCGGCATCAAGGCGACGATCCAGAACATCGGCGACTCGACCGCCTTCACGACGATGGTGAGCGACAGCAAGACGCAGTTCTTCCAGTGGGACTGGGGCTACTTCTCTGTCTTCGACGCGGACGGCATTCTCTGGGATATGCATCACAGTAGTTCGCCGTACGCCTACTTCTCCACGCCGGAACTGGACAAGGCGCTGGAAGAAGGTCGGGGCACGCTCGATTCCGCCAAGCGACAGACAGCGTACAGCAAAGCGCAGCAGATCCTCCACGACGAAGCCGCCGTGCTCTTTATGTTCGGGGTCCATTCCATCTGGGGAGTCAGCAGCCGACTCGACTGGAAGCCACGCTCGGACGAGATTGACCGCCTCTTCGAGGCGAAGACGAAATAGCGAGTATTCAGTAGTCAGTAGTCAGTAGTCAGAATGGGATCGAATCCACTGACTACTGACTACTGACTACTGACTACTCCGCGAGGATCGCGGGATATGCGCGCATACATCGCCAATCGTCTGCTGCAAACGGTCGTCGTAATCGTCGGTATCTCGATGATCGCGTTCACGATCACGTACCTGGTTGGCGACCCGCTCGCCGTCCTGCTGCCGCTCGACGCGCCGAAGGAGCAGCGTGATGTCTTCCGGCACGCGCTCGGTCTCGATCAGTCGTTGCCAATGCAGTATTATCATTTTGTAGCGCGCGTCGCGACCGGCAACTTCGGTGACTCCTACGTCATCCACAAGCCCGCATATCAGTTGATCGTCGAACGGATGCCCGCGACACTGCTCCTGACATTCAGCGGGCTTCTCGTCGCGCTGATGATCGCAGTGCCCCTCGGCATCCTCGCCGCCTACCACAAGAACTCGTGGATTGATAATCTCTCGACGGTGATCGCCGTTGCCGGTTCGGCGATGCCAATTTACTGGCTCGGGCTGATGCTGATTATCCTCTTCGGCGTGCGGCTCCGATGGCTGCCGCCGTCGGGATATGGCAGTTGGCGGAATCTCATCATGCCCGCCTTCACGCTCGGCGTCTTCCTCGCGCCGATTACCATGCGGCTCGTCCGTTCCGGCATGCTCGATACGCTCTCGCAGGACTACATCCGCGTCGCGCGGGCAAAGGGATTGACGGAGCGTGCGGTATTGGCGCGGCACGCGCTGAAAAATGTGATGATTCCGGTGATCTCCGTGCTCGGCTTGCAGTTCGGCCAACTGCTCGGCGGCGCGATCGTCACCGAGACGACGTTTGCGTGGCCCGGCGTGGCGAGTCAGGCCGTTTCGTCCATCCAGAATCAGGACCGGCCCGTCGTGCAGGCGGCCGTGATGATCCTCGCCACGCTCATTTGTCTCGTCAACCTCGGTGTGGACATTCTTGTCGCGTTCCTCGACCCGCGAACTGGGAAGTGAAGGTGTGATGGCACAAACAACCGGCAATCTCGCGGGTGCGTTGCCGCAGGCACAAGTCTTCGCGGAATCACGCGTCAGCGAGCGGCGCAAATTCTGGCGTCGTGTCCTGCGACTGAAGGGCGGCATGGCAGGCGGAATCGTCACGCTGATCCTCGTGCTGATCGCCCTCTTTGGCCCGCTCCTCGCGCCACACGATCCGATTGCCGGCAAGATCATCGACCGCCTGAAGCCGCCTGTCTGGCTCGGTGGCACGCATACGTTCCTCCTCGGCACGGATCAGATCGGGCGGGACGAACTGAGCCGTCTGATCCTCGGCACACGGGTGTCGCTGGAAGCGGGTACGGCGGGAACACTCGTCGCCTGCATTGTCGGCGTGCTGCTCGGCCTGCTCGCGGGCTACTTCGGCGGCATCATGGACTGGTTCATCTCCACGGCGGTCAACGTGATGCTGACGTTCCCCTTTGTGCTGCTCGCGCTCGCCGTCATCGCCGTCCTCGGCACCAGTTTCCGCAACCTGATCATCGTGCTGGCGATCACCGCCTGGCCGATCTACACCCGCGTCGTCCGTGCGCAGGTGCTCACCTTGCGCGATCGTGAGTTTATCCAGGCGGCGCGCGTAATCGGCGCGGGAAATATCCGAATCATGCTGCGCCATGCGCTGCCGAACGTCGTCAACTCGATCATTGTCATTGCCAGCCTCCAAGTGGCGCAGTTGATTATCCTCGAGTCATTCCTCAGCTTCCTCGGCCTCGGTGTGCAGCCGCCGACGCCATCGTGGGGCAGCATGCTCGGCGAATCGCGCACCTACATGTTCGATAGATGGTGGCTCGCAACCTTCCCCGGCCTCGCGATTTTCGTCACTACCCTTGCCATCAACCTCTTCGGCGATGGCCTGCGCGACCTGCTCGATCCCCGCTCCCGCAACACGATCTGATGAAGGAGTCTGTAGTCAGTTGAAAGCGGAGATACACTGCGTATTCCCCTCTGTCTACCGACTACTGACTACTATCCGGCGACCACTGCACATCCGGATCGAGCGGGTAGACCGGGCGGCGGAGGCGCTGGTACGGGAAGCCGTGCAGGTTCGGGCTGCTGATGCCCGGCGCTTCCACCTCGATGACTTTCGTCGCAATCGGCTCGAAGGCGGCGCGGAAGTGGGCGGCGCTTTTGAGGACGAGGATGCGCCGCTCGGTCGGCTCGATGCCGAAGGCGCGGAAGAAGTTAAGGTCGTGCGGGTGGCCGCGCAGTTCGGTCAACTGCAATTCGATGCCGCCCGGCCCATCAATCTCCAATACTACCGTCTTTCCTCGACTGGCGAAGGTGCCCGCGCCCATCGGCCCGGCAATCGGGAAGCGTCCCGCGTGGATCTGCCGCACCATGCCTGTCACTTCCACCGGCTCGCCGTGTAGCCCATCATGCTTGCCGCCGACGCTCAGGCTGACGGTGCTGCCGACGCCCGCCGCGATGCAGGCGGCGACCGCCGCCCGATCCATGATCTGCGCGACCGCCGCCGAGCGCGCTTTCGCCGCGAGTAATCCTTTCAGCACCGCTGTCCCGTCGCCCGCCGTGCCGCTCGCGCCGGAATCGGCGATGTCCGCCAGTACGTAGACGCTCCCCGGTGCGCCCGCCATCGCCTCGGCAATCGCGGCGTCCACCGGCGTCGGATGGATCGCGAAGTCGGCGCGCAACTGCCAGCAGATACTCGTCAGTTCGTTCGCATATCGCCTGGCGAGTGCTGGATCGTTGTCTGTTACGACAATCGTTGCCACGCCGGTGAACGGCACATCGGAGAAGGGGAAACCGCCGAGGACGGTCGCCGCGACGACACCCGGCTCGCGCTCGATCTCCCGCGCCCGGTCAATCGCCTTTTTGAGCGGCGATTGCCACGTCGTCACCATGGACTGGTTCGGCGCAATCAGCGGCAGTTTGACGTGCGCCATCGTCGGTGTAATCTCGCCCTTGATTGTCGCAATGAGGATTTGCATCGCTCGTGCGCCCGTCTCAGGCGTGTCAATGTGCGGATATTCCTTGTAGCCAACAAAGGCGGTCGCCTCCGCCATCATCTCCTCGGAGAGATTCGTATGGAGGTCGAGTGGCGCGACAATCGGGATGTCCGGCCCGACGAGTTCGCGCACTGCCGTAATCAGTGGCCCCTCGCCGTCGTCGTTGTGCTCCAATGCCATCGCGCCGTGAATGCCAAGTAGCACGCCGTCCACTGGCAGCGCGGCGCGGATACCGGCGAGAATTTCGTCGCGCATCGTCTCGAACGCCTCGCGCGAGACGCGACCGCCCGGCACGGCGTGGCCGTACGTCGTCGGGATCAACTCGACGCCCTGCCGCTGTGCCTCCGCGACGATGCCGCCGTAGATCGTCCCCGTTCCCTTCATTGCGATGATGTCCTCGCCGCGCACGATGCCGCTCGATCCCTGCTGGAAATCAAGAAGCGTCGTCGGCTCCCACTGAAAGGTGTTCGTCTCCTGCGCGATGCCTCCGGTGACAATACGGATCGCCATATGGATTCCCCTTTCCCCTGAGAATGACCGCAAATCGTCCGCTGCGTCGCCGCATGATAGTACAGAATCGCCGGGCAGACATTGCAAGCCTGGAGTTTCATGGTGGCGGCGGGCTTCAGCCTGCCGTTCGGCGCTGCTGCCCCTTGTCATACCTATACGAACGTCGTATTGTGTACACAGTCGTTGTGTACACATTTCGGAGGCTTCAAATGAACGTCAAACACGTCGGTGTCCGCGAACTGCGCGGCGACCTCGCGGAGAAGTTGAAGGGCAGCGAGCCCATCGTCATCGAGCGGCACGGTCAGGTGCTTGGTATCTACGTACCCGTGCAGCAAGTGGATCGAGCGAAGGTTGCGGAAGCGCTCGAACAGTTCCATGAAGCCGTTGAGCGCTTGTTGCGAGAGAGTGACATCACCCGCGAGGAGCTCGCGGAGGCGTTTATGTTTGAACGGGAAGCAGATGAATCTGACGATTGATGCAAATATCCTCGTGAGCGAGGTGGACAGTGAAACGGGAGTGACCAAATCGCTTCTCCTCCATCCGACGCTCGAAACGGTCTACATCGCCGAATACACATGGAATGAGGCGATGTACGTGCTTGATCGGAAATTCGAGGGCTGGATACGCGGCGGGCGTCTCGTTCAGGCTATCGCGGATAACGTGCTTCGCGGGACGATAGCGGTCTTCGCTTCTCGCTGTACGGTGATCGCGGAAGCAACCTACGTCGCTTATGAGAGTGAGGCACGCCTACGCATTCCTGGCGACCCCGACGATTGGCATTCCGTCGCCCTCGCAATGGCGACCGATACCGCAATCTGGACATTGGATCAGAAGCACTTCTTCGGCTGCGGCATGGCGATTTGGAACACAAAGATACTCCGCGCCGTGATTACGGACAACGCGCGTCACGACGAATCTGGATAATGTCATTAGACTGGTATGACTGGCAACACTAGCCGTGATGGGTATTCCGATGAATGGAAGACGGTCTGCAAGGCGCTGACCATTTCGGCGGAGCGGCCGGGCAGTTCGCCGGTGTTCGGGTTGCGGTCGAAGCGGGGAAAGTTGCTGCTGGAGACTTCCAATCGGATGCGGTGACCGGGCAGGAAGGTGTTGCTCGTGGACCAGAGGTCTATTTCGTACTCGATCACGTCGCCGGGCGTGATCGGCGTGCCCTCGCGCATCGAATTGCGATAGCGGGCGCGGAGGATGCCGTCGGTCAGGTTGCGGGCATAGCCGCAGGGCGACACGTCCACGAGTTTGGCCGTCCAGTCGGTATCCGGCGCGCTTGAACTGGCGCAGAGGATCAGTTTGACTGGACCGGTCACTTCCACCTGCTGTTCGAGCGTCGTAGTCGTATACACCAACACATCCTCGCGCGCCTCGACGGATCGTTGATCGTACGCGCCACCCTGGCTGACAACCGCGTTGCAGCAGAGGCCACCACCCATCGTCGGCACGGGGTTGCGCGGGTTGTACACATACGCATCGGGCGGCTCGGACGCGGGCGATTCGCGACTGAGCGCGCCGTCACCATTGAGGCTGTTCGCCTTACCGCCGCTGTGCAAAAACCACTCCTGCCAGTCGGTGCGGGCAAGTGGCCATTCGCCCTCGTCGCGCCACTGATTCGTACCCATCACGAAGAGGCGCACGGGCGACTCGCCGTCCACGCCGTTTTCGATGCCGCGCAGCCAGCGGTCGAACCAGCGGAGTTGCACGCCGTCCGCGTCAATCACGCCACCGGTGGAGCGCATGCCGAAGTCGTAGGCGCCAATCGGGTTGCCGTGCGCCATGCCGCCGTGATTCCACGGGCCGAGAACGAGATGTTGCCGCTCCCGCACCGCTCTCGGAGCCTTCGCATGCATGCCGGTGAAGTTGTCTATCGTCCCCTTCTGGAAGATGTCATACCAGCCGCCGATATTGAGTGCGGCGACGTTGAGCGTGTCGTGCCGCGTCGAGACATCGAGGTTCGCCCAGAAATCGTCGTAGGTAGGGTGATTCACCCAGTCGTCGTAATAAGGTGCGAGTGCGGAGAGGATTGCGTGTCCGGTAAGCGGCAGGCGAGTAAACTCCTCCGGCAGGTTGTCCACGCCGTCGAGCAGCGCCTGGTAGATCGCCTCGGCGGCGGGGTCTTCCTTGCGTTTGCGGAGGACGGTGTTGATCGCCAGTACCGACGTCCATGAGAGGTTGAACCCGAGTTGGAACGCGCCGCCCTGATACGCCCAGCCGGCGTGGTAGTCGGCGGCGGTGATGTTCGGGACAATCGCTTTGAGGGCCGGGTGGCCGCTGATCGCCGCCTGCCACTGCGTCAGCCCGACGTACGAGCCGCCGAACATGCCGACATTGCCGTCGCACCACGGCTGTGCAACGAGCCAATCGAGCGTATCGTAGCCGTCCTGCCGCTCATTGACGAAGGCGAGAAACGCCCCTTCGGACGTGAATCGCCCGCGCACATCCTGCACGACGACCGCGTAGCCGCTCCCCGCCGCCCGGAGAATGAATGGCGTGGATGTCTGCTTGTCATACGGCGTGCGCTGCAGGAGCGTCGGATACGGTCCCGGCCCCGCCGGTCGGTAGACATCGGCAAAGAGCACGACCCCGTCTCGCATCGCCACCGGCACATTGCGATCCACACTGAGCGTCAATCGTTCCGGCACCGGCCACCTCCTCCATATTTCTCATTCCCCGATGCACCGCATCCTAGCACGCCGAACAACGGGAGAGAACAACGCGAGCACAGAGGACACGGAGAACACAGAGGTCACAGAGACGCGAGAGTAAAGGAGAATGCGTCCTCTTTCACCCCATGTATTTCCCTCTGTGTTCTCTGTGTTCTCTGTGCTTCGCCCTCCCGGTTTGTCACGCGGTGAGGAGGGTGCGGCTGCGGGTGAGGACGGCAGCCATCAGCACGAGGGCGAGGAGGGACATGCCGCTGATCGTCCACGCCGGGCCGATGAGGGAACTGAGGATGCCGGTGAAGAGGATACCGAAGGGGCCGACCCCGATCGCCATCGCGAGCATGCCCATCGCCCGCGCCCGCATCTGCACCTCGACATTGTTGAGGATAAGCACGGGCTGCATCGCGCCGAACGCGCCGGAGCAGAGACCAAGTATCACCTGCGTGCCCCACGAGAGCGCGAAAATACGCGACAGCGCCAGCACGATCACGAGAACACCAACGCAGAACGCGCCTGCGAGGAAGAAGATGCCGTGCCGCGATCCCTTCGCGCGGCGGGTGAGCGCCGCGCCGACGATGATCGCACCGATCCCGTCCGCCCCCGCCAGGATACCTAACTGCTTCGGGCCAACACGGAGGAGATCGCGCGCGATCACCGGCAACATCTGTTGATATGGGAAAACGAGCAGGTTCATCACGACGGTAATCAGCAGTACGCCGAGGACAACCGGTGTCTGGATCGCGACAGACCAGCCGCCCCGAACGAGTTGCGCGAGCCGGACGCCGTGCGGCGATTGCCGTTCCTGCGTCGCGCCGAGGTAATGCCGGAGGCGGAGAATCGCGAAGAGATTGAGGCCATAGACCGCCGTTAGCCACCAGTAGCAGAGCGTCGCGCCACCGACCGCGAGGAAGATACCACTGAGCAGTGTCGCGAGGATTTTGTTCCCCTGCATGGACATGGATTCGAGCGAGAGCGCGTTGACGATCCGGTCACGCGGATGCAACTCCGAAATCAGCGCGCGGCGCGTCGAGAAATCGGTCGCCCATGCACAGCCGAGCAGACCGGTGATCAGGTAAATCTGCCAGATCTGCACCGCACCCGTGCTGAATAGCACGGCCAGTGTCATCGCCGCCGACAGCCCAAGCACCTGCACGGCGAGCAGGACATCGGTGCGCCGGAAGCGATCCGCCGCCGCGCCGAGAATCAGGCCGAAAACGAACATCGGGATCGTGCGGCAAAAGCCGACCAAACCGACCGAGACCGGTGATCCGGTCTTGACGAGCACGACCCACCCCGCCGTGATGATCTCGAAGTGGTACGCATGGTAATAGAGTAGGCTGGAACGCCAAACGCGCTGATAGGCGGGTACGGAGAGCACCGCTGGCACGAGGTCACGCAGCGTCCTCGTCGCCCAAATTGTTCCCGCAGCGCGTCGCATCGCGTCCTTATCTATCCCATCATGATCGTGCGATTTCCATGCGCCAGTATCGCAAGAACGCGGAGCAGTAGCCAGTAGTCGGTAGTCAGATGGAACACTGAGCATCGCATTTCTCCAGCAGTTCGTTGAGTTTTCTGACAACTGACTACCGACTACTGACTACTATTCAGGCACTTCCTGGCCGATGACCATGACGACATCGCCCTGATTCGTCTCGGCGCGGAAGCGGCGGACGAGAACGTACCCGTCCTGATCGGCGCAAATATCTATGCCCGGCTCATCGAAGCGGTCGAAGTCGTGCAGGCGCGCGACGGGTGTCCCGGCACGCACGAAGGAGCCGAGCGGTACGAGCGGCTCGCTGATTCCACTGACCGGAGCGGTGACGTAGCGATCAATATCCGTCTGCACGACGACGCGCTGCCGGTCCACCCACGCCGGGACGATATTCTCCATCGGGCTGGCGAGCACGCCGTTGTGTCGCATCACATTGAGTGTGCCGTGATGCGCCCACCGTACGCCGTCGAGGTCCGTGGAAGCGCCGAAACCGAACTCGCCGCCGATAGTGATCTTGCCCATCTTTTCCGCTTCCTCAGTAAGCAGGGCGGTACCCATGCCGCTCGTGTAGACCATCACGAACGGCATGCCGAACAAGAGCGCCGTTGCGCGGTACTCCGCGAACATCGCCGGATCAGTGATGTGGTGGAACGAGGACGAGCGCGCGATCTCGAATGTGCTGCCTGCCGCGTGAATATCAATGACGACATCCGCGCGGGCAAGCGCCTCGGTCGTAACGAAATGCGCGATCCGCTCGGTGATCGAGCCGTTCGCGTTGCCGGGGAAGACGCGATTCATATTCTTGCCGTCCTGCGACGAGTGCCGTTGCGCCGCCTGAAACGCGGGGACGTTCAGCACCGGAATGACGATTAACCGCCCCGCCACGACCTCGGCAGGATTCAGTGTACCAATCAGATTTTTGAGGCCCACCGGCCCCTCGTACTCGTCGCCGTGCGTGCCGCCGATCGCGACAATCGTCTTCCCCGGTCGCGGCCCGCAGATGACGCAGAGTGGCACGCGCACCCGCCCCCACGCACCGTCC
>JAABUO010010091.1_pt1 | contig 10495 bp, 9 predicted proteins | sample 5559291 | NCBI WGS metagenome assembly JAABUO01 (sample SAMN10711878, study PRJNA513372) | rock metagenome | isolation source: Antarctica rocks | place: Antarctica: Victoria Land, Finger Mt sud
CCCCAATATTCTACCCCAATCTCCCTAGTCTGCTACTACTAGGAATGCAAGGCTGGCTCAATGACCACTCTTGTCGCTGTGTCACGTTGTCGCCGCCCACGGTAAACCTTTGCCGTTGTCGCGCTTGCTTATCCGATGAAACTCTCCATGCCGAGGTTGATGCTAATGGCTGGGCTTTTGCGCAGATGGGTCAATCCAAAGCGAAGCCGACATGAGTATGCCCAATTGGCTCAACGACGTCCAGCCCCTCCCAGGCAATGAAAATGGAGCTTTCAATACTTCTATCGACCCCTCCGTGGCCTTCCTCCACACTCCCACCACAACCTCTTTCGACTTTAACCAGTTGCAGAACCAGCAGCTGCAACAGCGCATGCAGAATGGCAACGCGCGAAACGGCTCGCCAGCGCTCCACAACCCTGTCTACCAGACACAACCGGTCATACCTACAAAGAGACCTCGTCAAGAGAGTCTGGGGGGATCGCCTCGGCAGAACTCTAGGCCCCCGGCCTCGAGATCACAAACACCTCAGCAGGGGCCATATCCAGGCTTTCAAGGGGCCGTCAACGGTGGTCCACATTTTCAAGGAGCTACATCATACCCGCCGTCCTTCCAACACGCAAGCAGTAATGCCAGCCTTTCCCCACCGCTGCAGAACCAGCAGTTCAACCCACAGGCCGTGCCTCATCGCGTGTCCACCATGTCCCCATTGCCCTTCTCCCCTGCTGTCCAGAACTTCGGCTCTCGGGCGTCACCCGCGCATTCGGATCACGGGAGCCGAGTCAACACCCCTCAGAATGGAGCTTCATCATATGTACAGGGGATGCCTTACGGTAGCGGCCCACACCAGTCCTTCAACCCATCGCTCGCCTCCAATACTGCTACCCCTCCATCGTCTCAATTCAGCCAGTCTCCCCAGAACCTTCACCAACAGCAACAACAACAACGCATGTATGAGATACGACAGCGGCAGCAGCTGCAGCAGCTGCAAGCGAGTAATGCTGCCGCCGTCAGACAAGTCAACCCATCTGCCATGCCTCCAGGTCAAATGCCGATGAATCCAATGGCTGCTCGGTCTTTGCAGGCTCAGCAAGCGATGATGCGGCCAAATAATCCCGAGCAATTTGTCAGGGGGATTTCCCACTGGATGCAGAGTAGAGGTCTACAATTGAACCCGCACCCTACCGTGACTGGGCGTCCTATAAATCTCATGCAGCTATTCGCGGTAGTCATGAAGCATGGTGGGTCGAAGAGGGTCACAATGGCATCTCAATGGACGACGATCGCTTCCATGCTGTCAATCCCTCAAGCGCAGTTTATGGCTGCTGCTCAAGAACTTCAAGACTATTGGCATACAAATCTCTCGGCTTATGAAGCTTGGTGGATGCAAGCTCAGCAGCAGCAGCAGGCACAGAGGCAAAGACAAGAGCAAATGCGCATGGCGCAACAGATGCAAGGTGGAGATACTGCTCAGGATCCATTCTCTCCTGTCCGGCAAGCCAACGTGCAACTGCATGATCAGCAAGCCCAGCAAATGATGCATGCTCAAACTCAAGCTCAAGCTCAAGCTCAAGCCCAAGCCCAGGCCCAAGCGGGATACCAGACTCCAGTGAAGCAGATGACTTCTCAGCAGCACCACATAATGCAGCCAGAGCAGAATGGCTATTTAACGTCCCAACAAGGACGCATTTCAAGCCAACAGGCAAATTTCTATGGTCCGCCGCAATCTGGATCGTCGCGTCCACCCCGCGCAAACCCCCTTCAAGCGCAGCAACCTCCATACTCCGTGCAGCCTGCGACCCCTGTAGTTAAGAAAGAATCGTACACAAATGCAACTCATAGCTCCGCCAGTCACCTCGATCGAAAAACTCTCAATCCTCGAATAGCCCCACTTGGTCCAGTATTCAAACCCAAAGTCGACAACGTGACAAGTGGAGATTGTCTGGAAAGCTATGGAGGAGTCCAGGCTCGAGGACTCAAGGATACCATCGATGATCTCTTGGCGGTCAAACCTAGTGTGCCCACCGTTCGGGAGCTAGCACCTATAGATATTCGAGCACTGACAATGTCTCTCCGTTCAGGGATCCATGCTGAAGTCCGCCTTGCGCTGGACACTTTAGCTTCTCTTTCGAACGAACACCACCCGCCTTCGTTGGAAAACTGCGGAGATCTCATGGAGACCCTCATTGAGTGTGCGGACGAGCAGGTTGAACTGCTCGCGGAAAACGCTGCTGAGGTATCGGACGTTATGCTCGTTGACTCGTATGAAGAGACTGTCCGTGGTTGTAAAATCGAAGGAGAGACACTACAAGACGTACCAGCATACGGCACACTTGAGTACGATCTTGATCGTTCGGTCGACAGACTGATATGCATAACCACCATCCTAAGAAACCTCTCATTCTTTGAATTTAACCACAGGCAGTTGACAGATCCTATCGTCATCCGATTCCTGACAACGGTTATTCGATATCTTGGTACCCGCAATCTGTTGCTACGTAGCTACACGAATACTCTCGATTTCTCGAAAGACGTCGTGATTTACTTGAGCAACGTGTCACAAAACATTGACTTGCCGGCCAAAGAGGAAGCACTATGTATCCTCCACTTTCTGTTGTCTTTCGCACCAACACCTCCACCAACTACCGCCGCAAAAGATGAGATCATGTTTTCTCCATACAATCCTTCGATACACCGCTATTTCCCTCCAGCTGTTGACAGCCTCGCTAAGCTTCTTGCAAGAGACGAGCCAAATCGGACATTCTACAAGTCCATTTTCCTTGCGGATAGTACTACATTACCACCATATGAGCTGTTGACCCGAACTTTTGGACTCGCTATCGCCTCGATACCTGACTTTGATACACAGAATACCGAGTCTACTATAAGAACAATCCTCGTAGCTCGTGGTCCATATCTGGCCCAGGGTCTACTGGCCGCCGAGATTCTCGTTACACTGATCCCTACTACGGAACACGCTCTGCCTCGGTCTTGGCTTTCTTCACAGGACGGCTTTGCGTTGACCCTCGTCAGACTTGTCACTCATCTCGCAACTCTACCACCCTATCAAGGCCATGGTCAATCCCAGATTACGAGACTGCAACAGCAACAAGAGGCTGACCTATTTCCGATGATCAATGAACGGGGCATAACTGTGTTGCGCAAGCTCGGCGAGAAAGCAAAAGATCCAGATGTGCCTCACGTTGGACTTCCGACAGGGGTCGTTCCGAATAAAGATGTTCTAGTTAATGCACTACTGATATCCAATGTGGAAAGGAGCGTGTTGGGACAGTTGTGTGCTTACGAAGGATTGAATACATAAGTGTGCTTTGGATGGGGGGAGTAAAAAGGTGTGCATAAAAGCCAAATACCAAGTCTAATTTGGCGTTCTGATGAATCATGGGGTGTTTTCGGGGTCATCATTTTCAAGATTTTCAATCTGTACATCGGAGCTCTTTCTTGGCTTGGAGATTAAGTGAAGGCAGCAGCCGGCATGGCATGGGCTTGGGCGTCGCCTGTTTTTGGATACTTGTACAAAGGGTTTCCATTGTACCATATAGCTACTTCTTGAGCAGCGCTTAAGGGTATATACATCAGCTTCCCATCTATTAGAAATTCCTTTCTGTCAGGAATCTCGTAACATCCGCTCTCCTCCAGCCCTATTGAAGCCCACAATCAACAATCGCTTCTTTAGGGCCAAGTTCACACAGTCCATAACATACCTTTATTATAATATGCTTCGTCAACTGGTTTACTGCTATATGCTCCGCCTTCACCCCCAGTGCCTCGGTCAAGTCCTTCTTCAGCTCCATTAGATTCCCGTCGATTTTGCGTATTCGGGTCTGGTGCAAATTTCCCCCACGCTTAGCTAAATGGTATATGGGTAATTGTAGTGATGCTGTTCGGTGGATGTGGTATGGGAGAGGCGGAAGAGGGTTCTGTATGACAGGCGCGACCTTCACAACAGGTGCTTGAGAAACGTTAGACAAAGAATCAGTGTGCAAGATGTGTAGAGGAGAGCTTACTTTCTTGTCGGAGTAGGGGTTGGGTCGATATCCTGCGGGCGGAGGTCTGAAGTAGGAGTCGAGGTAGGGGAAGGGGGCGGAGGAATGGTGGGAAAAGGGTAGAGGCCATCCCAACATTCGTGATATTGAAAACACTGTTAATGGTGCCTCGTCTGGATTGGGAGTCTCTCTTGTCTGTAGATCTTGAAGTTCTCTAGAGAACATTTGCCTCGTCAACGATTGATCTTCCGGACCGCGCTAGCGCGAAATCTTGGCGCACACTTGAACTCCAGTAAACTTCAAATTGACCATTCCTCGAATAGTCCCTCAACCACCCATAGTACTGGCGCAAATATGACGGACAATACGCCCACCTCAGCAAAGACAATACTGAACGGTAACGCCCACCAAGCTGAAATCTCTCCAACAGAAATCGCCCAACAATATGACCTACTACCGAAGCTCATCCCCCACCTTGATCGACATCTGATATTTCCCCTGCTTGAGTTCCTATCTGGTCAAGAGGAGGATACTGCAGAAATCACAAAGACCAAATATGAACTCCTTAAGCAAACTAACATGACTGACTATGTTGCGAGTCTTTGGCAAGAGATCAACGACAGCGAAGAGATGCCTGAGGAGTTTGTGAAAAAGAGGGAGAAGGTCCTGCACAGACTTTCACTCTTCACCGAAGAAACAAGTCAGATAGACGAGCTTCTCGGCGATGACAGCGTCGTCTCCAACCTCCGCAGCGACAAAGTTGCCAACTTGAAATTTCTAGAACAGCAACACGGCGTCACTCTCGAGATGGTGGACATGCTCTACGACTATGGCCGCTTCCAATACAGCTGCGGCAGCTATGCTAATGCCGCCCATCTCCTTGACCAGTTCCGCATTCTCTCCACTGACAACGACAAGGCTACCCAGGCGACGTGGGGAAAATTAGCCTGCGAAATCCTTACTACGAATTGGGAGGTGGTCATGGAGGAAGTGAACAAAGTCAAGGAATCGATCGACACCAAGCTCTTTAACAACCCTCTTGCCCAGCTGCAGCACCGTACCTGGCTCATTCACTGGGCGCTTTTCCCTTTCTTCAACTACGACCCCGCCCGCGATACCATCACCGACCTTTTCTTCTCCGCGCCTTTCATCAACACCATCCAAACGAATTGCCCCTGGATCCTACGCTATCTCGCAGCTGCCGTCATTACAAACCGTAGTCGGACAAGGAATACGAGCCAATACCAGAAACAACTTAAGGACCTCGTGCGGGTTGTCAGGCAAGAAGGCTACGAGTACAACGACCCCGTAACGGACTTTGTGAAGGCATTGTACATCGATTTCGATTTCGAGGAGGCGCAGAAGAAGCTGAGCGAGGCCGAGGAAGTCCTAAAAGGAGACTTCTTCCTCTCGGCGGCGGCCGAGGCGTTTGTCGAGGCGGCGAGACATTTGATTTCGGAAAGCTATTGTAAGATCCATGAGCGGATCGATATCAAGTACGTACCACCTTTGTAGTAATTGTAAAACAATAAGGCTGGTGCTAACGAAAACCCAGGGATCTGTCAACCCGTCTAGGCCTGAACCAAGACGAAGGAGAGAAGTGGATCGTTAACCTAATTCGGGATACTCGAATGGACGGGAAACTGGACTACAAGGAAGGAACGGTGCTGATGAATCATCCTGCGAACTCGGTGTATCAGCAGGTTATTGAGCGGACGAAGGGGAGCTTTTTCCGGACTTCGGTGCTTAGGTATGCAATGCTCCCTCTTTGAAACAATTGTTCTAAAAGAAGACTAATGGGTTATGACTCCAGTGCTGCGGTGGCGAAGTGAGGCTCTTACGGGCTGGTGTAAGCTACGGTGTTGTTGGAGTCACTTATGTCGAGCATAGCACTGGGAGGGCTGCGGTGCAAGGTTTTCTTGCTAAGAGAGAAAAGCATAGAGGAATGATGTGCGGATGATATAGGGCTATAGCTCTATTCCCGTTCGAGGAACTAGGAGAAACAGCTCCAGGATTTCTCCCGATGGTTGAAGTAAAGATGCAATCAACAGCATCTCCTTGGTCTCCAGGCAGATTGATGTCCGCGCCTTGTGCTACCCTGACCTGTTAGATAAGGGTGAGAAAAGACTTCCAGCTGCGTCGCGTACTTGGACCAACTTTCCGGAAAAGGGTAAAAAAGCAATTCGTAGAGTCCCATGTAAGAGTGATATGACCAATTGACCAATTGGTTCTATACTCTAATAGAGGACTGTCAGATAGTTCAGTCACTCATGATATCGCTTCGGCGATTTGGCCTAATGATTTAAGCCTCACCCACTTTTACCCTTGCATCCCAATTCTGCAATATCCGCCAAAGACCTCTAAAGCTCACTACCTTTTAGAAGTTAAGATTGTGCAAGGAGACATCCACGATCACTGCTTACTGACAGAAATGCCGTCGGGTTTCGTGTCGAAAAATAGAATCAAGCAATGTCAAACGGAAGTCTTGTTATATGGAACCAACCCTGATACTACTGTTGACAGCGCCACGCTATGCCCATTGCCCTGACGTCCAACAATCCCTTTCTGAATCAACACCCAGACACCCGCTAAGCATCATTATCAACACCAGTCGATTGCGCTCATGACCCGTCAATTACCCATACTCCAACCCCCTCACGAGTCTCCACCCAACCCCAATCCCGCCCTCATCCCCTCCACCGTCCTAATCCCTACCCCTCTTAACCTTCCCAACTCCCCCAAACTCCGAATCTCCCTCCCGCTCCCCCTTCCCTCATCATCCCCATCATCCGCACACAACGCCTCCAAAATCGCTTCCGCCTTCTTGGCTCCCACACCCTTGAGAAGTCGGATCTGCGCAATGTCTCGCGTGTTGATGATGTTAAGGAGGCGTTTGGTACGGGGGGTTTGGGCAGAGTCGTAGAGGAGGATGTGCGAGGTTGGTTTGGGCTTGGGGTGTTTTTTGGGTTTCGAGTATTTGAAGCCGTCAGACGATTCGTAGGCAGGGTTGGGGGGGTTGTCGTAGTCGTTGTCAGAGTAGGAGGGATTGGTGGATATTACCTGTTGGGTTGTCTTTTTGGGAGGGTCGTTTTCTAGAGATTGTGGGCGTGACTTTTTTACTTCTGCGTGTTCTTTGGCCTGCGATTGTTGCGTGGTTTGACCCTCAAGATTGTTTTTCGCGTTCAGCTTCTCACGAAATCGTTTGATTTTACTATCGAGCTTTGCGTTGCCGGGGAAGTACTCCCGCGCCAACGAATACATCCTCAACGCACTCGCGTCTTCGCCCCTTACAGCGTGCTGTTTTGCCATGAGCAAGAATGTGAGTCCTTGCTCTCTCTCGTCGTCTTTGCCTTCGATCTTCTGCTCTAGAAGCTTCAGGCGTTTCTGGACTTCTTCGCTGATCTCCGGGACTGGGGCGATAGATGGTTGGTCTAGGGCACGTGTGGCGAGTACGTCTGTGACTTTTCTTTCAATCATGTCTTCGAGAGCTTCTTTTGAGATACCGGCCTCAGGTCTAGGTATCATGCGATCTGGACTCCGTCGTTTTGGCGGACGAGAGACGTGCAAAGAGAATAAATCTGATGGCCGCTTGAGGGGTGAGGAGCGGTTGGGTGGTTCTGTTCGTGTCGGTCGAGCCGTAGCATTGGACTGCCGGTATACAGAGAAAGCCTTTGGCGGTTTAGAGTCACCGGGTTTAGAATTTGGAATCGCGACATGCATTGCAACATTGTGGACAGTATTAGCCAGTGGTCTCAGGGGCTGCCTCAGTATCGAAGTTCCCGTAAAGGTTGGCACGGCTCTATGACATCCCTTGAAGATGGGCTCATTCTCAATCTCCCTGACTTCGATCTTCTTCGTTCGGTTCGCAAAGTTTAACGAGCTAAGTGTGTCCAAGTGAAATGACTTAATAGGAGCCAAGTTGAGGATCATGACTGTCATCCCGTTGTTCTGGCCAAGAGACAGAATACGTGTCATTTTAGATTCGCGGTACGGAACTCGGGCTTGCTGCTGACTGATGGCCTCGACGCATTTTGCGAGGACGAAGAGACTTTTGTTGATACTGGATGATTCTACGAGCCTCTCCTTCCCATTATCTGTTCTTCGATTGTCCTCTGACCCTGCTAGATCAATGGCAGAAGCCGTGCTGACTCGCGTCTCCTCGCTTGTAGTGACTGCAACTTTGATACACATTATCGCATGGGAGCGAGACGAGCTTGCGTTGAGCTAGAAGCTCGAATTAGCACCTGTAAGCTCCGATCCCATAGTTTCCATACCTTTGTTGCACTTGTCGATCGGTTGACGTTTGCATGATCATACAGTTTTTCAAATTCTTTCAAGCTCTCACAAGGCCTCTCCGTCAAACCTACAACCACCGTCTTGCCTGCATTATCTCGGATTGGCAACCCCGCCATTGTACGTTTCTCGGGCGCCTCGAACAGGTCAAAAACTTTGTCAATATAAATCTCATAGTAGGAGAGAGTTATCTCCACTTTCGTCTGTCCCCCTGAGTCTTTGTCGGTTTTCCTGCTCCTGCGATATATACCGGACAACAACCGGGGAATAACGCCGCGCTCGGCCAGTGTCTTACCACCCCGCATAGTGTGTGTCTTTCCAGTGCCAGTTGAGCCGTAAGCAAATATGGTAACGTCGAATCCATTGAATAGATGTTTGACAGTGGGCGCAACTGCAGTGGTTTAGTCCCAGGATCTCTCAAAGCTTGTACTTTAGCTAACCTTCCCTATCGAATATTTCCTGCTGAGTAGAGGTCTGGTCGTAAACATTGCTGAATTGGAAAGAGAAGTCTTCACCTTCGTTCTTAGGATTTGGGATCCTAACGACTGTTTGGTGCGCCGTATTTTCGTTGTCGCTGGCTGCTGAAACAATTACATCTTTGTCTAACTCGTTTTTCTGCTGGGGTCGTATTCTAGCAACGACCCGTATACCCATCTCCTCTGTTAATACTAAGTATCAGGTCGGGTCTGTATCTCAATCCTTGGTTAGGTACAGTAGTGTGGTTTATTACACCAAGCGTCGTCAGGGCAACAGTGGTGTTGTACTAGGTAGAGTCTTCAACCCCTTGATTATCCTCGAGCCAAACCTACGTGTCGGCTGTTAAATCGTTCTGTTAAAAACCAGAATTCCGGTGTAGAAAATGTACCATTCACGCGTTTTCGATGTATAATAACGAGAGTTCCGTTACTCGGAATTTTCCTATAGCCGGCTTCAACTGTATGGTGATAACTATCGATTTACATTACTTCTTGTCCACATCAATCAATTGAGTTTTGATTGATTCATCATTGGATCTACAGAGAATTGTGAAGGTACTGTGACGTAGATGTACATGATATAAGTACAGAATTCAAAGCCATGCCACACTGACCTGACCGGGTATCTTGAACCTTCTCATCTCGGCGTTGGGGGAGACTCTTCAGCTAACTCGAATTTGACCTTCCCATTCCGCCCTACACTAGCGAGACTCATGTGGGGAGGTTTATTCGTTACTGGTATACTGATAGCCTTTTGATCTGAATGGCTAGTATTCTCTTCGTTCTTCAGTGAGGTAAGAGCTGACTGGAGAGCACCGGCAGGTGCGTCCGCAATTTCATTGATGTCGCGAATTGTGAGCACGTCGCGAAGTCTTCCTGCGCGTGTCTGCAAAAGAATGGTCATAGGTCCGTGAAATTGCAGAAATAGCTGCGATACGTTAGTGTACGAGAAATAGTTGTCAAGCGCTTTGCGTACCCTGTCCCCCCATATAGTCATTCTCGACCACGTACGAACTGTGAAAAAAACGTTCGCAATTGCTCGCCAAGTTTCAGACTCACGCATGACTCTGAAGAACTTTGTATCAGGTAAAATGCCAGAGAAGTTGATCTCAGGCACTTGGAACCTGAAGGATGACGATTTCAGTCGGTATGGGGAAGGTGGAGAGGAATTAATAGTGTAGGCGACCACGTTCCTGCAGTATCATTTAGTGACCTCGATACATTCAAGATTCTATATCGTACCCTGGGTGAGCAACATAGTCTTCCCCAACCCCAAGGGTGATCTGGAAAATAGAACCGCGGCCTGCAAGGGCTAGTAGTCCTCTGCCGGTAATCTCAGAATTTCCCAAGTATGCGAGGCTCTTAATTGCTCAGTATTTGTAAAATAAATAATGGGATCATATTACCTACCATTTTCTGGTTGATGGTAGGCTTTACTGAAAGGGTTTGTCCCGTCCATGCCAGAAGTGCCCGTTTCACAAGCATCCAATCAGTCGAACCGTCCATTCGTACGACAGCCAAAGAGCTTAGGGTCGACTTGGTCGATACAAGCGCTGATATAGGACTTGTAGAAGATATTTTCTGATATAAAAAGGGTATTCCGAGGACGAGTCGGCGGAATGGTGCCAGCAACGATAGGGTTGAGACCGCCTCATAGATGTTAGGAATATAATCAAGGCATCACGACAGTACAGCCATAAGCTCACATTCTGGGCCTTCCCTCCA
>JAABUO010010092.1_pt1 | contig 10494 bp, 14 predicted proteins | sample 5559291 | NCBI WGS metagenome assembly JAABUO01 (sample SAMN10711878, study PRJNA513372) | rock metagenome | isolation source: Antarctica rocks | place: Antarctica: Victoria Land, Finger Mt sud
AGACGGCGCCCTGGTGCTACGTCAACCCGCTCAGCTGCGCGCACCGGCCGTTCCTGGCGAACGGCGCGGTCGTCACGCAGGCCTGGGACACGTGCATGGCTGCCAACATGAACAAGTCCATCGACTCGGGTGCGGCGCCCGGCCCCACCCGCGCCGCGCACGCTGCGCCCCCCGCGGAGCCCGCCCGCCCCCGCCTGTGCTCCCGCGGGAGCACACGTCCCGCGGCCGCACCCCGCTCAGCCCCTTGTGCCGCGCGCAGCCGCGGCCACAGAGGCCCGCGCGGGCACAAGCACCGGCCCGCACGAGCACACCTGGCATGCAGTGCGCAGCATCACTTGGGCCGTCAGTGTGTGCACATGACGCGGGGCACCCCCCGGCGCCCCACACGCCGCGACCGCCCTGTACGACCCGGTCAGCAAGCCGGCCGACGGGCCAGGCTCACGCACCGCAGCCAGCCAGGCCCTGTCACAGGGTCTCAGCAGGGCGGGACGTGCGCCCCCCGTCCGCGCGCCGCGCCATGACGCCGGGCGCGCGCGGCCGCGCGTGCAGAGAAGACGCTCAACTTCTGCAACTGCCAGGACAGCTACGAGGTCAACACGCCCGGCGGCACGATCCTGGGCACCGACGGCAACTGCATCCAGGACGACGCCAGCCGCCCGCCCTGGTGCTACGTCGTCAAGGAGTCCTGCGCCGTGGCGCCGCCCACGCGCAACGGCTCCGCCTGGGACTACTGCCGCGGTGCGCGCCCGCAGGGTATATGGCAATGGGTTAGGGCGCCCACAGGGTATGGCAATGTGGTGCCCATGCGCGCAAAAGGCTTCACATGCACACATAGTGTGCTTGCTTGACGCCGAGTGCGCATGCTCGGCCGCATGGGGGGCATGCGCATGACTGGCGCTGCCCCCCGAGCTTGCGCGCCATGCCTGCAGACCCGGGTGTGTCCGGGGCCGGCAGGCGCGCAGTATACGGCCAACGCCAGCACGTCGGAGGTTGCAGCGCCGGTCACGCCCCCGCGGCCCTCCAGCGCCTCCGGTGCGACAGCCTCGCGCCTGCGCTGCGCACGTGCCAGTGCCTTAGCTGTGTTCTCGTAATGGCAACCACGCATCTGACACCGATACGAAGGAGTGCTGACCGGGTGTGTGTGGCGCGGCTGCTGCGCAGCCTGTACGTGCCTCGCCAAGTGCGCGCCGCGCCCCCCAATCGATTAGGCTCTGTGCTGCCGCTGCTGCTGTTTGGCGATGTTTTGTAGAGGCATATACAGGCCGTGGGCGGCCCTGGATGACGAGCGCCCAGCCCTGTGTCTACTCATCTGCTGCGCCGCAGGTGGAACTACACCGACGCAAAGACAAAGGCGGTCACAACATTCAACGGCACCTGCGCCAACCCTGGTAGGGCCCCCGCCCGGCACCCCTGCCCGGCTGGGGCGTGCACCGCTCGGTGGGCGGGCCGGCGCTGACTGCGCGCTGCCGTCCCCGCAGGCGGCCAGCCGATGGGCTCCTGGTGCTACGTGGACGCAAAGACGTGCACGTACCCGTCGCTCAACGACACGACCGGCCAGAGCTACGGCTGGTGCCAGAACAACCAGTCGACCACCACGTACGACACAGGCGCGCGCCCGGCGCTGCCACGCAAAGGGCTCTGTGGTTGCAGTGCCTGTCGCCTCCATACAGGCCTCCATCCCAGGCGCTCCGCTGCGATAAGTTTGAGCGCATCACGGGGACTTGAACAAGAGGGGAAAACCCTATGGCTGACCCCGCGCCCCCGCCCGCTGCGCAGCCAAGACGGTCAACTACTGCGCGTGCCTGCCGAGCTACAATGCGACCGGCGCGAACGGCGCGGTTACGCCCGTCACCAACGGCTCCTGCGTGCGCACCTCGCCCGGCGAGCTGCCCTGGTGCCACGTGGTGGAGAGCAGCTGCATCACGCCCGTCACGCGCCGCAACGGCCTCGCCTTCGACACCTGCCTCAACCTGGGTGCGCCGCGCCGCCCAGCCCCCGCACTGCCTGCCGGCGCCGCGGGCGCATGCTGTGGGTCAGCTGCGCCCTGCCGCGGCGGTGTTTTACCTCATGCACTTCGCTATCTGGACAAGCTTGACAGGCACAAATTTGGGCAGGGGTGGCAGTTGGCGCCAGCATTTGACGTTCAGAACGCATCAAGCTGGGCCTTGAGGCAGAAGCTCATGTATGCATGGTGCCCAAAACTGTGACGGCGATGGCATTCACTCGGGATGTCCGAGCTGGGGGAGGTGGGCCCATAGCCGATGGAGCACAGCGCGTGGTGCCTAAGTGCGCGAGTGCGCCGGCAGGTGACCTGGGCCAGCTGCTCCCGTCTGCGCCGCTCAACGCGGCTGCGGACCCTGCCAGCGCGAGCGGCGGCGGCCACGGCCTGAGCGGCGGCGCCATCGCGGGCGCGTGGCTCGGCCTCCCGCCCCTGCTTTGAGCGTTGCCACGCCGCGGGCGCCGCGCATGCGCAGGGCATGCTGGCATGCATGGCCACCGCGCTGCGCATGCCGTCAGCGCTGATGACACTGCATCACGCTCACGCATTGTCAGGCGCAGCCCTCGCTCAGCCCCATGTGCCGTGCTGAGCGCTGAGCGCGGCGCCGCCTGCGCAGGCATTGTGATTGCTGCCCTCGTGGCTGCCGCACTGCTGGCGGGGCTGCTGGCGTGCCTCGCGATGCGCGCGCGCCGGGGCGCCGCGGCCAAGAAGGGCCCCGCGACGGGCGGCTTTGCGCCGCCGGAGCCGTCGGACGCGGGCAAGCCGGCCGCGGGGCAGGCCAACCCGTTCGGCAAGGAGCAGCACTGGACGTCCGACTCGGACACGTCCAGCCTGGCGAAGGGCGGCCGCCGCGGCGCCACGTGGGGTGCGCCCCGCTGGGCAGCGCCCGGACGAACGCAGCTGCAGGCCGCCGGGGCTGGACTGGTTGCAGCGAATGCGGGCTTACCATTGCATACTTAGGCGCCTCTGTCAAGTCTGGCCTCTCCAAGGGGGATGCCTGGTGCAGTGTTGTCAAACTTGCAGCAGGGAATGAGAGAAAAGGCATTCCCGGGCTGTGTCTGGCCCTCACCAGATGGCCGGTACCATGGCTGCGCCTCTGGGCCGACCTCCGCTGCCTCGGCTGAGCCCGCCCCTGCTCGCAGGCGTGCCCATGGGCGCGGCGGGCCTGGGCGCGGCGGGCGCCGCGGCGGCGGCCAGCAAGGGCGCCTCCACTGGCACCGACAGCGCGGACAGCGGCGTGGTCAAGCCCAAGGCCTGGCCGGCGGGCTACGCCAACAAGGGCGGCTACTCCAGCGCTGACTCGTCAACCATGAGCGCCGGCACCGGCAAGTCGGCCGCCAGCAGCGCGCTGTCCGGCAAGAGCGGCGGCACCACCGACAGCACCGGCAGCCTGCCCATGGCGTGCCCCTGTTGCCGGCCCCAGCCTATCTGACGGTGGTTTGTCTGCGCCCACTCATGCGGGCTGATACATGGCTCCCCTGTGACAGTGCATGCTTTGACACCGTCCCGCACCGTCCATGCCCGCAAGCAACGTACTCAATTTTGCGGCCAGAAGCTTGTGGTTTGCAGCATCACGTGCGAGGCGGCCACACCTACGCACGCTACGCGTGCGCATGCCATGACAGCGTTGATGCGAGTCGCCTGTGCGCAGACGGTGCTAGGGTAAGGCCCTGACAGGCCTCTGACGCTGTCCCGACCCCGCGCGCAGACGATCCCGGACTCCTGTTGGCAGATCAAGCCCGAGGACATCGAGATCTGCCAGCGCCCCGACGGCAGCGGCGACTGGCAGTTGGGCAGCGGCGGCTTTGGCAAGGCGCGCCCCCCTCCGCACTGCTCTGCTGGGGCGCTGGCCGCGCATGTGGGATGCGCAGTCTGGCACCCTTCTGTGTGAGCGCTGTTGGAGGTGGGGGTTGGAGAGGTGGGTTTACTCTATGTCATCAAACAACTGCTGACAGGTTGCCGTCACTAGCATTAGCCCCCCCAGTCTACCTAATTGCTGGTATTGGCCTGTCTGCATGCTCTGGCCTGCCTGGGCGAGCGCACGTTGGCGGCCGACGCGGCCAAGCTTTTCTAAAATTTGTCTCTCTTTTTCTTTTTTTCCTAAGTCTTTCTTTTATTTTACCATGCGGCACCGCGCGCAGGTGTACAAGGCGGTGCTGGACGGCACACAGCCGGTGGCGGTCAAGAAGCTGCTGCGCTCCGACGGCGGCGCGCTGGACGTCAAGTTCCTGCGCGAGATCGCCATCCTCAAGGAGTGCCACAGCACGCAGGTGGTGCAGTTCCTGGGCGCCTGCCTCACGCCCGGCTGCACCATGCTCGTCACCGAGCTGCTCGCCGGCGGCTCGCTGCACGACATGCTGCGCGTCGGCCGCTTCACCTGGTACAAGGGGTGCGCCGGCCCCGGCCGCCGCGGTGTGCTCGGAGCGCTTCGCGACATGCTGCACGCCCGCCTCTGTTCATGACGCAGGCTTTCCCACAGCTTGCTCCCCATGGCCTCATGGGCTGCCTGCCGGCACACTTGGACGACTATGTTGCAGTGGTAGCATGTGCGTGCTGACTACACATGCAACACATTAGCGGCAGACCCAGGGTGCTGTGGTGCTGCGCCGCATTCTCCCGGCCCGCCCGTGAGGTACGGGGCCGGGGCCGGGCGGCAGGGGCGCGAGCGTGGCGCTGGACGTCGCCTGGGGCCTGGCGTACCTGCACAAGAACAAGATCGCGCACCTGGACATCAAGTCCGGCAACGTGCTGCTCACCGAGTGCGCGCCCGCGCCTGGCCGCGCGCCTGACGCGGCCTGCGCCCGTGGCACAAGTGCAGGAGGTCCTAGCAGCCTCAGCAAGCCAGCGCGGCCTCTCAGACTCCTCAACTTACTACCTCTAGTTTGTGTGGTAGGCTGTAAGCCCCTGACGTCCACACAGCGAAACGCTCATTGCAGCATGTTCTCTGCGGTGCCTGTGACCCTGCTGAGCGCATCGCCAGGCGTGACTCACAATGCGCTGGAGCAAATGCGAGTCTGGATGTCTGACGCGGGCGCGCGCGCGCGCGCAGGTCGGGCAAGGCCAAGATCGCGGATGTGGGCCTCGCGCACACCGTCGAGACCACGCGCATCAAGGACCTGGAGGCTGTCGGTGCGCACCCGTCGCAGGCGCCCGTATGGCCGTCCAATGACTCCCAAAGCTCTGTGCTCCTCATCGTGTACCCATCGTGTTACGCTGTGCAAAGGTGCCGCCGTTGCGTAGCCGGTGGAAACGCGCTTGCTGCGTCAAGCTCCCGCCTGTTCTGGCGCGGGGCCATCCGTCAGCGCGCCTGATGCCCTGTGCACGGGGGCCATGCCTGGGGTCGACCCGCACGCATGGGCCCTCCCACTGCTCCTTATGCCCGCCGTGTCATCAGACACGCTGGCTCCGAGCGGTGCGGCGCCCCTGCAGGCACGTTCGCCTACGCTGCGCCGGAGCTGCTCACCGGCTTCAAGTGTAACGAGAAGGCCGACATCTGGTGCGCATGCTGCACGCGCGCCGCCCTGCGCATGCTCTGCCTCGGGCGCAGCGTCGTGCCCCCTCTGGCCTGGGCTGTGTGCATACTGTCTCCCCTGTCCGACATATCTCGGAGAGAGGCCTAGGTAAGCTGCTGTCACATAACCTGCAGCAGCAAGCTGCGGGCGCGCGCTTTGAATTGGCAGCGCTCTGTTGCAACAGCGGGGACCGCCGCTGGAAGAGCAGCCTGCGCGCGTGACAGCAGCCAGCAGCGCGCCCACCTCTCTGCTGGGCGCGCAGGTCGTTCGGCGTGCTGCTGTGGGAGCTGGCGTCGGGCGAGGTGCCGCGCCGCGGCACGCTCCGCGAGCTGCGGTGCGCTCTGCGGCCCGACCGCCCGAGCAGGGCCGTGCGTGTCGCCACTGCCAGCACGGGAGCATGCATGCGAGCGCTCAGCAGAGCCATCCATGGCGCTCTGCCAGCGCGCTTGACAGACAGGGAGCCCTGCGCAGTGAGCTGCTGCTGTGCAGCCTGCTTCCCAATGGCCCATCCGTCAGCCTGCGCGCATTCTGCCGCGCAGGGTGCCGGAGGAGTGCCCCAAGGAGCTGCCGCCGATGATCGAGGCGTGCATGCAGCTGCACGCCGCCAACCGGCCGAGCGCGACGATGCTGGCTGCCCAGCTGGCGCCGCTTGCCGAGGCGCTGCAGGGCGCCGCGGTGCCGTCCAAGAAGGGGCGCCCCGCAGCGTGATGACAACCTCTGTGCAAGAACTGACCCCCTCTTCCGCCCGCAGCGGCGAGGTGCCGGAAGGACTGCTGCAGGCGGCAGAGGGGCCAGCCCGGAACCGCGAGCGATGTGGGCGCGTGGTCCCAGAGGGCAGGGGCCCCCTGGGGCGGGTCCACCCAAGTCTAGGTCAGTCGCAGCTTGCGGGGAGGGGAGTTTTGGGGAGTGCTTGCGTCGCCCCTGCTGATTGTCGTGCTGGGAAGGGCGCCAGAGCCCAAGTACGCTGCTGCCGTGCTGCGCGCCGCCGACGCGCTTTTCGCGGTTGCCAGCTGACACAAAGCGCCTGGGGCGCTGGCGCCGAGATGTCTCCTGGGGTGGGGGTACATGTCGGAGGGCTGGCAATGTCAACCCCTCCAAACCTCTGCCTGCAGACCGTGACCCGTATGTGCCGACGAGGGTCTCTGATAAGCAATCTGGAGGCGTCCGGTCATGTGGCGTCTGCATGCGCGGCTCTTACCCCCCGAGCATCTGTCCCGTCTCCAGTGCGTCTTCTTTACCGTGTGTGCATTTATTCATTGCCATGTCGGCGCAATTTTTGCCCACGCGTTGCTTGGTGCTGCTAGGCCAATGCTGCGAGGGAGCAGGTTCAGTCCAGGAATGAGGCGCGCGCTTTTCATACTGCGCGCGGGGATTGCGCCTGGCGCAGCACCCTGCACGGCCAGACGACATGACTCCTGTGCCTGCACGGGTGTTGTCTAAATAATGTTGTCTAATACAGTTAATGAGAGTGCGGTCTGGTGTTGAGTACGCATTGGAAGGCTGGTGGGCGCTTATGGTCCTTGACAAGCACAGACACGCTCATGTACTCTTCCAGCAATTCTTTTTTGGTGCCACTGTGGCCCGGGGTGTCCTCATGCAGTACCCCGTGTGCCCCACTTGGCAGTCTGCGCCAGAGGGCGCCAAGCAGCATCCCTCCCCCGCCAGTCCCTGTCCGCAGGTTCGGGAGCGCAGGTAGACGCATAGGACGAAGTACGCAGCTCATTCTTTCTGTGTCTGCCCGCATGTTTGCCTGCTGCCGTTGCAGGGGCGGACTTGCAGGCCTGACAGCCTGGCGGTGGGCGCTGGCAGCGTGTTGGTATGTGTTGGTGTGTGTTGGTGTGTGTGACCATCCGGCTATACGGCAACACGGCGGCCTTTTCGTGCACGATGGACTTCTGGTGGTCAACGTTTGGTGGTGTGTTCATGCTGTAGTTTTTCGATCAAGAGCATGGCTACTCTTCGGGTGTAACAAGGCCGTGAACAAGGCCGTGAGTCTTGTTTATAAACCTGAAAGGGTGCCAGTCAGCTCCACTCCGCTGTCACACAATGCAATGGAAGGCATGTTATGGAGCATGGGGCACCTGGCCGAGCGGGTACCATGATGCCGGTTGGTGCCCTGCATATGTCACGTCTGCGTGCGACACATGCGCCCATTGTGGGCATCCAGCAACGCTTTTGCGCACCAGGCAGCTCTGAGGCTGAAAAGCTGCACAGGATAGGACAGTGTGCGCGCGCATTTCGTGCTTCTGCAAAGACGTCAGGAGCAGCAGGTATGCATGCATCCTGCAGTGCATGGCCTGCATGCATCCTGCAGTGCATGGCCTGCATGCATCCTGCTAGTGCATGGCCAGCATGCCTCGAGCCTTCTTGGACATTCTGACGGTCCTTGCTTGTCCATGCATTCGTCTGCGTCCATACGGCAAAACGCTGAGTCCCTGCGCGGTCTCCTTTGGGTGTGCATGTGCCCTGCTGGCTGGTAGCTACTCATTGCTCCACCCCTCGCGTGACAAGACGCACAAAGCCAGAAGGCACAAGTATCTAAGAGCCGCGCGGCCCCAATGACGACAGGCAATGCTCAGGCAAGCATAATGATCATTAGGACCCTCCAGTATGTTAAGAGGCAAGAGCAACTCATTTGGAGTTGCTCTTTGGTCGGCAGAAGAAGCACATATGTGGATGCAGAGGTGTCTTGATTAAGTCATGGCGGAGTGCTGCAGCAAGGCGGCCACAGAAGCCTCCAGACATTTACCAGCCTGCTTGACACCGCACATGCACCGTCATATCTGCGAGCAGCAAGGCTCGCCCCTACCGAGCAAAGCTTGCTGTGAGCTGTGACGCAAAGGACCCACGTAAAGATTTGTCCAGCGTTGGAATGCGCAAGGACAACAAGTGCAGATCCTGGCACACTTGCCGGCGATGCGCCTGACGAAGCAATGCGCCTTGCACGAATGCCTGGTCTCACGAATGCATGATTTGCAGCCCGTCTGTCAGCCAACTTTGGCTTACGGGCCCCTCTCTCCTTGGCCCGATTCGACGGCTTCGTGCATGACACATCAGGAATCATCCACGACGTGGAGCACTGGCTAGCACCGGCTGGCACTGGCTGGCCTAGGTGCTGGCTTCAGCCCGCAGCCTGCTCGCCCGCAGCGGAGCAAATGTTGCATGCGCCTTGTTCTTGCACGCATAGCAGCGCCTGGCTCCCAACTTGGATATGATATGGAGGCGCACCGCAGCACAGGCTGCTAGACGGGACGCTGCGACGCGCGTGTGCTGCCTCAGGACTGCGTGCTGGTGCGCGCGTGACGATGGGCGCCGTGCTTGGCCGCTCTTGGGTCAGCCTCGTCGCACGGCAAGCGGCTCGCAGGGAGGATGTTTGGGCACCGGCGGCCTGACTGTGCTGCGTGCGCAGGTGCCTGACCCTCCTAGTACCTGTGCGCAGCGCAATCGTTGCACAACGACTCCCGACAGGCATTTCAGGTGCGGAGCGGGTAATTGTGCGCCTCTGCCGGGCCCACAGGAGCTTGCAGCTGCGGTCCAGGGCGTCAAAGAGCTGGGCAGGTTGTAACCCAGTGCGCGCTTATGCTTGCGCAATCACATTACTTCTGCGGCCGCTTGTTGCAGGATGTGGCTGCTGAGTCCTGGCCGTTGTAGTGGAGTTGTTGCAGCAGGGCAAGGCCGTCGAGGTGCTGAATGTGGTCAGATGAGGTCGCGTTGGGGTCATCTTGCTGTCCATTGTCGCGTCAAAGGCCTACGTCAAACGCAGTGTGTGCAGGGAGTGTGCGCCTACCAGGACCAGGCTGTTTCTGCGGCTTGGCGGCGCTGTGAGGGGGGTGGCGCACGTGCAGCGCAATGCGCAAGGCAGCGACTTTGCATCTAGGTTGTCTCTACGGGGTACCACGCCGCCGCGGCCTGCGACAGGGAGTGCTCTCGGGCGCGTGATGGGTGTGCGATGAAAACGTCTTCTGAGCCTTACAGCGCAGTCTTGCTGTGCGCCCAGGCTGCCAGTGCCTGCCAACCTGGTCATACCAGAGCAGCAAGGGCGTCACCTACACCATCACCAACGGCACCTGCCAGAACCCTGGCGGCGAGTGGAACACGTTCTGGTGCTACGTCGACCCGGTGAGTCGTTGCGGCCGTGCTACCTCTGCGCTCTGTTCTAACTGAGTTCGCAACTTGGACCTGGTCACTTGCGGCCCATCCTTGTTGGACTTCGCCTTAGAAGCCTTGTATTAGACAGCTCCTCTTCCCCACTGATGGCGGCTGTCTGCGTTCCACGAGCGCGATACGCTGGGCTCAGGGCGAGGCAGGCTGGCAGCGCCTTGCACACCGCTCTGCAGCCCTGACCCGAGCGCGTGTGCCGGCCGCAGAGCACCTGCCAGCATGCGCCGTTCACGTTTAACGGCGGCGTGCGGTCGGCGGCGTGGGACTCGTGTCTGGCGCAGAACCTCACGCGCACCATCGACTCGGGTGCGCGGCCGGCGTCGCGCTGAGCCCGTCTGCGGGCTGAGGCACAGACTTCGCTTGGCTGGCGCATTACCTGACAGGCAGTACTTGCAGGTGTAGGGCTGGTCAGCGAGTGCTTTGTGCATGCCCTACCCTATGCTGTTCCCTATCTGTCTGCACATTGTCACTCCACTTATCAGCATGGAGCGATGTATTTGACGCGGCCTCAGGGGTTGCTTCCTTGGGCCTTCACAGCACAGCACCCTAGGGGCCTGCGCGCGTGCAGAATCCCTGTGTGGGGTGCCCTGCTGTGTGCACAGCCTCATGAGGTATTATGCGGAACTGACGGCGCCGCCGCGCGCCGGCGCGCAGAGAAGACGCTGAACTACTGCAACTGCGAGGCCAACTACACGGTCACCGCACCCGGCGGGCAGGAGCTGTCGTCGGCCGGCGGCTGCGTGCAGGATTCACCTGATGTGGCGCCCTGGTGCCCCGTGGTGGAGGCGACCTGCTCGTACCGGCCGCCGCGGCGCAACGGGC
>JAABUO010010094.1_pt1 | contig 10494 bp, 19 predicted proteins | sample 5559291 | NCBI WGS metagenome assembly JAABUO01 (sample SAMN10711878, study PRJNA513372) | rock metagenome | isolation source: Antarctica rocks | place: Antarctica: Victoria Land, Finger Mt sud
TGAAAGGTGACAAGCCAAAGGTAGGCAAGGAAAACCCGTCAGGTTTGAGGAAAGGCAAGCAGTTGGCTGCAAGTAGGAGCTTGGTGCCAGCTGGCAAGCCTGTGATGCCTTCAACAGATTTGATGACTTTGAACAGCATGAGGAGCAGGACAATCGAGTTTGGCGTCACGTTTGCAGGAGCAGGTACACGTGGCTGATCAGCTTGCTGATAGTGCCGCAACATGGCTTCACGAAACGTTACGCTGTTATGGCGAGGCTTTCCATCCGATCTGAATAAGGGCAGGGTGCGCCGTACAGCTCGTTCATTTTCTTGAAAGCCAAGGAGCAGGTCTGTCAATATACCCATTATCCTACTGGTCGTCAGTGAGGCAAACTGCGCACTCAACGACAGCAGAGCATACGCTCACAACGGCTAAAGAGCTGCCCGGTACGTTATTGCACCACACCAAGCAACGTCACGGACAAGATTGAGGCTGTCCGTCTTATGATCGAGATCACTACCCACTGCGAGCACTAGCAATGACCCATGCAGCATGGTCAGCACCGCATCATCGATGCGATAGCAACTTCTTGTTATCGCATCGGCGCGTTTTCATCTAAGCTGGGCAAAGCTTTTGCACTGTCTCGTTCCGAACAAGAAGATTTTCGGAACAGTCATCGTTTGTGGATTCGAAAAACCCTATTCTGTTGTTGCACAGAGCTACAGCTGAATTGTGTTGGCCGCGCGCATGGCTGCCATACTCTTATAAGCTTTAAGCGATGGCCATCTTCGGCAACAGCGTCGGCAACATCATTGTGACAGCTGTCATTACTTGGACACTGCAAAGACGGTACGTTGTATTTGCAATGCACCACATTGCAAGACACTGCTCATATCAACGTTGGCTGCTACTGCAGTGTTGCTTTGGCAACCAGGCTGCTGAAAGGGTTGAGATGTTTCACCATTACAGCAGCTGGTGCCACCTCAGCTAAGTCTGTACCCACGGACAGCAAAAACACACCGATTCCAAGACCTACGAAACAACAATCTGCCAAAGCTAAGAAAAGAGACAATGACTTGGGAGAGGCAAACGCAGTCACAACTGTCCCTCTGTCCATCTCCCAAGTCGAATCTACAGCGTTTTATTCCTATTTGGATGTGGCGGTGGGTATGAGTAATATCACAGCTTATTCTGGCTTGGCATGCAAGTACTTAGAGTATAGGCAGTATGAGGAGATAGATGCTGCCTCGTGCAAACCGTTCCAATAGTGTGCAGGTGCTAGCAGTGCCAGCTGCAATAGCCAACTATGTGTTGGGGGAAATCCAGCAGGCCCTGGGCTTTTCAGGAAACTTCTTGCCAGCCTTAGCTGGTGCAATCTTAATTGGGCTTGCCTTAAGGGCGCTTCTGAATGTGAGCTGCTGTGCTGAACGTATTTGCACCACAGGCTGGCATTTGAGTCTTTGTTGGCACACTGTTCCTCAACGTTATACTATGTGTCTGCTGCGCATGTTGATTGGCTGACCCATGACCTCATTGCAAAGTCCAATCAGATCATTGCATAACTGCAATGTCTGGCAGAGGACATCGGCACCCAGTCACTCAGACTGATAACGCACTGCACAGCATACAAATCAAGACCATACTGCCTGGCTATGCTGGCTCAGTTGGCATTTGCTTGCAACAGGTGACCATGCTGACACACCTGTCGCCTGCGTTTGACAAAGGGTGTACCGTGGGTTTTGCTATCTTGTCAGGAGTGGCTGCCATGGCAGCTCTGACAATTTGCCCTGAAGGCGTCTTGAGCTTTGACACTAAACTGGCCACACACGCCCTGAGTCAGGCAACTGGCGCTCTGATGAGAAACAAAGCTAGCACAGAGGCTGGAAAGGTGCTACCCCAAAACTCATACTCTGCTGCGCTCTGCAAGCAAAGTGTTAGCTTCACTCTTGCTTGAGTCTGCCTCTGTGGCAGATCAAGTTGCAAACAAGATGTTTGCAAGAAGCAAGGCCTTGTTTTACTGCCCAAAGCTCCTTTACAATGCAACCTCTTATATCTGCCTGCTTTGGTTGTTGGTGTTGTCCCTGTTGGTGCTTGCTAATACGATCTGCTGCTGCTATGCGTTTGTTGAAGGTGACTCAGTCATGGCTGAGCATGGCCCTGCCATACTGTCAAAGTATATCAGACACAGCACTGATGACTGTGCCTCTTGCAGTGCAGCATATGCCAGACCCATCAATTGACCCATTGCTTCTAGAGATAGCTCTGGCACTGCTTGGTGCCATGTTGGGGGGGCTGCTGCTCACCCCCATCATGCGCATCACCCGCAGCTTTGCCTCAGCCGTGGACCCGCCAGAGTGGGGTCAAGACCAGATGGGACTTCCTTCTTGGCTCAAACTCACCTTGCACCTGAACCTCGTACTGCCAGCAGTGGCCACGGTCATCTGGGTAAGCAGTCATCTGCGTCCTGAATCAAACGCATGATTCAGCAGTGTTTTGCAGATAGCCATGTTAGACCACTAATTGAGTTGAGTACGGATTTCAGCAGCATGAGCTTTACTCAGCTTGCCAGGGGTCTGGACAAGCTGGCCTTCTGACACATGCACAACAGACCAATCATGATGCAAATATTTTTACAGGAATTTTAAAGCATTACTTCACAGGCTGTCATCTTTCACTCCTGCTGGCTGCTGCTATCCGTGAAACTGCTGCTGTAGTTGCTGAGGGCCATAGGCCGTCCTTGTTGCCGTGCGTCATCACCTATGACCTAGATCATGGGTTGTTGCTGGTGTACCTACTATGACATTTGGAGTATGGTTGACTTCAAAACAAGATTTGCAAATGAGACTTAGAATAAGACTGCATGCAGGTGCCTCCCTTGTTCCAGGAACCACTGGAAATTCCAAATGAAGTTATGCCCAAAATCAAAGCCGCAATCATGATGTTCATAGCTGTTGTTCAGCTGGTCAACACTCGCAGCCTTGTGCAATCGTACCTGAACTCAGGGCTGAGACAGTGGCACAGCATGAAGCATGGGCCCTCAGCAGGCGCAGCAGGAACCAAGACAGGAGAAGTCATTGCTTTCAAATTGAGAGTTGTCAACACATTGCTGGTCAAGGTGAGACCATTGTCTCTGTCCTGGAGTTAAGCGCTTTGACAGAGATGGCACCTCAAGTATGTACACCCGTTTGCTTCAACCCACATGCCATTCTAGCCTGCTGACGGGTGTCTTGTACATGTCTGCTGTAATACTGGTCCGATAGCTGTCTGTTTCTCCAACATAATGTTTACCCACAGCAGACATCTCACCTGGGCCTGGAATTGTTGTCGCAGGTAGCAATTCAATGCATTACTCCAGCCATCATCTTAACTGGCTGCACTATCATAATCTTACAGCACAGCGATGATGGCAAGTCCGACATCCTCACAAGTGGAAATGCGAAGTCAGCAGCGATTCTGCAGATACCCATCAGCTTCTGGGTTTGCATAGCAGACTTCTGTGGCTGGTGGACATGTACTTGCTGGTTCTTGTATGGTGCTTGTTTCCTGACCTTGATCAAGTCAAATTTGTTGCAGGCCTAGTTTAGGACTTCAAAGTTGTTTGCAGGTAGTTTAGTGTCAGCAAGCGCTTGCTTGCATACAGGGGTCTGCAGCCGGAACAGGTGTTGTTTGATTTTGTAAGCTGTTATAAAACTAATCAGCATACCAGTCTGGAACCTTATTGAAATCTCCTTGCCAGCCCAGGGACCTTGGCCATACAAAGCTTATGACAACTGTTGTTACAATGTTAGTCGATCTGTGGAAGATTGCTGCTGTGGCCTCTTGAGGCTGTGAGTGTACTGCGCCTTCGAAGGGCATACCTGCCATGCTGCTGGACGAAGTAAGCTGCATGTTTTGCTATGGTCTACTGCTTCGGTAGCTCATTTTAATCCCGAAACGTCTATTTTCATCCTACACTGGTTTTAGGTGCTGCATGATTTGCAGTTTTCTAAACCTATCTGACCCGTCCGTCCGTCCGTCGCAAAGCGTCTGCTGCCGCCTTGGCAATGCCTTGCTGAGGCTTTGGTATACCGCGCACAATTCAATGGCCAGCGTTGGTCTGCTTGCAAGTGGCGTCACTTGTGGTCGCCCAGCGGCTGAGCTGCATGCCAGACTCGTATCGTCTAGCTCAGCCACTTGCAGCTACACAGTCTCTGTTACACGCCCCAGACCTCGACGAGCGGCTGTCACCTGCAGAGCGGCGCAAACTGAAGTTGCAGAGAGTCCCGAAGCTCCTGAAGAGTTATCTGATGACATCCTCGACCTGCTGGGTCCCAGGACAAGACCGACACCTGTATTGGATCCTCAGGAGGTCAGTCCACTTGTTTGCCTCTCGCACTTGGCGCCTTTCAGGTGTCTCCTGCTGCATGCCGACCCTTGCCTTTAAGAAGAGGCATCTTGTAATATCTAGATTGCTGAGGTGCTGAGGCATTGCTGTGAAGTGTTGCAACTTGCACTATGTCGTGCTGCAGGTGCTTGACGCTTTGTACAATAGCATTCACGGACATGCAGTAGAGCACTATGCAGCATTTTACTCTAGTGAGTTGCAAGGCATTGTTACTGACCCAGGACTTATGGTCGTGCACATGGACGACCACCTAGTCCACAGAGGTCATGCTGTATTTGACACCGCAATCATAGTAGATGGCTATCTTTATCAGCTGGCAGAGCATCTGTCAAGATTTGAGCGGTCTGCTGATTTGGCGGGACTAGTTCTGCCCTGCAGCATAGAGCAAATCTTCCGAATCATCCTGGAGACAGCAGCAGCAAGCAAAGCAGTGAATGGTGGGTTCATGGGCTTTCGTGCATTGCAGACAGCTGCGCATTCTGTGAATAGCTGTTGCTGCGCAGCTTTCTGTTGTCTGTATTGCGCAACTTGTGACTGAGTATGTGCATGGCTGCTTTCCAGTCAAGTATGGTCTGTCTTGAATTCTTCCAGCACTGGATGCATTCTGCCGGGATGTTCAGTTTGCACATCATGCGTGAAGACTTACAGAATGCATACCAGTTGGCAGGCTGACGCAGGTCACGTCAAGTACTGGCTGGGTGCTGGCCGCGGTGGTTTTGGCCTATCAGGCGCTGAGTGCTTGGGGCCAACATTCTACTGCCAGGTGTACACCACACCTGTGGGAGATGTTGACAGCGAGCGCGCCCTTACAGTCAAGACTTCTGAAGTGCCCATCAAGCCATCCTTCTTTGCCAGTGTCAAGTCCAACAACTACCTGCCCAATGCTCTGAATGTCATGGATGCGCAAGCAGATGGCTTTGATCAGGTACTTACTCTGTTGCAACATGTGTGCTGATCCCGTCCTTTAGCGATGCCGTTTCTTGCATACAGGTTTTTTGAGGCATACCTTCAGTATATTGAGAGCGCGCAATCAATGTCTTGCTGCTGACGCAGTGCGTGATACAGTGCATGTCTGGCCCTTAAGTGTGCATATGGGTTTTGCCTGTTACGCGATTTTTGCATTTTAGGTTGTAATGAAGGGCTGGTCTGCAGGGTATTTTTGTAGATGAAAACAACATGGTGGCAGAAGGACCCAATATGAATCTAGGCATCATCACTCACGACAATGAGCTTGTGGTAAGCCACATTCATCATGCTGCCGATGATCTTGCGATGTGGGTCAAAGTCTGACTTTACATGGCTGTTGTGTTGCATGTGTCAGATGAGTACACAGCAAACACTGACCTGACACTGTGTTACTGGTTTCCAGATACCACCCTTTGACAGCTCCTTGCCAGGCATCACCATCCTTACTCTTCTGGACCTGGTGCCTGAGGTCAGTGTTCCTCTCTGTCACTGCACGCATGCTTTTCAGTCAGTCTGTCACTGTCCAGCCTGTCTGTTGCTGTTCTTTGCTTCTTACCAGTCGGATGATGAAACAACCAAACAATCACCATCTTTCGCATGAGCCACAGGCCTTGATTCTACTCCATTGTACCTGACCACTGCTGCCATGGATTTTTAGTTGTACTTGAAGTGGCGTGCTAATGCTGTCTGCCCGCCCACCAGAACACCACAGCAGGTCAGTTGTTATATTGGTACTTGATCCAACCTGCTTGTCAGTCTGCTATGTCTGCCTGCAGGTCATGGGGACTGATGACTTGCATGACATTGATAACATAATACAGCGGCCTTTCAGTGTCGAGGAAGCTAAATCAGCACGTGAAGTGTTTCTGACAGGAAGCAGCCTTCCTGTGATGCCAGTGATTCGATGGGACCAAGATGTGATTGGTGATGGTGAACCAGGCCGAGGTGTCTTATCACTTAAGGCAATGCTGTTGAATCACATGAACCCTGCTAACAACAAAGGGCAGCATGTAGAAGTACCCTATGGCTACCTGACTGGCATGGATGAGCAAACTTGATGTACCAATGTTTTCAAAATTGAAAGTGCAGTGTTTGGCCTTACTTTTTTACTGTTCAGATTGCTATGTATGATTTGTGATTGTATCATCTTTTCTGTTTGTAATGTTTACACTTTCAATGCCTGGTTGGGGGCTGACACAGTGTGTTGACAGCTTCATCTGGTCTTGTACCCCTTGTTGGCGCAATATCTCAGTTGTAGTGGTACAGCGTGTAATCCTGCCTGCATGCAGTTGCCCCATACAGACGCCTATGACATGGAGACAAATGAAGCTAGACTTGCTAGCTGAGTGCTCTCTGCGTCTGACTTTGCTTCTGATATTCTCGTGCATCGTTGGGGGCATATCTTTGGATGCAACAATTCAGGCCCATGAGGATGGTTGTCGTCGTGCTCACTGAGCAGAGCTTGCCTCATGGTACACACAAGCAACTCTTAATATGCATGGACCAGCAATCGGGGAAAAGCTATTCTGACATGGCGTGAAATAGATGCTGTCGCTGCAATTACATGCCTTTGTGAGATGTCTCATTTCAGCTGGTATTGCCTAGTACAAATGCCATGCAGAATCTTGACAACGTTCCAAATGCTGTTGGTCTTGTGTTGTTATTGCTGCTTGAGTCTGGAGTCAGCTTGTTGTGACAAGGCATTATAGCCTGCAATGGTTGTAAAAATGCCTAACACCAGCAGGATAGGCAAAGTCTGTATGAGGTTGAGCTTCAGCCAGAATAGTGTGTAGAGGGCCAGGATACTGGCAATGCCCCCATGGAACGCAGCTGCTGCAACAAAAGCAGGGCCACTCCTTGGGAAGCCCTGCAGCAGGGCAAGCAAAAGCCTCATGCTGCAGCTTGCCAATCCTACATTAGGTTGCACTCAATCACAGTGCACACAAAGCCTTATTTGCCCATTTAGGCAGCAATAATTACCACAACCTGGGGAAGAACAGAATGCAGCTCAGCAGTGTGACAAGGAGAGCGGCGTGGAACATATTCCAAACTGCAACACTGAAGGATTACTGACCCTCAAGTTTGCTCCCACAGACGACAGCATGTAAAACAGTAAGCCTAGTGGTGCCAGCGCGAAAGCTGTGAACAGCACAGACACAGCACTGGGTGGTCTGCGGCCTGGAATCCTCTGAAGGTGCACTATTTCTGGCTTGGGCTGGAAGAGAGCATTGATGGTTGTCAGGCTGGACTGGCTGCTGTCATCACCCGCTTGATGGCTGATTGCAACTGTTCCTAGTGCCCACTGAATGGGCACATCTATGGCACTGTCTCCAATCAGTAGGTCCATGCTGTATGTTCCGTCCTGTAAGCCATAAGCTCACAGTGTATCTGACATGATAGAATCAGCCATTCACTTGTCAAACACATGTCTTTGTGGAGCGCCAGGTACACACAGTGGTTGGGCAGGAATGTGCACTCTGACACCTTCCAAAGCATGTTCACTGCAACGGCATGCTGGCTTGCCCGGTACACAACACAGGCTGCAAGTGGGCAAGCTGTGGCTAAGCTTGCTACATTGGACTGCAGGCAGCGTGTGTTCACAGTGGATATCTTGCGCATCAGCTGCAGAACTTGCAAAGCAGTGATGGTTGCTGGCAATGTCACATCAGCAACTTGACCTTCGCTGCAATTACATGTCAAGGACGGGCTACTGCCTCACCTTATACCATTCTCACACACACACACACACACACACACACACACACACACACACACAAACACACTGCCTTCTGGTCTTGCTACATGCCTAATCAACAACATTCCAATGGAGATGAAGCCCTGGTGCACAGTCTGGATTTACCTGGCTGCCAATTTGCTTCTCGACAGTATTGGGGGTGACGGTGATGGTGTAGGTTTGCTCCCTCACTTTGCTGGGTTTGAGGTTGAAGTAGGCGGCTGTCTTTGTCTTGTGGCTCATGAAGCGCAGCATGCGTTGCTTAGGCACAAAGTTGCTGCCGCTATGCCTGGCACTCATTGCCAAGCTCACCTGCAGCAGTCGCACATGCAGACTAGCACTCAACCAGTCTGACATGACAAAAGCTTGATGACACGGCAGATGTCTCAGAGTGAAGCCACGCGCTCAGGCGTCACAGTACTATGCTTTGACATTACTGATGCCCACTGTGTTCCACGAGGCAGCACGCTTTCAGACTGCTGAGTTTCATGATACTGTGCCAAGGAGAGCGTCTTAGGCAGAGGGACTCAACAGGACTGTATAGGTGCCCATCAAGTCAGGCAGTGTTTCATTCCATGCAATTCAAGCTGATGCATGCAAATATACACCATCCTTGCAGACAATGTGCCCAGGCAGTGCTGTCATAGATGACTTTGCTGTTGTCCCCTTGATGTTGCTCAATTTGTGATTGTGGATGGCAGCTACTTGTGCGCAGAATGACAACTTACCTTGAGGGTCTGGGTGGGGTCAAGGGTGGCTGACTGGGTGGCCAGAGCCTGGGGGTAAGGCAGGGTCTCATTGATGGCATCCTGGATTTCTCCTTCACTGAAAGCCAAGGTGACTGACTCCAACTGAACCTCACGGCTCACTGTCAGGCTCAGCTCTGACTCACCAGCACACAATCCTGAAGCGTCTTCCACACGCACTGCCAACCTGCATGCCAACAGCCAGCTCTCATCAGCATGCCTTTGCGCACCAGCTTGCAGGAGCAGCCTGTTTGCGTGACAGGGATTTTCTGATTGGGGATTGAGGGTTGTCAGCAGCACTGCTCAGCTCTGACAGACCGGCAGAGGGGCCTGAAGTGTATTGCACATGCACTGCCAGCCAGCATGCAAAGTGGACTGGTGTGTCCAGGCTGTAAAGCAGGCAGAACGAAGTAAATTGATACAATACAATGTTAGCTGCCCAGTGTCAACAGAATTGCTGACATGCAGCTGGCCAGCACAGAACGCTGATGCATCTTCTACATCCTCCACTACCCGATACATTATCAGAATGCTTTGAGTGGTGAATTATGCTCAAGTACTTAGGCTGTCAGCAAGTGCCTTACAACATGTTTTGTGGGACGGGGCACAAGTCATCAGAAGAAGGCCATGTCAGGGGTTGTGAGTGAGGTTAGCAGCAGTGCTTGGAGCCAAGCCCCCAGCATGTGATCATGAACTGGGTTTACCTCATTCAGCATGCCAACTGGCATTGCAGCTTAGCAATGTACAGCTGGCATTATATAGATGGAGGTTCAAGGAGCATAATCTGGCCAAAACTCTGGCCAAGAATATGCTGCGAGGCTTCATTTCAGGGCATGTCAAGTGTTGACAGTGAGGCAAGTGTGTATAGATGTTGGTGCTTACTTGTAGATGCCTGGGCTGGCATGCAGGTCTGCTGTGCTGTACAGGTACTCTCCTGTGCTGCCGCCTGCCTGCAGAGTCTGAGGAGCGCTGCCAGTGGCTCTGCCCTTGCCTGTTGCATCTGCTGTTGAGCTGTCAACCGTGACAAACCCAGCTGGGGTTGGGCTACCCCAAGCATCCCTGACGGTGATGACCACTGAGTCCTGCAAGCCATGTGAACATGTAAAGATTGGCAAGTCAGCGTATTCAATTGGCACAATTGGGTCACCATGAGCAAAGGCAGGATTTGCCTGATACATATGCTTTGCTGAGCTGCGAAGCTTCACCAGCTGGCTGCTGCTGGGTGACTACAAGCTGTGTACGCTGTGCAGAACACTTGTTTTGGAACGATTGCGACACTGTGTACACCAAGAAGTTGGGTGTGTCTAGGCAACATTGGGCGAGGTCCACTCTGCAGTCACACATGGCTGCATGAAAGCCAGTGAGTGTGTCTGCAACCAAGGCTGATGATGCTTCCTTGTGTCGCCTTCATTTGCCTTGATGCATCAAGACTTAGTGGTCTGCAAGTGGCTCAGCTCTGCATAGGGTACAGCACTTATGCTGTTCTATGCACTGCAGCACATGTTGTCGGGTTGTGAATGTGTTGTGTGGAAGTGCACCTGGTGGGATCCAGTGATGCGAGGTGAGGCCAGGGTGGCCGCAATGGGCTGGGGCAGTTCTGACTCCACCAGGGCCTTTAGGGCAGGGCCCACAGCTGCAGCATCTGCCAGGCTGCTCACATGGTATGCAGCTCCCAGCAGTTGT
>JAABUO010010098.1_pt1 | contig 10492 bp, 17 predicted proteins | sample 5559291 | NCBI WGS metagenome assembly JAABUO01 (sample SAMN10711878, study PRJNA513372) | rock metagenome | isolation source: Antarctica rocks | place: Antarctica: Victoria Land, Finger Mt sud
TCATGCATATAATTGACATCCGCAGCACCCTGAGGTAGCAGATTGGGTAAGCAGACACTGAGACTGTTGTTGATGCAGATGATACACATTTGAGCAACACCTCATACAGCTGATACAGTACCAACTTTGCAGCTGTGCAGAACAGCATGGGATTCTCACCTCTGCCAGCTGACAGGAATGAAGAGCAAAGCGGCCACAGCTCCCAGCACACCTCCTACAATCTGGAAGACCTGCAGCAAGACAGCTGCTCAAACGGTTATCACTGCAGCTTGCTGTCACCAGCTGCCAACATTGCATGGCAGCACGAGGTGCAGTGCTGGATGTAATGCAAATATCGTCGCCAGGCAGGCAAGCTTCGCAAAGCGCTTTTGCTTGCAGCAATATTTGTTCTGCTTCACACAACAGAAAGCTTCTGCTGGCACAACAATTGTGCCTTGCTAGCTGATCAAACCTACCATGCGCATCAGGTGTGTTCGCTTCTTGCCTTGGCCAAGTGCTGCAAATGCAAGGTTGTGACTAGGATTGAACAGAGCACCAGGTCCACCAAGCCAGTCTGCAATTGGTCCAAAGACTATCAAGCCACCCACTAGCACGCTCAAGCCCGCTACAAGGGATGGCATGCCTAGCGCAGGTCCGATGATTTCGGCTACCTGTAAGCCAAAGCGAAGCATTCGTGCAATGTCCATGCTGTCAGCATGTTGCACCGTCGGAATGAGCAGTGCTGCAGGCAAGCTTACCTCCTCAAAGGTTGATGAAACGAATACGAAGAACGCTGTTGCAAGGGCATCTCCGACCGCAAGGCTAAGACCGCCGCGCTCTTTCGCTGTTTTGGCTTCTGCAGCCATACGCCGGTCAGCAACAAGTCTCGCAGCCTAGGACGATCACAGTATCATGCTTGATCTATCGATGTGTCATTGGTTCTGCCTTCGACGTTGTGTCCAAGCTACGTTCGACAGCGCGAGCCCCACAGCCGATCAAAGACGGAGCGATGCGACTTGTTGCTTGTCGAGCCGAGCTTGCGATATGGTATTCTTGAGATTGTCGCCTGATCCTTCTGTGTAGCTGTCACAGCCGCTTGTTGATCAGGGCCGTGACGGTGTAGGTCGTTCAAGTGATGAGAGCAACGACCAAAGCAACGACCTAATTTCTGCGTTCAAAAAGCAGGGTTTAGCTAAATTTGAGTTCGCCTTGATAGATTTGGTCGATTACTCATACCCCCTCGGATGCCTTTCCGGTCTTCTTCGCGGCCTGGTCGTAACGCTCAGTCTGCGCTTTCATACGTACAATACCTTGACTTAGAGCAATGGGGCGCAAAGGTGGAGGTAAGAAGGCGTTCCTTAAAGGCGTTGTCGCTAAGCCTGATGCCGACGAGGTATCAGCGGCCGCTATCGATGATCAAGGACAAGGAGGCCCGTCCTCTGCTGACACCCAGACGGAGACAAAGCGATCAGATACAGAGAACGGCTCTGCTTCCAGTAGCACCGCCCACCTTCCAGAAGTTACTTCGACAGCGCAAGATTTGGAGTCTGAATCCCGCGGTCAGCTAACGCAACGACATAAAAAGGTCAGCAGGCCGTGCGCGGCTGCCTGGAGCCTTGTACTGTGAAGCATTGCAAGCACAATCTTCAGTTCAAACGAATCGAATGCTGGCACTGCCGTGTGCAGGAAGCAAAAGCACTGAAGGAGGCTACCAAGAGGCTGGGCAAGAAGAAGAAGGTGAGCAGACCTAACCATGACTGTGTGATGTCTGACTGATTGACTGACTGATTGCCTGCCAGGGGTGTGCAAAGTTTGCATGGTGCTCCTGCAGTCATGATCCTCCTGTTGCAACATTTCTGACCAAAACACATGGTCACTATCAAAATTTGCTCATGATGTTGGTCCAGACTGACACCCTCCAGTACCTTGCTTGTAAATGCAACATTGACAGACAACACACAGTTGTGACCAGAAACTGGGCCACATCCTGTATAACTCACCGGCAGCATATGGCCACAGAACATAGTGGTGATGTTCAGTGACTGCCTTGCAGGATGATGTGGCCAGACTGGAGATAGAGATGGATGAGAGGCATGCAGCTGAGACAGCAGCCCTAGAACAGAGAGAGCGTGATGCTGCAGGGCCTCAGGAGGAGACTACTAACATACTGGCCACTGACCTGTACAGCTTCAGTCTGTCAGCTGCTGAGACCCAGAAACAGGTTGGACACACAAGTACAGTGGAATCAGTTACTATGGTGCTGTGCTGTGCTGTGCTGTGCTGTGCTGTGCTGTGCTGTGCTGTGCTGTGCTGTGCTGTGCTGTGCTGTGCTGTGCTGCGCTGAGATCCTAAGGCCTTGACCTGTGCAGCTCTCTTCTGTCACATGCTGAAGCTCCCATCAGTGCAGTACTGCTCAGACTTTGATGTTGTCTTCAAGCACAGTCTTGCATGCTCTCCAGCTAATGTTCAACACCATTCAATTGCAAACATTTGCACCAGAAGCAAGTTCATCTGGCACAGCTACATCTAACAGATATTTTCCCAGGACACTCAGCAGCTTATCTGTGTGGCACTTTGGTGATGCAGAAGCAACCCACCAAGGCACAGAAAAGCCGGCAACACCAGGCTGACAGGGATGCTGAGCGAGACGCCAAACTGGAAGTTGAGCGTGCTCAGCAGGGTGAGAGTGAGCAAGCTGTGGAAGACAAGCAGCTGAGAGAGATGCTCACTCCTCTGGGCCTGACCATCAGAGCCATTCAGGTCAGTTGCTTCATCCTCAGGGTCCTACTGGCAGAGACTTCAAGCTTTGATCAATACTCTGGCTTTTTGTTGCAGTCAGTCACATGCACGTACTGCACCAAAGGACTCAGCCACGCTACTGGACACTGAGCAACTGAGTGCAAATGGAACTGATGTTTGGTTTTATCAGGCATCTGCTAAATTCATTGCGGCATGGCATTGTGACGCATCTTTCTGTGTACTTTGACTTGACAGGCAAACATTCATTTGGCAGTAGAAGACCAGCTGACCATGCACATCCATGCAAGTTTCTGAACTAAGTGTGTGATACAGTGCAATGTGCAGGCCTACCACTTGAAATCTGCTGAATCTCCCAAACCCCAAATCTGCTATATCTGCAAAACCCTAAATCTGCTTTGTTGATGCAGCCTGATGGGCACTGCATGTACCGGGCGGTTCAGGATCAGCTGAGCCTACGCAGTAATGATGACAGCCACCTGGCAGAAGATGTGGCAGAACTGAGGAAGAAGACAGCGGACTACATGCGGCACCACCAGGATGACTTCCTGCCCTTTCTCATGCAGGTCATTACACAGTGCACATAAGCAACTGGTTAACTGCCTCACCGTTGTCGCTGTTCTTGAGACGCATGCCGGCAAGTGTTGCTATTCTGTCTGTCCATCAGCAGATGGTCTGCTGTGATGCTGCATGATACTTTGTGCGCAGTGCTCACTCATGTTGGTGTGTTGCTCAGATTTGGCAGGAATCTTGTTTGCTGCAAGTGGCTTGACCAACTCACCTTAATTTGAGACACAGCACTTGTGCAGTCGCAAAAGTCTTGTCTTAGCGTCTGATGTTTCTGTTAAACACAACACAACGGCTGCAAATTTGTTTCAGGACCTTGACGAAGATGACCTGGAAACCAGTTTTGAGCAGTATTGCCAAGACATACAGGATACTGCCGCATGGGGTGGGCAGACAGAGTTGAATGCACTGGCTCACGTGCTGCAGCACCACATCAAGGTGTACGCTGCTGGCCTGCCGGTGGTTGTCATGGGTCAACAATACCAGGGTAATCACACCTGATGCTGGTCCTTGCTGCTCAGCTTGGTCTTGTCTATGTCTGTGATGCTCCATAACATGGTGTTTCGAACCTGTGTAGATGGTCCAGATGGAGGCTTACGTTCAATTTCTCATGCTTATACGTGCAAGCCAGAGCCGATAAGGACCTGTGAGTTTTGCTGAGCAATTTGCAGACATCACAGTGTGGTGTCGCAGGAGGGCAAAAGATCAGAAATAGCGTAGAGCTTGTACATGCACAGCAGCTTTGGAGCACAGTGTTTGTCCTGCTGTGCTTTCTACCTATAATGTAGGCACTGATGCAACTTTCTTGTTGCTAACTTTGGGTGCTGACGTGGCATTGCTGCTACAGGTGAACAGCAGGAACCTTTGGCAGTGTGCTACTTACGACATGCATTTGCCCTGGGTGAGCATTACAATAGTGTAGGGCCTGCTGAAGCAGCAAGTTCTGATGACGAAGGTGCATTTGAGCAGATCACAAGCAGCTCTTGAGGCATGCTGCAGACAGACAGCATGTCTTTTTGTTGACGCAAACTGATATACAAGTAGAATGCAGTGTCAGCCCAAGCACCCACTGCCGCATGCTAGATCATATGTGTGCGTCTGGTCTTTTAACAAAGCTTGCTGGTCTATCAATCGAATTCGCAAGCTTGCACATCTCATTTGGGAATCTCAGTCGAGCAGTTTACATGATACTCAGCGCAGCAAACATATCAAGGCAGCACTTGTCAGACATGCTGTTCAGGTTTTATGGAGCATTGCTCAAGGCATTTAGGCCAGTATGGCCCAACTTGGCAAGCATTCATGTTAACAGTGTTGGCTAGATTCAGCATCACCTGTTGAAAACCAGCGCACCTTGTCAGAAGCGTTAGCCACTAGGAAATTCCATTCAATGAACTACAGCCTTTTGCATGCATTCCGCAGCCTAATACAGCATTGCTTGAAAATGTGATTTGCCCCTATGCTGTGACCCATTTTGTTCCAAACGCGTCTATGACGATATTTTGAACAAAATGTGGTATGCAGGCTCTGGGCAGCTTGCATCAGTAACAGTCGCAACCTGTTTGAGTGCTCAACGTTTGACAAACGGTTTGCACCCAAGAATGCTGCGGTCATTTCAGGACATGACCCAACATTGCTCCGTTTTCGGCTGGTTTGCAGTCAAATGCAATTGACACAAGCCAGACGTCAGTACATGTTCATATTAAATAACCTGCTGCTAGGTAGGCAACCCACTAGACCCTCACGGTCCTGACCCCTGCTGCGTGCACGTTTTCTTGCAGATGATATATGATATACTGCATTTTGACATTGCCTGCAGGCTGTTGCCAGCTGCACCAGTTATATGCGCCTTTTCATATTAATGCATACAAATACAGAGTTTACTGGCAAGAATGGGGACAGGTCGTTCTGTTTTGCACGGCAATGTCAAGGGAACATGGCCTGCTGCATGAGGGCTGTCTCTTCAGGCTGCCCCATCATGATATTCAAATTCTGCATGGCTTGTCCAGCAGCGCCCTTGAGCAAGTTGTCTAGAACTGCAGCAGCCCACGAACATCAGCAAAGTAATGCAGCAGGGATTTTTAGCTCAAATCCATGCTGTGGAGCGCAACAGGAGAAAAACAGCCTTTGCTGCAAAGCCAAGGCATGCAACACACTCAAATCTCACGTATTAACACAACAAGCCTCTGAGGCTAGATGCCCTTGCTTGCATTCACAATGCAATCTGCACATTTTGATAACAAAAACTTGCAAGCCAAGCTGCTGCACTGCAGATTGCCTTGGTTGCCTCACATCCCCAACAGTGCTGATCAATAGTCAACCTACAAGTTGCATTGTTTGTTTGACTGCAAAAGGCGCATACCTGCAATGACAATTGCCCTGCCTGGCAACCTGTCTGGAAAGACGCTGATGTAGGTGAAATTGGACCCTCGCACATGCCGAGTATGTGGTATTTGACCGGCAGGAAGCACATGCACAAAGGTCTCATCTGCGTATTGCTCCTGCGTGCAATTTTGACTTTTCTCCTACATGATCACATGTGATGGGCAAAGCGTGCATGCACCGCAGCTGCTGTGCATAATTTGCATTGCATGCTCATGGTGAAGCGTGCATAGAGTACCTTGAAATTGAGGGGTACCAAATTAAGGGATATAGATTTGTCATAAAGCAGCAGCTGTACAGCAGCCACGTCAAACAGCTTAACGTGCACAGCACAACCACAAGCATGACATCAATTCAACTATGATGCGTTTGCAGCATACCATACCACCAACCGCTGTCGCAGTTGCTGCACATCAACACCATCAGCCATCTTGACATAGCAGGTGGACTGCATGCCTCTGGTCATGGGCATAAGGTGGGGCGTGAAGCTGATCAGGACATCACTGCCTGCTGCCTCAGTCAAACCCTGCATCATATGGTGTCAGTGCAAAGCTACTTCATAACATATGGCATGGTGCTTGCAGCTGCTGTGCATAATTTGTATTGCATGCTCATGGTGAAGCTTGCAGCACCATACTTGTTGTAGCATTCGATACCATCTGGTATGAAGGTGCACATTTGAGAATGCATGCAGCCCATTGAGAGTGCACTCAACCTGCTGAAAATGCACTCAGTATGTTGGAAATGCACTCAGCCAATTGAGAATGCTCATGCTCTCCAGCTATACCTGAGACATGTGAGTGCACGCACCCTATCAGCTGCAGCATACAACAAAGCATCATAGAGGGTGTATGTTGGCCAGGCAGCGCTGTACAGAACGTGACAGGACCTAATAGACAGACACGTGAGTATTGAGATCCAGACTGGGCACTAGATCAGTTCACAAAGGCCTGGCAGGGCTACATGGCTAAGCAGGGAGGGTTCATCTGACCTGCTCTATTTCTGGCATGTGCCTGTGCTTGGTGACACCATAGCTGTTGATGCCCTCTGCAATCTCTGTGTACAGCAGGTTCTGCTTGGCGCTCCTACCAGCACCACTCACGCCTGACTTTGCATCTATGATGATGTCCTCTTTTGTTATCAACCCAGCCTGTATCGCCACCAAATACCTTTTTGGGTGGTCTATGTGAACTGTCATATTCCACGGCAACTTTAAACCCAGGCTGTCTTGTCTGCCTCAATGGCTTGCGTGAGCCTGTGCGGAAAGTAATTAGAGTTTTTGGATCCTGCTAAGTGCATCTGCCCAACCAGGTCCAAATTGCTCAATAGCTGATCTTCAGCATGTATTGACATATGCAGCATAACGCAGGCAGCATGCACTGAAAGCCCTTGCACAGTATCTCAATATTACAACTGCTGTATCCAAGTACCCATGGGCCAGCTGCTCATCATAACCTCCAGTGGCGGATATCACAATAATAGGCCTGCACTATAAAGGCAAGAAATTGTTTTGAGCATGTACCAGCTTGGTGCCTTGCCGTTTCCTGGCCAGCTTTGATGTTTCTGAAGGGGAAACAGGTATAGCTTTTGGGATTGCCTCAACCGATTCAACCACATTGGGAGATTGTCAAGTAATGAGAAAAATCAAACAACTTTTCGTGTTTGAAGAGTCAGAAGAATCTTTATGCTTTGCCAAGTCGAATATCATGATTACTAACACAAACAAAAACATGTAAACAGAAATATATGGGGCTATAGAAAGCTGTGCGTGTGTGCACCTTAAGTAGGGGCACAAGGGGTAGCTGGACAGAGGTGGGGTAGCAGCCGGGGTTGGCCACCAGGCGAGCTGACTTGACTTCATCTCTGTGCAGCTCAGTCAGTCCATACACTGCCTCCTTTTGAAGCTCCTTTGCCTTGTGCTCACCCCCATACCTGTCAGCAAGACATGAAAAGACGTGATGATGAGCTGAGATGTCTTTCTTCCAGCACAAAGGGGGTGTTGCTGCTTGAGAGATGGGGCAGGGACCATGTGGTTAGTGTAAGCATGGAGTTAAAGGACAGTGACAAGAGTTGGTCTGGCTCACATTGCCACAGGCATGGCCTGCCTGCTAGCATGCACATGTTTGCATAACAAGCTGCTGTTGCATGCACACTGGTGGGGGCTTGACATGTGTGTAAACACAGTCTTTCCAAAAGCATGCAGCATGAACGGATGTGCAGCAACTGTGCAGCATTTTAGTGACATAAATCCAGATCGTGAAGTGTGACATGAGTCAACGTTGCAAGTGCATGTCCCACTCATGCAGATGACTCACCATTCTGCATATGTGTCCACATTGCGCAATCTGAAGTCAGCTGACAGGTCAACTATCTTGATGTGTTTTGGTAGCTGTGCCAGGGTCTCTTGTGTAGTTGCATGAGGCAGACAGCAAAACGCTGCATCCACTTCATCCCAGTTGACATCAGCAATCTTGACCAGGGTCGGCACATCTGTGGCTGTCCTCAGGTGAGGATACACATCCGAGAAGGACTGCGTGGCATGGCATGCAGTGGACATCCTTACAGGACAATGCAGGGTGTGCACAATGGGCACCATGCTGATACATGATCACTGCATAGTCTGATGTGATGAAGCACATTTGTCGAAACCAACAGGGCAGTTTAGTGCACAACTTGATCATCTGCGCATGTATGGCAGCTTTTTTCAAGACAAGAGCTAGTATACCTTGCCTGCCTGGGACTCCCCAGTCAACACAGTTGCAGCAAAAGTGGGATGGAGGGCCAGCAGCCTGATGACCTCTTCTCCGGTGTAACCGCTAGCACCGAGAACAGCTATTCGTGACTTATGGGTACCATTGGCCTGCCCAACACTCGATTGAGGCTTCTGCGGATTCATGCACTTGTGTTGGATGTCAACGGTTTATGAGTGAGACAGGGTACTTTGGTTAGTCGAACGTGCGTTGGACAACGGAGTCGCGAAGCAGGAAAGCCATACTGCAAGACATGTACCGTGGGTGCAGATATAGCCCTGCATCCAACAGGCCGCACAAGCCTCGTCGACCTGATTGGGCCAGAAGGGTTGCAGACCTTGGACGACCTTGTATGCAGCGCAGTGGGATGCGCCGATGCGAATGCCATTCTGGAGCTTTTCCAGAGCAATTTCGTGTTTACACGCACTGTGTCGCTGTCAGCTCAGCTCATTCAAATGCGCATACGAAGTCAACAATATTTGGCTTTTGCGACAGGGCACAAGAAGAGCAAGGGGTTTAGTTTAAGCCTTCTCAAAATAGTTTCATATAACGCAAGGTCCTTCTAAGATGGTCCGCTCCGCGTTCGTCAATGCTGATACACAAGCATTGCACCGAATGAGCCCTCGGCACTGATCTCTTGTCCAGTTGGGCTCTCCATGCGTCATGCTCCCGGCAGATCCTCGTTTACGTTGATCCACGTCCACCCGTGTGCCGCGTGATCATTGCAATCTCATCTGCCGTCTTGCTGTGTTAAATACACACAACTGATACATTTACACACACGCAGCTGTTCACCCAGTAATGCACAAAACTTGAGACTGCAATGAAACACTGTCGACACTATTACGTCGCAGTTGCTGCGGAAGATTTGAAGCTGGTGCGCAGCAGACTACTTACAGTCTGTCAAGGACAACTCAAAGCTGATTTTGCAGGTTTCTTTGACTATGCTTGTTTTTCGGTTGTTGCAGAGTACTTTGGTCGACTTGATATCTGCACTGCAAGCAAGGGGCCCCTGTGCTTTTGCCATAGTGTGCAGGTGAGTCACCTTTGTTACTGTGTCCTCTGCTTGTTGAGGTTGTGTTGCTGAGGTGGTGTGCCAGTTTGCAGTGGCAGGGATGTGCTGGACAAGCTTGTGACAGGACTTAATCAAGTGAAAGACTTATCAGTGGCATATCTGGTAAGACCTGACTCATGTCCAGTCAAGCATTGCAAATGCTTCCTGACCTTCCTGCAGCCAGTGGCAAAGTGAAGCATGGTGTGCAGCATTCAGACCTGGATCAAGCACAAAGGGACTTGACTGTATCTCAGTACCTTGTGCGAGTCAGCAGGCAAAGCACATTACCAGCTGAAATCAAGACCATTGCTTCAGAATCGCAACCAGCTGATGCATCATCTTTGCAAGGTATGTTTCTGTATCTATCAAGCTGGAGTCATCTTACTATCATTGTTGTGCATGCTCACATCTGCACATCAGCCCGCCAGCTGACTTTAATTTGTGCATGCATTTGTGCATGCAATGGTTCAGCTCATGGATGATTTCCTTTGCAGTTCAGGCACTTTGGCTGCATCTGCTGAGGTCTTGGTGACAACAGATGTCTGCTTGAAGGCATTTGAAGACGAGGATCATCCTGCACTGAAGCTTTCATTGCTGGTCAACTACGATCTGCCAGCCAAAAAGGTGAGGTTCATATTTATGCGCTCTTCAGGACTGCCTTGTTCCGTGGGTTGCACACAAGAGTAAGCGTCATGTGTAGTTTGGGTAAAGGCATTTTTGGCGCTTCTGGGCATGGCGTGTCAAAGATGTATGCCAGGGCTACATTTGCCTGTCCATAAATTCTGCATTGGTGACCTTTGCAGGACCTATATGCAAGACGCATACAGGTGGTGTGTGGTACAGATCACACGACACTCACTGCAGCCATTGCCATGTACTTTGTGACAGCAGGGCAGATGGCACAGCTGAGGGCAGTGGAAGCGTTCCTTGGTCCTGCTCAATTGGAAGTCATGCCAGTCCATGTTGCAGACATTTTGCAGCAGACCAGGCAGTCTTTAGCAGCTAC
>JAABUO010010100.1_pt1 | contig 10491 bp, 15 predicted proteins | sample 5559291 | NCBI WGS metagenome assembly JAABUO01 (sample SAMN10711878, study PRJNA513372) | rock metagenome | isolation source: Antarctica rocks | place: Antarctica: Victoria Land, Finger Mt sud
AGCCAGCGCAGCGAGCCCGGCAGCGCGCCCAGGCGGCACACGCCGTTCTCCGCCAGGTCCTGCGCGCGCGCGCGCAGCCGTGAGCGCCCGCTCCCGAACGCGGCGCCCGCGGCCCGTCACGGGCTCCGCGCGAAGCCACGGGGTGGGGGACGCGCGCTGTCAAGGCCCCGCGCGCTGCCGCGCCCCCGCGGCGCCGCGGCGAATTCCCCTGGCGCCGCGCAGCCCGGCCAGAGCGGCCGCCGCGCGCGCGCCCGCCGCGCACCAGGGCGTCCAGCCGCGCGAGCGCGTGCAGGCCGTCGACCGCGGTGAGGCGGTTGTGCGAGAGGTCCAGGTGCCGCAGGCCGCCCAGCGGCTGCAGGCCCTTGAGCTGCGCGATCTGGTTCCCGCCCGCCAGCAGCGTGCGCACGCCGGTGAACGCCTGCGGGCGCCGCGCGCGCGTGGGCTCCAGGGCGCCCCTGCGGGGCGGCGGCGCTCGCAGGCTCCGAGCAATGTGCCCCAGGGGTGCGCCAGGGGCGCACATCGAGGTTTTGCAGGCGATCAATGCCCCTGTACTGCAGGTGCAGGACGGAGACACCCGACGGGCCCGCATTATACCTGCGGGCAGGAACGAGTCAGCTTCTGTGCGCCATGAACGCCGCAGCAGGCACAGAAACGGCACCGCATGCAAACAATGCAAGCGCGCACGTCTCCAGCGTTTCGCACAGCTCCCTCAGAGTCTCGGGGGTGAGCTCAAACGCCGACATCGGTCCGCCTGAGCGCCGCTCGCGCCCAGGAGTGCGACGATGCCGCTGTCACGCCCTCACTCAACCTCAGCTCGGGTCACGTCTGCCAGCCTGTCCGGCCAGAGTGCGCTCTTCAATGCTAAGGGCGTCCGAGCGAGGGCGGGCCATTTTCCTCCGCCTTTGAAACAAAAAAGGGATGCAACCTTCAGAACAGGGTTACAGGTAGGTAGAGGCTGGACTCGCAGCCAAGCCGCCTGACTTGCTGAGGAGAAAGGTGCGACTTAATCTGCTGCAGATGGCACCTGTGGCGAGCTTCTCGGGGCGCACAATGCTCCCAGTCACGCCGCAGCAGGTGAGGCGCTGGGTGCAGAGCTGCATTGCATCATGTTTTGCATGTACGAGCAGGCATGCGCTTGTGCCCTTGCGTGTCCTGCTTGAGGAGCACTGCCACATAAGCGGGGCATTGTGGCGCAGGCGCACGGCTTGAGGCATAACTTTGCCGGCTGCGCGCTGCCGCTGCCGAGCTACCGCACGCGCGTGAACAGGCGCCTGCAGGTATGCCTGCCTCCCAAGCGAGCTGGCTGCTTAGCCGCGCTGCGCGCGACGCATGGCTCCAGAAAGTTCTTGCCGTGCGCAGCAAGTGGCCTGAGGCGCGCGAGATGCCGCAGGTGGCGAACGTGGCAAAGGACATAATCTTTGACAACGTGTCCAGGAAGAAGATGCAGGACGGCATTAACAAGCTGGCCGACGCGGTGGGCGTCACGCTGGGCCCGCGAGGTCCGCCGCCCGCGCCGGCACTGCGGCAGCAAGTGCACTCCCGTGGTCCATCCTGGCCCCGAGCTCTGTGGTCAGAGCAGAACCCAAAGCGGCGTGGCCCGAGGCGGAGTTACAAGCGCACGCGCGACAGCAGCGCCGCGGGCACCTTTGGCCAGGTCTGCGGCGTGGCTGAGCTGCGCAGAGCGAGGCTGGCACGCTGTGCCCTGCTGCAGCCGGACAGCGGGGACACTGTGCCGGTGGCGGCGGCACCGCAGCTGCCAAGCGCCGGGGACGCTCATACGTGTCCGTGTCTGGGTGGAGAGCACACTGCACTTTTGCTTTGAGCAGCTGTGCCTAGGCGCGCGGAGCGTCAGCTTCTCAGTGTGGGGTGGCCGAGGGTGCGCCGGGTCGGAGCTTCCATGAGCGCGCAGGCCCGCCGCAGCCCTGACGCAGGTCAGGGTAGGGCTCACCCCGGCGCGCGCGGCAGGGCGCAACGTGGTGCTGGAGCAGTCGTACGGCGTGCCGCAGGTCATCAACGACGGCGTGTCGATCGCGCGCGCCATCGAGCTGGAGGACCCGGTCGAGAACGCGGGCGCGCAGCTCATCAAGGAGGCGCGCGCGCTGAGCTTGCCTGCCCCATCCCCATCCCCATCCCTATCCCAAAAGGGGGAGGGGAGGGGCCTGAAAAAGAGAAGGGCATCGCGCGGTTGCCTGCCCCGCTCTGCGTGGCTGTCACACCTGAGCCGCCGCATCGCAGGCCATGCCCCATGCACGCTCACCACCGCGCGAAGGCCTGCCCAACTGTGTGGCTGCTACGTGTGCCTGCTGCACCACCAGCCGTGCCCCATGCACGCTGATCACCGCTCACATGAGGCTGGCGCTCACCACTGCTCATGTGAGGCTGCGGGAACCTCATGCATCACCAGCCGCCAGCCACTGCCCCATGGCGCCGGCCAGGGGCGCTGCTGCGGCGTCAGCACTCACCGTGCCGCGCCGCGCTGCGCCAGGTCGCGGGCCGCACGAACGACGCGGCGGGCGATGGCACGACGACCGCCTCGGTGCTGGCGCGCGACATGATCCACTACGGCTTGCAGGCGCGCGCCGGGCGCAGCCCCATGAACAAGCCCTGACGCATGTCGCGGCATGCGCGCTTGCTGGGCGCCCGGGCGCTGCTCCCTGCACTGCACATGCCGGGAGCCGGCGGCCCTCCACCGCAAGCCGGCCGTCGGGCTTGCCAGCGCAAGCCCGAAAGCACGAGCGCTGCGGCGGCGCACAAGAGGGTCGGCGGCGTGTGTCGCTGGCCGCGACGTGAGTGGCGCTGCCGGGCCGCGCGCAGTACGTGACCGCCGGCGCCAACCCCATCTCGGTCAAGAAGGGCATCGACAAGACGTGCGAGTTCCTGGTGGCCCAGCTGAAGGAGAAGGCGCAGCCGGTCAAGGGCGCGTCGGACATCAAGGCGCGCGCGCCCCGCCGGGCCCGCCCGGCGCGCGGCGCGGCCGCCGCCCGGCCAGGCCGCCGCCGCTGGCCGTTGTTGGCAAAGTGGCCGCGGAGGCGGCGGACTGCGCGCCGGCCAGGAAGCGGCGGGCCTGAGGCGGAGCGTGCCACTGCTGTCCACATGCGATAGCAGGTGCCCATGGGCTGCAGAGCGTCTGCTCAAAAAAAGGACACAAATATAAAGGGAAGAGCGAGCTGGTTTGTGGCGCGCGCAGAACGTGGCCACCATCTCGTCCGGCAACGACGCGTTCATCGGCGAGCTGATCGCGGAGGCGCTGGACCGCGTCGGCGCGGACGGCGTGCTGTCCATCGAGACCGGCAACGCGCTGGAGACGACGGTGGATGTGCAGGAGGGCATGCAGATTGACCGCGGCTACATCTCACCGCAGTTCATCACCAACCAGGCGCGCGCGGTCGGGGCCGAGCCTGCGGCCCACCAGCAGCTGGGGCCGCAGTGAGAGCCGCACTCGCACGCACCCGCTGTGCCATTCTCAGCCGTCTGCAGGGGCAGCGGCAAGGGCTGTGAGTGCTGCTGGCTGCGGTGGCATGGGCCCGCGGGATTGTAGACCAGCTGCTCAGGCGCTCGAGCAGCATGCGCCTTTGCGTGCGAGTAGTCGGACGTAGATTGACCGCTGAGCGCACCTACGGCCGGACAAGGTTTCCTTGGCGCCTCTTCCTCCCCGCCTCGAAGCCGGGTTCGGGGCACACCCAAGAAGGCCGTGCGGCTACTTGTGTCCGGGGGTGCGTGCCGCCGGCGCGAGGCTCCGCGCGCGCGCCGCAGGAGCGGCTGCTGGTGGAGTACGACAACGCGCGCGTGCTGGTCACCGACCAGAAGCTGGAGAGCATCAAGGACGTGCTGCCGCTGCTGGAGCAGCTGACGCGCGTCAACCAGCCGCTGCTCATCATCGCCGAGGACGTCACCGGTGCGCGGCCGCGTGCCGCTCGCTGCTCTCGCGGGACGCGCGGCCACGGCGTGTCTCTCTTGCGGGACGCACGGCGACGGCGTGCGCCAGGATGGGGTATACGCCTCGGTAGGTGGCGGTGGGAAAGCTTGGAGGGTGGGTATGGTGGACCACGCAGGCTGGCAGCGCGCCGCAGGCTGCCAGGCTGCGACCTCAAAGCGCGGCAAGCAGGCGCCTGTGATGTTGTGACAGGACGCTTGCGCATGCGCCGTCCTGGCACGCATGGAGAAGGCCCTTTCCAGGAGGGCAGGCGAGGAACACGATAACGCGCGCGCGGCGCGGCAGGCGAGGCGCTGGCCACGATGGTCGTCAACAAGCTGCGCGGCATCGTCAACGTGTGCGCGATCAAGGCGCCGGGCTTCGGCGAGCGGCGCAAGGCGCTGCTGCAGGACATCGCGATCGTGACCGGCGCCGAGTACATCGCGCGCGACCTGGGCATGAAGGTGGAGAGCGCTGCGCTGGAGCAGCTGGGCACCGCGCGCAAGGTGCGTGCGCACGCCGCACGGCCCCGCGCGCTCCTGCCTGCCTGGCTGCCGGGAGGGCTGTGCGAAGCCAGTCTCATGTGCTCGCGTGGCCCGGGAGAGAGCGGACGGTGCGCCGGTCAGCTTTTAACGCGCGTGCGCGAGGCGCGCGGCCTGCATGCGGGTCATCTAATGACTCAAAAATTTTTATGTTTTGTGCAGAGCTGAACAGCATGGAGTTCTTGCGCAGCATGCCCCCAACCATTGGGGTGCTGCGCGCGCGCGCAGGTCACCGCGGGCAACAACTGGTGCACGTTGGTTGCGGACGCGGCGAACAAGGAGGAGATCCAGATGCGCATCGCGCAGATCAAGAAGGAGCTGTCTGAGACCGACTCGGTCTACGACACCGAGAAGCTGTCCGAGCGCATCGCCAAGCTGGCCGGCGGCGTCGCCGTCATCAAGGCGCGCCGCCCTGGCAGGGCTGCTGCTGCCGGTGCCCCGCTCGCGGCGCCTGCGTGCTGCATTGCTAAAGCTTTTGTGCGCTCCTGTGTGCAACCAATGCAGGTGCAAGCTCCGCTCGCTTGCGACTAAGGCTGTGCATTGCCACCCCCTGGACCACACTGACACCTCTCGGTACTCGAGCGCCTGCTGCCTCCAGGAACTTTCGCCGCACATCGGGTACGTGCCAGAAATGGGCTGTTGCCTCAGGCCGGACAGGGCCGGACAGGGCAAAACCCTTGACCCTGCCCGTGGCCAGGTGGGCGCTGCAACTGAGACCGAGCTGGAGGACCGCAAGCTGTGCATCGAATTTTGGACATAAGCCTAACCCTACCCCGCGGCAGGTGGGCGCCGCGACGGAGACCGAGCTGGAGGACCGCAAGCTGCGCATCGAGGACGCCAAGAACGCGACCTTCGCGGCCGTGGAGGAGGGCATCGTGCCGGGCGGTGGCGCCGCGCTGCTGCACCTGGCCGAGCTCGTGCCGGAGTTCAGCGCGAGCTTGTCCGACAGCGAGGAGCGCCTTGGCGCCGACCTGGTCGGCAAGGCGCGCGCCTGCCCCCCCACCGGCAAGCTCCGGCCCGCCCTGTCCTGAACCCCGCATCCCGCCCTGACAGCGCGGAGCGCTTTTGCACACCCCATGGGCGCGGGGCAGCGCGGCCCAAGCCTGCCCCGTTCCATGCCGAGCAGACTGGTGCGGGGACATGCGTAAACGGTCTGGCCGATCTGTGTTGGAGACGGAGGAGGGCCGCTTCATGTTTGTTCGCAGTGCCCGCCCGCCCACTAGAGCTTCTGCTGGCCTCTGCATGAGGCGCATCTCATGCCATCCCCAAGGCATGTAGCCCTGTAAGTGCAACAACAGTGAGAGCTGCTGGTTAAAGTGCAACTGCGGTGAAAAAGCAGGGATGTCTCAGACCGGGTGGCGCCTGCACGTGCTTGCCACCTGCGGGACGCTCATGACCATGGGCGCGCAGGCGCTAATGGCGCCCGCGCGGCTGATCGCCAGCAACGCCGGCGTGGAGGGCGACGTCATCATCGAGAAGCTGATGGGCCAGCCGTTCGAGATGGGCTACAATGCCGTGCGCCCCGCGCTGCATGCGGTGTAAGTTAGGGCTAGCGCTATCCTACCCTACCATACCCTGCTCTAGAAGCTGATTGGCTAGCCGTTCGAGATGGGCTACATTGTAGCCGCTACAACGCCGTGCGCCCCGCTTCGCATGCGGCCAGGCTTGCAGAGGATTTTGGGGCGTGGTGTGTAGGGCTGCGAGAGGCGCTGCGCCCGACCCTGGCCCTGCTGCGTCTGCCCGCCTGTGGGGCGCGGCTGCAGCAAAGCCGGCACTGTCAGCACGCAACCTATTTGTTTACCCTGTATTACGGTCTGTTCCAAGGGGGTGGCTAATGCCATGCGTCGGGAACTGTAGACGATCTTCAAAGCTACTCCTGTTCGCATGCGTGCTTCGGGTACAGCTGTGAACGAGCGTCATGTGAAATGTGCTTGCGCCGGCGCTGTCTCATATGAGCGCGGCGCAGATGGAGGACCGGATTGAGAACCTGCTGGAGGCGGGCGTGCTGGACCCGGCCAAGGTCACACGCAGCGGCCTCATGAACGCCTGCGGCATCGCCGGCATCATGCTCACCACGCAGGCGCGCCGCCGCGCAGCCCGATGACACGGTGGCGCGGCGGGCCTGCCGCTGCCGTTGCGCGCGGCACTTCAGCCGCCGTCGTCGTGCGCGGCACGACAGCCTTACGTCGCAAAATGACCCAGCGCTTGCTGTCGTCCATGCTAGGCAGACATGCTGCGAGGCGTGACAGAGTTTGAGACAAGCCACAGAGATTTGAGCTCTGTGGCTGGTCGCAGGCAATCGTGGTGGGTCTATGCAGGGTGGCCTTGCTGCGAGGCATCACACCAGGTGAGGCCTGAGCTCTGTGGCGGGTCGCAGGCGATCATGGTGGAGAAGAAGGAGAAGAAGGCGGGCGCGGGCGGCGGCGGCATGAACTCCATGGGCATGAACCCGAACGGCATGCCGGCCGGCTTGACAATGTGAGCGGGTGCAACCACGAACGCATGCACGCGCAGCCGCTGTGGCGCACTTGCGCAACACCGCTGTGCGCTGGTGTGCGTGGGAGGGCCGTGGTCGTGCCTGCCTGTTTGCGGTCGTTGACTTGGGTGTTCTGTGCAAAGAACTGCTGTTTAAGTAACCTCAATTGACTTTCTGAGCTGTTACATGATAACATCGCTATGCGGACTATGCGGTAGGTCGGCGGTGCAAGTTCAAAAAGCCCTCTCAGAGCTGTCTTTGCTGCACAGCGCGCTTCATCTTGCGCTTCCTGCGACAGATTTATACACCAAGCACCTGGAGTGTCACTGGCCGCACTGCACCAGACAGAAGCTGTGCCAGGCAGACCAACAGCCCCCATCCACCTTTGGTTAATTCCCCGCACTTGCCCGGGGCATGGCGCACTCCCTGACAAGCGGCGGGGTGCAGCGGCTGCGCGATGGCGCGGAGGATGAGCCGCTGTGCCTGAGGGTGCGCTGCGCTCCCTGCGCTCTGTCCTGTCCTGTGCGCATCCGGTGCTCCGCGTTGATGCAGCGAGTCAAGCGGGCGCGGGCTGCATGCACAGGTTGAGAGCCTGAAGTCGCTCTCAGAGGGCAAGCCCAAGTACGCCTGCGGGTTGACGGATGGCAGCGACTCGATCAGCGCCATCCTGGCCACGCAGGTGCGCCCTTGCATTCCTGACTCAGTGCGCACAGTGCCCAAAGCAGAGCAAGCCATAGGTGCGATGAAGGGCCGCACCTGCTGAACATGACAAATCCATCGAAGGCGCACCAGCACGGCAGCCCTGCTGGGCTGCGTGCAAATACCCCTACACTGCCAGCCGAGCTGTAGGGGGCTGCAGGAGCGCGAGCGACAGAGCCTATTATGTAACGGGGCGCAACCTGTGCAGGTGAACGTGCGCGTGGCCGCCGGCGAGCTGGGTGTGGGCTGCGTGATACGTCTGACCGAGTACACCATCAACATGGTCAACGGCGCCGCGCGGCCGCTGGTCCTGGGCGCGCCTCACGGCTCTCACCTCACCCACCCTGTGCGGCAGGTTTTTTGTACGGCTGGTTCAGTGTGTCAAAGCCCCTGTGGGACTGCGGCTGGTGACAGAAGCAATCATGCGTGCTCCATTGGCATGCGTGCAGACTCTGGCCCAGTAGCGCCGCGATGGGGGCCTGCGAGCCAGCGGCGCCGCGGGCTTGCCGCAACGTCGCGCTCCCCGGCGCGCAGACTGCGAGGTGCTGGACAAGCCGGAGGGCGGCGGCTCCGCCGACGCGGCCGCGCCCGCGGCCACGCCGGCCGCCGCAGCCGCCGCGCCCACGGCCGCGCCGGCCGCCGCGGCCGACGAGCAGGCGGGCGCGGCGCGCACGCCGGCGGCCGCCCCGGGCAAGGAGAACAGGGACAGGACGGCCAGCGTCAAGGCGGAGCCTGGCGTGGCCGGCAGCGGCGGCGGCAGCGTGCTGAAGACGCCCGCGGCGGCCAAGCGCGGCATCGCGCCGCTGGCGGGCGTGCCGACGCCCGGCGCCACGCCGTCGCCCTACACGCCGTGCGCGCCCTCGAGCCCCGACACCGCAGAGCCTCACTAGCAGGCCGGTGGCACGCACAGGCGGAGCCCTGGCGTCGCTGGCGGTAGAGGCAGGCCAATGGACGGGCTTGAGGCGGCGCCTGGCCAGGCTAGCGGCAGCATGGCGGTGGCCCGCGGATGGCGGCTGTGGCCGCACGCGCGTCGCACAAGGCGGGGCCTCCAAGCGATGCTTCTAGGGTTTGCCCGACGCTGCACGGACCCGCTGCAGGGGCGGCGCGGGCGGCGGCGCGCGGCGCGCGGCGCAGCCCATCCATGCGCTGAACCCGTACAACAACGGCTGGACGATCAAGGCGCGCGTGGCCAACAAGGGCCAGATGCGCACCTTCGAGAAGAATGGCTCGAGCACGTCGCTGTTCTCTGTGGAGCTCGTCGACGAGCAGGCGCGGCCGCGCGCGGGCCTGCTGCTGATGCGGGGGGCGGCGCCCCTCGCCGGCCTGCACGCTGGCAGCGCTCACCGCCGCACCGTCTCCCGCGGCGCGTCAAGCCGTGCGCGTGTGATACACGGCGCCTCTGGCGCGCCTGCAGACACCCCCTTGTGGAAGGCTTCCTCTGCTACAAACCACTACGGGCTGTTCACTTTGCACGCCTCCAGAGCGGACCTGCGTTGACGGCGCCGCACGGGCCAAAGCCACCTGGGGCCCGGCATGCGTGGCGGAGGGCGCGCATGCCCGGCCCGGCGCGCTGAGCCTGCTGGCCCGCGCGCCGCAGGGGACGGCGATCGAGGCCACGCTGTGGCGTGAGCTCGCAGAGCGCTACTTTGACATCATGGAGGAGGGCAAGGTGTGCTGCCAAGGCCGCGCCTGCGCCGCTCGTGATCAGGACGGTGGGTGAGAGGGGCCGCTGGTGCCGCCAGGCTTTGCGCCGCTGCTATATACTTGTAGGTAGTCTGGAAAGGTTGCTCTGGCAAAGGCCGAGAAGGGTGCTTCACTCACGCCCTGCACAGCATCAGCGCACCTGCTCGGGACAGACGGGTTCGCCGTGCTGACTTATCTGTGCATGCAGGGCAATCACACGCTGTGATCTTCCATGTGTGCCAGGAACATGTTGTGCACATGTCCAGTATGTGCATCACATTACAGGCAGAGCACCTCCAGCTGTGGCCAGCATGCGCTGTGGGCAAGACCGGATGTCAGCTTGGCCGCGCGGCATGCGGCCGTATCCGCACCCCACGCGCCGGCATGCGGAGCCGAGTCACAACATGCGCGCCAGCATGCGGAGCTCGAGTGCGCCTGTGCGGCGGCGCGCAGGTGTTCTGGGTCAGCCGCGGCAAGGTCAAGCCGGCCAACCGCCAGTACAGCGCCGTGCGCAACGACTACACCATCAACCTGGACAACGGGTGCGGCCCACCGCACCCTGACCTAGACCTGTAATCAGGGTCCTTCCTCAGCGCAGCCCTTGCGCGACGCGCCGAGAAAGACCCTGAGCCCCGGTCCTTGCCGCGTTTCGGCCGTCATGCACGCCCCTGCATCCATGAGGGGATGCTTGTGAACAAAAGGTCCTGGGCGATTCTACGCTCTCGCCGCTTTGCGCGAGAGGTGCGACACAAGCACGTCGCGCGGCAGGAGCGAGATTGAGGAGTGCGCGGACGCAGACGCCAGCCGCATGCAGGCGCGGCTGACCTACGTGCCCATCGGCTCGCTGCCCGGCTACACCGGCAAGCGCATGCTGGTGCGCGCATGATTGCAGCGTGCGCGGGCGCTGTGAAGCCAGCCTGAGGAAGAGGGGACCCTGGTGGCGTACAGCTTTGTTGTGTCTGAACTGGTCGGCACAATACATTCGCTTACAGCATGCATTCTGTCTTACTACCGTCTGCAGTGTCAGCAAGGGGTGGCGCAGGCGCGCCTGCTGGCCATGGCCACAGCACATGATATCCGGCTGGCTGCCACATTGCGAGCGCATACAGGCGGGCCTGCTGCGTAATTGTCGGGAGACCCTGAGCGCTGGGTTGCATGCGGGCGCAACATGGGGGAGC
>JAABUO010010101.1_pt1 | contig 10491 bp, 16 predicted proteins | sample 5559291 | NCBI WGS metagenome assembly JAABUO01 (sample SAMN10711878, study PRJNA513372) | rock metagenome | isolation source: Antarctica rocks | place: Antarctica: Victoria Land, Finger Mt sud
GAAAGGACAGTAAATGCTCAACAGCTCAGTCTGCAACAACCGGCATCATGACCGCTCTGGTAATCAATGTTTCAGACTGAAGCACACAATGGCAACGGGCTTTGAGCTGCACTTTTGTAGAGAGCAGCAGTTGAGCAGGTCTCAGATTTAATGGCAATGACAATCTTGATGCCCTACTGACAAACAGCAGCTAGTTGTAAGTTGCAGTATCACTTAGCAACTGGCTGGTCCAATGGTCGCTTGTCTATAACTTCATCAATGAGGCCAAAATCTCTAGCTTCTGATGCTGACTTGAAAGTGTCTCTTTCCAATGTTTCCGCTGCATTGGAAGCAATCATGTCACCACAACGCTTGATAAGCTTTGGAGTGGTAGACATTGCTAAGGATGGGATTGGTACCTATGAGTGATAATGACTGTCCTGTATGCTTTACATACAGCTCATTGAGTCTTGCCCGCAGGGTCAAAATCTCGTTGGTTTGGATTGCAATGTCGCTAGCTTGGCCCTGTAACACACAATCATGTCATGCTCAAGTGATCAGTTTGTGCACGTGCATGCCTGGCTCAGGTTGCTGATCTGTTTGTGGCATGTTTCATAATGGACCGCACATACCTGTGAGCCGCCTGAGGGTTGATGTAACATAATTCTGCTATTTGGCAGGGATCTGCGACTGCCGTGCTCACCGGCACATAACAGTAAAGAGGCCATTGAAGCAGCTTGCCCCACACAGAGAGTGCTCACTGGGCTACGTATGTACTGCAGCAACAGGAACTGCATGACCTCCCGTGAGGTAGCAACAATTAGTTGAGAGCAATTTATGAGCGTGTGGGCAAACCTGCATTGTATCATATATTGCAAGGCCAGCATTGACTCCACCGCCGCGCGAGTTTATGTACATAGCTATCTGCAAGCCAGTCGGGTAAGGCTCTTGATGGCTAACAAACTTCAGTCAAACGCCTCTACAAAAAAGCTTGCGTACAGGTTTCTCTGGGTTTTCTGACTCCAAATAGAGGAGCTGTGCGACAACCAGATTGCTAGTATGCTCATCGATCACGCCGTTCAGGCTTATAATTCGCTCCCGCAAAAGTCTTGAGTAGATATCAAATGACCGTTCTCCTCGTACTGTTCTCTCTATAACCACAGGAACCAATTGTGCCTCTGGTCCATACCAGTTGTTGTACTGCCTTGCAGGGATCAACTTATGTCGGGAGACTTTCGCCAAAGTTCGTGCGATAGACATGCAACGAAGGCTCAGCTCAAGATGCGTAGACCAGACCACACTCTCAAGCTGGAATGTCTATGCAGACAGCTGCAGAGTGTAGACAGAGCGAAATTGGACGCGGTGGAACTTTGAGCAGTGTATTGAGCCACAGATTGCCTCTGAAACCACGGTCAACCGCAAGTGAAGCGTTGACCGCGGCCGTGCCGAGTCACAACCAAAAGCGTGTTGTAAGGAGTCCTCTGCTCGTTTGCCTACCATCAGGAAATTTGATAATTGCGTGCTACACCCTGCACCCTCAGGCGTGTTCCCTAAGCCTTTGTTCACACACGATCCCTTGCGGTCTCGTTTCAGAGTTTATGTTTTACCGTCAGGCAGTCTCCAACCTGTTTGTGTATTGAGAGCAACTTACGTACCTGCTCGAATCCTGCGTGTCACTTGCTGTCGCACTCAGCTCACATGGAAGGCAAGAAGGGTGGCAGCTTCATGCATTGCTGACACCCGATACAAGCTTCCGACATCAAGGGGTACCGTTTTCGGTGCAACACCTGAAGTTACTGGTATTGTGCTCCAGCAACTGCCCAACAGTCCACAGACCTGTTCATATGTGGGGCTTGGCAAGCAAGCAGTACTTGTGCTGCAAGTCTGCAAATGCCAAGAGCAATTTCATGTCAACAAGTGTAAGGTCATCCACAGAGCTGTGCATATGAGGGGCTTGGCAAGCAAGCAGTACTTGTGCTGCAAGTCTGCAAACGCCAAGAGCAATCTCGTGCCAACAAGTGTAAGATCAGAATTCCTGCTCATCCTACTTCGTCCATCATTGCCACTGGTCCAGTTCTTAGTCATGAGATGTCAAGCTGAATACACTTAGAATGTTCTCAATGGACTGGGCAACTGCTTGGTGACTTTCGGCTGCATAGCCTCCAGATAGCACCATTGAAATTGGGCATTTGCATACAAGCGCATGCTGAAACACCATCTGGTCTCGTTGTATGACACCCTCCAATGACACACTCATTCTGCATGCACACCGTGCAAGTCATTGCAAATTCCATTCGCAAGCATGAGTTCAATACTACTCAACACGCATTTGACAAAACATGCCCAGCTTGGCATGACACAATCACTGATGTGAAGGGGTTCCTACATGTGCAATACAGGGACAAGAGTGCCTTGGAAAAACCATGTCTTGTGGCATTGCAAAGCAGTGCATCCTCTTGTGGATCTAACAATTTGAAATGTACATGTTACAAACCCCCACACACAGGGTTAGCATTACCTCAGTAATGTGTTGCATTCATGATGAGTAGCAGCAATGAATCGCAGGGCATAGGTGAAAACTGACCTGCCAAGAGGATCTCCCTCCAGTATGTCTGTGCCAGCATTATAGAGTATGAGTTCTGGCTGAAAGTCTCTGCTGGCCTGCTGCAATGCTGACTCCAAGCTGGTCAGGTATTGTCCATCTTTGGTCCCACATCTCAGTTCAACCATATTGTCGATGGCAGCTTTGGCTGACGTGTCATGTGGCCACAGCTCTGAGTTGTAAATGTCAAGAATGTATAGCTGGTTGTCCTCAAACGTGAGCTTATCTTTCTCATAACCGTTTCCCTACAGTCAGTCAAGCATGAGCCAGACTGCACAGCACCCTGTTCCACCTAGGAGCTCTGATCATGCGGGCCCCGCAAGCTTGATAGAGCATGCAGGTGCAGGCGGAACACACATTTGCCCCCCTGCAACAGTTTGTGTTATGCAGGGTAGGCTTCAAAGCTTCATACACTGCACAGACTGCTGAAGCACCTGGTGCACGTCAGTATCAATGATCATGATCTTGTTGACCGATCCTTGGGAGGCTTTGCGTATCTTGCGCAGAGCCAGGGTGAGATCACTGAACATGCACCAACCAGCGCCACCACCAGAGTAGGCGTGGTGCATGCCACCTCCAATATTGATTGACCAGCCACGCTCTATTGCCAAGGCCGCCGCCTGCATTCACCCGTGTCAATCAGCACAGAACCAAGCAGCCCACAGCTTGTCTGTAATGCTTGCTAGCTTGGCGTCTTTATGTTAAATGTTGACGGTCAGGCTGACACATGATAATGCAGCATGCATGTTCAGCCTGCAAAAAACATTGTGAAAACTCCGCAACAGCAGTGGGTGCTGCATTGCAATGAACTCCCAACAGCTGGCTATCGCAAGTAAAGGAGTTCAAACATACCAGCATGGTGCCTGCTACCATGTACTTCATGGGCTTTACCACCCTCCACTGCAACAGCCACATCGGCAGCATCAACAGCATGGGCAACTCTGTGACCTGTGCAGGTTCCCCAGTTGCGCTCAGCTCTCTGCTCAGCGCTACAGGCCAAAGCTGACTTGACATATATAAGTGAGAAATCATGAGCATGGGCATCAAACTTATTCATACTGAAACAAGAACAGACACAGTAAATTGCTATTGGTGCAACCCACCTCGGCGACCTTCATCTTTGAAGTCTTGATTTCTTGCAAATATTGTGATGTGTGCACATCAAGCAGTATGTCCACTGTGGCTTCGTTTGATGTTACAAGCTGCATATCATATAGAGTCGTAAGGACCTGCCATCTTGTAGGCGGCAACCAATGCAATTCCTGCACTGCAGTTGGCGCAGCACCTGTAGGATTTTAGACATATCAAGTTCGAGACAGTGAGCTAGATGTAGCACCATCTCTCCAAAAGCTGCTCTACCTGTCTCTTGGTGATAAGATTTTTCTCTTCAAGAGCGGCAACGACCTTCCGAAACTTTTTGCTATCAAACACGTGCAAATTCTCAATGCCGCAGAAGCTGACATTATAGACTTCGTTGTACACTATAGGAAGTTGTTGCGTGCTTGGCCAAGTCCCCAACTCTGTGTAGTGCTGCTTGATGGCCGTTGCAACTTGTTGCCTGCAAGCGTAGCTGGTCTTATCACTGAGGTATGAGAAGCAAGCTGTTGGTGTCAGTCAAGGGTCTGCACCTGACACATTGGGCAAACTTATTGCTTGGCATATTCCATACAGTCCAGCTACGCTGCTGAGACAGAAACTTCCTCCGGAGAGGTGCAAGACAGCAGGACTTAGGTCTACAACGTAATGTGGCCGAATATGTGCCTGTACAAGTCCACAGGAGCCCGTACGAAGCAAGCAGTGGTAAAACTTTCGGCCACACAATGCTCTAAAACGCCATTGAGGGAAAAAGCCACTTCTTTCTTCTGGTGACCAAAAGGAGACGAAACGTTTTAGTATAGAGAAACGCGGCACTGCGTCTCCGGTAGCAAAGCGCAACTCCTCCAGCGCCGTTGTGGCATTCAGAGTATCACCACGGTGCAAGGATAGCGTGTGCGAATGTATGTGGTCACTGTCATGCAAAGTGCTGATTTTGCACTGTACAGCAGAGTGATCTTCCGCATCTGGCAGGCACGCCCTGCAGGCTGGCGCCCTGTACAAGGCAGCTTGTCAGCACAATGGATCAAGATATCTGACATGCCAATGACCTGGTGCTGAAATGGCTGACAAGCCCCTTGGCTGGCTAAACCCTCGTGGCCCTTCTGATAGTGCTGCCTTTGCTGCAATGGATCCAGCCACTGCTGAACAGTGCAAGTTGCAGCTGGTGCAACAGCACAGTCTGTTCAAGCAGCAGACAGCAGCTCTAGCTTCAGCTGTACAGCTACAGGTGCAGCTGGCAAATGAAATACCAGTCTTCATAGAAGAGGACGGCAAACCAGTCCAAGTGTGGAACCCTCTGGAGGCCATCAAGGCTGAAATTGAAGCTGCACAGGCTGAAGGTGACTTTTGCCGCAGTCTCGTCGCACAAACAGTGAAGCTGCAGATAGTATTGCTCTGCTGCAACAAGCCCTTGGAGGAACAGCTGCAGCTCAACCCTGCAAGCTGCGCCAATGCTCACTCACAGCCAGCACCTTTGTTACAGGTGCTCAAAAAGCTTCTGAGGCAGTTGCTGCTGCAGCTCCTACAACCTCAACAGTGACAAGCCCAGAGACGAAGACCTCACGCCTTCTGCCTGAACAGGAGCAAGTGTTGCTGAGGTTCTTTGGCGCCCAAGACAGGGTTGACCACAGGGAGGCTGCCCTACTGGCCAGGCAGGTACATATGTCAACAATCCTGATGTGCCACAAGCCCATCTCTAACCAAACATCACACAAAAAATTTCTTGTGCTTCCTGAGATATCAGCTGCGTTGCCTGGTCAAGCAACTAGTAGATGCCAAGCAGGGCTGCTACGTATCTGTGCAATGGTTTCTGGACTTTTGCCTGAACTCTCATTGCTGCTTGTGTTGCCTTGCTCAGTGTGCTTATCTTCAAGCATCAGCAATGCACCATCATGGAAGGGCTTTTGCAGGCAAGCTGCAGCGAGCAACAAGTACGGCAGTACTTAGCCAATCTGCGGAGCAACTTGCGCAGCTTCATACAGCGCGCACAGCGCAACGCCGCTGGAAAGGCATCAGGGCTTCCCAATGGAGCTCCCGGAGCACCTGCGGCGCAGCTACAAAGATCAGCCACAGGTCGGCGCCCTCTGGTCCCTCACCAACACTGTGGTCAATACCTTGTGCAGCCTAACACAACCTTGCATGGCTGCATGCTGTACCACAGTATGTCCATGACCCAAGCATGTCAGCAGGCTCTGCAAGTCAGTGCATCCTTGGGAGCTTGTCTTGAGATCCAATCTATCAAGAGAACAATGTGGCCATAGCACAAAATAGCTGTTCAGCTGGATTTGCGGTGACATCGATCACAGCAGTTGTGTTGATGGGAATTGCACCAAAGCAACACTTGGTCTTGAGATCTACTGAAGGTTTTGGTAGCTCTTCAGCAATCTCAATATGACCTTTTTTAGACATTCTGCATTGTACTGCTTATGAAGCATCATCAGGGCAAACAGTCATAGCGAAGGCTGCCCTGGAGAAATCTGATGCAAGCAGACATTGTGCAACCAAGCACTGACACTGACTCAGGACAGAAAGCAACTGCTTCCTACACTTTGGACAATGTGATACGCTAGTAACCATTTGATTGCGGCATGCACAGCTTTCTGTCAGAAAAAACCCTTAAGCTGAGAGTAGCATCAGACCTACTCAATACATTCAACAATTGGCTTTGCTTTTCGAGTTTTCTAGAGTTATGCATTGCACCTGGAGCACAGCACAGCTTGACCGAGCTGTCAAGGTGTCACCAGGCGGCGCACATGTTATTGCGAGCTTGTGCCTGCCTTAGTGCAACTTATCCAAAAAACCTGGTACCATTGCATGCTCAGCAATCTTTTGATGGAGAGCTCAAGCCTTGGGAACTGCAGCCACTGGTGACGTCACTGCCTGCATCCAACAGTGTCAAGTCTCTGTCTGCATTCAGTGATGTCAAGTCTCTGCCTGCACTCAACCGTGTCAAGTCTCTGTCTGGCTTGCTGTAGATGAGGGCCTGGAAACAGCAGTCAGCTCTGTCCAGCTGGGTGAGGAGGGCGACACAGACTCCACAGGCCAGGCAGACAGGGCTCGCCAGAAAGCCTTTGGTCGACTGGAAACCTACCTCGATGAGAACGGTGGCATCAAGGACCCCACCAAAGCAGGCACGCCTTTCTCTTCATGACATGCAGGGTGTAACAAGCTGGTGAACCTACAGACGCAGCTCAAAATGCATACATGGTGCAACATCTTAGTGTTTGGGCTACTTGGAGGTTCACTGACCAACCCATGCATGCCAATAATTTGATGGCGCTCAGCCACAAGCACTCTGCATGTATGTTGTGTCATCTCTGTCTATTATTACCAGAATGTGTTTGATGTAGCGAGCACCACAGTGTATTCAGGTCCTGCGTATCCGCCAGTTCAGCATACGTGTCCAGTGCTGGCAGCTTGCTTGCAAAGTCTTGTCAGCAAGCCATGCTGCGCTGCGCATTGCTTCTGCAGTAGTGACCCCATGCTGTTGTGGAGAAAGCAGCAGCTTTGCCTCCAAGAAGCAACAAGGCTACTTACATTGCCAGGATGGTGATTCCCAAGTACAGACTCACAGACCACAGCACACTTTCTGCAGCGCCCTGCTGCTGTCATGCAGCAGACATTCTTACACCATGTTCATGACTGCTCCCACAGGCAACTTTGCCAACTTCATGCGCAACATGCGGCTGGACAGCGGCGAACAGCCAGGCTTCACTGTGTGGCAGGCACAGCTTCAGGCCATAGTACGCACCACACGCACACTCACTCTTACCAAGCTGGCGGCTGTGCCTGACCTAGTGCCCACTCTGGCTACCATGCTAAAGGCTGCTGAGCAGGACCAGCAGATCAGCTTCATCAGGCAGCTGCTACAAGCCCTCAGGAAACTGCCCTTCCCCTGGGCCATGCTTGAAGGGCAGGATCTGCTGAAGAGGGTGCTCAACTTGCAGAAGCATAGGTGCTTGTCTTGCCTCACTCTTCACAATTTTGCTTCTGGTTGTTAAATTAAATCAGCATCCCAACCTATCACCCTCCAGCGCATTCATCTGTACAGCCATGCACCACTTGCAGGATGGTGCTCCAAAGCCATGGTGAGCAATCAAAGCAAATCGAAAAGGCTTTGAGCCACAAGCTTCCACCTGTAGTGCTTTGTCTATTTTGATGCAAAGCCTGGCCTTCAACAGTGTGCACATGGCATGCTTCTGACTGCAGAGAACTATGGGTGCCGGCAGGGCAAGCACAGACATCAGCAAGTCTCATGTAGATAACCAGTCCTGCTGTGTCTTGAACCTTAGCTTGCCAAAGCACTTGCAGGCTTCCCAGGATAGCATCTGCTGCAGCAGCCATGGCCCGCCACTGGCAGGAGCTAGGGGGCCTCGGAGCTGTGCCCTTTGCCCTTCCCTCTGCCTCTCCTGGAGCCAGGCCCTCGAAAGGCCTTGCTGTGCCTTATGGGCAGTATATGGCCCCCCCTGGCGCTGCCCATTCAGCCTACCTGCCTCCTCCCCCTGCCAGCAGCAATGCTGTTGCCTCTGAGCCTGGGTTTGCAGGCAGTACAGGCATGCAGCATGCAGCGCAGTACCCACAGGATCAACAGCCAGCTCAGTATCTTCAGCATAGGTTGGCTGTACACTCAGCCGCAGGTCCTAGCGCTTCTGGCTTTGGTGACAGGTCAGTAGTGACACCTATTGATAGACGTGGTACACAAGATTGCAGTAACAGGCTGCTCTTCATTTTTGAGGTTGGCTAGGCAGCCACTCTTGCGGTTGCTCCTTCACGTCAATGTTCCCTGACACAGCACATGGACCTCTTGGGTTTGATAGTAAGCAGGACAACATCAACAGGCAACCATTGGATTGACGTCTAACGGCTATGACTGTACTCTTAGCTGTGTATTGTACCGGGTCTTCAAGCCTGTGAAGATCCGGCAGCACTCTTTACAACTTCTGATGGTACTTTATGGTTTGATCTTCTTTTCAGCACAGGAATTTGCAGATATAATGATGCCCGGGGCTTGGCACACCCCTTGTTAGCTGCAGCGCAAAGCACCAACCCAGGAGAGCTAAGCACTTGCCGTCGCATCAGTGTTGACTGTACAGGTTGTGACTTGGTTTGTGTGCCACTCCAATCTCTTCCCAAAGCAACACTACAGCACGCGTTAAGTGTCTGTATGACAGCGTGCAACACAACAGTGTTGTGATGTCCCATAAGCAAGACATTTGTCTCAAGCACCAGCAGCAATACTGACAGCTGTTCTTGTTGTAGATCTGGGGGCTTTTCCCAACCAGACATGAGGCAGGGAAGTGGCCCAAGAGCTGCCCTTGGCCCTGCCCAAGCATACACCAGAGGCCTAGTGCCTCGAAAAAGGTGCAGGTTCCTGTTGCTGTTCTTCCATCCCAAACTGTGTGTTTCAGTGTTTTGAGTCTGACACTTATCTGTCTGCAACATTGGCCAGCGCTGCCCAATATCTTGGACGTCCTATGACCATTTTCCTCCCTCCTTTGGCCTTCTTACCCATCACCAAATGCTCAGCCAGACACTAGACGGCTTGCGTCAGACTGCTTGTGCTGCACCTCAATAATGGATCGTCCTAAGAAGACGTTTCAAGATGGATTCATACTTATCTGAGCAGAAACGCCCATAGTGCCTGTCTGCATGCATGCCCAAATGGCGCTTCAAGGCATGCTGAGCAGCTGAATACAAAGGGCAGCTGGACAGCGGCATGAGTGTTGGTGTGGGGCATGCAGGTCCACCCTGGGCCCTGCCAAGCCGCTGACAGCAGACGAGATTGTGAAGGCCAATGCCAAGAAGCGCGCAGCAGGGGGCCAGATTGGGGCGCCTGCCAAGCTTGGCCGCCTTGATGCTGCCACCATGGCAGCGTTGGGCAGGAAGAGCTCCGCCTTGGCTTCTAGCAACCTGACAGGGCAGGGCTCAGGCCAATTTGCAGCACAGGGCTCAGGGCAGATGCCCATGCAGGGCTCAGGGCAGTTCACCACCCTCAGTTCAGGTCCAATGCTGGGTCATGGTTCAGGGCAGGACTCAAGGCAGTTTGCAACACAGAGTTCTGGGCACATGGCAGGGCAGAGCACAGGGCTGGTACCCGGGCAGGTCCCAATGGGGCAGGGCCCGGCGTCGGGGCAGGGTCCTGGGCACAGTATGGCTGGGTCATCACAGATGATGCAGTCCGGCGGCCCTGCCCCTGCTTTGACCCCCGGCCCTGGTCCAGTATCCCCTGGCCTACCTAGTTTGTCCCCAATGGGCCCAGGGGGTCTGCTAAGCCCTCCCTCTGGCTTAGGCAACCTCTTCAATGATGAAGTAAGCCCTGCATCTGATGATGTACATTGTGACCCCTGCGTCTGTGGTTTTGAACAAGCCTTGTTTGTGTTGCAGACAATACAAATGAAAGAAAAACAATAACCTCATGGATTTATAAGAACACAAAAACAATGGTTGATTGGCCCCCTCACTTTTATAGCAGTGCTAGACTCATGGTGCCAGTCAGTGGCAACTGTAAACGGGTAACACGGTTCATGTGGTCCTCAACATACTCTCTGCTGCTTGGCCTGCTGCGACTGTTCCCAATTTTCTGGAAGTCAGTCAGGTGTGCCAGTCTGACTTCACCAGTTTTTCACACAGGATGTGGCAAGGCTACAGCCGGCACTGTCAGCCCTGCCGGCCCACCCCAGCCCCCACCGTCCACTCATGCGCAATCAGCACCCTGGCCCCCATTACAGCCAGGCACCCCCCTTTCAGGCTCACCAGCACCACCAGCCTGCTGAAGGACTCATGGCCTGGCCCAGACAGGGTCACACCCTCCTTAC
>JAABUO010010102.1_pt1 | contig 10490 bp, 11 predicted proteins | sample 5559291 | NCBI WGS metagenome assembly JAABUO01 (sample SAMN10711878, study PRJNA513372) | rock metagenome | isolation source: Antarctica rocks | place: Antarctica: Victoria Land, Finger Mt sud
ATGGCATTTGGTATGCAGCATCCAGGAGGCTTCTGAGGGATCAATATCGGATAGGCATTCTACTGTGTGTAAATCAGGTTGTCTACTGGACATACAGGCTGGAGAGGGGGTGGTCCTCCTTCAATTACCTGGCTGGCAGTGAGACCTTCAGCCTGAGTGAAGTAGATGATGGGGAAGCCTTCAGGGAGACTATGGATGCCATGGCAATTGTTGGTCTCACTGAGATGGTATGTTACTTGCCTGTTTGCCCTGTTTCCAATTGGTATGATCAAGTGCTTACCCAGGTTGTGAGGGATCATACCAAGATGGCAGCTGCTTTGTCACAAATTGCCAATGTTTTTTGGGGCTGATGATATAAGCCAAAGGTGCATTGAACAGTTCCTGTACCCAGAGGTCCTGCATACTGAAGCATGCGACAGTGTTGCATTTCTTTTATTTTGAGCATGGAGTGCAGTCTGTCAACGGCATTGAATTGGAGTAAATATGTGCAGCACCTCCTATGCATAGCACAGACAATAAATATGTCATGCTTCCTATATACACAGGCAGCTGAAATTTGCTAATTGTCTTTATCATGTTGATGTCAACTTGTGTGGTGCAGGAGCGTGATGCCGTGCTAGCAATTGTGGCCAGTGTGTTGCACCTGGGAAACATCAGCTTCACACATGGTGACATGGACAATGCAATGCTGCTGGACGAACGGTCTGAAGATGCAATGTATATAGTTGCAGAGCTCATGCAGGTCAGCTCATTCACAACCGTTCCTCTTGCATCCTGCCGATCATACATTGTGATCAAGTGTGTATCTCTGTGTCACTGCATCAGTAGAGCTGACACGCAATCCTTGAATTGCATCGGCATTTGCATTTTGTGCTGTTTTTTTTGTTTGAATGCCAGCAGCCCCTTGCCTGCAGCAAAGTCTTCACAAACGGTCTGGAAGTATAATTCCATCTATCCTATTCTGCAATACCTGTCTGCCAACTTGTCATGTGTAGCTGTCTTGATGTCATTTTTGAAAGCATTTCCCGAGGAGAGGTTGGTAGCTAGGGCAGATCAGACTTTGCTGACGCTTGCCATTTTGTCTCACCAACCAGGCTTTGCTGCAAACCATCAAGCATCTCGTGTGACAGCAGCTGCAGGTCATCATGCTGCGATGACGACACATAACAACACATCGGAGGTGCTGCTCATTGTTTCAGGACTCTGTATCGCAGTCAGTGCTGGATGTCAAGCCAATGGTCTTGTCCAATCAGCTGATGGCCCTGACCATGCATGCCGTAGAGAGTTCTGTGTGACATGCCACAGCTGCATGCCAAGCCACCGTTCTTCCCTCCAGGTGACGCCCGATCAGCTGATGACAGCTCTGACCACGCGTGCCATCGAGACCATGGGGGAGCGCATTGTGAAGAACCTGGATGCAGCGGCAGCCTCAGTGTCCAGGGATGCCCTGGCTAAGAACCTGTATGCCAAGCTGTTTGACTGGCTGGTGGCTGCCATCAACAGGAAGATCTCTGCCATTGGTAAGCAGTCACGCGAGGCCGACACCAAAAGCTAACTGCTGTCGGGTGGTGTTGGCGAGACAAGTCCAGAACTCATCATTATGTGACGTTACTGCATAGTCAGGTGTTTGCCTGGCTCCTACAGCAGCTTTGGGCTGGCTTGCACAAACGGTCAGGCTTGGTCATTGCACAGCATCGCCATGGTTCTAGCCAATCTGCCGATATACAACGTGTTGCAGAAGGACCTTTTTTGAGTATGCCTTGCAGTGTGTGTCAAACCATGAGCATCAGGCAGCGGGTAACAGAGTTGCTGCAGAGCAAGTCTTTGAGGCATGGTGTGTGTGTCATCACCTGCTGTCTGTGTCGCCGTGCTGTCTGTGTCAGCCACCTGGCAGACAATGCAGATTGCACCTTGTACCGTACAAGTGCATCACACCTTGTGTATATGTCGGTGACATGCAATGCGTTTATGGACGGTCCTTTACATTAGCTGTGCACATGTGCTTGTAATGGCCATTGTAGGGATGCACAAGACAGGCTGCTCTGGAGAGACAAGACTTGTCCTGCACGTACCTAGCTCATCATGAGCTGGAAAGCGTTTTAATTGTTACGATTTATTATGCGCTTGTCAGCAATTTGGGTGCCTGTTATTGCAGGTTCTGGTCAGCGCTCTGAGCGTACCATTGGCATATTGGATATCTACGGCTTTGAGAGCTTCAAGGAGAACAGCTTTGAGCAGCTGTGCATCAACCTGGCCAATGAGCGGCTGCAGCAGCAGTTCAACCAGCATGTCTTCAAGGGAGAGCAGGTGTGCCATGCAATCATGTGTGCATGCTTGTCACAAGCATTGCACCGGTGCCTTTCACCTCAGGCTTTGCTGTATGTGACAAAGCCCATTGCACTTGCGTGCCAGCAAGCTGAACTCTGGGAATGAGGGTTGACACCTTCTGTGATACTGTCCAGGCATATTGCCCACTGCTAGCTGTGTCATGCACAAGAGTGAAGGCAGATATAAGTGCAGTTGGAGTGCATGCAGTACTGATGCAACACTGCCGTGGCTGCTACTGCCTATGGAGCTCATGATGGATCATGCACATTCTGCCAGTGCTACAAATTGCCTGCATATTTGCACAGCATCGTGTGTCCATGTATGATTCATTGGTTCATATTTGACATGATGCTGCTGGTCTGACTGCTGCTGGTCTGACTGCTGCTGGTCTGACTGCTGCCCGTGTGCCATAGGAGGAATATGCTGCCGAGGGCATTGACTGGAGCTATGTGGAGTTCATTGACAATCAGGATTGTCTGGACCTGTTGGAGGGGTCCCCTGTCAACCCCAACCTGGCAGTGTTCCCCCTCATTGATGAAGCCTGCCGCATGCCCCGGGCTACCTACCAGGTACAGCTCCTTGGACTCGGCATTGCCTGCCTTTCACCTTGATGAACAATGTGTTGACCCCTTCTTAGGAGAGTGTTTCATCACTTATACAAAGCCCATGTGCTGCACAGAAAGTAAATGATAATGGGTGGCAGAACAACAGTAAATCGTACAGCCTATGCAAGGCAACACTAACAGGATACCATAGCAATTCCATCCCTATAATGCTGCAGCTAGGAAAGCATGACTCTCAGACTAAGCCATATTGGGCTGCAGGACTAGTATCATGTCCTGTACGGCATTGCGGAGGCTACTGGTGACATGTCACACAAAAAACCTGCTTCGTAACTTTTTTGACAGACCGCAAGTCAGCGGTCAAGTCTTCATAACTGTTCAACCATGCTTGAGTGACACCACAGATGTGCATCAGCTGAGCCGCATCCTGTTTGAGGTCCTCAGACGTGGCTCAGTTCATGCTCACATATGGTGTCACCCAAGCACAGTTAAAAACTTGAGCGCTGGCTTGCAGTCTGTCAAGAAACTTACACAGCAGAGTGTTTGTGTCACCAGTAGCCTCCGCAATTCTTTACAGGACATGTCTTAGTCTTGCAGCTCAACATGGTCAACCAAAACAACTCATGCAGCCTGAGCACTTCGTACTGACTTTCAGCATGCCATGCCATACACCTCAAATGGTTGCAGCAGCACTCACAGCTGGTGCTTAAAACCAAGTGATTGTGTTGGCAGATGTTGCCCTAGTCATGTCTCACTGATACAGCATGGGTTGTTGGCTGTGGTCTGGCAAGATCACAGTAGGTTGATCTTTTTGATTATGGTAGGATCATGTCTGTATGGCGGTGCAGCTGCATGCTATGACAGAGTCAACCTGAGTCATGTGAGGTGCACACATAGGTTGCAAATACGACCTGAAGCTTGCCTGTCATTCTGTTATGCAGCACCTGGCGCTCATTTGCATAGCAACCATTTCACAGCGTCATGCTGTTTAGGCCTACTTAGGCTGCATGGGAACGTGGACATCTGTGCGGGGTTGCTAACATGCTGTACGATGCAGATTGGCTGAGCAGGCCAGCTTCATGCTGATGCTCATGTGTGGTGACTGCTAGGCTCATCTCTGTATGACAGCGAAGCTGCATGCTGTACCAAGAGTCCAACTGTTGCAAGTTCATTGAGAGTGAGCGTGTGTATGCAGGACTTGGCGCACACTGTACGTACCAGGTTGGCTGAGCAGCCCCGGTTTGAGGCACCCAAGAGGCCACCGCATGGCTTCTCGGTGGATCACTATGCTGGCAAGGTCACCTACAGCACGCTGCTGCTCATGGACAAGAACAAGGACTTCGTCATCGCAGAGCATGCTGCGCTCCTCAAGGCGTCTGGCTTCCAGTTTGCTAGGTGAGTCGCAGTGTCATATGCTGTGATATTTGCAATATCAAGCTGAATTCCCTGTGTGCTAGGTGAGTCGCAGTGTCATATGCTGTGGTATTTGCAACATTAAGCTGAAGTTCCTGCTTGCTAGGTGGGCTGCAGCGTCTTCTGCTGTATGCACTGCAAGACAAGCTGGAAACTTTGCAAAGGTGCTTTGTCAGTGTGTAACTCAAGAGTCCAATGGTACTGTGCTTGCACCCAATGTGGCCGTTTGCTGGGCGATTGCTGCCAACACATCTAATTCTTATATACAGCTGAAAGCTGGACTGGTTGTTGCTGCTTGCCTCAAAGTGCGGCCAAATGCTGCAAGTCTTGAGCCTATACTTCATTTGTGCAAATTGAGCTCAAAACGAGTCTTGCAAATCTGCAAAATCAGGACTAACCTGGTGTAGAGCAATTCTGCGGCCACACAGATCGCATGTTCAGTAGTATATAATGATGCTGTCGTGCAGGGACCTGTTTGACGAGACCGACAGCATTGACAGTGCGGCTGTGGCACCCCCCTCTCGCATGGCCAGGGGGGGCAAGAGCGCATACAAGCTGAATAGTGTGGGCGCACGCTTCAGAAAGCAGCTGCACGGACTCATGGGTACCCTGAATCAATGCCAACCTCACTACATCAGGTCAGTCAGTCAAGCATGCTGTCTCCTTTGTTGTGCTTGTCGGCTGGCCTGGAGCATTGCACGTCCACAGCTAGGGCTTACTCATCATGATCTTGGCTGAAAGTTCATGTGATACGTAGAATCAAGTCCACATCACCCACATGAATGTTCCGGCAGAAATGCTGAGCATTGCCCATGTCAGCACATGCGATGTTCACTGTACAGTACTTGCTGGGGTCCTTACAGGTGTATAAAGCCCAACCCAGAGTCACAACCGGGCAATCTAACTCCCAACTACGTCCTAGAGCAGCTGCGAGCAGGAGGTGTGCTGGAGGCAGTCCGTATTGCATGCGCTGGCTACCCAACCAGGAAAGCCTTCAGACCATTTGCCATACGCTACAACATCCTGTTGGCCAGTGGCAGAGGCGCATACCGCCATCTGAACCCTGAGACCCTGCAAGAGGAGGAGGCAGCAGACATTTCACGCAAGGTGCTGCAGGCTGTGAAGGTCATGGGGTGGCAGATGGGTAAGACCAGGGTGTTCTTGAGAGCAGGTCAGCTTGCTCAGCTTGAGGTAAGATGGCTACATTCTCTTGCCCTTGCTTGTCTCTCTGCTGGCTCTCTGTGTTGCTCTGTGTACTGCAGAGCTGGCAAGTGTATTCTGCAACTTGTTCCTAACTGGGCTTTCTCAGAACTGCTGTGTAGTGTCTGCGCTGTGTCAATTGATGGCTGACTTGCATGATACGTATTGAGATGTCTCCTTGCTGATCTTGCTTTCCTTGGTTATGCGACTTGCGCACACCTCTCTTGTTGTTGTCCACCACTTGCTACCTTCATGACTTATCACACAGTCCAAAGCCATGACATTACATGTCAATGACATCAGCATGTGCGCGACGTCAGCACCATCCTGACCTGTTTTCCTGCATGCATAACAACATGCTGCAATAGCTCCACAGTGCTTGATTTCTACATGTAAAATCACGCCTCCACAGCTTCTGAAATCTGTCTCCCTGTCTTGCCACAGCTTCCAAAGTCTGTCTACCTCTCTTGCCCCAGCTTCCAAAGTCTGTCTTCCTCTCTTGCAGGGCGCAAGAGGCACCCGGCTGTCAGCCTCGGCTGTCACCATCCAGGCCGCCTTCAGAGGCATGGCAGCACGTAAAGAGCTGCGTAGAGCCCGCGCAGCTGCAAGACACATCCAGGTCACACTCACCCAACACCTCTCTTGCCTCTCTGTTTTTGTCCCTTTCTCAGTCTGTCTGGTCCTCTTGTTGCTGTCTCCCCCTTCTTCAGCTTTTGTCCCCTCTTGATGCATCTTCTGCTTTTATTGAGCCTCCGTGCACTGCTCTGAGTCATTGGCCTCAAAGTATCGCAAACCATCCATTTCATTTCTTTGTTCATTTCTGTCAAAGCGGCAGCTGCATGCCAGTGAGTCTGTGCACTGCATTGCCTGTCTCAAGCAGGGAAGCTGTCTACACACAATGGGCATACATGCAACATGAGTTCCTGTCCTCCTGCATCTGGTGCTTGTCATGCCACACTTTGGCCTTGTCTCAATTTGGCCTTGTGTCAATTTGGCCTTGTGACATTCTGGCCTTGTGTCAATTCAGCCTTGTGATGTTTTGGCCTTGTGTCGATTCGGCCTTGTGATATTTTGGCCTTGTGACATGCAGGCTGCCTGGCGGGGCCTGCTGGCGCGCCGCACAGCTCAGGAGCGCAGGAAGGACATTGCAGCTGCCAAGATCGCCGCCACCTGGCGCATGTACCAGCAACGCAAAGCTTTTGTCATGCATACAAGGTAATGTTTGTCCAGTTTGAGCTGCTTTTGGCTTGGCCCACTGCTCAAGCCTTCCAGCATGCATCACTACTGCGACATGGATTGCAATGCCTTGCACAGCCTGCATGAGGCCAGCTGGCATCCGGCAGCAAGGCTTACGCAACATTGTCCTTTCTGCAACATGAGACAATTCAACCAATCTTGCAATGAATACGCTGGCTAAAAGGGCTAGAGGTATTATGTGAAGAGTGCTCTGTGCTGATGAAAGTGCTTCAGCTTGTGATGATTGGGGTGCAGGAACCGCAGAGCAACAGTGGTGCAAAGCTGGGTGCGCATGTGGCTGGTGCGCACACGCTTCAGACGCACCACAGCTGCAGGACGCAAGGCTGCTGCAAGGGCTGCTCGCCAGGCGCGTATTGTGGCAGCCGCCATTGTCATACAGAAGAATGTACGCCGATACCTGGCTTGCAAGAAGGTAACCTGCTGCTTCATACTGCACAGTGTATATCTGATCCACTAAGTTCAGCAATGCTGAGACTGGGTGTTCAAATCTTGCGTCAAAACTGAGCAGCCTGACTACATCATGTGCCATGAGAGTGAAAGCAGGCTGGTATCTGATGTGGCTGTCACCAATGCAGGCTCAACGTCCTTACTTTGTGCATGCAGCATTTGCCTGAGTTTACTGTTTGGCATTGTCACCGCTGTTCACAACAACATCATGAAGGCTGCATAGAGCATGGACTCATGTGACACACGGCTGTGTCATCAGAGTCCTTAGATGATGCCATATGCCACGTCACAGAACAAGCTGACAACCATGTGCAAGCTGCATGCCATGTGATGTGATATGTGTGCGCAGCATCCTAAGAACACTGCCACCATCAAATGTGTGCCTCATTGCCACCCTTGTAACAGTGCAGAGCATATCATGCAAGCCTGTGTACTGCAAGCAGTATACGCCCTCCCCAACAAGCAGTGCATCGCTGGTGGGAAGCACACAAAACATGTGTGGCGATGCAGATGGCTGCAAGGAGGGCAGAGGCAGTCAAGTGGCAGCAGATGCAGCAGGCCCACAGCACGCTGCAGAGCCAGCAGGACCAGCTCATTGCAGAGATTCAAGAATGGAAGGCGCGATACAGGGACGAAGCTGCCTACAGTAGTGAGCTGCAAGCTGCCGCCAACAGGCTGCAGTCAGAGCTCACTGCAGCTCACTTGGAGTCCCAGGTATGCAGAATACCCTTTTTTCTTCGAAATTCCCTTGTTTCTTCTTTCATTCAATCATCTATTCAGCTACTCATGCATTTGTTCTTTCATTCTTTCCTTCCTTCCATCTTCTATCCATTCGTTTGTTCATAACAAAACGTCTTGTTCTAGGGTGGTCAACATACAGCCCTGAGTTGCCCCCTATGTGTCAGAGAGCTTGAAATATGCCTAAAAGAACACAAGCCATTTGCAAGAGTACCAGCCATTCATGATTGCTTATTGAAAGGCTACACCAGCAGTTTTGCATGTTGAAGCATCCAACCTTCCTGTGCCTGTCCCCATTTGCAGAATTGGTTGGTCCCACAATACAGGGCCAGTCTTTCATTTGAATGGCCAACCCCCCTCTGTGAACCCTGCCCTGAGCACATTCTTATCTTGCATGTGAATGCACAAGCGTTCTGATCAGCCATTTGACTGTTCTGACTTGTGATGCAGAATGCAAAGAATGCAATGGTGAGTATGAGGGAGGAGGTGAACATGCAAGCCAACAACTACCAGTCACACGTGGAAGCTGCCAGGGTGGCTGAGCTGGAAGCTGCTCAAGCAGCTGCGCAGGCTGCCCTCATGGCCGAAATGGAGCTTCTGAGGAGGCAGAAACACGGCGCTGAGCAGCAGGCCAGAGACCTGGAAGATCAGGCAGGCTTAGAAAGCACACCCCTGGCCTTATTGATTGCGATTGAACGCCTGACCTAGCAGCATACTGAACCAGTCCAGTTTGACTTGTCAAGACAAAGCTGAAAAGGACAGTGTTGCTGTGCAAACTAATCCAACTGCTGGCTACTGTCAACTCAGCAGGGATGCTTACCAGCATGTGGCATACCAACAACTGTGGCTGCAAGCAAGTTGCTTTGTTCCAAATGCATGACAAGGTATGCTTTCCACAAGCAAACTGTCGCCCTGTCATCAACTTGGCTTATGATGTGTGTGCCGCAGGTGCGTGGAGTGCATCAGGAGTTGAGGAGTAAGGGCGCTGAAGTGGAGGAGATGGTGGCTGCTGCTGAAGTGAAGGACGCTGACAACACACGCTTGTGGGACCAGGTACTCATCCCAACACTGCTTTGCTGCCTTTGCAGATGTCGTCCTTTCCTTAATGTCTCCGTTCAGGTTTACATAATTACTAGAATTGGTCATACTGCAGCTCACAATAATCATGGCAAAGCAACAACCATGCGATATAGGCCATTACAATCTGTGACAGATGCATTGTCTGCATGGGGACATGCCATATGCCAGTTAGGCCACTCCACCATTGCTGTATCATTGGCGTGAACTCGCCCAGTCTGAGTCAGACCAGATCAACACATGTGATTGTTGATATCTTAGCTGGCTGCCAAAACAGGACCTCAAACAGGGAGGTAATCAGGACTATATGTACCTGACCCTGGGGGAAGACACCTGTTCAGTGAATGACAATGAACCACTGCTGCATTGCCACCTGCTTTGATGCCTACAAACCGTGTTGCCCAATGAATGGCCTGCCTGCCACAACACTGCCCATCGGTGCCAGCACTGTTGCAGCAGCCCCCTTTGTTTGGGTGTCGTACACAGAGGTTCATGGCTTCGTACAACGCAGCAACCCTGAAAAGCTGCTATGTCGTGTCTGACTGTATCAGGTGAGGGTAGCAGCTGAGGAGTACCACGCAGAGTTTGCTCAGAAGGAATCCACCATTGCCATGCTTACAGCCGAGGCTGAGGCCCAGAAGGTGCAGCATCAGCAGAAGATTGACAAGCTGCGCACTGACATGGAGGTATGCTGGTAACCTTTGACTTGCTGCTCATTTGACAGCCTGATCTGTTTGCCTTTGACATCTTTTCACTCAACAGCTTTTCAAGCATCATGCAGCATGGGCTGAACAAGCAGTAGGGGCTGCTTTAACCCTCATAGCAGGGGTGCCTCAAGTCAGAAGGACATGTTGTCTGTGGCTGCTATCAATTGTGATGGAGCAGCCGTCACCAAAGTCATGTGTTCTTCATCCCCATGCTGCTCTGCTCATGCATCCACTGGATACAGATGTTCACAAGATGCTGTTGCATCATCAGCTGTGTGTCAGATCATGTCACAAAGTTGCTGTTGTGACCATCCATACATGTTTATAGTTGAGCTGTTCAAGTGAACTATCAGTAGCAATTGCTTGCATCTGTAGACTGTGCCCTTGTCTGCAGGGCACGGTGGCATCTGTGCAGCAGGACATGCAGCAGCGCCTAGAGGAAGCTCTTGCTGAGAACAAGGCGCAAGCAGAAAGCCTCAGGGAAGCCCGTGAGAGGAACATGCACTTCAGCGCTCGAGTGGTCGCCCTCAACTCACGAGTGGCTCAGCTCACAAAGCAGGTTTGTTCTGACCACTACTGCAGGTCATTGTGATTGAATTTGGTGCGTTAGCTTGCTGTTGCTGACAAGAAGGTATACACAGCTGTTTTGTTCTGAAGTCACTTTCACTATGGCAAGCTGGTTTGTACAATGTAAATTTCTACCTTGCTGGGTGATGGATGACTGGGCCTGCCAGCGTCGCAGTGACATCAGTTCCTTGGC
>JAABUO010010103.1_pt1 | contig 10489 bp, 11 predicted proteins | sample 5559291 | NCBI WGS metagenome assembly JAABUO01 (sample SAMN10711878, study PRJNA513372) | rock metagenome | isolation source: Antarctica rocks | place: Antarctica: Victoria Land, Finger Mt sud
GTGGAGCAGGGCCAATCAAGTCTTCTACATCCTCTTCGTCCTCCTCCCAGGAAAGATGAGCAGCTGCAGCAAGCAGCTCTGGAGGGGGTGCAGCTGGCCCAATTGCGACCCTGCTGGGCTCTGAACAGGCACATTCAAGATCTGATGGATCGGTGATTGATGGATGGAACCATTGAATGGAGTAAAATCTGAGCAAAGTCAGTGGCATTTGCGGCCTCGGGCACACCATTTGGCCATTGCTAGCAGCAGCAAACATGTCCATCCTGTTGGAGCTTCTTGGGTCTGTAGACACATTGCACAAGCACGCATGCAGGCTGCAGGAAACGATTGCAGCAATGAATGATGGGATGCAAGCAAGTTACTGTACTGTGGTGGGAGTAGGTGTATGGCAACAAGTCCTACCTAGTGTAGGCTGATTAGCAGGGCCATCATCTGCAATGGGAGCTGTGGGGTCCACCTCACTGGTAGCAGCAACTTCAGAGTCTGCAGCTGGGGGCATGCTCGGCCCAATGGGGCCAATCTGTGGTACTTGATCATCTGCTAATGCACGGTTCATATGATTTGAGCTGCTGTTCAACTGCACAGTAGGCGCCTTGTGAAGGTCTGCAGGCTTCACAGGAGGCTCTACAAGAGTGTGCATGCTGTTCCCTGTGCCTTGTGAGGCATCTGCAGACAATCAGACATCTGTTGGGACATATGCCCACTGATTGCTTGGAGATGCACCATTGGCATAGATACCTGTAGCAAGCTCTGCTGGAGTCTCTTCAAAGACAGGGCTCAAAAGCAGTAGCAAAGATCCCACATGTGATGGCTTGGTATACACCCCCTGCAAGACAAAGCACGGCAAGCTGAGGAAATGATTGTGGAACAAGTTCGAAAAATGTGTAATAAATTTGAAGGTGACTGAGTTGTGAGTAAGGCTGTTGACTGCTAGAGGTATGTGCACCTGCCTGTTTGGTCTTCTTCAGAAGCAAGTTCTCAAACAGGCTGGCTAGCAGATGCTGCAGATCCTTTACTGGGATCTGGTCGATTGCAAAGGCTGCCCCTCCATCAATTCGTGCAAGCAGCTGCAGCGGCACCTCAACTAATCGCTGGTGCAAAGCTTTGCTGCAGTATATGCTGTCTTGTGTGTAGCTGTCAAAACAAGCACCTCGCGCAGATCTGCCCGCATATCAGAGTATTCTGTCAAAATTCGCCTTGTGACACGAGCAGCTTCCCTGCCTTTAGCAAGCTGAGTGGAGAGATCAATATGTTGTGCATCGTCACCGCTACTTTCATCTGACGATGAGCTAGCTTTTTTACGTTTTTTGTGTGGAGCTTTCGTGTCTTTTGACGAGTCCTTTGACCTGTCTTTTGACTTCTTATGCTTCTTATGCGAGTTATGCTTGCTAGACTTGCTACTGCTGCGTTTGCTGCCGGAGGACTTTGAAGCTTGACTGGCGGTAGCAAAGCTTGCAACATTAGCTAGTGCTTCTTCCAGCGTGCCATGAGCCCCCATTGCGCAAGAAGGCGTCGCTTTCAGTGCCACTGTTCGCTTTCGAAGGCTTTGTACCGTCATGAACGATTTACCACAGTCACAAATTGCTGATCGCTATTGCTGGCAACGGTAGACTTGAACTTGTCTCCGCATCTTGGGAAACAATTAGATCAAGGAATTATCCAGGTGATTTCCTGGCGATATCTCAGACCTTGCACCAAGCTTGCTCAACCGACTTGTTTTAAGGTCATGTCCAAGAAGAAGCAGATAGCCGAGCCGGCTGGAGCCGTGGATTTGGTCGCACAGGTCTGCATCACTAGCAACTCCTTCTCGTAGTCCTTTTGGCTGCTTGGCCGCCAGCATGCTGCTGCCCCGAGCGGTCATGCTGCGGGCTCGTGCTGCAACACCAGCAACTGTTAAGCCACCGGAGGTGTGGCGTCACAGGACAGCATGTTTCCCTTCTGTGTGATCATCCGCAGCGGATATCCACGTGATATCTGTACTCTGCAGGAGAAGAAGTCATCCAAGAAGAAACGCAAGGCAGAGTCAGCACAAACAACCCAGGTGAAAACAACCATGGTTGCTGAAATATGCCACGCTGCTGGGCTTGTGTAAACGTTCTCACAGATATGCGTGGTTTGCCTCATTCAGTGTACGTTGTGCAGGAGGGTAATGACCCTACTGAGCTGGCAAAGAGCCTTTCTGAGACTGCAGTCAAAGAGGTCAGTCAAACTTTTCTGTCCATGTCAGCTTTGCCCAGCTTCACTGCATGCAACTTGATGCACAGTCGCCGGAAGCACTACTTGCCTGATCGCTGCAGCTTAATTTACTCACCTGTTTCATGGCAGGTTCCTGTCAAGGCCAAGAAGCCGAAGAAGGTCACAGCTGTAGCAGCTGAAGCAGTACCTGTGGCATCAGCAAGAAAGCCCAAAGACAAGGTCAAGAAGAAGAAGGACATGTCCACACCTGCTGTGAATACTGCTTCAGCTCCTCAAGAGTCAGCAGCAATATCTGCAACCCCAGAAAAAAGCAAGAAAAAGAAGCAGAAAATAGCAGCAGAAGCTGCAGCAGAGGCTGTAGAGCAAGCAACAGCTGCAGAGACTGATATCAAATCAGACAAGAAAAACAAGAAGAAGCCAGTGGCTGCAGCATTAGAGCCAAATTTACAGCCCAAGGCTGCTGGCGTTGCTGTTTCAATAGAGCCCAAATCAGACAGCAAGAAGAAGGGCAGCAAGAAGCGCAAAAGAGATGGAGAGGTCACAGACACACCAACAGTTGCAAACGGCAACGCTGCAGCTTCCACAGAGCCTGAGAAGCCTGTCAAGCCAAAGAAAAAGGTAACAACCTGACAGCAGCATCAAGCAGTCAGTGAGCAATGCTCAGCAGATCATCAAATTGACAACCAGACAAGCTGCAGTCGACATCCATGCTACATGCACTCAAAGCACAGTAGATGCATCGGCTTGGCCAATGGCAGAAAGCAAGGTCACCTTTTTCATGACTACACACACACCATGACAGACAAGCCAACCAGCAGTTTGAACAATTACGTGCTGATCTGCTCGCTCCGGGCTGCCGCTCTAGGAGGCTCCCGTTATGATCGCTGAAAAGCGTAAACTTTTCTTTTCTTTCTTGCTGTTCAGCTCCTAGACAATCCCTGCTGAATGAAAACATGTGTGTGCAGAAATCCAAGAAGGCAGCTGCAGCATCAGAAGCAGCAGGCAGCCTTCCACCAGCACCAGTGGTGGTGCCCGCAGTCATGGTCTCCCCTGATGTGGTCATTCTACCTGCTGCTTCCATGCAAGCTGCAGCAAGCTGCCAAGCAGATGCCAATGGCGCTGCCCAGCTGCAGAGCATGGAGGGGACTGTGTTCGGAAACGCCTCAGGGAGGGGCCCCACTGGAGCCAGGGCCTTCAAGCGGGTGAACGATGAGGAGTGGCTGGGTAAGAAGGGGGCTTGGGATAACTCCTACGAGGCCAAATTCGGCACCTCAGGCTATGGGGCCAAGGCGTCCCAGACACTGCTGCAGGTGACAGAGCGGCATGCTCCATGCTTGCTGCTGTGATCTGGACCCCTGATGAAGCCTGCACTTTGCCTGCTGCATTCCGTCATCAGCTGGTGGGATGGCAGGATGATGTGCTGTTTACATTCATCTTAAGTCTGGCTTGTTGCTCAGTCATTTCACGAGAAGCTTGTGCGCGTACTCTCATCCTTGTTTGCAGTTACCATCAAGCTGACAATGCATACAGCAACAGTTAGCAGAGTTGTAAACTCGTCAGGCTTCTACTGCTATTGCCCTGCCCATGCTGTATGCATATTGTAAGCAATTGACCTGTGTTGTTGACAGACCAAGAAGATGTTGGGCATGTTGCAGGTGAGGGGCAAAGACTTTCGCCTTGAGAAGACCAAGAAGAAGCGGGGCTCATACAAGGGCGGCATCATTGACAACAATGTCAACTCCTTCAAGTTTGAGAGTGATGATGAATGAGCCCATGCTGAGCAATATTTCATGTTTGTGTCTGCATTCCCGCATGTGTTGCGGCCGCCCTATCATGAACAATGTTGTGTCAACTTGATAGCCCCACTTCCTAAACTGTTATTCGTTGCAGCTACCAATGACTTCAGCCTATTGCTGTGCGCTCTTGTTCTGTGACCAACAAGTACAAAAATGGGAAGCAAGCAAGATCTCAAGTTCTCACAAGAGCATCAAATTTCTGTATGCTGTCCTGGCATGCAAAGTACAAGCATTCTCGGTTACACAGCATGCCAAGCAAGCAAGAGGTTACAAATATGTGCCTTTCACTCTGTTTTCTTCGCCAGATCAAAAGCCTCAGCTGAGCTGAAGTCTTCTACGTTCAATGGCTCTCTGATCGGCTGCACATCTGCACGTGAGAAAGAGTTGATGCTGGGCTGCAAACTACGGATTCCTGATTTTCGAGGGTCTGGTCTAGCCACCTGCTTGCCCTCTGCTCTCTGTCCTACATGACCTGCTAGGTCCTTTAGCTCAGCTGCCACACGAGCTAGGTGCGCCAGCTGTGTGTTCACACCACGAGACACCTGTGGCTTGAGCAAAATGTCGATTGGCCCTGACCCTGTCCTGTTGATGTCCCCCAAATCTAAATCCGGAATGACCGCTGTTGCCTGTTTGCCTTTGGCAGCTGCCTGCCTTTCTTGTCGAGCCCGAGCTGCCTCTAAAGTAGACATGTAGTCACCCAAAATGCCTTGTGGGCCAGACTTGGGCTGTGAGCTAAGCGGCGGTGCCGGCTTGCTGGGACCTGCCTCTTCCATTTCTGCTGCAGCAGCTACAATGGATGCGGAGGCTGCACTTGCCTCCACCTCTTCTTGCTCTTGCAGGTGCTGCTGTCGCTGCATCTCTAAAGCTTCAGCTTTGCGCTTAGCAGCTTCAAGGCGTGCCATGTAGTCAGCCATGACCCCTCGATATTGGGGCAGTGCAGATTTGAATTCTGTGACCTGAGTCTCCTGTGGGGGAAAGAGGGGGTCAAAAGAGCCTTCCCGGTCTGCTTGAGTGCCCTGCACAATCAAGTTGGGGTTCTCAGCACTTTGCCGGACCCCGCTGCAAATCCTACATGAATTATTTGATCATGGTGGGCATGTCAGACATACACAGACTGATCAGGGACGTTGCAATGAGATATGACAAGTTGTCAGGGTGAAATGGCTCATGCCAGAAATGTTGTAGTACCTGGCTAGTAGGCTCCTGTGGCCCAAAGATGCTCTGTCTGAGGTTACCCAAGACTGCAGCCATCACACTTCTTTTGGGGCCCTGCATCTCCCTGTGAGCATTGTCAAACATACTTAGATTTTCTGTTTACAGTCGTAGGCAAATTTACAATACCACTCACTGACTATTACTCAGGCTTGCAGCTGCACTCACATTGCACTTACTAGACTTTGTCTTCATCAAGTGGCAGCATGAATGCAAATGTTTAGTCATGCCAAACATGTCCTGTGTGCGACACACACTCACACACTTCACACCTTTGCGGCAGGGGTGCATCCAAAGCCTGTGGCACACTCAGGAACAGAGGCAGCATAGCTGCGAGCTGCGCACAACAGCAGATTCACCCTTGTGTGTTAGCTGTTGCATTCCATGCTGCCATGCCTGTTTGCATAGGACCACAGACATAGCTACAACAGAGATAGCTTGATTGTAAGCAGTGTGCACTGGCACATACCCAGAATGCCTGGCCACCTGCTGCACTCAAACATGCTATGCTGCCACTCCCACATAGATGTACAGAAGCATGTACAGTACCTGCTTGTGCTTGGCTCCTTAGCACTACTGGTGATATCATAAGTTTGCCAGTTGCCGGCAGCATCAAAGTAGCCAGACCCCAAAGTTCCCCCCCTGCCCCCTAGGTCAGGCACATCCATGCTGCTGCTGCCTATCAGCTTTCCATGGGCTTGTAGCCCTTCTGCCTCTTCCTGTTTGGGTTCTCCTTTCCTGTCCACTTCACCATACTGCCGCTCACGGTACTCCTCCTCCTGAAACACAAAGCCAACTGCTCGCGAGAAACAAAGTCAAATCCAGCATTTGTTCAATTTGCATGATTGCTGATCTCCTATCCATTTGCCCTGACACTCCTGTCTGCACCGCTGGTTGAAATGCTCCTGTTGCGCCTGATTGGGACAGAAGGCATGTTGCTGAGTCAAGACACTGCAGACTTGGAGCAGCACATGTGACCCTTTGGGCCTGTGACCACTGACAGCCTGCCCGCCTGCTGTCGCTTGTTAACACATGTGTCACATGAGTTTTGCAGAGAAACAAACAGAGGTGAATTGCTCTGGCAAAGCAGGACTTGCCTTCAGCACAAATTGTCTTTCTCAGAGACAATGTCAAACTGCCTCGTTTCAAGCGCATGTTCTTGCACCATATAAAGGGTAAGTGGCAGAACACACCTGGGTCTTGGACAAGAACAACGTAAAGAAGCAAAAAGTAGGCTATGCTCGCATAAGGCGAGGCAGGTCTTGGGCAGGGAACAGTGATAGACCCCGTCCCAAAGTACCAGTAGGAGGGTGGCGCTTGTTGTACAGTTGAGGATTCTGGGTGGGTCGAAATTTGTAGCTGGGGCCTGGCCTGGGGCCTGTGGGTGCATGCTGGGGAAGAGGAACCACCTGAGGGCAGACACACACACACAGTTTGATGAGGGTTGCTACCACAGGACTCACATGAACACACACACACAGAGGGATGTGAGTCCTGCAGTAGCAACCCTCATCAAACTGTGTGTGTGCTCATGCTCATTCACTGTCTGACTGTGTCTGCTAAGGGATGATCTGAAGCCAAATCCAATAGCCATCTGTGCATCTAGAAGTCAAGAGCCTTGCGGCGCTGCCTGCTGCTTTTCACCTCAAGGAACTGTTCCATACCTCCATGTGGCACTACCTCTCACACCCAATCTACCCTCTCTAGAGCAGACTTGGTCTACCAATGCCTAGTGATCAAGAGAGAGAGAGAGAGAGAGAGAGAGAGAGAGAGAGAGAGAGAGAGAGAGAGAGAGAGAGAGAGAGAGAGAGAGAGAGAGGAACTACTGTTGATGATCCTTGTGGCAACGTAAAGAAGCATTGCCTAATGCATTTGGCGTTTAGATGTGACCGCTATAGCTAAAGCCTAGTCAGCGTAGCACTGGTCTTACTGATCATTGTCTATCTGACAATGCATGCAGAAGTTTTGGCGCACAGCGCAACAGCAGGGGTTACTGCATGCAAGGCAGGAAAGACAGCGCAAGAAGGCTGACCTCTGAAGGAGACCTGTAAGCACTCCCCTGGAAAATCCTGGCGCATATGTTGAAGTGGTACAATGCATACAGCAGACCTGCAGTATGAGGCATGCAAGTCTCGACACCTTGAAGTTGCCACCTCACTGCTGCTTATCACAAGCTTTGCTGTGTTTGCACGTTTGCTGTGACAGGTACAGCAAGACAACACCTTTTGCAAGGGTTGTGCCTCTGGTGTACTGATGCAGTTATAATTATGGTGACTGCAGTTATAGCCATGGTAACTGCAGTTATAGTCAAAACTGCATTTATAGTCATGGTAACTGCAAACGTGTACTTTGGGGCATGCGCACACCACTCAGGATTTGAACCTGGCAAAGCACAGCTGTGCTCTCATGACAACGTCAAAAAAGGCAAGCCTGAACAGGGACACAGCATGAGGACTGATAAGAGCAAGAAGCAGAACTGACCTAACACAGCCACTGCAGTTCCCACTGCAATGCCAACAACAATGCCAGTGCTCTTACTGCTGCTGCCACTGCTGATGACTGCTGCTGGCGGCGGTGGTGGCGGTGGTGGTGCCTCTGCCAATGCCTACATGACCCATAGCATGACTCAGCCATACTCAATTACACTAAAGATACTTGTTGCACACATGTAATGATGTGTAATGGTGTATGACAGTACCAGCATCTGATGATGCATCTCAGAGGAGTGACTTGTGTGACACATCGGCATGGGCTCACTGTGATTTCACTGTTGCATTTGTACAATGGCTGCTCAGGACATGCTTAACAACGCAGGCTGCAAGTTTGGGGCCACAACGCATCCCCCAAAAATGCAACAAACAAGTCAGCAGATGATACTGGAATTCAGGGGAGCCGGGGTAGCTGGGTGCAGGTGCTACTGACGGGGACTATGAGGCTAACAGTGCATTGCTCAGCTGAGCTGACCTGCGTTGTGCTGGTAATGCAGCAAGGCCTGTCTGCCAGCTTCCTCCTTCTGGGCTCTCTTGAGTTTGAGCCTGCCTGCCATCTGTCATAGAGGGACAAACCAAGTGTTGCCCAGGGCGACAATTCGCCAAGCAGCTTTCTGCCTGAGACTGGTGTCGCCACACAAGTGGGGTCACACGTCTGCAGCAAGGCACACACACAAGTTACAGATCTGCATAGACAATAAATGCAAGGAAGTTTTCAAGCCATGTGAGCCCCCAACTGTAATTGCTGCAGAGCTCCAGCGTATTAATCTGAATCAGGCTTGCTAGGCACATTGGTAGCTCAGCCCTGGAAAGCAAATGTGGGCAGTATTGCAACCAGGCATTCAAGCTGATTGCTGATCCAGCGTATCAAGATGTAACTTGTTTGAGGTTCAGCGCTGCATCTTATGAGTGTGCTGGATGCTGTGTCTACCATACAATGCATCCCTGCTTGACAAGGCAGGCAGTGTGAATGAGCATGATGCTGTCTAAGCAGGTGGTGAGAAGGGTGACCAGATTGGCAGTCAGCAGATACTGCACAGGGGCAGGCCCGGGTCCTATCTCAGCTACTGGAGTCTCCAATGAGGTCACCAAGCTTGTAGCCTGAGTCACATTAGTGATGGCAACGATAGCTGAAGCCAGCAGAGAAGCTCCTGAGGCTGTGTACACCTGCCCGGGATTGCTTGACAGAGTGTTAGTCAGGCTGGAAGCTGCAGCAGTAGCTAGGGCGCTGCCAGCTGTCGTGGGAAAGGAAACCTCGGCATTCAGGTTGATTGTGTTCACCTGCATGGCAGTGCAATTTTTCGCTCAAAACATAGGTAGTTGTGGTTGGCGGCTCTTCAGCTGACATATGCACACAAGGAACTGAACAACACACCACATGCAGCTGCATTGTATCGGCTGCCAGGCACAGCGAGGCCAATTGTCAGTAGGCAACACATATGCCATGATGCTCATTCTTGGTTGACTCAGCTTGACAGACCTCTATGTGGGCTGTCAGAGAGCCTGCCTTGCATGACAGGAGTCGCAGCATGCGCAATGTATAGCTCAAGTCAATGGCCTCTGCCTTGTGAAGCTGCCGTCATGGCGCCGACGACAAGGGCTGATGCTGCAGACATGCAGAAGCCATGAATTTGACACAGAAGCTTGTAGCAATTGCTCATGTGATGCAGCGTTCACAGGCAACAACTGTTGGCCAGATAGGCAGTGTTGGAGGTGAGAAGTGCAAGCATCCGATGCTGCTTGCACTAACCTGGAGAAGAGTTCTGGTGAGAGCTAGCTGGTAGGATTGCTGCCCAAATCCACCCACTTGCACAATTTTCACATCCACATCAATTGGAGCTGTGAATGCTGTGATGGACTGGCTCAGGTTTCCCATGATGTTGTTCACAGCTGGAATGGTGCTCGCATCCACTCCACTCATGTACGTCTGAAACCTGACCACTGGCTGCTGTATGGAAAGCGGGGGTGGTGGGGGTGGAGTTGGAGGTGGTGGAGGGGGTGAGGGAGGGGAAGGAGGAGGAGGTGGTGACACTGGAGGAGGTGGGGGTGGTGCAGGTGGTGGGGGCTCGTTGAAGTTGATGAAGTATGGGTTCTCTGTTGGTGTAGGTGTGGGAGTGGCTTCGGCAGTGACTTCTGGAGCAGCTTCTGGCACAGGTGCTGGTGCTGCAGCAGGCAGGGACTCAGGGGCCGTACCAGGTATGGCCTCAGGGGCATATGCAGGCAGTATGTCAGGTGCAGCAGCAGGCACAAGCTCAGGCAAGGGAGCAGAAGCTGCAGGTGCAGCAGCAGGCATCATCTCAGCAGCAGACTCAGGTGCAGCTGCAGGTTCAGCTGCCGGCTCTGCTGCAGGCTCTGCTGCAGGCTCTGCTGCCGGCTCAGCTGCCGGCTCAGCTGCAGGCTCTGCTGCAGGCTCAGCTGCAGGCTCTGCTGCAGGCTCAGCTGCAGGCTCTGCTGCAGGCTCAGCAGCAGGCTCTGCTGCAGGCTCAGCTGCAGGCTCAGCTGCAGGCTCTGCTGCAGGCTCAGCTGCAGGCTCAGCTGCAGGCTCAGCTGCAGGCTCTGCTGCAGGCTCAGCTGCAGGCTCAGCTGCAGGCTCAGCTGCAGGCTCAGCTGCAGGCTCAGCTGCAGGCTCAGCTGCAGGCTCTGCTGCAGGCTCAGATGATGGCTGGGCAACAGGTTGTGCAGTTGGGGCCAAGGCGGGGGTGAGCAGGGGCGCACCTTCTTCTGGGGCCGGGGCAGGTGCTGAGACTTCCTCTGGTGGCACTGGTGGGGGTGGTGATGGTAGGGGTGGTGATGGTG
>JAABUO010010104.1_pt1 | contig 10488 bp, 15 predicted proteins | sample 5559291 | NCBI WGS metagenome assembly JAABUO01 (sample SAMN10711878, study PRJNA513372) | rock metagenome | isolation source: Antarctica rocks | place: Antarctica: Victoria Land, Finger Mt sud
TAAGAAGACTGAGTCATGTCTGTGGCCAGCAGTAGTTGATTCCTGACTTGCCCTTGTGTTGTTATGAGAACTAACACCATGCAAGTTGGTGGCTGCACCCATTGCCTGGACTGCCTGTACTCACAAAATTGAGCTAGTATTTTCGACACACGGATTCTTGACAGACAGACGGGTTCTGAACAGACAGACAAATTCTCAACGGACGGCTTCCTGCCTAGCCCTTGTTTTGGTGAAAGCGCAGTCCAGTTTCTGCAGTATTTGAGTGCTTTAACGACCTGCAAATCCATGAAAATGAGTCAGGTCTCTGGACGCTGGTAGTCAAGTCCTGCCTTGCCCTCCTGCTCAGTAACAGCGCGCAAACGGCTCAGTCTCTGCAGTATCAATGGTTCGCAACAGCAGTATAAGCAGTAAGCCATCAGCCGCCATACAGTTGACCCTGCACACATTTTCACTCTTCCTTGGAGGTGTTCCAGTCATTCTGTAAGCCTCCAAGGAGTCAGGAAATTCAAATAAAGCTTCTGCTCGCGCGTACGTCTATGAACAAGCTGATCCACCTGACTGTACAGACAAAGTCTGAGGTCCAGCAGCAACAGGGGAGTGAAGCTTGCCAGTGACCTGCTGAGATCAGAGCATCACACAACAGCATCCTGCTGAACGCTCAATCTGGAAAAGTCTGGACAAATCCACAAAGATGCGGTTGACTTGGTGGGATTGCAGCAAGTACTGCAGGAGAGTGGGCATGCTGCTTTTGAGCATGAGGCGCCTTGAGAATCAGGGGGTAAATGGTATAGCAGTAAAGCACATTCTCATGGTGTAACATCATGTTACAGCCACAAGATCAAGTAGAGTGTCAGAGACTCTCTAGAAGACACACTCTGTTGCTGATCAGATTGCCAAGAGCAAGTACTGAAGAAGAGGACGCACCCGGCCAGCGTTTCCCACAGCTGGGGCGATGCTGTCCTCGTCTTCCAAGTCCACTGGCACAACAGTCAGACGGCGAGCTGCATCCCCAGTCAGGATGCCATAATCCGTCGCTGTCTTGACCAGATTCCTGGCCTCCTCGGGGTTTCTGGCTCCAGCCCTGACCTTCAGCTTCTTGTTACGCAGCAGCTCCAGCACGACTCGGCAGCCCAGCCGCCCTGTTGCACCAGCCACAAACACCTGCGAGGCAACTTGTTCGTCAGCCTGGCACACATTGTGACAATATGATGATTTGGACATGGACTGGGCCAACAGGCATTAGGTGCGTGACACAGCTGAACACATCAGACAATCAGCCTTCTGGGCTTTTGATGCCTGAAACTTGATGCCCGCCAGCTTGAGCACTGCTCAGCTTCCAAATTTCCTGATGCGAGAACTGCCAGACTTTTGAAATCTGATCTTTGATGATGCCTGAGTCATCTGCACAGCAAACAAGGCTCCAGGCACACACTCTTGCAAGGTCGCCATGCGACATAGCTGCTGCCCACAGTTGCTATGAACCTTTATATCCAGATACTGTGTTTTGCACAAGTGCGTTTCTGACGCTGACGTTGTGGGCAGTGTTAGACTACAACTTGAGGCAATGATGTAGTTCAGGCTGCAGGTATGTCCGTCTTGGAACAGCCTGTGGGCATTGATACTCTGCTGAGTGAATTCATTGGGTCTTCTAGCACACCCACCATTAGGTGGCAGATCACAAACTGTAGAAGACCACATTTGCTGTTTCATTGACTACGAGGCATGCTGAGATGATACCAAGCTCTTTCGTTGTAGGAAGATCAGGCTGACGCCATCACTGCATGTTGTGATGGTGATATCAATTACAGTTATGTTTCTAAGTGCACAAGTGCGTATGTATGATTAGGCACACAGTCTGCATGGAATGTGCCGCACTCTGAGCCTGGTGGACTCACACCCCTTTTGCGATGTCACCTAGCAGAAAAACTTTTGAACATGCTGTGATCAACTGCTACTTCAAAGCATGGATGTGATTGTTTTGAAGTCTCTGCTGCAGGTGCAGTATGACAAGTGGTATTTGCTGCTCAAACAGCAGCACTTGCATGGGATTGCTTGCTGGAGCCTTGCTGTGACAAGTTGTGCAGGCAGTTTAAGGTATGAGCTGCTGTCAAAACAAGTGGGCGCGAGCAAGCACAGCATACTCTGCACAATCTAGAACAGTGCTAGATTGCTTCAACAGCAAATATGCAGCAGAGATAAGCTCACAATGCATGCCGCACTGCTGAACATGACCAAGGTTTAAGGAGGGAATCGATGTATCACCAATGATTGAGTGCTCTGCAGGTACACACCCTGTCCATGTGCTACTTGCATTTGAAGCCTAACTGCTGCTGCTACAAGTCCTGTTTGTTTAAAGTTCATCACTGATTAGTTATGTTGACTGTTGTTGGTGTATGAAGTTATGCCAGGGGAAATTGTCCATAGTGGCTGCAGGCATGAGTACATGTGGTCTGCTCCTGAAAAATACACACTTTCAAACAGAGCAAATGACTGCAATGATGCATGCATGCTGGCCTGCTATCAAAACATGTCTCATTTATGATTGCAACCCACAAGTGCATGCAGCAGCTGACAACTCACTGTGTTTGGATCAGTCCGTCTGATGCCAGAGCCACCAATGCTGATGGTTCCTATCTTGAATCCGCCTTGCTTCTTGGCAGGAGTGGCATCATCACCTTGGCTGGACCCTTGCTTGCGCCCAGGCATTCGAGAGGAGATGGTCTGGCTAATGCCTGCTTTGACTCTGCCTGTGAATCCTGCAAGAGCAGTCTATATAGCTGCAGGGAAGCATTCAAGCTTGAAAAAATGCTGCAGACTGATGCAGGAAAGCAAGTCAGCACAGCGGAATACCCTGCGGCCCTTCAGCGCTCTCCTCGGCATCATTTTTGCGTTTCTTGGCTTGAACGAGCCGCACTGCCGGCGACCTGCAAGTGCAGCACCTGTGAGTGCTTTCTCAAGAACGTTTGTTTCCTCTCGGACTATTGGTCGGCATAGTCAATTCTGCCTGCAAGCGTTACCTCGCGTGCTGTACGCGGCCTAATCGTAAAGACGTGACGTTCCCGCGAAAAGCACGGGCAGACACGCCGCTGCACGGTTTTACAGATGCCGAGCCAAGCATTGCGGCTAACGTGAAGCGGTATGGGAACTTATAGGCCTGATGCAACAAGAAGCATGCACGCAAAGACCACGGTTGTGGCCACGGATAAGAGTCAACGATAGGTCAGTTTGCTGATCTTCTTCAGCGTCGTGCATTCAAATGATAGCACGTGCTTTGCATATTCACACCGTCCACTAGTCACAATGCAGCATAGGATTGCCGATTGCCTACCTTCGCTCTGCTAAAACACTTCTCTCTCTCTGCTACCTGTGCTGTGGCGGCCTCATTATGACGCAGTTGGACTCACTGCCTGTGCAATTTCTAGCACGCATGCTGTTGTGCATGTGAGCTGCTACAAGCTCAAAATTCTACAATTTCTGAATCTGCTCAAGCATATGATGTATCGCAGATGATATATTTTGGCCTGCGTCAACATATATTATATAGATGTGTGCGTACACAGGGGAGAAGAAGGTGTTCGTCTTAGGTGTTCGTAGTAGTGGAGGAATAAGCCTACGCTGCCCTCCGGGCTTGTGCTGTGTATATGCTGTAAACATCTGTCATGCTAATTGTAATAATATGCAGACTAGACAATTCAAGGTAGTATTCACACTCCAGCCAACTGCAAGGAATCGTTAGTTGCATGGCTGACGAAACACACGCGTGTACACAATCGCTCCTGGAAACCCCTACTGCAGCAGATGTGCAATACCAGCGGCTGTGAGTGCCAGCACGCCAGCCCACATCATGCCATCAGTGTGCATGTCGGATGCCACTTTTCTGTAGGGCACTGAGCCTTGGAGCATGGGCAGCAGTGGAGGTGCAAAGAGGCTGGGGACAAGCTTGTTTAGGACTGTCCGTGTCGCCATGTGCAGCTTCAGTAAAACACCATAGCTGTTGATCCAAAGTCTGTGCGCAGCACTTTGGTCCTGCAGGCATTGCGCAATGGTTAGATGCATCATGCAGGGATCAAATGTGACAATCGCAACAAGCTTAAAGCTTGCAACAGAGCACAACCATTTTGACAGATTGATTCAGGTAACTCTGAGCAGCCTAGCATTAACCTGCGGAGGCTGTCTCTCGTGCAGCTTGCCATTTTCCAGCTACACACATGGATCGTCCAAATGACATGTTTGCTCAGTTGATGCATTCCAGACAAAGCAAGCTTTGAGGGCATGGCCTCAAGACACCTTGCTGTGTTCAGCCATGAGCAGACTGACCCAGCTTCGTTGGTCCCATGCTACATGCTGCTGCAATATCTTGAGAAATGGATCAGTCCGCTGACGACTGAACACAGCAAGGTGTCTTGCAGCCACGCCCTCGACGTCTACTTTGTCTGAAATGCATCAACAGAACAAGCATGTCATTGCGGCTATCCATGCATGTAGTTGTGACATATTGATGAACAAACCTTTGAATCCAGACAGAAAAGCCAAACTGCAGATGGAAAAGGCGCAGCAGCTCATGTTTCTGTAGGGTCACATGTGTACCCAATGGACGCGAGGAGTCACATGTACCTGAGGGTTCAGGGGGTAGCCCTTGTTTGCCACCAGCTCGTTGATGTTCAGCAGTGCTTCCACATCCGGCCAGCGCGCTGTGTTGTATGCTGGCAAGGCTGTGTCAACATTCCCCTGATGCTGTTCCAGGATTCTGGCAAAAACTGCCACATCCTCCAGGCCACAGTTGAGGCCCTGCCCGAGTATGGGGGCCATAGTATGGGCAGCGTCCCCCATCAGGACAACCTGCAGTTAAATTTGTGAGGTGTGAGTTGTGAGTTGACCTGAGGTGCATTCACTGAGGTTATCTAGGAAGATCTGGACAGGTCTACTTCGGTCCTTGCCAGACACGAACTGTACATGTCTCTATCTATCTATACTGAAACATGCATCCTTGAATATCTACATGTATAACTATCTATTAGAACGTATGTTAATAACATATACATGTGTGTATGTACATTGCGTGGGGACAGGGCAATGTTGACATGCTCTTCAGCCCTTTGATACGTCTGACTTCAGAGACAATGTGGAGACACGCAATCCCTTTCGTACAGCTGGTTTCAGACTTTGAACCATAACCACAACGGCTGCAGTACTGTTGGACCATGGACCTATGAGACATGAGTCCAGCAGGACTCTAACCCTTACCCTCGTCCTACTTTTTGACCATATAGCTGTGAGACATATGTCCAGCTGCACAGAGGATAGAATTGTGGTACTCAATCCTAAGCCTGACCTTTACCTTTACCTAATTGTCACCTAACCTTGACCAAACCTTAACTTTACCTTGACCTGACCTTGACCTAACCTTGACTTTACCTTGACCTAACTTTGATTTTACCTTGACCTAACTGTAATCATCACCGGAACACTGACCCTACCTTGGGACCATGCAGCTGTGAGACATGTGTCCAGCTGGAGAGAGGATAGAAGTCTGGACGAGACTCCCCAAATTCCAGGATGGCAGCCTTGGTACGTGCTGGGAGGCGTGGCAGACCCTTCTTCACTCGCTCGTGTAGCCACTCAGTATCTCCAGCTCTGGGACACCAACAAAGCGTCAGCACACATCCAGGTACTGTGCTCAGCAGTGCTGCTGTGATGCTAGATTGAAGCAAAGACTCAAGAAGTCAGTGCAGTACCAGCAGCTGTCCCTGCTGACTTGTTGAGCATTGCATCGCAAAGCTTGGGCGCACTTTTGTCTGCAAACTACTGCACATGCTGTGTGCAGGACTACCGCCGTACAGTCAGCAGTTCCAGGTGCACGTGATCTGGTGGAGTCTCAGATGCGCATGCTCAACATGCAGGCAAGATGAGACTGGCTATGCAGGATTACTGCAAATGACAACAACGAAGGTATTCTAATTGCAAAAGTCAACTCTATATATGACAGCTATGTAACTCCATATATGACAGCTGTATGCACCGGCATTTTTATTTCACAAGATGTCAGACTGGAGAGCTGGACTTGAATTCTTCAACTCAAGCAATGCTTGATGCCACACGTGTGTTGTAGCTGCATGACAACTTACTGAATCCTGTCGGCGATTGATGATTCTGTGAAGAAGCCTGTACGTACGTCTGAGTCCCTTCGCCCGTTCCAAAACACTGCACCCTCCTGCGCCCCAAAGATCCATTTGCAGACAACATCGGCAAGGCTTGGTCCACTGAAAGCTAGATACAGTCATGTATGCAACTGTAGTTTGCAAAGGGAAGAGACTGTGCAGAGCTGCGACAACTTAGTCCAGCGCAAACACAGCCTACCACATGTGCAATGCAGGCAGAATGCACCACACACACACCGACTTGGACACATGAGCACCAAAATGTTCTTGAGACAAGCATGCCTTTATTTCAAGCCCAATTGGATGTGCTTGTATCTCTCAAGCAAGTGTCTGTTGCAGCTTAGTTGAAGGTACAAAATAGCGTCGTGATGCCATGTTTCATCCAGCAAACCATGGCGTACCTCAAATGAATGTATTTCAAAGAAGGCATGACCAGGAAGCTCATCAGCAGGCACCGCTACTCCTTTAGTGGTGTACACTCCCTTGTGCCGTATGCGGCGCACATAGTTGCTGGGCATGGTTGCCTGTAGCTGTGACCTGACCAAGCCATTGGCACCATCTGCCCCCACAAGCAGGTCATAAGGCACCTGTGGGCACATTCAGCTATGAAACTTGACCACATCTTTACAGCATTCCTGAAAGAACAGCTACGTGCAGTGTTTTCAGCATCTGATGATGACCTGACATGCAACTGGCACCATCTGCCCCCACAAGCAGGTCGTAAGGCACCTGTGAGCACACTTCAGCTAGCAAATCTGACCAGATGAGACATCAAACGGCTAGTTGTTTTGGCAAATAACATCTGGCCTTTGTCCCGATGCCATTCGCTCTCATGTTTTTGCCATACAGATCTTGATGCTGCTCATACATGTATTGCAGTCATCAGCAAAGAACATGCACATCCTCTGTGGTGCACTGAGTGCAACAGTTCTTCCCAGTATAAGGCCTCTGGTACATTTGCAGTTGGATCTGTGATGCTTGCTTCTGCAGCAAAAAAAAGATATTACTCTCTGTTGGGCTTGTCCAGGATGTGCGCTGGGGCTGTGCAGCCAACAGTACTGGTTGCACAGCTTGAAATGTAGCCCAAAATACATTTTGCAGATGCTCAGCAGCCAGCTGCATGCTTGCACTGCCATGGTGGCTGCAGACTGTTTGCAGGCACAAAGCATAACATTTCTTTGAAGCTACAATCAACAGTGGTTAGGCCGACAGAACTCCTGAATCTGGAGCACAACAAAGGGCAGAGCTGCTCACTCATGAACTCATCTGGCAGCTCTGCTTGCAAAGCACAGCGAATCAGTTGCAGCAACTGTGGGCTGAAATTGTACTGCAGAAAGTTAAGACATGCCGCCATCTGTTGGCAGAGGATGTACCTGACTTGGCAAAAGCTTGCAGTCTGAATTGCCAACAAGTGGGACGCATATGCCCACAGGCTCCCACAAGTGTGCAACAGTAAGGGCATTGGTAAAGGCTGGCAGCAGAGTAACACATCAAGAAATTTAATGTTGATTCATCACCTCCTTGACATCACTGTGATCACTGTCATTGGCCACTCTGACAGTTTGGAGGTCCAGGTTCACAGCCACAACAGGGGTGCTGAAGCGGAAGCTGATCTTTCCAGGATGCAGACGCTGAGCTTCGTCAATCAACAGCCGACCGATCTCATCTCGGAAGATGCGCAAGGTTGGGGGATCTTTCACTGGCACCTCAAACTTGCGGAGGACCGCTCCATTCTTGCTGTAGAAGGTTGTTGCTGCATGACCAACAGTTTGTTGAAGGCAACAAGACAGGAAGCGAATAGCAAGATCCCCCGTGCTATTCAGGAATGCAGAGGCAGGGTTGCAACACTACAGGAGTTAGCAGGCTGGTGGTGCATAGGTGCAGACCTATTTGGCTTAGTAGACTCACCCAGCAAGCCCCCGTGGGGTGCAATGAGAGGTGTGACATCGACGTCAAACAGTTTGAACGCCCGTTGTGCTCTGGCAGATAAGTTGAGCAAGTAAGCTCGTGTGTCCCGGCTTGATGGTTTGCTAGCTGGTAGCGGCCATTTGTCAAACACCTGACGACATAAGAGCAGATGCGTCGCATTTGGGCAAAGCTCACAATAACCGTCGAGGTACTGATCTTGCCCGCAGCGTTCGCGCTTGGCGTGCTGAAAACCTGTCGAAACAATGAGCACGGCAATCCAAATCTTTCACCTCAACATCCCAGCCTTGTCTGGCCAATGCGATGGCTGCGAGAGCACCGACAGGTCCTGCACCCGCAACTACCGCCTTGTTGTGTGTTGCCAGGTTGTCAACTGTTCGAGGTCTCACGTACCACGTGATGTACGTAGGCGCACCTTGCAAGCATCTCGAGCTTCTTTACCGCATCCATGACAGATCGCGGGCCAAGCACATAACGCTCTGCATGAGCTTCAGCAAGTCATTAGATAAGCCTCTTGGGAGGGTGGGTGGTTTAGTCATGCGGTTACTCACAAAAAGGTACGGCGTATCCTTGCGTAAAACCAATCAACCAGGCATCTCGATAGGTCAGGCAGGTCGTCATTTTAACGCTGAGTCGAGCAATCGGCACAAGGTCCTTCGTAAAAGTCACCAGCAGACCAGCAGATTGAAGACACAGCGCATGCGCAGCAACAACTGTCAGCATGAACCCGTGCAGCTTGCATGCCAAGCCCAAGGCTCTTTGGGGCTGTCAGAGAAGCTCGTTGACCTCACAAAGACAAGTTTCAGGTACGGTATAGGAATTGAGAGTACTGATGATGATTTTACCATTGCATGCCTGGGTATTCACACCTAATATGCTTTCAGGCTACCAGGCCAGCAGCAGCGGCAGATCACCTGTGTCCACTCAGGCATCCAGTGCAGCTGTCGTAGCACCAGGGCAATGGCTTGGTCCGAAGCGCAATCGACCTATATCAAGTGCGAAAACAGCCAATACTGTGCAACTTCTGTACAACTTCTGCTGTGGAACTTGCTGTGCAACTTAATTGACGCACCTGCTGCAGTTACAGAAGATGACAGCTCATCACGACAATTTGGCGTGGAACTCACAGCAGACCAGTGGCAACCTTGGGATTTTGATCCTCTAAATCTCAGTCCGCAACAGTTTGCGGTGCGATTTGCATCACGAAGTGACTGCTCTGTGCAAGAGGGCACACTTTGCCTAATTGTATAGCATAAAACGTATTGCACACAAGACCTGCAGCGCATTCTGAACAATCCAGCCTGGCTTTTCTGACGCGTCCTATTGCTGTATTCCAGCAATTCACAACTTATTTTTTTGCCACCTGAGCCATCACATGCAGTCAGCACAAAACCCTTATACAGCTGCTTACAGGTGTACTGGCATCATCACTGCTTGTTGTATCATACAGGACACTGATTTCAATGCATGTTTGGCAATTGCCTGCCATGTTGCTGACTCCACATTCAGTTCTGCAGGCAGATTCAGGAATAAGGGCTCGGCCGTCTTCCCAGCCTGGCGCTGATCAGAAGTTTGACTTCGGCACTTTTCTCAAAGGGGACCTGCCGAAGAAGCTTCTCATCATGTTGGTAGGCAAAATTTTGCCTGGAACGCTTCATTGGCAGTTGTTTTCCCATCTACACCTTTGGCAGCAGCCTTTGTGTCAGCCAAAACTTGACCTGGCTGCACACCAACAGCAACAGCTGCTTGATTCACTGTCTCTTTGCTTTGTGATCTGCTGGTTCTGCTGCAACTCTGTTGCTTTAGGCGCGCATCAAGGCAGCCTACTGCAGCAGTTGTTGCTGCAGATGCAGCACTCACCAACCTGTTAGCTTCATCACTTCAATTGCCTCATGCTCTGTGAAACATACTCTGCGAAACATGCCATGATGCAAGCCAAAAGCACTAACACTGCTGGCACATGACTCATGTACATCAGTAGTGACATGAATGCTGCTATGTCAGTGGCAACAGAGAGGGGCTGCAAATTGCGCATGTGCTGTCAATCTACTTGACAGGTTTCCAGCCTGGCACATCTGAGTTGAACACAATGCCACCATCCAAACAGCTTGCAAGGGTTCCCCTGCTGCCTGACAAAACACTGCCAGCTACAGCAGATTCAAGCTGTGTCTGACTTGCATGGGATTGCTTCTGATAACACTTGCATTTGAATATAAGATGCTGATACTTTGGCTGAGCAATTCATAAGAGATCCGTGAACTTTCCAATCAAGATTTTGTGTCTTTGGGACTCATCAGGGCAGTAAAAACAACAACTGGAAAATCAACCTACACTAAAGCAAGAACTTTTCATGCTATAGTGTTGGCCGATTCCCCAGTTATTGTTGTTTTTACTGCCCTGATGA
>JAABUO010010106.1_pt1 | contig 10487 bp, 10 predicted proteins | sample 5559291 | NCBI WGS metagenome assembly JAABUO01 (sample SAMN10711878, study PRJNA513372) | rock metagenome | isolation source: Antarctica rocks | place: Antarctica: Victoria Land, Finger Mt sud
GTCGTGTCCGCCAAAGCCATGATGGCGGCCCAAACATGTTTGGATAGACTGCAGCACGCCGAGCACGCTCTGAGGGACCCACGTGAAGTTTCTGCGCTAGCAAGGCACAAGCACTTTGCCGGTATGCAGGCGGCTACGAGCAGCGCAGCAGCTCTGGTTGCGTGCTGTGTGTCTAACTTGTACCATGAAGCTTGACTGTGGCAGTCGCGGTCCTTTGATATCTGTGTTGAATCGGTGTGCACAGGCAACTCTTTTACTGGCATGTCTGGTTGACAGTGCTCCTTTGCCGTTGCCGACGAACCCTGCCACAGCTTGCGGACCTGCTGTGACGAGAGCTTGGTCCCAACAGTATCCCAGCTGTCCGCGAGCTATACTGGGAAACTCTCTGATCTATAATACACCTGAGATTGATCCAGGCACGCCTTGCCCCGTTCTGCGCAGAATGTTCGTTTGAGTTGCGGCAAACGGTTGCACGCCTAGCCGCTAACACGGTGTAACCGCTCTACCAATCACATCTGGCGTGGTTCGGCCTACTTCGAAAATGTCATTTGAACTCATTCGTGCTTGCAGATGACGAATGCTGTGCCGGAACCCTCAAGTTTTTCGGATCAAACAGCACTATGTCGTCTCGTAACTGTTTCTGCGTGCCAAGCGTCTATGAGCGCTTCACGGCCGGTCTTGTCGATGTTCCCGCAGCAGAGTACTTCGGGGTCTGCACGTAAGTCGCCTCAAGTGTTGCATCACCCACGATTTGTCACCTTTCAGCTGTCATCTTTGCCCGAAAAACATCAGGCATGCCTCTGTTGCAGTCTGAGAGGTTTCCCAATACCTGTATACGAGGCCGGTACCGGGGCCTGCTCCGGGGCCCCATACAATACTTCTGCTCTCTTCTCCACAGTGTTGTTTGATCCTGAACACTTGGTGCCTCAGAAGACTCTGCATCAGTGGCTGAAAGACCTGCACAAGGATAGTCTCATCCTGACCTCCTTTGTCTTTGGTCTAATAGCAGGTGAACATTTGTGTCTTGCACTTGTGAGCCTTACGTGGTTCACATGCATTTTTTTGCTCAACTGCACAACTGCAGAGCGGTCGTCTGCCTGGTGCACAGTGTCACTTCATCCTCTTCATGCACCTTGAGTGTCATGGTGACTGACCTTCATCTGTACCTTGTTAGCATCAAAAGCTGAGCTGCATGCCCCCTACCCATGTGATACTTTGTTGCTGACTAAGCGCAACTGTGACTTCTGTTGTGGTAATTGCAGCAATCGGTTTTGGGGGGGCAATCTGGATCTTTTGCTTCAACTTGGTCAGAAGCTTGACCATGAGGAAGCACAAATAACAGAGTTTGCCATACCCAATCAGCACAGAGAAGTTGCAATCCATTTTACTTTGACAGCAAGCAGGAAGCAGCTGCTTAGCAACTCAAAACACCTTTTGAGCTAAGTGAGGGCATGTTGCTCATGACGAGCTGCTGAATGTGCTGGAGCAGTTTATGCAGGATGCAACATCAAACAAATACTTGCCTCCAGTGCTGTTGCAGTCATGAAAAGCCTAAGGCATGCCTTATGCAATCATTGACAATTTGAGCTACTTGCCTTCCAAGAATACCTTGACCTGAAGCAGACACAGAACATAGATTCCTTGTTATTGGATCTGCAGTGGTGTTCTCACAAGCTGTGATAAATGTCCTTGTTCTGTCACTCGACAAAATCGTTTCTCATTAGTCCTGTCATTTTTTATTCAGCTCGTGTTAAGCAATACTCTAGTAAAAGCTGTGTAAACACACAAGTACTGCTCATATGCACAATTGCCTCAAAGTACTGTTCTTGCAGGGATGTGACTGCAATCACGACAACATGCTTGCTGCATGCTTTGTGAGCAATTGCGCTGAAGGGTCTGCATGCAACGAACAATGCTTGTGGTCTGTCTTCGCCATGTGTGCAGCCTGGTACAAGTTTGCACAACTACGTGTAACTAAACAGTTTAGACAGGTGTAACTTTGCGTGGATGTATACGTTTACGTACTATAGTATGCATCATAAGACTGCAAGTCCACTCCACTAAATGTCATGCTGACAGTGTAGGTCCTATAAGCTTCTTTACAGGCCATCGTAGACAGTGCCAAACACGAGATGACAGTGCGCCATTGCTACAAGGGCTGAACGTCAATTGCCTCAAAACAAATAATCAGAATCCCCTCACAATGATAAGATTACAGAACACTCAACCCGCATACAAGGCAGATTTCTCAGCTCCAACAATGGCCTTGCAGAAAATGTCACCCAGCAAAAACAACATTACCCTGCTGCATACCAGAAACAGTCAACAATTACTCCAGAGAGTCTGCTTACACTCACACCACAAACTGCTGAACCTTGGTTTGCCACCAGTTGTGATCATGCAACCTCCAGTCTCTTCAGGCAACTCTGTTGGTCAAGCTATCAAGACACTCAGTCCTTGTATCTCATGGCAGCCTTCTCAAAGCCAATTGTTGGAAACTGCTTGGCAAACGTCTCAACATTGTCCTTGAGCTCAGCAATCTCTGGAGGCACATTGGTCTCCAGGTACGCCTTGAAATCCTTGAGCTTGGGTCCGTGCTTCTTCTTGAGGTCTTGGGTGATTTGCACTCCCCTGAACACCACAATAGATCACTCTTAGCAACCAAGATCAATTTTACAGACATAAACAAAGCCTGAATGGGGCAAAGCGCATAAAAATCCAAATTAGTGCCCATGGAACACAGGGATGTTGCTATGCAGCAAGATACTGATCATGGCATTCTGTTCCGCTCGTTACACACACCCATGAATCAAACAAGTCCAGTAACCCCAAACATCGTTTCAAGGAAAGGGAAAGCACAAGCTGACGCCGTGTTACAAGCTGCCTTAGGCAAGTATTTCATCGGAAAAGGCATCAGTTTTGACTTTTTCAAACATTAGCAGATGTTGCCTCTGCACAACAGACTTTCACTAAGAATCTGCTGTTGTGCGGACGCAGGGTAACATGCAAGCATTGGCAACTGAGATAGCTCCCCAATGGAGAAACGCACTTGAGCTGTCCCAAGCTGTTAATTGACTTTATTTTACACTGTACAACCAAATGTAACTGTTACACAAGAGACGGTACTGGAGCTGACCTGTCAACAAAGTCAGCCACTTGTCTGAAGTCATCCTCTGTGAAGCCTCTGGAGGTGAGGGCAGGGGCTCCCATGCGCAGCCCTCCTGGCATCAGGGCAGATGTGTCACCTGCATTACCAGATCTCAAGGTGAGTCAGTGCCCTGACACGTTGCAACACTTGCACATGCATTACAGCATTGCAAGATCGCACACTGTTTTGACAATTTGGCTTATCATTGTATCCAGTCTGCAGTTTGTGCAGCAGTACATATGCCATATGAACTGCTGAAATGGTGTTTGCTTGAGAAAGGATGTTTGCTATGTTGTTGCTGCACCATGTGAGGCAGCAAATCCTGTGCATAGCACCTTGACCTTCATGCCAGCCATGCTATTACATCCAGGGGCCAAACAGCGCTAGCTGGTGGCTTGCAACACTACACTTGAACATAAATACTGCAGGAGGCGATACAGGTGGTGGTTTACATCGTCACGTTTGAACATGCCTACTGCAGAAGGAGAGAGCTTGTATATCCATACACACGACACACCCCACTGATGGGTTTATACAGCACACCATACCCACTTGTGAGTTCATAAAGCACACCATAAACATCATACTCACTGTTGGGTTGATAGACCACACCATACCCACCACACCCACTGTTGCATTTGTAGAGCAAACCATACATACCAAAACCACTGTTGGGTTCATAGAGCACCCAACGTGAGTTTAACATCACGGCTTCAGATTCAAGCTTCAACTGGGAAACAATACCTGGGACAGTGTTTTTGTTGGTGGCAATGTGAGCCATCTCCAGGACACGCTCAACCCTGCTGCCATCAACACCCTTGGGCCTCAGGTCCAGCAGCAGCAGGTGGTTCTCGGTGCCTCCTGACACCAGCTTGTACTCCAGCTCAGCAAAGCGATCTGCCATGGCCTTGCTGTTGAGCAGCACCTGCTCCTGGTAGGCCTTGAACTCTGGAGTCTTGGCTTGCTTCAGTGCACAGGCTAGACCGGAGATGGTGTGGTTGTGAGGGCCACCCTGCAAACAACATTTGACTGGTATATTGTATTATATACATATATTGTGTGTGTATATACGCATATGTTTATATATATGTACTGTGTGTCATAATAGCATAATTTACTGATTGTTTGAGCAATAAATTGTGATGAGGTTCAGGCCTCCAAACACAACAGGATCATGTCCAGCCCAATCAGAGAACTTGACATGCAACACCTTCTTTTACAAATTGCAGTCTTGTGGCCCGGTGCTACACAGAGAACAGAGAAGACAGGCTGGAATGTACTGCACAGTCAGCAAGTGCACAGCAAAAGGAGAGGAATAGGTGGATGCTGCTTTAGCACAACCACTCCCTGCACATTATCAGGCACATCTGCAATGTAGAGCACGTCCAGCAAAACTTGCTGCTTCAAAGCGACAAACGAGCAACAACAAAGCCAGAGAAATGTGGAACTGCACAAAGCCACTCAGCCTGGCCGCATCCTTGAACAAGTACTGCATCACATCAACTTGAATTTGAGAGAGGATTTTGTTTTGTAACACTGCATCACATCTCTTGAGCATGAGAGAAGGTACTGCCTTGTTGTACCTGTAGTCCAGGGAAGACCGAGAAGTCAATCTTCTTGTCAATGTCATACATGACCTCAACCCCCTTCTTGGTGACCTTGCGCACCCCCTTGCGGTAGAAGATCATCGCCCCCCTGGGCCCCCTTAGAGACTTGTGGGTCGTGGTGGTCACCACATCTGAGTGGTCAAAGGGAGATGGCACCACGCCTACAAAGCACAGCTTACCTTCGGTCATAACAAAAACATCTCCACAATCTAGAAACTCGTTTTTGCTGTCCCCAGACGTTTCTGGAGTTTAGCTTTCCAGTGTAGGGTCTCTGAATTGAAATAGACGTTTCAGGACTGAAAAGAGCTTGCTCATGCCTCACTGCTTTACTGCACAGAGCCAAGCAAGTTGTGGTTGCAAGCAACGCCTTGCAGCAGCAACTAATTCTGCCTGAGAGTTGCATTTACCACAGATTTTGACACACAGCACACATACCAGGAGGAACAACTGCACATGTCTCAAAATGTATCATCTATGTCTGGACACAGCATGCCAGCAGAAGCACACTGGCCTGCCTTGCACAACACAAGAGGGGCTGTATGTTCCCCAGACCACCTGCTGTGTAATGCAACCTAAATACAAAATATTGCACTGTCCATTCTGGTGGTGGTTGGTCTTGCCATATCTGAGCACAATCCTTTGCACACAAGCCTTTCAGAATGCACACTCAGGGGTCAATGAGCGGGAACCCATACCTGCTGCCACCAGCCCACTGATGTGTGCCATATCAGACAGCAACCAGGCGTTGTGCTTGTCTGCAATCTGGCGCATGCGAGGGTAGTCGTAGTGGCGAGTGTAGGCAGAAGCCCCAGCCACGATCAGCTTGGGGCGGTACAGAGCTGCATTGGCCTCCAACTGGTCGTAGTCAATGAGACCACTGTCCTCATGCACCCGGTATGGGAATGTCTGCATACGGTGTACAACATGTGAGTCTGAGTCTCGCAGGCATCACAAAACTGTGCATCCACAGAGCTGCTTGAGTTTCAGCAGGTTGCAGACTGGCTGCAGACGTTATGCAATATGTGAGACTAGGTCTGACAGGGATCACAATACTGTGCAGCTGATTGGCCTTCAGCTGGTTGTACTGGGTCACCCTGTCCTTATACACCCAGTGTGTTCAAATGCTGCGTATGAGAGGTCAATATGACAAAAGATTGCAAAATCATGACAGCAAGCCATCGCTATCAACAGCATTTGACGGCGTGTTTAGGTATGGCTCTAGACGCTATAGGTGTTGGTAATATGTTGTGATGTCTCTGGAGACGTTTTGGTCTTGAATTTCTGTCGATCATAGACAGCCCTCAAACATACTGGAAGCATGAGGGCACCAATCTACTTAAGTACATTTGAGAAAACCAGCCTAGATGCTGCAATTGATCCGAGCACTATCTGCATGTATACATCTTATGCAATGCAGCAAACTAGATGAATGCTTCTGCAGGAAGGTGACACAGTTCACAGACAGAGTGTGCACCATGGTGCCTGACATTTGACCAGCAGCGAGGACTATGCACAACTTTTTTCATTTGAGCTTCTGATGGCACAAGGTTTCTTCTGGTACACCAGCGTGCACAACACGGCAGCAGGGACAGCATCGCTGCAGCCATGCTTACAGATGTGTAGCTGTTGCAGCACAGCAAAATTGGCTCACTGAGGCAGTAGAAAAGCGCCATGCAAGACAGATTGTTGAATTGGGGCATCACAGCAAACAAAAATCATCTCCAAAACTGTTGTGACGAGTTGACCCTATTTTCATCAGCCTAGCATGAGTGTGGAGCAGCCTAGCATGAGTGTGGAGCAGCCTAGCAGGAGTGTGGAGCAAGCTAGCATGAGTGTGGATCAGCAAGAAGGTGCACCTCAAAGAAGATGGAGACAGCAGAGATCTTCTTGGTGTCTGTCTGGTAGCCATGGCTGAGGTGACCGCCGTGAGGCAGATCTAGGGCCATGATACGCTCATGAGGCTGCAGCAGAGCTGTGTACACCTGAAAAGAAAAGAAAATACTACACCTTTTGGCATCAATTTAATGAGAAGCCAAATACTATACCGGGCTGCCCAAGTTGTGTACACCTGCATGTATGCAGGCAGCTTGTATGCTTGGGCCTGAGTGGCAAATGTCTGACTGTGTGTTTTGTGGCTGCAGCAGAGCTGTGTACACCTGCACATATGTAGGCAGCTTGTATGCTCGGGCCTGAGTGGCAAATGTCCGATTGTGTGTCATGTGGCTGCATCAGAGCTGTTGACATCTGCATGGGATGCAGCTGATATGCTCTGACAAGTCAGACGCAGAGATATGCTTTGTATGATGCGGCTGCAGCAGATATGTATGCATATGCATGCATGCAGCTTGTGTACTGAAAGCTGAGAGGCACAGATCTGCTGTGTACCCTGATCGCTTTACTCTGTTGCGGAATTGCAATGGGCCCATTGTAGAGTTGCAACAGAGTAAAGGCACCGGCTCAGACATTCTGAGATGACCATCCGGCCACAAAGGCTTATTTGATAAAACAGAAACTTCTAGAATAGAATTTGCTAATTTAGAGACTATTATTGCTCTTTTAAGATCCAGCCTTGCAATATATTTTTCATTTAAAGGTATGAATGCAATCAAGTATAGGCTTTGGGCAAGCACATGATAACAGGAGCTAATCCAGTGTTTAGCATGCAAATCCAAAATTGAAATCAGAGGCTGAGGCAGTCTTAGTATACAGATCCATCTCTGAAACAGATAAGCTGTGTGTGCCAGCTGTCACTAGTATGCTATACCACATGGAGGGTTGACACATGTCAGCAGCTGACCTGGAAGTTGGCAGGAGAGCCTGAGAGGGATTGCACGTTCACACCCCACTTCTCAGGGTCCAGCCTGAAGGCCTCCAGCGCTCGTTTCTGCAGTCCACATGCACTATGTTAGATGGCAAGCAGATGGCTATCACCCACAGGTACAACTGTGCTATGTCAGTGAACCTCTTTTGCAATTCCAGCATGTGGCGCAATTTGCAGAGAGAACAGGCACAATAGTGGTTGTCAGCCTCCAGCAGTTGCATCAAACCAGAAACACAGCATCAGGAAGTAGGCTGAGATTTTGTTGGCCATTGTTGAAGGGGTGTAACATGACATGTGCTTCCCAAAGACTGCCGTGCCTGATCCAGACCTGAGGCAGTTGCTGTGGGAGAAGGACAGATGCACATGTTGATCATATAATCATGTAACCACACAAGTACCACACAAGTATAAACCAAACTGACAGCTTGTTCTGCACCTGTCTACATGTAATGTGCCTAAAGGCAGCAGAGACAAAAGGCTTGCTGCAGATCCTGCCATGGGCACTTGCAGTGCAGCAGCTTGCAGACACAGCTGTGCATGTACAAGGAGGCAAAAACTTTGGCTGCAGATACCAACATTGCAGTCTGAATCTTGTGTGTGTTCTGCTGTGCATGGTACAAGGCACAAAAGCTTGTAGAAATGTGAAGGCTGCTGGTTGATAGCTAACGTAGGCCAGCACCACTGCTAGCTCTGGTCTGGATACATTGGGAAGTTCACCTGACAGAGGCTCTCAGCCTGATCAATGAACTCATTGCCTCCGTAGTAACGAGTGCCTGGGTATCCCTCTGAGTACTTGTTGGTCATGACAGACCCCACTGCCTCCATGACTGATGAGGATACAAAGTTCTCTGAAGGAATCAGTTCCAGGCCCTGAAGACATGCAAAGGCATAGAGCAAGAGCACATGACAGAAAGAGATGATGCAGCAGCTTTGAGCATCCATTGTGGCTGACAGAGCAGTCAGTATTATGGAACCAGAGCTGTGGAGCAACCATGATGCTGCTAAATGTGGCCAGGGAGCAAAGTCAACGTGGTGCTGTTTGGCAACAGGCTACATGAGTACACACAGGCAACAAATATCTGCTCAGGCTGGTGTAAGATGTGGCTCATAAGACAGCCCATGACCTGACAAACATTCTGCAACTTGTCACCTGCCTCAAAGGCAACTGTTGCTTGTACACTAAATGCCTATGTGTATATAGATTGCAGCTGGCGGTGAACAAGTCTTGTGTCAAAGCAGCAACACCATGACTGTAAGGCTGTACTTGCTCACTCAGATTAAACAACCCTTTTTTGAACACACCTTGAATTGCCTGTTCTTCTCCTTCTCAATGATGTCATACAACTCTGGATCCACCTCCTCCAAGGAAGCATTTAGCTGCTTTGGCCACTGCACAGCAGCAGACAGTGAAGTGCATTTTTGAGGTGAAATCACCCAGGTCTTGCAACAAGATGTCACACACAGACTGAAATATGCAGCTGAATCATCAGCATACCGTGACGCTGGACTTCTGGCTGGTCAGCTTGTTGTACTCTTCCTCATTGGACGCTGCTGGCTGCAAGAGCAAGAGCAGGGTGTTGCAACAGAACTATGAATAAGACTGGGCCTTTCTAAATACGCCACATGCTCACCTGAGGCTGTGCAGCAAAGAATCGGGAATGGGAGCCTGCAGCCTGCCGAGCTGCTACCTGCAGCAGAAGCAGGTGAGATAGATCCGCAAAAGGACAACCGCACTGCAAGTAGATTGACCACACAATTTTCAAAGCACAGCCAATCGAATGTTTAAACCAACCTGCGCAGCTGCTACAGCTCTAGTAGTCGCTTCTGCCCCCACGAGGCCGCTCGCGCACCGGCGGAGCAACTGTGCAGCCAGCATGGCGCGTCACTACGTTCTTGCAAAACAGCGCTGCCTCAAAAGGCAAATAAAACAGCGCTGATGAGCCGCTCTGGGATGTTTGGCTTCTGTTTGTTTATAAACGCGGGTTGTAACGTGAGAGGATAGGCACGATGACAGCTGAGCCTTCCTGACGTCACGTGAACAGCTTCAGAATACGTACAGGCTCATCGCGCGTGCTGTACGACAGGACAATGTGCAGCACCCAGCGACACGTTTGTTTGCTGTAATCAAAACGACATGCAAAGTGCCTGCCTGCAATGCACCATGCATCTTTCGCCACCTTCAGCCGCTCACAGCACACATGCATGCCGGTGTCACCACATGCAGCGGTAAGCTTTCCAGAGAGTTTTCTGTGCTGTGTGCTTTGCTTGCTTTGTCAAGGCATTCATGTTATTCGATGTTGCAGAGCTTGCAAACCTAGAGGGCATCCCTGGCAGCTTGAGCACACTGGAAGATCAGGCAGAAGAAGTGTACAAGCCCAGGTAAGACCACCCCAGCCATTTGAGTTGTCGCTGTATGCAACATTCGTAAGCTACACGCATGGTTGTGAGCCAGTGATGCACAATTTGCCCGAAAGCTGCAAAGGTACTGCTTGCAGTATTGCAGGCCAAGAAGAAAGGCGGTGGCAAGAAAAAGCAAGCTGGGAGTCTCATGGATCCGCCAAAACCAGCCGCACCTTATCTGCAGACAGAAGTTATCATGCATAACCTGATGATGGTTGAGAGCTACAAGCGCAAGGTTGGCAAGTAAGGGCAGCTCAAGCATTCATGGCACTTGCTGGCATGTAGGACAAACCTGAGAAGTTAAGATGGCTGTCTACACTACAATCTCACTGTGCTGCAAAGGAGCTTGCCTTTTGTCAGTGGAAAGGGTCTCAACACTTTGGGTCGACCAGCATCAGCCAGTAGTCAGCTTTGCCTTGCGCACATATAGTTGAGGTTACCTGTAGCAGCATGGAAAAGTTGTCTGACTTCAAACATCAATGCCATGAGTCAGTGACAAGCAGTGCATAAA
>JAABUO010010107.1_pt1 | contig 10485 bp, 10 predicted proteins | sample 5559291 | NCBI WGS metagenome assembly JAABUO01 (sample SAMN10711878, study PRJNA513372) | rock metagenome | isolation source: Antarctica rocks | place: Antarctica: Victoria Land, Finger Mt sud
GAGTTGGGGCAGGAGACGGTGGATGCGATGAGGAAGCTGAAGATGGCGTTTGATCCGCTGTGTTTGTTGAATTGCGATAAGATTGTGCGTGTGGAGAAGGCGGGGGTTGGGGAGGTGAAGGAGTGGTGAGGGGGGTGGAGAAGGATGAACAGTTGCTCTAAAAGGGGAAGTTTGTGGCTGGGGATGTTATCATCGAAGTAGGGCTGCCGGATCATGACGCCGGCGTCTATCAATCAGGCGCTAAGGCTGCGTCGTATAAAATTGTGCTGCACTAGGACGAGGAAGGTTGAATTCCTAGGTGGTCTTCTAAGATCAGCGGGGATTGCAGCAGGTTGAGGGGGAGTTATGGGGAGGTCGCCGTGCGCCTTTGAGAAAAGAAGGGCGAGCTATTGTGACTCCATGCACTCGGTACTCAGAGACTGTAAACACCTGGCATCGCTGTTCCGGAAGCTGGATTGTATCTATGGACGCCTGTGTTGGATTTCGGTCTAATAAGTTCATATAGACTATCTACTTGCATAAGAGCACTACTACCTTCAATACCATCTCTATAGAAAACCCACTTACCATCTCCACTCATCCCCTCTAACCCCTCTCAACCACACTTCCCTTCACCTAATACCTCCTCCCTTCATACCCCTCCCCCTCCTCACCATACCCCCTCCTCCTACCACCTTCATAACTCGGCTCCTCCTCCCTCTCAAAATCCTCTCCCCTCCCATACGTTTGTTCCTCCCTCCCGAACCCCGATCGTCCGTATGCCGGGTCTTCGCGGCCGTATTCCGGCTCTGAAGGTCGTCCATATTCTTCCCTTCGCTCTGCACCGCCGTATTCCTCGCGTTGCTCGCCGTATCCATAGCCGCCGGGGGTGGGGCGCGAGGACTCAAAGCGGGACTCTGGCTCGAATCTGCGCTCTTCGCGGCCGTATGCGGAGGTTTCGTAAGCCGGACGAGCGGGTTCCTGGCCGCGGGTGTTGTATTCTTGCGCTTGTGGAGCGTTGTAGCCCTGGCCGTACTCGTCACGACGGCCTGCGCCATAACTCTGTTCCTCGGGGTAGTTTTGTTCCTGGGCATAAGTTCGCAGCGGTGGGGCATTAAAAGCGTTGGTGGTTTGTGTGCGGTATGGCTGCTCTTCTTCCTCGTCGGAATCGCGTTTACCGTGCTTCTTTTTATGTTTGTCTTTTTTGTGCTTCTTGCTCTCGTCGGAATCGTCATCGTCGGAATCTCTATCGTATCCGTGATGCCCCTCGTGGTGTTTTTCCTCCTTGTAGACTTTACCGTGTTTGTCTTTGCCGTGGACTTGGACCTCAGACTGCCATTCCCCATCTGGGCCTTCGAACCTGGTTTCGGTCTTTTGCTCGTACCCGCCGCCGTATGTAGGTCTGGAATCTTGAATCACTTGCTCCCCGTAGCCTCCGTAGCCTGCTCGGCCGGACTGATCATCTTGCTGATAGCGCTGGTATTCTTGTCTTTGGCCTCCCCCAGGGAATTGAGTGCGGCTGTACTCGGCTTGCCCGTAGCGGGACTCTTCGTGACCGTATTGAGGCTGGCTGTAGCCTGTTTCGGTGATGGATTGTGTGAATGAGCCGTCAGGTCCGTACTGCTGTTTCTGAAAGCCTTGTTTCTTTTCCGCGGCGGAGCCGCCAAAAGCGTCGCCGAGGAGGTCTCCACCCAAGCCGCCCACAAGGCCACCCACGATACCACCGAAAGCGCCACCCCCAATAGTTTCGGCGGCTACGTTGCCAAAGCCTCCAGTACTGCCGGTGCCGGCATTGCCGCCGCTGACAGTGTAATTGGAGGTTTCGCCGCCTAGGGCAGATGTGATGCCGCCGAGTATTGCTGCTGGGGCCAAACCACCAATCGCTCCCGAGCTTTGAGCGGTTTTGGTGGTGGGCATACCAAGGGGCTTCCCACAGCCATGGCCGCTATCATGAACACCTTCTTTGTGGTTTCGTCCTTGCTCGACGCCTTCGCGGCTTAGTTGATCTCGCATGTCCGAACGCTCGCGCTCGTCTTTGGCACCCCACCATTGCTGGACTACGCTGAACATTTGACGGCGACCATCAACGGCTCCATCATCACCGTAGTCACGGAGGGCTGGGTGATGGAAAACGCCGTTCATTACCCTGTTGAGTGTTCGATCGACATCGATACGTTCGTCGTCCCAGCAGGCGATCAGTTGGGGTACAACCCATTTTAGGACTTGACTAGCGACCTTTCCGGCTGGCTCGTTGAGAATGTTTGAGAAATGATCTTTTGAGAGCATTGAATGCGTGGGGTTGGTGGAACGGTCATCACGGAAGACTATTAGTTGTTTGTCTTTACTGCTCTGGATGATCTCGGATGAGCCTGTTGCAAGCTCTGTTTTGACTTGATTGATAATTGGGACGACAAACGGTGCAAGAAGACTGAAGACAAAGATGTTAACCTGATCTGTGATGGTTCAGCCAGGTTTCTTGATAAGAACAGAATGCAAGACTTCGTTACCTTGCAATTGCTCAATCAGATCGGGTAGGATTGGGATCCGTTCAACAGCCTCTGAGATTGACTGCATGATCTCATCATGCCACTCAAGGATTGGCATAATCTGCGCGGACACCTCCTGTAATTGCCTCGTCCATACCTCTGGTTGTCGGGGACTAATGTTCATGTTCTGCATTTGAGCAGCTTGCGCATTTGCCTGAAGCGCGTCTGCGTTGCCAGCCTGATCCTTGCCTCCGAAAAGGCCAGCAGGTACTTGGCCCAACAGATCCTGCAAGAGGCTAGGATTCGTTGTGCCGCTGCTTTGCATAGTACCTTCCAGCTCTTGAATCTCGGATTGCGTAACCTTGTCTGAAAACTCACCCATCACACTATGAAGGAAGTCTACGCCTCCAAATGTCCCAGTGATGATGGGCCAGACCGGTTCGCGTGCACCTGGAAGATTGATCTGTGTCTGCCTACCAACATGAGGGAAGACTCCGCGTTCGCCGAGCTCAATAAGAGCAAGCTCTGTGTAATTTGAGTGAGCCGAGTAATCTTCGAGACAATGACACCCTGTTCCGAGGAGACGTAACGCCTCATACAGGTCTGCCTGGTTATGAGAGCGCGCATATTGTCGACCGAGTTGTATACTTCGACCAAAGATATTGCGAACTAGACCGGCTGAAGTAGTTATACCGATGTTTTCGGTGGCTATGTAGTTCTTTAGACCTGTCTGTGGGTTAACGGCGAGCTCTCTACGCTCATCTACCGGCCCGCGTAGCCTCCTATCATATTGACGTGCATCGATATTATCAGCATACTGAAAAAATATTAGTACTGGTTTCCTAGATCTTTAAAAATGTCACATGCATCTTTGGGATTATCAATATGCTCCTCTGGTCTGTAACAGCCCAACCGCTCTGATGTGACCTCGAATTCTTTCGTGCCATAGCCGAAGCTCATGAAACCAAGTCTGATTAATTGAGTGCAAATTCTTCCAGAATACACTGGATCTTGGCGACTCACACCCAAAGAATAATCCTGATAGCCTCGGCGCTGACATACTTGACCGTCCCAACATCCACAGCCTGGGAGTAGTCACGCAGCCAGTTGCCAAAGTAGACTCGCTTGACATCAAGTTTACCAAATTTTCTGCCGCCAGCAGCGCGGGACATGAGTAAATTGAGAAGGGTATCTTCAATGTCTCCATGTCGCCAATTCTGGCCTTCGATGCGGGCAACAGAAGCTACGGTATAGATAAGCAGCTGGAAATCTGATTTTTGAGAGCTTATTACCAATGTTTCCAGCCCCGAAAGCTAGTGCTGGTGAAGATAGAAAAGCAAGCACAATCACAGTGGATAGGCAGAAGCCGAAACACGGTGTGAAGGACGGCATTGTGAGGAATTTTGAAGGACAAGAGTAGTAGAGAAAACCGATGATAAGGAAAGAGTGAAAACGCTCAGTCAACTTTGGGCCGTGAGTCAGCAAACATTGTTGAGGTGGGCCCTGTGGGATTATCATACGACGGGCTCTAAACACGAGATCAATCGTTCGGTTGGTCCACAGATCAAAATTTCACAAAGTGCCAAGCTTGATTGCTTGGCACAGGATCAATTGATCATGGAGTGGGTACTTATACCCACTCACTCTTAAGAAAAGATGGGGCGACTTCTATGGATGAAGAACTGGAGGTAGTTGATCGATAGCAATTTATCTACTATAATTTCAAGATCTTTCCCAGGGTGTGGGGGCCACGAATCATCATCAAAATCTCACATACGTAAAATGGCTGGCTCTGATTATCACCCACTCGTCGAAACCGGGACAACTCCCTACTGTGCGGGTCTTTCAGGAGAACTCTCCTGCGCAGGATAAGACCATATGATGCATGTAGCCCTGATTTCCTCCTATCTCTTTACGAGCTACCACTTGAATTCCAGCACTCGCTTGACTCCCACTCTTGTGCCCATTGGAAGACACTACCTTAGTGGCCGATGAATCGAGCTTCACTGTCAGAAGCATAACCTGGACATCACTTGTGTGTCCATTCAACCCTCGAGCTCGCGTACTTTGATATCTGGGAGTGCTCTGAATTTTAGCTGCTTCGCCCTTCTCACGGGCTTACCAGTGTTAATTGCTTCTATTAATTTTGTGGAGTTGTCTCATAGTCCCGATGACCTTCTTCTGCTCCGGCACTTCTTTGGATCTGAACCGGCCCTCTAATTCAGCGTTGACTTAAATCCTGCGTAAGCTCCTTCAATGTCAAACGACAATTCCCTCGCTTCTTCATCTGCCAATTCTTCTGTTGCTCTCATTCCGTTCAATCGTATCAGCCAACTGATTATTTTGGCCCTGTTCTCAAAGTCTGTGTCTGTCACTTGGTTCACTGACTGTATGACATCGGACAATAATGGGTGCAGGGTATCTTTGGAAAGCATGCCTAGTTTTAAAGCATCGAGGAAAGTAATAAAGTTCTCTGTTGCCCGAAGGATCTGAGAGCCAGATGCGGAGGACCGAGGTTGTGCTATATGATGATTCGAGGCTACAGAGTGCGAATGCGTGGGGTCGGTAACAGTGGCTGGAAGGTTGACCCGCAGACGCTCAGTAGCTCGAGGGCATTCAATCTGCCTAGATTAGCAATGGCGCTGTCGTATTATAGCCCCAGTGTATCGCGGATGGCAAGAGTACGCCATACATCCCATGTGCGCTTGAAAGTTTCTAAATCCACAAACTCCCGCGCAACTGTCTCATCACTCAAATTGGATTTGTATTGTTTTAGAAGTCGGCTGCATATTTCAGTGTACTCAGATTCCGGTATTGAGTCCTTTATGTACGCTTTCTCGAGGCCATCGAGTGTGATGATGATACTATAGATCTCGGCCAGCGAGTCGTAAAGGTCCCTTTCCGCAGTGCTGGTGGAGAGCTTGACTTCCTAAACGTATCACTTAGCTTAATTCATAGGAACCAGCTTGTCAAGGGTCAGCCATTGCCCACTTCATCAAGGTTGATGGTTGCTCCTAGGGCCGGATTGGGCATATAGCTGTACGGTGTCGGCGCATAAGGAAGCTGTCTTGGTGAGTTGAGCATCTTGTCGGCCTCTCAAACCCCTTCTGGAGACGAAACAGATGCTACGTCCTAGTTGTAAATGTTTGCGTTCGATTGAGAGCGAGCTTGCAGGTCGGGGTTCCGAGGGCTGGACCGAACCTTTAAAATGATGCCCTGAAGTGGGCAGGGGTCATGTCTTACTTTGATGCTTGATTGGAGACATTTGGTGCTCAAGCATGCTACAATCTACTTCATCGAAGCAAGAAGTCATATCGTTGAGACTTACGACATTAATATTACGACGCTAGGTATCTCTCCAAATACGACAATGCGTGCCTAATCTTGTAGGCCTCCCCATTCATCATCCTCAGACACACTGCCGTCTAATACCCTTTTCTCTTCCCTTCTTCTCTGACTCCCCAATACAGCACCCCTTATTCTATTCTCTAATTTCCTGTCATAACCGCTCTTCGTGCTAATCCTCATCCTCTTTGGCCCCTTTCCAGTTTCACCGTCACCTGGCCGAGACCTTCTGCCCTCTACACCCTTCATCTTCAGTTCCTTCTTTGACTTCTTACTCAATGCCGGCAGTGCATCTAAAAGCCACTTTTGCATAGTTCCTTCTCCGGCATCTCCAGCTTTTACAAGCACCTTTTCACTTGCTGCAATTACATTTGCAATGCTTTTCACGTAAGGAATATCCTCTTTGGTGTAGAAAGTCACCGCTACTCCACCCTTTCTGCCCTGCCTTCCCGTCCGGCCAACTCGATGCACATAAGAAGCACCAGTGTTAGGGATGTCGAAATTGACAACGCCGTTCAGACCTCTAAAATCAACTCCTCTAGAAAGAAGATCAGTGGTTATAAGAACCCATATCTTACCTTTTCGAAATCCAGCCATTATGGCTGAGCGCGCTGAATCGGAAAGGTCAGAATGCAGAACTGCAATACGTGATGATCCCCCAGCTTCGGGTGGAATGTCATAGAGAAGCTCAGAATGTAGCGCTACCGCTCTTGGAATCGTTTGAGTAAATATCAGGAAAGGCGGTTGTAACGACCGGCTGCTGTCGACGGATGTTGTGGTGGGGTGCATTAGTTGACGTAAGCCTAAAAGTTTTCCTTGCTCCGTGGCTGCGTAGACAAGGCGATGGGATATGTTAGGGATTGCGGAGTCTTTAAGGCCGACTACTAAGCGGATTATCAAATGTGGTGAGGTCTTGGACGTTTTGGAAATCTTGAGCTTCCGTCGACGTTCAACAATAAATGACCGCGCGAGAGACTCGATTGATGAACCTATGGTAGCAGACCATAGAGACACTTGCATCAACGGATTGCTGCATGCAGCCCAAATCCCTAGGGTTTGAGTACGGAACAAAGGGTCGAGGAGAACGTCGGCTTCGTCCAGAACAAGATAGCGAACTGTTGGAAGCTCATCTGGCGGTGACTCTGGGCTCGGCGATAATGCGTGCAAAAGCATTAGAGGGGTGCTAACCACGATATCTGCCTTCACCAAAGACTTTCTAGTTGGATCGTGATCATCGTTTCTATGCTTACCCGTAGGGCTTGTGAGGGACTCGCTGGTACTCTCCGATGTTGCATTCGGATATCCAGCTTGCAGCTTCATGCCTTTTCTCATCCCAGCAATCTTCACCCCAGTGCCAAAAGCTAGTTTCCGTCCCTCGTTAACTATCTGATCTGCAAGTTCATGCGTAGGTGCAATAACTAGAGCCTGCACCTGGTGTTCACCTTCCTTGCCGGAAGCTGCTATATTGTTTTCATGCTTGTCTTCAATCAGTACATGAAGTAAGCTGAGCATGAAAGCCAAAGTCTTGCCACTGCCGGTTGGAGCAACAGTCAGTAGATCAACGTGTGACCTCTTAGGCTTCTTGTTTCTGCTTGCCCCCTCGACAACCAACCCACGATCTTCGTCCGATCCTAGTAATAGTGGAAAACTTCCTAGCTGTACTTCAGTAGTGTCCACATATCCTTGACTGTCCAGGTTCTCCGCCAGTCTCTTAGAAATTCTGTATTTCTGGCGTAATTCTTTAAAGCAGATTATCGGTTGAGGTGATAATAGAATATGAGCAACATTTTTAGACGTAAGTTCCTCAAGAGCAATTCTCTGCTGCTTTCGAGGCTTGATTTCAGCAGTATGATCGCCGTCCAATACCGTAATCTTGACCTTGTTGCGCTTCAGCTCCCGCCTGCACTCCTCTTGGCTCAGTGGCGGTGCGGTCTCACCGTTAAGACTACAGTTTGACTCAGCCTGCTGCTCTCCGTCATTCGCCTGACTTCTATCGACTACCGGCGTTGTATTTGAGATCAACCTTTGCGCCCCAGCATTGAAGAAATCTAATTGCCCACTGACAGCAAGTCCTTGCTCATTGTTCTCTAAGTCTCTTTTACGCTTAGTTTTCCTACTTTCCGAGGGGACCAGCGGATACGAGGATTTTTCGTATCTCTCATGTTCTTGGATTTGAGACGAGACACCTGCAGAAGGAACATTGTGGGTTGTGGCTATTCTAGACGCTGGTGCCGACTTCTGTAGATTAGTTGATCGGGTGAGTAATTTGAACATTTCCATGACCCGCAGGTCAATACACTTTTATCCGACGATCTTCGCTGACTCGAGTTATTTTCACTTCGGAGCAGCTGAATTTATTGGGCGCACTTGACTGTTCGCGCAGTTGATCATTGGGGGAGCCACCGAATATCGAGATCGCCAAGCATTCGCAGAATCTTGTCTACCTACCACGCCTAGGGTACTTTGAAGATATTAGCACGTGACAGCGTCCAATCAGGGTAAAATATTATTAATGTTTGATAGACCCAGTTTGAATACTTTAGTAGATGATCACTATGCTTTTGAGCTGTTGTACACCGCTACAAGTCTATTATAACAAAGGACATATATGCAGAAGTACGAAAACAGTGGATTGAAGATTGATATGTCCATAGCTGCATTGTGTTGCCCCTGTCAGTACAGAAGCTCAGAGACAGGTAGAGCGTCTTTCGCGACTAGTGGTGAGGCGTTGCAGTCTCGTGGTGCTCTTGGTCTCCCCTATAGCCGACTACCTTGAGTCTTCCAAGCATCTCCCCCACCGTGAAGAACCCTAGTACCTCCGCCGTAATAACACTTGCCGAAGCCAAGTCTTTGGTGTTGATATTCCTGATTCGGCTGATGATACCTTCCGGAGTTACGTTGCTCGCAGAGTTGGTAGTGTGAGAGAATAGATTCCTGGGGTTACGGAGGGTGTTGATGACAGGTTGACTGTACGATTGAAAGGTTGCAACGCTTCTAGATAAATCAATTACATCAGCGATCACTCCTTCTACGTACTTCATTCATTTCAAGACCAGGGAAGTGGTGCTTACGGTGGGCTCATCTGCCGCCCTTTGAAGACTAACTTTGCGAGCTCCAGACCAACTTTCGAATAGTAGACCGTCGGTGGATATATCGCTATATAATGTTCATCAGCGCTGTGCCCATTTTTACCCCTACCTCTAAAAGACCACCATCGGTCCAAAATTTCTTGATATAATGAGAATCCGCAGTTTAATTTTCTGCCAACGAGACCTCTTCTGGGTTCAATTGACCTGCAACAGTCTGCCTGAAATTACAGTAATATATCGACTTACATTGAACAAACGATATCAGTCTTCCTGTCCGTGCCGTAATATTTCCCGCAGCATTGCTAACACCTTGCGCTGCTCTGCTGACCCCTGAGTCCGCTGAAGATTTCACCCTCGACAAGCCTTCTGAAGCCTGTGAGGTAGCGTTCGATGCTACCTCCTTTGACTTTGCAGCAGTGTTCGAGGCGGCCTGTGTGGCTTCGGCGGTAGCTGAGGCATGTCGTAGACCAGTCCGGCGTGTGACGAATCGGGTATGCCGAAGCACCAATCCTGATGTAGCTGTGGACATAAAGAACCGGATCTTCGACAATACGAAGGATGTCTCCAAAGGAAAGAGTGGTGCCGGTGGGTGTTCAAGCGAGTGTCAGAATGTCAAGCTTTCGGTTGGACTTACAAAAAACAGCTTTCGCTATTCGGGAAAGCGAGACGTCTCCCATTGGGTACCATCTCGCGCTAGTAGATAATCCGCGCTGTCGGTCCGCGTTCTTGTCAATGGAAAATTGTCGAACGCATGAACCAACTAAATAAGTAAATATTGTCCATAAACTTATTCTTTCTTCTTCCTAGATAAATATTGTAGTCTTCCACACATAGCTGTTACTATGGTACGACAGCGTCGGAGTTCCAATGCCTCCAATACCTCGTCAGTACCAGAACGAAACGATCAGGTAATTTATTGACATGGTCGTGTGATATCAGACCCTTTCGAATTGCATTGACTGAAGCTGCTGTAGGAGCTTGGGAGCATGTACGACTATCTGGCGAAGGTCATTTTAATAGGGCCCAGCGGCAGCGGCAAGTTCGTTCTATCCCCAAGCCCATCGCGAATCCAAGGGCTCATGCTCGCTGCAGGTCCTGCCTCCTACATCGGATTGTGAAAAATGAATGTGAGTGTACATACATCTTGAAACCTAGCTTGGCCTGACCGGAGCTCAAGGGCGTGTCCTCTCTTCCCACACAATTGGCGTCGAATTCTCGTCAAAATTAATCAAAGTCGGCACCGGTACCCGGCGCAAACGAATCAAGCTCCAACTATGGGACACAGCAGGCACAGAGCGCTTCCGCTCTGTCTCGCGCTCTTACTACCGCGGTGCTGCCGGTGCCATATTAGTCTACGATATCGCATCTCACGACTCCTTTAACGCACTCCCTACCTTCCTCAACGACGCGCGCGCCCTCGCCTCGCCAAACCTCACACTCCTCCTCGCAGGCAACAAATCCGACCTCCTATCCGATCCTGTTCCCAGCGGACGCCTTCCTTCCGACAGCCTAGTACCAACCCAGTCCAGCGTCTCAAGCAGAACCTCCGCCTTCCCCAACGACTCCAGCGGCAAACCCGAAGCTCC
>JAABUO010010108.1_pt1 | contig 10485 bp, 17 predicted proteins | sample 5559291 | NCBI WGS metagenome assembly JAABUO01 (sample SAMN10711878, study PRJNA513372) | rock metagenome | isolation source: Antarctica rocks | place: Antarctica: Victoria Land, Finger Mt sud
CTGCACATAGTTAACATGAGTCAGAGTGTGACACATAGAAAGTCATCAGAAAATGCCCACTTTACACATGTTTGTATGCTCTGCAGTTGCAAGTTGCTCTGCAGTTGAACTTGATGGGCAGGGTGTGCTGACAGCTCTCCAAAGGGCACATTCTGTGTTGTCAACAAGATCTAGATGCTACGCTCAATGAGATGCTTCAACAGATGGGCAGCAGCCTCAACAGCTGCTGTTGCTACAACATCAAGTCATTTTGCACATCACGCAGTTGCAGTGGCCTCAACAGACGCTGTTTGGACATATGTGAGGCCCAGATGGTCTGCACATGCCTTATGACAATTCAACGGAAATGTGTAATGCTTAAGACTGTGCAAGGACAGACAGCAAGCAGATTGTGCTGTGCAATACTGCAGCAGCAGAGTCGTCTGGCAACAAGTATAGCGTACAGTGAACAGAACTGTTGATGCCAACTGAAGGGCTGCTGTGGCTGCAAGATTGTTGTGACAATGATGGGCCTCGGCCGCGGCTGCCTAAGTTGCTATGTGCACGGCAAACATGCATGACTTCAGCACTGTGCATTGGCAATGCTCAAACTCCATTCTGTTCAACAATTGTCGGGCTCAGGCATCTGTGAATGCCAAAAGACAATCAAGTGTTACTTCCAGTGGAACAAGACAGGCACAAACCAACTGTTCCTGAGGCAAGAACCGTTCAAATCAATCCAACACAGCACTACCGGTATGACAAAATCAAGACACAGGAGACTGTTGTCTGTTCAGAGGGGTGACAGTCATTGGGGTGGTCTGTGCTTATCCTACTACATGTTGAGTCTAGATGCCAAACACCTTGTTTTAGGTGCACATGCCCAGTACTCTCAGCACTGCTGAAAGCATTTCCATGAACTGCAAGACTTAGCACTCTCCTAAGCAGCTTGTGGTTGCTATGCTGTTGGCATGCAGGTGTTCAGACTGAAAACGGAATTGACATGCTCAGACTCCCCAGACAAGCAGGGCGTATAGACAGCTGGTAGCAAATATCACCTAACAAGCAGTTACGCTGCAGAAGTAGCTCCTGGCAACTGCACTGAACACAAGTAAAAATGAGTAAGCCAACAAAAAAATGAATAGCGAGGGAATACTGTCAATACAGCTACACCTACCATTGTAAAACTGTGGACAACAGAACTTGCCAAGAGGTGGGCCATCAATTGAGGTTCAGGGTGTGTGCACACTTGCAACAGACAAGAGTAATGTAAACTGGGTTCCTTGCAATTTCAACTTGGTCAATATCCGAACAGGGTGTTCACCTAGTGTAGCATGCACATGAAAACTATAGCATGATGTAGTAAATCCCCTTGTCATCGCCTTCCCTTCCTGCCAGAGCCTTTGTCCAAGTGACCATACTCTCGCACTAGTGTTTTAGCAGCACTTTCTTTCTTTTCAACAGCAGAAGCCTCACTTTGCTTGTCAAATGTGACCTCAGCTTGAGGCACAGCTTGCAAGTGTAGCTGCTCCCCAACAGACAACATCCACCAAGGCATCTCAATGTCTTGCAAGGCAGTTGGACCCATTGCAGAGCTGAGCAATCCTTAGTTTTGGCAGCTCATGCGCAGGAAGCATCACCACCTGTGTCGACTTGGCACTGCGTTCATCAGCAGCCGGGTGCACTTGCTCAATGAAGTTGGTGCCAACATGCTCACACAGCCACTCTTGGTGGTGATCTTCCATGACTACAGCTAGGGCAAAGCAGCATTCTACGTCCAGCCCTGGTAAGCCATTTTGCGCCATGAGAAGTATCAGTGGGGAAACTTCAGAGGCTTCGGAGTCAACAAAGTGGTTGAAAGGTGGCAGGTATGCAGCAGAGCTGCTTCTGTCACTACCGAGCACCTAATGCATTGGCTGCCATATGTCTTGCTGAAGCTGAGCAAGCAACTGATGATCAGGCACCACGCCGCTGCTGCTTGCAAGAAGGCACTCTGAAGCAGAAGTGAAGGTGCAGACATCAGGCTGAGGCATGCCAGAAGATAGCATGTGCCGCAGCAAGGTCAGAACTGCCTCATAGTAGTCAGCATGTTCGCTTTCAGCTTTGATCTGCTGTAGGCACAGGCGGATGAAGTTGTTGCAGTCAACCACAGAGAGCAAGGGAGTGTAGCCTTGCTTGTGGTGTGAAGCCAGCAATGCAACACCTGACAGCTGTAACATGACTCATTTGAGACAGGTGATGAGTCACCATGACACATGAGAAGAGTGTTTGAACATGAGTGCAATGCAGGGATGCTGTTTCCATGTTGCTGCACACAAGGCAGCATGCTAAGAAACCTCTGTGTTCACTAGCAGGACTGTCTCTACTGTTTTCACACTGATACAATGCAAGACTTGCATGTCCCAAATAGCAGCAACATGCTGACGTTCAACTGACCAGGCTCGTCACGAGGTCATTCTACCAATGTTTGCAGTGTGCATGCAGCCTGTCAGCGTCTTGAACTATTCATGCCCGCATGCTTCTCACACAGCCGAGAAATTCGAGATTACACGGACGGCGTTATCAACTCAGCACGGTCCCACATGCTTGGCCCTCATACGGGTCAAAAGCTTGGACGTAGGCGATTTAGACAGGCTCGCACCCAAGCAATTTGTCTGGCACAAAAAGGCACGCAGCTGCTTCGAGGCCTCTACCTTCTTCCACAGCTTTGCAGCTATCGCAAAAGCATGTTAACTATCTGCTCCACTATGACCAGGAACGAGAAGCTGCAGTGTGTATGCTAGCAACTCTATGCTGCTGCTATGACAACTTTAAATGATGTGCCCCAAAACTCTGATATGCTAGTACGCAGCAACATAGGTCCTGCATGATGCCAGCACGCATGTGCAAATGCTGCCAGTGGCACAGTCTCAAGTAACGTTTTCAACTGTGTAAACAGTCTATTGGGTTGGCATCAAGAGCTAGACAAAAACCTTCTTCATAAAATCCTGGAAGCGATTGGCATAAGCCCTAGGGTTAACTGCTGAAATGGTGCTACCATCATGGCTGAGAGACTTGAAACTATGCTCAAACCGCTTGGACATGTTGTACTCCTGCAGCAAAGCATAGCTGTTGCAGCCTGCCCAATATCGTCAGCCCATTGTGCAAATACAGTTGTGAATACAGGAACTATAATGCAGGCATACAAGCCTGCATGTATCCTGTCAGGCTAACGGTAATGGCAGCTTACCTGCAGTATATCAATAATACCAAAATACAGCACAACATCTTCAGAGCTTGTGTGTGCATTGTCCCCTGCCTCTTCTGAGGCAATGGGAACTGCTGTGGCGGCCATGTTCAGACCTAGATGAACTCTTGTGTGACCTAAATGGTGAGTCAGCTCATCTGTGCCGCCATGTGCAAAAGCTGCTGGCCTGCGGTACACGCACAGTGTCAAAGTGACTTCGGTGTCTGTCCTCACCTCCAGATGCATGATGCTACAGCCTGTAGTACAGTCTGGAGTACAGAACCACTCTGTTGACAGTACTGCTCTGTGTGCGACCAACAGTCCTTGTCAACATCACACCATCACTGCTGTTTACGCTTAGAAGCGCTTCTCACATGGTGCACTCAATGCAAGGTGTGATACAATGCATTCCCAGCAAGCAGGTGGACTGGAAAACAGGCAGATGCAGGATCACAGTGACATGGACAGTATAGCATGGGGGCAGCAGACATCACCTCATTGTGTCAGTGCGCTTGGGCCGTGTGGCAAGAACCATGGTGGGGGACCGCCAGCTGCGTGTGTCACGGCTCAGCATCTTGTACTGAGCCAGCTTTATCAGATCTTGCAGTCGCTGCTCGTCCACCTGCACACACACTGCTCAGACACTGCGGCAGGACCCTGTCTGCAGCACCTGGGACATCCCCCTGGATTTGAAATGCTTGATGCTAGTTCCCAGGCCTCATCATGAGCCAGAAAGCGTAAACAGTTTTGCTGTTATCACCACTATTGTTGTTACCAGATGTTCTTGTTATTATCAATATTATTATTGTTATTGGTCCCCAGTTCTGAGTCCAGTTTACGCTGCGAGACGGGGGTTGCTCATAAAAGCTGATGTCTTTGCATCCCAAAGAGCTTCTACAAATTTATGTACACAATCACAGATCACAATCTGCATAGTGAATCCAAGCATTGAGCAAGTATCAACGTTTGCAACTTGACACAGTCTGATGACAAGCAGAGTAAGCTGCAGACACAATCATGGTCTTTAGGATACAGCTTTGGATCAGACACAGAGCCTTAATGAGGTCACTCTGGGCATGCCAGATGATGATCACCTGGCGGCCTAGTTTTGCGATAACCTGGTTCTGCAAGGCGGCAAGATCCCTGCCGCGTCCTCGGTGTTTGACAAGGCCGTGAGGACCAGCAGTGAGAGTCGCATCAGCATCTGCATCAGATCTGGCAGGCTGTGCTTCACTGTACCTGCGCAGCAGGACAGCCGTGTTGGTAACTTGCCCCTTGATCTTGATGACACCACATAGCAGTCACTGACTGCAGCAACAAGCAGCACCCAGAATGCATGACACTGAACAGACAGTTGCAGCATTGACTGTCTTTCAAGTACTGCAGGTAGAGCCTGTGTGGAGAACACATGTTTTTTCCTGCTCTGTATGTCAACTGAGTTGTGGTACTGCTGAGCAGACAGTTGTGACAGTCCTGCTGACCTGGCCAACATGATGCAGCAATATATGAGCAGCATCCAAGGCTGGCGCAGAATAGTACAATGTGTGACCAAATCATCACTGAGTGGCATTCCATGTGACTTGCCAGTTCCATGATGCTGTGGTTTGGCTTAGTCTGTCATATTTCTGCCATATCAACCGTCATACGGCATTGCATGCCATGAAGTGAGCAGGAAAGTCTCCATGCATGTCCGTCAGCTTGACCACACAGTTCAACTCATGACCTGACTGCCAGCTACAACAACGGCGCCACTGGCAATCAGCACAGGCTGGCAGAAGCTACAATGTGAGATGAGCTTGTGACTTGTTGGTTTGAAGCTGTGATTTGACCTAGTCTGTACCTGGCATCACCAGTCTGCAATGCATCTGGAGGCTGTGCAGGGCCTCCTGCTGCATCAAAGGCCTGCATCCTGCTGCGCTGGTCAACCTGCTCAGCAGCTTGTGGCTCCTGCCTGTCTGGAAGTCCCACATTGCTCATAGTTGGTTCAAGTCCTACACGAGACAGAACTGTGAGGATCAGCACAACCAGGCAGACTGTCAGCAATCAAAGAGTGAGCTCTGTATCTGAAATGGCCATGGCTCATGTGAGTGATGACTGATGTCAGTGGATGCAGTCCATGTGCCACTTCTTACTCCCTGTAAGTGACAAAATAATTGCAGGGTACCTATAGTAACAGGGTACAACAGGGACCCTGCAACCCTGTTGGCAGGTTACATTTAGAGAGAAGCAGGCTACTCTGCTTATAGAGTCACAGGGTACACTGCATATCGCAGCAACACACCTTGGGAGTCAGCATACCCATCTTGGCGGTCCTCACGAATGGTGGGCTGACTAGAGAAAGCAGGTCCTGCCTGCTGCGCTTGGCTGGCTTCATGTACTTGCATGACGTCGTCATAGGGGAAGGGCCCGCTCCGCCTGCCCTCAGTAGACAGCCGTGATGAACGTGGGGTTGTGGCCTCACCTGTGATGTGACAAACAAACATGATGCACTGCACATCTTGGCAAGCATATGACGGCATGCTTGGACATGAACAATCTCTGCTGAAATACGCATTGGCTTGGATTCATTACTCAACAGCTGTCAGTCCCAGTGTATGCCACCTGCAATATGCTTAGCAATATGTGACAGCATTTGGTTTGTTTCTCAGCACATCTCTAATGCTTACCGCTCCTGTCTCTGAGGCGGCCACTGGAAGTGCTTCCTAGCCTGGAGGGTCGCGCAGGACGGGGGTCCACGCTCCTGTGGGGTATGATGCTGTCTATGCTGAAACTGCGTTTGGACCCTCCGGGGTTGTCTTGAGACATGGGGGTGAAGTCTGTGTCATCCTCTCCTTCATCTTCCTGTAGTTCATGTAGGCCACGTGCTTGAAACAAGCACAAAGCAAAGCAAACTGCATAGTGTAGCTTCAGGAAAGCAGGGTGGTGTCACTTGTGAAGTTACATCTGTCCAGATTCTGTCCACAGCCATGAGCATCAGTCGCTGTTGCAAACAGGTCAAACGGCTGCTGACATCGTTTAGCATCCTGAAATGCACTAGCAGCTGTGGTGCAAGCAGCAACGACATTTGGCTCTGATGAGCCCAGGCATAATGCTCTGTATGCCTTGATGCAGCATGGTCTACCTTGTCAGTGACTTGGGGTGATGAAGCATAGCCTGGGGAGCGGTAGTGCACCCCCAACAGCAGGCTGTAATCCATCACCCGCAGCTCCTCCATCAGGGCACAGTCTGCTGCCAGCTGCTTCATCAGCCTACAAAAAGGGAACCAGGCATTGCACATGCATGTCTACAAATGATCAATGCGTCAACTTGATCCTGCTGCTGATCCTCATTAACAGGGCAGCTGGCACTGCCCACATGATGCTTTCATCAAAGCACGCAAACCCCTGTCATTCATGCAGAGCTGAGCGTCTCTGACTTGTGACCGTTGTGCATGGGACACAGCATTACCTTTGGCGCAAGCTGACAAGTGCTATGGCTTAACAAGAACCTGACTCAGCATACAAGTCATCACTGGGGACTTGGCAAGCATGCTGTTGTCGTGGTTGTTGTTGCACACTAGTCTGTAAAACCATGTACCTCTCATGCCAGCCTTCCTCCAGCTTGAGGCTGATATCAAGGTCCAGGTCCTTCAGAATGGTGTTGGGAGTGGGCACCTTCCCACTGAACCTGCCTTGTGTGGAGCCCTTCAGATCGTACTTGCGCTGGACGTGCAAGTCTGTCTGGAAAAGGTTGTTCATGACTATGAAGCGTACCTGCAATAACAGCAAACGGCTGCAGATACACTGCTAGTACACTACCTGGGTCCCATGGACAATTTCAGCATCATAAGTGCAAGAGAATTTAGTGATGTTTGCCTGGTATGTATAGCACAAATGTATAGCTGCAATACAGTTTGATATCATCACACCACAAACAAGCATCATCATCAACAACACCTCGCTGCTGTGCTCTGTTCTCCATGCGTTCGTGGATACCTCAAGGGAAAGCTGCATGCTGTCGTATGTCACAGGCAGGACGGACACATGCTTCTGATCAGCAAAGCCTTGAAGGTTGCTGTTGGCAGCATATGTAAAACTGCTGGTGTGTCTGTGTGTCTGTACCTTGGAGCCATTGAGAGGGACCACTCTGTGCAGACCATAGAACTTGATGAGCAGGGTGTGAGGGTACCTCTCCACATGCGCATGGTACTTTGGCAGCAGCTCCAATAGCAGCTTCACCTCATTCTGAAAGCAGCAGGCACACACCTTCAGATGTACAGACATTGGACCCATAGCTGCAATGTCACTCATCAACACTTCAGCGCTCTCTTGTTTAGACACGCCTAAGCTGACTGTGTTGTTGTGTTGTTGTTGCTTTGAAATCAGCTGACAGATTCCAGGCTGATACATGATTACCCTTTGGTGGTGACAGCTGCATGCAGTTTGAAGGTGCAGCTACAATGCATGAGCTGTGATAACAGGTTGCCTGCTGGTCGAATGCAAAAGTGTTTTTGACACTGGATCTGGTGACATTGGTGCTGCAGGTGCAAATGAGAGGCACTCTGAGACAAATGCAAGCGCATTGCATTGCTCTGACGATGCAACATCCTTACCTTGCGCATAGTCTTGATGATGAAACGGTCATCATGAGACAGGAAGAAGACGCTGCCAGACTTGCCTGGTCATGGCAACTCCCGCAATGCCTGGTCCCCTGCAAAGTGACACCCACTGAGGTAATGACTTCAGACAAAAACAGAATGCCACTGAATATGTTTTGCAACTTCAGCTTTGCATGATGTGGCCCATGGGTGCTATATTAGGTGGCAGACTCTGAGCACGACCGGCTGGCAAAGACCAGGAACCATACCACAGACAGACAGCATGTAGTCTCCTGCGTCAATGTTGAAGACCTTTCTGAGCTGCCTGAAGGCCATGGGACAGTAGTCCTTCCACTTGAAGTCTGCAGAGGGATGGGGAGGCGTGGCCTTGCTGCCATCTCTTGGAAACAGCTGCTTCACCTACATGGTACAGAGTAGCTGCGTAGTGATGCCACTCCAAGCAGTCTCAGATCATTGCATGCAGAGGCATCTGCAATGCAAACTCACATGGTCACGTGAGACAAGTCACCAATATAAGCTGAATGCCCACATGCAAACAAGCTATGCTGTGCAATGGGTCACACCAACATCATAGAATGTTTCTGTTGCTCCTGCCCAGATGGCACACAGGAGTGCGCAAGCAGATCATGTGATCAAGGGAAGCTTGGGAACACCTCAAGCTTCTCTACATGCAATGCCTGACAGTATCATCTTTTCTTTTCTTCCTGAACTTGCCTGCGCACCATGCAAATGCTGGGCTGTCGTACCTTCTCTGAAAAGACAGAGCTTGGGAGCTCCTTGAGCGCAGGGTCCCTAGCATTGCGGCTGACGCTCCATCTGATGCCCAGCTGCAGGTTCAGCATCAGGTCATACGACCTATGCCCCTTGTAGATTGTCTCCCCTGGCCTCTGCTCCCACTGTCACACAGTCACGGTCACCAATCAATCCAAGGGTGCAAAAAAGCCAACCCTGACCATGACAGTTCGACATGCAAGCACATGTAAGCAACAAAGCTGGAAATTGTACATGAGGCCAAGGTGAAAATCCATGGAGAAACATTGTGGACCATGCCTGCAGCTGAGATTTACTCATCTGCAGAACAGGCTGAAGTCAAGCCATTGTTTGCGCGCAGTTCTTGGGCAATCAGCCTTGTGCCCATTGGGCCAGGCAGCATGCTAGCTGGCGAGGTCGAGAGCATGCCACCAGCATCCTACACCATTGTCACTTCTGGGCAACATGGCTCTCACCCTCTTGGTGCGTATCCGCCTCTTTTGTCTTCGCTCCTGGCGCCGCTCAAATGGCCCAAAAACAGCATCAAGCTCCTCAGCGCTGATGGCATCTTCCCTCAGCAGCTTGTTGTTGCTGTATTCTCTGATGAACACGCTGTCACCTCTCTCCCCTCTGCCAGTAGATGCGGTGCGGCCACTCTCTTGCATGGGTTTGGGGTTTTGCTGGTCAGCTGATGCTGCAATCATCAAAATGCATGTCATTGTGATGCTACAAGCTGACATGCATCATCCCTCTGCAGTCTTCCAGCAGTGGAGCAGCAACACATAGCTTACTGACGAGTTTGATAGTTGAATAGATCAAGATGTGCCTCAAACAAGCAAACAGACAGACAGGCATAACAAACAGGCAAAGGCAGACATGCAGCAAAACAAACATATACATGCTTAAATCAGACGAACAGGCTGGAGAAAGTTTGTATAGATTCATAGGCAGGCGTACAGATACCTGGGCCAGCCAATGAGGGCGCAGAGACTGGGGACTCCGAGTTGTCTGCAACTTGTGGCGGCTGGACCGGCTCTCCTGGCAGTGCAAAAGCACTGGCCTGCCGCTTGGCATCTGGCTGCGCTGTGCGGTACACCTGCAACGCCAACCCTCAGTCTATAGCCTATATGTGTACATTCCAGCAAGTCTCCAGCGCACAGCAGGTGTACATGCCATATGAAAGTTTTCAGCAGACGAGACAACACAGCACAAGTATCAAGGTTGCCCAAATCAAGACAGTGAAGTCTGCTGCAAGTCAGCACTGCTGGTGCAGGTTTGGCTTTCCCCTGTAGGCAGGAAGAAATGCGTACCCCAATGCCGTGCTTCTTCCCAGACTGCCAAAAGCCATCATATGTGGTGCCATCACGCCAAGTGAAAACACCCAACCCATCTTCTTCCCCTTCAATCCATTCTCCGTCATACCGTTCACCAGATGCCCACCTGAGGGTGCCCTGGCCGTGCATTTTGCCTGCCCTCCATTCACCATCATAGTCATTTTTGTTGCGCCATTTGTATCTGCCGGGACCGTCTGGTTTGCCTCCTTTCCACAGACCCTAAGTCCCAAAATGCAGCAATCAGCTTCTGACAGTGGGACAAAAGACAAAGTGTGAAGGTGGCTGCAAAAGAAAGCTATCCCTGCAGTACATAGTGTTTGCAGTGTGACATGCCATCATCAACACATTGGCTCGATTGTGCAGTGGATCGTACTCTTCCTTCAACACCAAAGGAAGCCGTGCATGTGGTAGCTGCACAATATGAGCACCATCTGTATTTGCATATTGCAAAGCCAATGCAGCCTCATGCAAGGAAAACTGGCCAAAGCAGACATCAGTTGCAGAAGTTGCCTCATAGGTGTCTCCGTTGGGAAACCACTTCTTGCCCAGGCCTTGCTTCAGGTCTCGCGCCCAGCCTCCCTGATAGCGAGTGCCATCAG
>JAABUO010010110.1_pt1 | contig 10484 bp, 13 predicted proteins | sample 5559291 | NCBI WGS metagenome assembly JAABUO01 (sample SAMN10711878, study PRJNA513372) | rock metagenome | isolation source: Antarctica rocks | place: Antarctica: Victoria Land, Finger Mt sud
CCGACCTACTCTCGTGTGCCTAGCCTGTTGCCTTCCTGCATGCAAGTGTCTCTCAGGGGTCCCACAAGAAATGTTGTCAGCAGCATGTAGGACAAAGATTGCATGCGTAACCGGTGGTTGAATGTGCTCACGAGGACAAGCTGTTTGTGCTTGCACCACATGCACCTCTTGACTACAAACGCTCATGTGGTTTTGTACACCCTTGCTCCTGCTATCCATGAATGCTTGCTCTGCTGTGACCACCTGCTGACCTTACAGGGTCTTGATACTGCATCAGACTCCTTTGCTCATGCACACATACAGGGTGCTGAACATACATGCATGTGTGACTCAGGACAAGCCCCTGGGTCACCCCAACTGCCTGAAGGGCAAAACCTTTGTCATCACTGGCACTCTGGACTCCCTATACCGCGGTGAGGCCGAGGATTACATCAAGCGGCACAGTGGCAGAGTCACTGGGAGCGTCAGTGGCAAGACTGACTTCCTGCTGGTCGGCGAAAACTCTGGCAATTCCAAAGTTAACCAGGCATGCGTCAGCTTTTGGCAGTTTAGTCATATGATTTGATGCAACTCAAAGCCCTGTCTGTCTGTGTTTGTGTCTGTCTGCAACAACCTGTGCTATGTTTTCATAAGCGATTCATGCCTGCTGCTGCCCAGTCTGGTGTGTTCTTCGAGTAGTCATGTACATTGCCTGTGGCCCACCAAGCATACAGCAAAGCTTGCTCGTGTTTGCACCACAGAGCGGCATATGAGGACGCCTTGGCAGTCGTCATTGCTCTTCATGTTGAGATCCAGAGTTCAGAACAGACTTTGTTCAGGATGACGTGCTACAATACGATGTGTCATTGCTGACAGCCATGATGGCTACAGATTGTGATGCCAATTGGACATTGCTCATGAGCATGTCTGTTTCATCGCCTGTCCCATACACAGCCCTGTTGTCAGCATTCAAGTTGGCACCTGACCAGATCAATGTTGTTCCAGAACTTACAGCTTTCACTGACGTGCAGGCTGCAGACAAAGGGACAAAGCTTGTTGATGAAGACGGTCTGTTCTCCCTAGTTGCTGCAGCGCCTGAGACGGCAGCTGCTGCTGCTGCCAAGCCTGAAGTGAAAGCAGAAGGAGCATCAGTGCTTGCAGCAATTCCAGCAGGCAACTTCTATACTGGCAAGAGCTCTGCTGCAACTGGGGCGCAGGCCAAGAAAGCTGCTCTGTCTGCAAGCTCCATGGCAGCTGCAGGTGCGCTGTGCCCATTGAACTTATTGAGCATTGCCTTTATGAGATGACTGGCCTTATGAAACGCTTACAGTACTTGCTCTCGTGGTTTTGCAGCGCAGCAGTTGCTGCTGGTGAACAGAGCTCAAGGTGTAACAGTGGGTCAGTCTAACTTCAGGCTGGCACACGCATGCAATGTCAGTGAGGTAGCAGCTACATACACATGACTCTAGCCGTGTGCACCAACCCTGTGCTGATTCTGCCCAGGACACTGACACTGTACACACCTCTTGTGCTAATTTTGCTCCAAAAACTGACATTGTGCACCTTGTGCTGAGTTTGTCCGTGAGTCGCCAGATCTTGATCAGCGTACCAAGATTGCCCGCAGAACAAAATGTTGTTCCTCTGCTTGCATTCAGGCTGACAGTTTTTCAATCCAAACCTTAAGTGTCTTTGGCCCCATGCAGGGGCCCGGTCTTCTGGAGCCTCGGCCGGCCCAAGCAGCAGCGGCAGAGGGGCCATGGGCGGTGGCTCTGCAGCCAATGCCGGTGGGCAGCTGTGGGTGGAGAAGCACAAGCCCACCAACTCTGCTGAGCTAGTGGGCAATGGCACCCTGGTTGCCACACTACGTACATTCCTGCAAGACTGGTAAGACCGACTACCTTGTCTCTGGTTGTGGCTGTGCGTGGGTATGGCTGTGGCTTTGTGATAAGCATCAGCTTGACAATCTTGGCACTTTCATCATAATAGCTCATTGGCAATTTCTGCATTGATGCAGCTGTGGTGCGTGATGTGCAATGTTTCCAATGAATCAAGTTTTAGATGGTGTAAGCCAGGCTGAGTTGCCAGTCAGACTTTGCGCATCATGGTTGGAGTAGCTTATCCTTGACCCTATGTGACAGGGAGCGAATACACCTGAAGCATGAGCAGCCTGGGGAAGCAAAGGGGCGGGGTGGGGGCAAGCCCAAGGACATGTCTAAGAAGGCAATCTTGCTGAATGGGCCTCCGGGGATTGGCAAGACCAGCTCTGCCAGCATCATCAGCAGGTGTGCACGCTGCCACAAGGCAGCAGCTGGCAGCCATTTGTCTGCTCGCACCCAACCTTCACATTGCTGTAACACTTCACTACTGCATCATACTTCCGTTTCTGATGATGTCACATGCATCGGTGCTGCACTGAGAGTCCCCCTTGTAACATGACATCCACGTTTTGCTGAAGCGCCATGCCTTGTGTTAGTCCTCCAAGAGCAATGGTCTGCATCATGGCTTGAACTGCATGCCACCCCTTGCAGCCGTGCAGACAATACAGGAGGAACTGTGCAGGCACAACTGATCAGGTTTGCATTTACAGAAGCAGGCAATGCAGCCATGCTAAGCAACATTGCAGTATGTCACAGGGAGCTGGGGTTCACTCCAGTGGAGGTGAATGCCAGTGACACTCGCAACAAGGCAGATAACAGCGCACTGAAGGGTGTGGGAGCCAAGCTGGCTAACAGCATCAAGGAGCTGGCCACCAACACAGCCATTGGCATGGGGGCAGATCACAAACCCAAGAAGGTGACTCCATAGGCATTGCTCACTCCATGTTGGGCTCTTGCGTGGGTTTTGCCTGCATTGCACGGCATGAGCTGCAATGGTCTCATCAGGCAAGTATGCAGTTACAGTTGTGCTGACCTCATTTATGGGGATGCTGAACACGATTACAAGTATGCTGATTACAGTTGGAAACACCAACAGCTGTCCTGTTTGTATCCAAACATGCTTAGTTGTCACGGATTTTCCAGCAACAGATACAGCAGTCTGGCTGGCTTAGATGATGCATGAGATGGCCCAGCACATCCACCGGCATGGGTGATGCAAACACGGCACATGCTCTGAGCATGGTACATCCTCCAAGCACTCTGCAGCCAGTATACCACGGCATGGTATACTCTGCTGACTGTACAGCAAGGAACCTGCATCTCAGGCCATGCACAATTGAGACCAGTGTCACTGATGCAGATTTGCTTGATCATGGACGAGGTAGATGGGATGTCTGGCGGTGACAGAGGTGGCGTCTCAGAGCTGATCCAGTCTATTCACCGCAGCAAGGTGCCCATCATCTGCATCTGCAATGACAAGTACAACCAGAAGCTGCGCTCCTTGCGCAACCACACCATCGAGCTGGATTACAGGTGAGTCACAAATGCTTCTAGCATGCCTTACGATCACAAGGTCTACATCAGTCAGATTCACGAAGGCGGTCTGAGTCAGCTTGATGGTTTCTAGAGTTAACATGTTGCATGCCCATGTTCTGTCATGCCACATCACCACAAATATGCATGCACAAGATGCAAAAACTGTTGCACTGCCAATGTGCTACGCAGGACAGCATGTAACATGTGCTAGCCTCAAGCACTCTCAATTACAAAACCCAACTTGTTGTTCGTAACGTGTGCTACTTGCAGAAAGGTGCCAGAGCAGCAATACTCGCTGTGCATGGTCTGCGCCTTCTGGCAGGAGGCGGGCCTAAAAGCGAATAAGGTCATGTCAAACTCATACACACCAAAATTGATCCACGGCACCTTTTAACTCAGTATTGTTGGCATGCTGATGCAGGAAGCCCCTCAGGCAGCAGATCTCAACCACCATGTCGCAGGCCTGCCATCAGGAGAGCCTGCAATAAATGGGTTACTCCATAAGCATAACCTCTGAAACCAATCGTTGGCAACTATCTGTTCACTTCTGTTGATGTGCTTGCACAGGAAGCCCACCAGGCAGCAGATCTCAAAACGGATGATGCAGATCTGCCAGAGGGAGGGCCTGCAGGTGAATGAGTCAACCCTAGAGGCTCTGGTGGAGGGCGCCAACTCTGACATCAGGCTCATCCTGGGTCAGCTCCAGATGGTGCGACTCAGCAGTCGAGCCCTCTCTTACGATGAGGTCAAGGTGTGTCAACTCCTCAGCAACAGATGTCACACGCTAAGCGTTATTTGTGGATGCTATGAGGACATCCTGTACCATGCTTGCTTGACACCATTGCGTAAGCATCAGACAGCATTGAGGACCCTGCTAAGGTGCAAGCATGCAGAGGTGTAACGCCTCTTGCCGGGAATGTTGCATGTTGTCGTCAGAAGTCATACATGCTGCCTGGCTCGGTCTCCCTGACAAACCCTTGGCTTGGTTTCCCTGACAGACCCTTGGCTTGTGTCATGCTTGCACATGCTACATTGGTAGTATTCACCTGGCAGACAGCAAGACGCTCGCTATTGCTGTTATCAGCAGAGAACAGCATTCTCAACAAAATGTAGTTCTTCCTTGTCTTGACCTGACCCAAAAAAAAGCTTTTTGAAACAAAAAATGTAAACAAAAAGCCCCTGGTGCTGCAGAACAAGATGGGTACCAGCAAGGACTTTGAGATGAGCCCCTTTGAAGCAGCACGCAAGCTGCTGTCCATGGAGGCTCAGCATCTCAGCCTGGGCACTCAGTCTGACCTGGTCTTCCAAGACATGGACCTCGTCCCCCTGCTCATACAGGAGAACTACCTCAATCACCGCCCCGTTGTCGCCACCAATGACCAGATGCGGATGCAGGTGAGTCTATGCCTCCACCATGTGCGGACCCACCCCCTGCCATGCTTGTACCGCCTGCTTGCCATGTGGGTATGAAAGCGGCATGACCCTTACTGCACAGCCCGCTTGCCACGTGGCTGTGAAAGCTGCATGCCTGGGCAGCCCGGTGTAATACTTGGCTTCTCATTAAACTGACGCCGAAAGGCGTAGTCTTTTCTTTTCTTTTTCTTTTCTGAAAGCTGCATGACCCTCACAGCATTGGATCTGCTGTTGGAGGGCTCACAATGGAGCGCCGACCTTTGCTGGGCTGTACAGGCCCTGTACAGCTGATGAACCTTCAGCACCACATCTCACCCTCATTGTGCGCGAGAAACAGACTTTTCAGGATCTGTCTCTCGAACGCAATGAGGCATGTCAGCAAACAGCAGAGCAAATCGCTCCAGCTTGCCACTTTTTGCTCTGTGTCCTGCTGAATGCAAGGTGATCAAAGTTGCAGCTCATTGCAAAGGCAGCCTTCACCTCCTGCTAGAGCACACACACACTCCACAGACAGGTGATGCAACACCTGTCATACAGCCTGATGCTGTAGCTGAACATGAGCTGCTTGCTGCAGATCATTGCCAAAGCAGCAGACGCTTTCTCGGCAGGGGACATAGTGAACAGGCGGGTGAGACAGTACCAGTCTTGGAGCCTCATGCCCTTTGCAGCTGTGGTGGGCAGCGTCTTCCCTGCAGCCTACATGAGAGGCAGCCGGGAGACCTTCGGCCTTTTCCCTGGTGAAATGAACTTCCCCAGGTACGCTGATACGTGCCTTACATGGTTGTAACTCTGTGCCTGTGATTTTGGCTTGAATCGGAAGCCCCTCAGCCAGACAAGTAACATCTGACCAGCCTTACATTCTACAGCTTTTGCCTGGTCTGTCTCACTGTAATCTTGCTCTGCATGAGAGATCTTTCCATGCCGTGAGCTGCCTGATCAGTATAATTGAGATCATGGTATGTTTCATCTGGAACAGCTATGCCTGTGCACTTTCCCTGCTCGCAAGCAGACCTTGACACCTGATAAGCTGCTTGCCTCCTCCCTCAAATTCCCTTCTCTACCTGCCAGTTGAGACACAGACCTTGCCCCCCAACATACAAAAGTAACAACACCCAGATGTGCATTGCAACCCTCCTTCAATGGTTGAACACTGCCAGATGTGCATGGCAACCCCCTCCCTAGTATTGAACGCTCTGGATTGGGCCGCAGGTTCACGGCATGGATGGGCAGCAACTCGTCATCAGGCAAGCAGCGGCGGCTTCTGGGTGAGCTGCACACACGCATGCTCAGCAGTGGCAACATGCACAGCGACCGCACCTCCCTGCGCCTCTTCTACTTACCCACCCTGCGCCAGACCCTGACCGCCCCCCTGGCCCTCCAAGAGAAGGAGGGCATCGAGCCAGTGATTGAACAGATGCATGCTTACTGCATTGCCAGGGATGATCTGGATTATGTGCTGGATGTGACTAAGTGGAAGACAAAATCCTCTTGGGGAGAGGATCCCATGAAGGGGGTGCCTACCCAAGTCAAGGCTGCCTTCACCAGGTATGTCCATTTTGTTGCCTGACACAGCGTCATGCAAATGCCAAGTGCATCTCTCAGACCAAGTTGCCAGACTGCCTCAACAAAGAGTACGCGGTCCTGAGCAGCATACCAGATGTGGATAGGTCTCTCCTCTAATATGCATCTGGTCACATACACATCGTCTGAGGTTTGAGAGGCATGAGCTGCCCATCTAGCAATCCTTGATAGCAAGTCCTACCCTGCTTACAGACATAGCTGTCATACGTGTGCATGTCTGCTCTTGTTCAAGGGTCTGCCTTGGTGTGCCAGGGTCAAGTCTTTGCCAAGTCAATGTCCGAGTGTCCTTGTTCTGCTGGTTATCGTTATTTTGCTTTCCCTGCCTACTGTTTGAAAACGCTTCTTCCGCCTCTTTTGCTACTTTGGTAAAGACATGCGTATAGCTGATGCATAACCATACATGAGGTGTGACAATTTCTGAGGGGGACACAGATGTCATGCAGGGAGTTCAACAAGAACCTGGTGAGGCCTCGCACCAACACAGAGGTGGCCGGATTCACAAAGAAGAAGAAGGGCAAGAAGGGTGCTGCTGCTGCAGATGACAATATGAGTAAGCTTCACAGCAGCTGATGTGCGCATGCTTCGTGCTTTATGCAGCAGCAACAATCCCACACTCAAATATGCTCAGATGCTTCCTGACGTATGAGTGGTGCCTTTTGAGCTGTTGCTTTATTTCATCACACATGGTGTTGCAGCCTATGCAGCTTGGCAATTCCAGCAGAATTTTGTTCCACAGTCATCACACGCCACTGAGCATGCAATGATACTGCTTGCAGTGGTATGGCAGATCTTTACATTGAGCAATTGACTGCATGCATAGTCACATGTTGCTGTCACACCATGGCACGCACACTTATCTATGTGTGTGTGTGTGTGTGTGTGTGTGTGTGTGTGTGTGTGTGTGTGTGTCATGTTGACAGGTCAACAGAAAGACAGATCAACACAAAAGATAGATCAACATGAAAGACAAATCAAAATAAAAGACAGATCAACATGAGAACGATTTCCCTTCATGTTGTTGAAGCACTGTTGCTGGTGGCACTCAGCTCTTTTTAATCCCGAAACGCCTATTTCAATTCAGAAACGTCATCCCTACTCTGGGAATCTAAACACAGAAACGTCTGGGGAAAGTAAAAACGCGTTTCTACATTGTGGAGACCCATTCCATTGGTTTAGGTGACCCATTGGATCCCGAAATGGAGCCAGACACTGCCCAGCAGGAGAGTCAGGAAGCTGCAGACCAGGAAGAAGAAGAGGAGGAGGAGGGTGACCCAGCTGTTCTGGCTAAAAAACAGAAGCAGCTTGCAAAGAGAGGGGTCACATTTGAGGCTAAAGTTGATCCCAAGGTTTGTCCCTGATGTGTTGCGACTGCAGCAGGCTGCACACTCCTGCATGATCAATGCACTATCATGTCGCCTCATTGTGTGCTACTTTGAGTCACAGCACTCAACAGAGTCTCAGGCCTTACAAATGTGTAGCGTGATCTGCGTAGTCACAATGTGGTCAAGGATCCAGAGCCCGTCCAATGTATACAGAATTGTACTGTAGATAAACGTATCAACAGCACTTCTTTGTAGCATGCTGTCTTGTTCTCAACTCTCAGATCACCAACGGTTCTCAAATGCAGGCTAAAAAGAAGAGTGGTGGCAAAGCCAGTGGAGCCAGCACAGCCAAAGCTAGTGGGTCTAGCACTGGTAGGGGGAGAGGTAGTGGGGGTCGGGCTAGTGGGGGGCGCGGTGCTGGGCGGGGCAGGAGCAAATGACACCTGTTGTGTGTTGCTGTTGAGTGTGTACATATTTGTGCACAGCTGAGCATGAGGCCAGGGCAGGACTTCTATCACATCTTGTTATTGTCTATCTTGTTGAATGAATCCACGATTGCCAGCTGTTTCTGGTTGTGTTGTTCAGTGGCATGTAAAGCACTGTGAGCGCAAGCTGCTGTGCACTGCCTTGCGTTGCACAATGATGACACTGTAGGCCTCCAGACAGGCAGACGTGTGCTGAGCACAACGATTGTGTTGTTGGTGTCTGCATCACGGCTAAACATACAAGACGTATGCAGTTACTCAGTCCTGCAAGGTCAACAGGTGCGCACATCAATGTCGCAGAACTGCAGTAGTCAGGCAGGTGCTGATATCATCCAATCTCAGGGCTCAGGTCTTGAACAATAGGGGAGAAATGTAGAGTCCGACAAGGGCCCAAACCTGAGCGACGATGTCTCTATGATCAAGAATTTCAATCTTATGCTCTCCTGTGCGATGAGCATTTGTACATCAGACTCGGAACACTGTATTTGAATATATAGTCATGAAACAATGCTTACAGACTTGCAATCTGTTTTGAAACATCTCCAATGTAGAGACACTATATGAAAAACTTCAACTACTCACTTTTTGCATGAAATTGTCAGGTCAGCATCCAGCCTTGTAACACAGCAAACACAATGACACCATCACACTCTACTAACTTGGAACTGACGCACTACTTGCAAGACAGCTCTTGCGGCACAAGGCGTCTAGATCTATATCAATGCTGCCCTAAGGGTCCTCATAGCCTAGACGCTGCGCTGTGACCAAAGGTAAAACATCTTCACATCTGTGCTGTTGATGCCATTGAAGTTGGAGGCACCAGAAAGGGTGTAGGCGCCCATGTTGGGGAACACCAGCCAGTCACCATTGCAAAGCTTTGGCAGGCTGTAATTGGTCAAGACAGTATCCAGACCATCGCATGTGGGTCCAAACACAGTGGACTTGTAAAGCTGCTCTGAGGCAGTCTGTTGCTCTGTGGCAACTTCTGATTCGTTTTTGGACCAGGCAGCAGTGAGTGGCCTGGTTGTCAGTGTGGCATGATCATACATCACACTGTTCATGGAGCCATACAGGCCATCTGTGATCCAGTAGTCGTAGCCCTGCTCCCCATCCAGCAGCTTCTGGGCTCTGATTCCAAACACCATGCAGGCGAAGGTGCAGCATGCTTCTGCAAAATAGCGACCTGGCTCAGCAATCACCTGCAGTACACCGAGATTCCTCAGCTGTCAGCGCACAAGGCATTCTCATTTCAGCATGGACAGGAGGTTGACTTGCTGTTTGGCTGATTCAATGTTGTCTGCTGCACATATTTTGCAGCAAATCGCAGTGCCAGCCCTTCCACACCATACCCACAATGTCTGGGGAGTGATAGACAACATAAGGCGATGCTTATGATGTCTGTCACTCGTCAAACATTATGAGCATCGTCTGAGAGTGTTGAAAGGTTGACACTGTGAGCACTTGCAAAGCATCTGCAGCAGCCAACGCTGACCCAGCCAACAGGCATGTTGCTCCCTGATGGGGATATAGGCAAGACCATAACAAGCAGCCGATTGCAACTGCAACAAACACACAAAAGCATAGACAAGAGAGGTGTTTTCATGCTTGCTGCTTCCAAGCATGCAAACAAGCATGCCTGCCAAAATCTTGGTTGCCTGATCCAAAACAGTCTGATACACCAGCAGATGACACAGCCAACCAACATGCTGACAGCACAACACAATCTCAAGATTAAACACACATTTGCTGCAAGCATGCCCGCCAAAGCCTGATGCGACATACACCAACAGATGACAAAGCCAACCAACATGCTGACAGCACAACACAATCTTGATACTAAACACACATTTGCTGCAAGCTTGCCATGCAGGCCTGGCAGCTCACCTTGACAGCGGGGTCAGGGAAGTAGGTTGCTAGAGCGCTATTGACTGCAAGGGGGACCTGCCCAAGCTGCACCTTGCCCTGAGCATCAAAGCAGCCGCCAGCAAAGCCGCCACCAATGTCAAGGATGCGCATGTGGAAGCCCAAAAGTGTGGCCTGGTCAAATACCTGCAGGCAGACAGACCAGAGCATCAGCATGACAGTGACATGCAAAATGCTGAGATAGAGTAAGACATGAATGTGCATTTGTATGTATTGCAAGTTTTCCAAGCCTGCCTCAACAGCACAGACCAGCACCCCAGGCAGGGGGTGGCCCTGGTAGGGGCAGGGGTAGAGGCAGAGGCATGGGCACTCACGCCATCTATGGCCTGTCTGGCCACAATTGTTGCAGACATCATGTGGGGCCCAAT
>JAABUO010010112.1_pt1 | contig 10484 bp, 9 predicted proteins | sample 5559291 | NCBI WGS metagenome assembly JAABUO01 (sample SAMN10711878, study PRJNA513372) | rock metagenome | isolation source: Antarctica rocks | place: Antarctica: Victoria Land, Finger Mt sud
ACGTGGGAGCTGCGCCTGGACCGCGGCGCGGCCGCCTGGCGCCGCACCGTCCTCGCGCCTGCTTCCAAGCTCTGAGCCCCGCGCGCGGCGCGCCCGTTGCGACAGCGTGACATCCGGGCGCAGCGCGTGATTGTGACGGCGCCCCCTCCCGGGTGTCTGTTCCAGCTCTGAGGCCATACGGGCCCTGCTACTGAACCTTGCTACTGAATGTGATGACTCCGAGAGGCACGCGCACGGCACGCGGCAGCGGCTCTCCCTGCCTGCCCCGGCGTCAACGTGCAGCCTCCAGTATTTTGTACCCTGGATGCGACCTGGTCACCAGGCGCGTGCCTCTGTATGTCCTTGCGCTGCATTGCCAGCATCTGACCCTGGCCCCTTCCGAGCTTTGAGCAGCTGATCTGTGCGGTGTGCTGGGGTGCTTTCTGCTCGCTGCGGCACCAGACAATCACTGGGTTTTTTGCAGTTCCGGCTCTGCTGCTGCAGCTGGTGCAGGGAAGGAGGGACCCCGACTGCCTGCGCTGGGAGGGGCCGCTCAGCGGCCCCCAGCTTCTGAGTCGCCGGGCCGCACCTTCGCCTGACACTGTGCTGACGCGTGCTACCTGCGCTATCAGGCGTCCTCGGAGTGTGATTTATAACTGTGACTTAAACTGACCGGCATACTGATTTCCAAGCGTGAAGGTTTACGATGGCACGATGGCACAGCTGTATGTCACAGCGGTGTAGAGTCATGAGCCTGCATGTCTTTGTTATGTGTACATCAGCATGTGTATGGCCAGGCCCATTTTGCCATCGACGGCCCAGGCGTGCACAGGTATTCCACGGGTGTTTTTTTTCCAGATATGCGTGTAATAAGGAATACAGGCACAGGAATACACGCAATGTTGCACAGCTCCCAATATCTGGTTCACACACTCCGAATGGTCTACGCTGGAGCAATGCGCAGGTTGGCAACTGACACAATCAGCAAAGCATACAGTCTGCACAAAGTACACAATGAAACAAGTCCAATGAAATGTAGCGCTCAGAGATGCCAGGAGCGCCGCTGGACTCCCGCCCGCACCCGCCGTACTCAGCGGGCTGCGCATCAGGGCGCGCGCAGGCGCTTGGGCGCGGGAGCGCCAAGGTACCGGGGAGCGCCGCCGCCGCCGGCCCCCGCTCCATCCCCCCGCGCCGCCTCGCCGTGCGTCTCCGGCACGCACGCGCCGCTGCCGCCGCCGCCGCATGACAGGCACGGCACCTCGAGCGCGGGCGGCGACGCGGCCGGCGCGGGCGCGCCCGCCGCGCGCCGCGCCAGCGCCACGCCGTTCACCACCGGCACGCGGCGGCTCTGGTCGCCGCAGGACCCGCCGTCGCGCGTCTCGGCGCGCGCGCTCGCGCCCGAGCAGCGCGCCGACTCGGCCAGCGCCGGCGCAGCGATGCCGGACGCGCCTGGGCCCGCGCGCGCGCCGGCCGGGCTGCCGGGCTCGGGCGGCGGCATGGGCGCGCGCCGCCGCCGCCGCGCCGGCGGGGCTGCGAGCACATTGCTGCCAATGCTGCCCGCCTCCTCCTCGCTGTCATCGACGCCGCTGTCGCCGACAACCTCGCTGCCGCCGTCGTCGTCGTCGCCGCCGCCGCCGCCGCCGCCCGCAACACCGCTCGCCGCCGCCGCCTCCGCCGTCGCCGCGGCCAGGCCGTCCACGTCAACCGGCGCGCCGCGCGGCTTGGGCGCCCGCGCCGCGCCCGCGGCGGCCGCCCGCCGCACCAGCCTGCCCCGGCGCGCGCGCGGGAGCGCGCGGGCCAGCGGCGCCGCAGGCGCGGTGCCCGCGCTCGGCTCCGGCGCGTAGTGCACGCCGCTGTCGGACGCGACGGCATTGGCGGCGCGCGCCGGCGGCGCGCCGCGCTCGGCGTCGTCCTGCGGCACGGACGAGGCGGTGGGCGTGGCCGCGGACGGGCGCTGGCTGGGCACCGACGCCTGGCGGTACGGCGCCTTGTCGCCGGCGGGCCAGGCCATCGCCTGCTCGATGACGGCGGCCGCGCGCGCGAGCGCCGCGCGGCTCTCCGCCGGCGTGACCAGCGGCAGCGGGTAGTTGACGCCCAGCTCCACGCCTGCGTCCGCCAGCAGCGCCTCCGGCGCCTCCCAGGGCCTGCGGCCGCGCGCGCCCCGGCAGGTCGGGCCGCGTCGCAGCAATGAGCGCAGCGGCGGGCAACAGGCCTGGTGCCGCGGCCTTCTGCGACGCTGCCAGCCTTGCCAGGCAGGCATCCAGTGGCAGCAGCGAATGCACCTACTGGGGTCAGTGACGGCGCCTGGAGTGCGCTCCGCCACGCGCGCCAGGGCGCTCGCGCGCCTGCCGCATCATCACAGCACGCTCCCAGGACCGGGCGGCGGCTGCGCGGCGCGCGGGCGCGCCTGTGGATCCACTTGGCGGGCATGCGCGCCAGCACGGGCAGCCAGCGGCGCACGTAGTGCCCGTCCGGGTCGAAGCGCTTGGCTTCCGCCGCGTGGTCCATCAGGTATGAGAAGGGGTGCGCGTCTGCACGGCGCCCCCCGCGCGCGCCTCAGTGCCTGCCGCGAGGGGGATGTGCCGCTGGCGCGCACGGGACACGGCGCCAATTCAGGCGGCCAAGGCTGGCGCTGATGCACAGCACGTACAGGGTTGCCAGTGCCTGGGCGAGGGCGCGACGCGCATGCCCCCAAGAGCATCGCAATAGCAGGCGCATTCAGGGGTGCAGGCGCGCCGTGACCACGACCAGGCAGGAACAAAGATAGCGCGGCATCTGAGTCGTTGCGCGCTGGGCCCCGCGCAGGGCAGGCGCGCAGCGGGCGGCTGCGAGAGGCGCGGGCGGCGTCTGGAGGGCCGGGGCAGGGCCGGGGCGCGCCGGCGAGGCAGCCGGAGACGTACTGCCAGCCGAGCGCGTCGCACTCCAGGTCGGCGTCCAGCTGCGCGTCCCAGTAGTGCTTGAGGCCCCACTGCCAGGGCAGCAGCAGGTTCTTGACCAGGAACGACGCGCACACGACACGCGAGCGGTTGTGCATCCAGCCGGTGCTCCACAGCTCGCGCAGGCCCGCATCCACCAGCGGGTAGCCCGTGCGGCCCTGGCGCCACGCCTGCGCGCAGCGCGCTGCAGCCTCGCGGCGGCTGATCGGGGTGGGCCATGCGGCCCAGGCGCCGCGCCTGCGTGCGGGCGCGACCCTGCAGCGGCTGCATCGACCTGGGCATGCGGGCTGGCGGGCGCGGGCCTGGGCATGCCTGAAGAGTCGGCGTCAGTGCTGCACCGGCGACGGCGCACGGCATGACAGGGCGCAGCTGGTCAGCATCTGTGACTGATTGCGGGACACTGCAGAGGCTGCTCCATGGGCGCGAGGGGGGCGCCGGGCCGGGCGGCGCGGCGCGCGCCTTGAACATGCTCTGGTCGAAGCGCCAGGGCGCCGCGCGCAGGTGCTCCAGCAGCGAGCGCTCGTGCGTGAAAGGGAAGTGGTACGACAGGTAGCGCGCGTACTCGCGGTAGCCCATCTGCTGCAGGAAGGCCGCGCATGCGGCCGCGCTCGCCGCGCCCGCCGCCTCCTGCCGCTTCACCTGCGCGCGCAGACATTCGCCGCCTCGCTGAAGCCCTGCAGCCTGCTGAAGCCCTGCAGGCAGCGAGCGCTAAGGCCCTGCGGACAGCGGCAGCGACCGCACGCCGCCGGCTCAACAGGGGGGCATGGCTGTGCGGGGCAGGCGCCCAGTCGCGGCAGGGGCGCGCGCGCGCGCGCTGGCGAGCCGCTGCCCAATGCGCGCCGGACAGCGGGACCGTGCCGCCGGCGGCGCCTCGGAGGCGCAGTGCGCGGCACGCCGCACACGCGCACAGCGCAGCCTCACCGCGGCATACTTTGCAGCACGGCGGCGGGCAGCTCTGTGCTGGTGAGGCTCTGTCGGGGGCGCGCCACGTGGAAGATGAAGCGGACGCTGATCTCGCCGTAGTGCACGTGCGGCGACAGGCGCGACGTCGACGCGCGGTCCGTCTTGGCGCGGTCGGCGTCAAAGGCCGGCAGGCGCCGCCGCACAAAGTCGTCCAGCACCACGTGCGCGCCCTTGCTGCCGGGCGTCCACTGCACGCACATCCCGCCCAGCGCGCATGTCAGGTTGCGCCAGCTTTGCAGCTCGTCATCACGCAATACAGGGCAGGTGATGCCCTGCAGTGGGTGAAGCCACGGCATGGGCGCATCCAGCGACCATGACCTTGCAAGCTGCCCGCGCTTTGGCACAGCACCCGACCCAGTAGTGCCTGGGACCACTGGGAGGCTGCGCGGGCGCCGCACGGTGAAGTGCAGCTGCTGGTTGGACTGCTCCTCCTCGGGCGTCATGAGACCCAGGTTGGCCAGCTCCACGCTCACCACCTCCTCCGGCACGGGCGGCATCATCAGCGGCGGCGGCAGCGGTGCGGGCGGCGGAAACGGCATGCTCATGGCCCTGCCGCGCCCCCAGAACCCTGTCTACCATGCTGCGCGCTCAAGACGCAGCGAGTCCCCACGAAACACGTCGGCCACAGCTACACCTCGCTCACAACCAGCAGCAACAACTACACGGCCTCTCAGGCTTGACCGGAGCGCACTAGGGCACAGCAGCTGCCACCCAGCTCGCCACTGGACACACATTGTACGCCCCGGGAGGAGGCGGCGGCGCACCGGTCCCAAAAGTCCTTGCAGCAGGTGTCCGGGCGGCCGCCCTCCGCCAGCACCAGCCACGGCTCGAATAGTACGTCGGCGTTGAAGCTGCGGCAGTGCACGCCCGCGGCCGCCAGCGCCACCTTGATCTCGTTGTCGCGCACCAGCGAGATGGGGTCGTACAGGTGGTTGAAGAAGAGCGCCTGCGCGCAGGCCGCAGCAGCTCAAGCGGATCCACGACTAGCAGATCTGCGCGAGGTGCACGAGCGTGCTGCACTGGTGCGTGCGCGCGCCATTGTGCACCTCTCGTTGCTTGGGGCTGTCGTCGACAGGCAAGGCGGTGCCAGGCAGCGCACGCCCGGGGACTGGACAGCGCCTCTGCAGGGTCCCAACAGGAGGCACAAGCGCGTCATCACGCCTGGAGGCAGTGCGGGCCGGGGGGCGCCACACAGCCAGGTCGCAGCACCTGCGCGCCGGTCTCCTCGATGAGCTGCATCAGCGCAATGCGCGACTCGGGCGCGCGGCGGTACACCAGGCGCGAGCCCAGCACCGCCAGATCGGCCTCCAAGGCGGCCAGCGAGTTGTGCAGCCACCAGCGGCTGCAGCGCCCCGGCTGGAACTGGCCCTCCTCCTCCGCCGCCCAGACGTACACGGGCACCTGCGCACAGGGGCGCGCGCTGATACGGGCACCCCAGGCAGATGCCGCGGTGTCCCTAGCGTGAACCAGCCCTGCAAACATTAAATGCCGCGCGGCCTCAGAAGCCAGCACACACAACTTTTACATGCAGGCGGCAGCCGTGACAGGCGCGTGTGCACGCCGAGCCAGCCGACAGAAAGGGGACTTGCCAGGCAGTGTAAGTGTTGAGACACTTCAAGCTGCCTTGGAGTAACAAGCAGCCGCGCTCCTGAGACTGGAGCGCCGTTCGCGACCTTGGACTTGCAGGAGGAGAGGAGCCTGGACGCGCCGCCTTCACGTGTGCCTCAAGGGGGGCGCCGCACCACGACCGCAGCGGTCTGCAGCGCTGCGAGGAGCGCCGGGTTGTCGGCCACCCGCAGGTCGCGCCGCAGCCACAGCAGCACGGTGCCGGGCACGTGCGGCGGGGCCTGCTGCGGCAGCGAGTGCGGGGCGGCAGCCGGCGGGGCGTCCGGCGCGCTGATAGACGAGCCTGTCAGCTGCCCGCCCGCGCCCGCGCCGCTTGAGGACGCAGCGCGCCGCAGCGCATCGGCCGGGTCCATGCCAAACCCGCAGGCCCAGCCCTCCTATTTACTAGCTGGCCCTGGCTTCTAACAATCCCGGACCCGGGGTAGAGCAGGTAGGTGCCAGGCGCCCGCCCGCCCACAGCCACACCTGGTAGCCTATACAGTACTGAGGCACTTGTGTGAAGCAGCTTGCTATGCTGGTCACCTGTTCAGCGTCGGCGCTGAGTGGTCCTGAGATTTAGATGCACGTTGGCCTCCCCTGGCGATCTCAAGGTTTACAAGAGGGCTGGAGCGTTTCAGAAAATCTCCAAGAAATGTTTTTGGATACCTTCCTGGACTCCTGCAAGGTGTGCGCCTGCGGTGGTCAGCTTACAGTGAAGGCCGGGGGTGGCAGCGCAGCGAGCGACAGCTTGTGCAGGACGCGCTCGGCGATGCCGCGATACGCAGCGGCTGCGTCGCTGCCTGCCTCGCTGCTGACAATCGGCGCGCCAGCGTCCGAGGTCTCCCGCACGCGGATGTTCAGCGGGACCTGCGCGTGAGCTTTGAATGGGGCGGGCGGAGGCAGGGGCCAAGTGCACTGCAGGCAAAGCAGGGCATGGGGTGTACCTCGCCCAGCAGCTCCAGGTTTAGCTCCAACGCTGTGCGCTTGGCGCCATCCTGCCCAAAGATGTACTCGCGGTGCTGACACGCCGGGCACGCGTAGTAGCTCATGTTCTGCACGACGCCCAGCACGGGCACGCTGATGCTGTTGAACATCGTCACGCCCCGCCGCGCATCTATCAGGGCTATGTCCTGCGCGCGCCCACGCTGGGTTGCCGGGTGCGTCCAGCGCGCACAGAGCGCTGCAGTGGCAGCAGCTCGGTGGGGCGCCGGCTTCCAGGGCCTGCCTGCGGGGTGGACACGATGACTGCGCCCGCCAGGGGCAGCCGCTGGCCGATGCTGATCTGCGCGTCGCCTGTGCCTGGCGGCATGTCGACCACCAGCACGTCCAGCTCGCCCCAGTCCACCCCCCGCACAAATTTGTCCAGCGCGCTCATCACCATGGGGCCCCGCCACACGGCCGCCACGTCCTCCTGACCCGCCTGGGCACGTCTGAGCGTCTTTCGCGCACTTTTAAAAGCACGCTTCGGCACAGAGCTCCCTGTCTTGCGGGGCGCCACACCTCCATCAGAAAGCCCATAGACATACACCGCACGCGGTGGTTTTCCAGGGGCACCATCTTGTTGCCTGCGCGCCGGGCGCGTCTCAGTCTGAAGTGGCGGCTCCCCGCCTTCTGCTTTCACTTCTCCCTCCGCCCTCCCGTGGCCAGTGCCTACCTGCCGTGAGCTGCGGCCGGCCGCCCGCGCGGCCGGGCCTCGCCGCCCTGCCGGGCTCGCGCGGCGCGGGGGAGGGCGCGCCCGAGCCGGGCGGCGCGGTGGCCGCCACGCGCGAGCAGTCCGGCCCGAGGGACTGCTGCGCGAGGCTGCATGCGACAACCTCCACTGCCGCCAGGCCGCCCAGCGGCGCGCCGCCCGCCGCGCCTCCGCCGCCGCCGCCGCCGCCGCCAGCGCCGCCGCCGCTGCCGCCGTCCCTGATAACCGCCCCGTGCTCCCCTGCCAGCTGCTCCACAGCCGGAGGTATGCGGGTGCCGCTGGGAGAGGCTCCGCATGGCGCGCCGCAAGGCTCGGCCCTGGAGCCGCGCCCGCCCCGCGCCTCGCTGCCGAGCCCGGCGTTGGCGCCGGACGCCGGCGCCAGCCCGGACGGCGTGGTGTCGCTGGGGCGCTCGCAGGAGGGCGGCCTGCTGGCAGGGCCAGGGTTAGGGCCAGGGTCAGGGCTCAGCGCCGGGCTTGCGGCAGGCGGGCGCCCGGCCGCCCGCACGCCGGGCGGCGGCGGCGGGGATGCGCCTGCGGCAGCCAGCGGCGCGGGCTGGCTGGCCGGCGGGGCTGCGTGGGGTAGGGGTAGGGGTCGCAGGGAGGCGGGGAATGTGCTGCTGGGCGCCTGGCTGGAGGCCCAGGCCAGCGGCCCCGCCCAGAAGCTGCCCAGGCCGTCGCCGAGCGAGCTCCGCTGGCTCGCGTCCGTGGGGTCCGACTCCGGCAGGGCGGGCGCGGCCGGGCTGCGTCCCGCCCCGCCGCCAGACCCGCCGACCGATGCGCGCGGCTCGTCCACCGGCCCCGCGCCCGCCTCGCCTGCCAGGCCCGCGGCATCAGAGCGCGCCGCCGCTGCGGCGTCCGCGCCGCGCGCCGGCGCGCCCCGCGCCGCTGTGCCGGCTGCCGCAGCCGCCGGCGCGTCTGCGCCAATACCCGGGCCAGCCTCCGCCGACGCCAGTGCAGCGCCGCCTGCTGCAGCTGCGGCGCCGGCGGCCGCCGCTGGGGCGCCGCCCGCCGTGGCCCCTGGGTCCGCTACGGTCTCTGGCAGCACCGTACCTGCGCCGGCCGACGCCGCGCTGCGCCCTGCCGGCATCGCCTGCGGGCCCGCGCACGTGCCGCCCGCGCCCGCGCCAGACTGCTCCGCGGTCCCCGGCGGGGCGGCGCCGGACTCTGCAGCGGTGCCCGGCACCGCCGGCGCCGCGCCGCGCGTCGCCGCCGCCGCCGGCGCAGCCAGGGAGGCCGGAGGCGCGCCCCTGGGCGCGCCCTCGCCCGCCTTGCCGCAAGCGCTTGCAGCAGCGGCGCATGCGGCGCCGGCGGGCGCCGCCGGCGCGGCCGGGCCGGGCGCGGCGGGGCGGCCGCGCAGCAGCAGCGCACCTAGCGGTGCCGCTGCGGCGGGCGCCTCCGCAGGCGCGGTGGCCTCCGAGGAGACAGGGTCTCCTGCCGCGCTGTCTGACCCGGCCACAATCGCGGTGTCCGCCGGGGGCACCGCTGGAATGCTAACAGGCGCCGGACGCCCTGCCGCGCCGCCCGTGAGCCCCGGCCGCTCGGCAGGACGCGCCTCCGCCATGCGGCCCCCTGCGGCAGCGCCGGCAGGCGCCCGGCCGTCCGGCGCGCGCGCCTCTGGCTGCGGCTGTGGGCCTGGTTGCGCCACGGCATCGGGCTCCCCAACGGCAGCCGAGGCGGGCGCCGGCCGCGCCCCTCCCGCGCGGCCGCCCCGGGGCTCCGGCGCAGCGCAGGCCCGCTCTGCCGGGGCTGCCGCCTCCGCCGGCGCCGCAGCGTCTGCGGCCGTGCGACCTGGGCTCCCTGACGGGCCCACGGCGGCTGCTGGGCCGGTCGGGGCGGCTGCGGCGTCGTTGCCGCACTGCGCTGGCGCGCCGACGGGGCCGCCCGCGGCGGCCCCCCGCGCCTGGTCCAGCGCGACGGCCGCCTGTCCCTCGCTCGCGGCCGCGGGCGGAGCGCCGGCCGGGGCGGCCCCTGGCGCTGGCCGGCCGCTCGAACCTGGGGCGGCGGGCGTGCCGCAGGCCGAGGCGGGCGTCGCGGCGGAGCGGGGCGCGCCGGGCGCGTCCTGCGGGAATTTCCGCAGATGCTGCGTCCAGGCGAGCACCTCGCCGATGTCGCGCAGCCGGCGCTCGCGCGCCGCCAGCACGTCGGCAACGTCCAGGTCCGCCTGGCACGGGCGGCCAGCTCACCCTAACCTGAACACCTGGCAATGCATGCCCGCGCTCGCGCTCCAGCCGCGCTTTGGGCAGCAGCTGCCTTGCCTGGCACGGCGCCCGCGGCGGCTTTCCGACGTGCTGTAACAAAACGGAACTCAATTGCACGCCCGTGCACGCACAAGGCCTGCCTTCGCTGTGCAGGCCGCCCTGTGCGTGCCGGCGGCACTGGCAGCCCGGCTGTCAGGCGGTCAAGGAGCGCCCGGCCGGGCTGGAGGCCCGGGTCTGGCGCAGCCGCGCGTCACACAGCCGGCAACCGCGAGCACGCCTGCCCTGAAAGTCACGGCGCACCTCCAGGTCAGGCGGCAGGGTGTCCAGCATCGCCTGCTCGAGCTCGGCGCCCGCGTCGTCAAAGGCCACCAGGCCGAGCTCGTCGCGCGCGCGTATGATCTGGCGCTCCCATATGCCCTGCACGCCGCGCCGCGCCCAGCGTCAGGCCGGCCGCAGCGGGCGCGCGCGCGCGCCCGCCTGCCTGCATGGGCGGGCGCGCGCCGACGCGTGCGCGCAGCTGAGAAGCACGCTCCCCTGTCTATGGCATTAACGTGCGCGCGGCACAGGCCCAGAATGTCGGTGCACTCAGCGCAGCCAGGGGCAGGGGCAAGCTGCGGCGGGCTGCGCGCGCAGGGCGCCGCCCCGGCCGGGCGCAGGGCGCGCGGGCGACGGTCCGCGCGGCTGCAGGGCACGCTGCGGGGCACGGCAGGGGCGGCCCGGCAGCGCACCGACTGTTCCCGCGCATCGACTGGCTTCACGCCGGCGGCGTCGGCGGCCAGCTTCAGGTCCCGGTCGGCGGCCACGACGTATGTGCAGGCCGCCCAGTCGCCGCGCGTCGTGGCGCGGATGCACAGCTCCTAGCACGCCCGCACGCCGCTCGGCGCCCTCGCGGGAGCCGGCGCAGGTGTGCTCATCACGGCCAGCGTATGGTGGGCCCAAAAGACTCATGCCACGTATGGTGGCCCAACAATATTCAGGCCACTCCTACCACGGCGGCTGCAAGGCGAGCGGGCGGGCGGGCGGGCGGGCGGGAGGGCGGGCGGGCGCGCGCCTTCACCAGGGTCGCGGCGGCGCTCGCGTCCTGCGTGCCCTCCGAGTCCGGCAGCGCCGCGC
>JAABUO010010113.1_pt1 | contig 10484 bp, 16 predicted proteins | sample 5559291 | NCBI WGS metagenome assembly JAABUO01 (sample SAMN10711878, study PRJNA513372) | rock metagenome | isolation source: Antarctica rocks | place: Antarctica: Victoria Land, Finger Mt sud
GTTTTTGCAGTGAAAAATGCCAGCTAATCCGCCACTAAAACAAATATCGCTAAAAGCTATGTTTGGCACTTTACACTAGGCTAATCCGGATTAGATGCCCACTATTTGACCCCTTTTATTTGTTGTGCTCTTTTGCCGAGACTCACACCCCTAACTTTGCTTGTTGCTGCAAGCTTGCACTTATATTAATTCAAGCATTTCGTCTATGCAGAAGCCTGTCTCCTCTCTGATCAGGAGTACATGGCAGTAATTGTCAAGGGCCGATCCGAATGGCAGAAGTCTGATGAAGCCGCTCAAGGTTTCCGACCGGTGATCTGGGCGTCTATTGGCTTGATGCTGTTGGAGCTTGAGGGCAAAGATCTTGTACAAAGGCACTTCAGTACTGTACAGGGCTTGAACACGTGATGTGCCGTATATCAGATTTTCGGCAGTGATTTGCGCTTGATCTCTTGCTTGCTGCGCTCTGTGGTCAACTGTGGCAGTAGGGCCGGGCGAATCCTTTTAGGCCCGTGCTCTGCTGCAGCTGGGTCGGGTGGCTGGCAAGAGCAAGCGATGGCAGGGGCAATTGGGACACCCCTACCAGCAAGAGGGTCGGCACCCTGCAGTACCAGCGGAAGGACGGCGCACGTCTCCACCTCTCTCTCAGGTAATTAACGCATGAATCTAGGACAAGTGTCCCATGAGCACCGGCTGAAAATAGGGTGCGCTGCCAGAATGCCGACCTGCTCAGGCGGCCAGCTGACGCTGCGCTGTACTTTGCTGTTCCTGCTGTCATCTAATTTGTCTGGTGGGGAGACTTGCAAAGTATTCCCGATGATTAGCAGTTTTTGGTGCATGAGCTTTGCTCGTAATCTGCGAGGCCTACTGTGTGCAACCTGTTATTGTCACTTGACTGAAAATGACTTATGTTGGTCTGTGCAGGTCCAAAGAGGGCAGTCAGGCGGCGTGGTTCTGTACAATGTTGTGCTCATTTTGATGGTCCTTCCAACCACAACTTGGATGCAAGGCAGCCTTTGGACAGTATTGACTATGAATGGAGGGTGAGCAAGTGTACACCTTTGTACCGTGTCCTGTTTTTGCATCAAAGCCATCCCTCGTGCAGACATCTGCTCACATTGCTTTTGTGACTGGCCAGTGTGATAGGCATAGATCTTGACTGCAGGCATTGAATCAAGATAAAGCAAGGACATACTTTTCATGTCCTAGTGAAGCCAGCATGTGGGACATGATCGATCTATCAGCAGTGCCATCTGGGCACCCAGGCGTACAATCTGGAGACGTGTCTTTGCATCACGCTTTTCAAGAAAGGTTCTGGGAGCATACACCAACCAGCACAACTGATTTCTGGGATGAATACAGCCGGGTATGCAAGATTTCTGCTGTTTATAATGTTGATTTTCAGCATCTGTATTTGCTATTTTGCTCGCTGTTCCAGGGCCTCTCAAACCCTACATTGCAGCTCAATCATACATTGCAGCCCAAGTATCAAGCTGGGTGAACCTTATTCACTGCAACAAGCTGGACAACTGTGTTTTGCAGATACATGTCATTTTATTTGGCATTGGTGAAGGTGAGCCGGAGGGCATTTACTCTGTGCGTGCAATGCCTGGCGCTGACCAGCTGCCTCAGGAAACCATCATTGCATTTGAGGATGCTGAAGACGCACAGCGCTATGCAAGCCGTCTTGAGGCTACAATGGAGCGAGCCCCCAATGTTGTCCCTATCACCCCTTCTGAGCTGCTGGAGTTTTGCAAAGAGTCAGGCTACAACTGTTGTTTGGAGCAGGGCGGCTCAATGCTGAGCCCCCCTGACTTCAATGTTGACATCACTGATTGGGAACGGTCTTTGAGACTCAGGTGGGTCTCAGACTGTTGCATCAGCAAGCCAGTGTTTGTGTGCCTGGCCTTGATTGACAGGGTTGCATATTGCTGGGCACACTGAGTATTGTGCGATTGCATTTGGCTAGCTGTATCCCCATCTGGCCGTCTGTGTCCTCTGGCACAAGGTGCAAACCACTTTGCTGCTGTAATGCACAGACTTTTGTGGCTGGCTGTACAGGAATGGGATGTGGAGCGTTGTTGATGAGAGTGCACAGCTTACACCTGAGTCAGCCCAGTACTCATTTTTGGACAGCAGCACTATGCCCCACAACAATGCTGGAGTCTATTTGCCTAACGACAATGTTTTGGCTCTTGAGGAACTGCGAACCCGGCTAGAGAAGTTGATGCAGTTTGAGGGCTGATGCTGACTACTGAGTGTGATAAGGTGCCAGCCAGTTACTGGTGATGTGGTGGCTGCCTGGTGATGGTGTGCAATTTTTGACAGACTCAAATGTTGTGTCTGTAGGTGGCATGTTGATCTTGGTCATGCTACTGTACTGTTGGTTTGACCCATTTTGTGGGCCGATGTCTTGTGTGAAGTGAACCCTGTTGTGTGCAACTTTTGCTCACATGGGTTGATGCATCATTGTCTGAAGCGCAAGTGGTGAAAGCACAATTTTCACATGTGCTGAGTGAGCGATTGCAAATTTTGACAAGGCCGATATCCTAGTGTCAGGCAATGTATGTCATTGATGCTGCTGGTGTCTTTGCAGCAGTGGTTGTGTACTTTATCAACTGTTACTTTCCCTCACTTGCCCTCTGTTTCAGCCTATTAAAATTGCAATGCACTTTCTGCTGTTTGCTGCATGGAATCACTCTTGAGACATTTGTAAGTTTCGCTTAGGTACTGTGTTAGCCCATGCAACACATTTGGCTGAAGCTTGAGTCCCACCTAGGCCCCTTCAGCAGTTAGGACAAGTTACATTTGCAACATCATGTGAGTTGGTTGTCAGGACAGGTAATAGATGCGCTTCTCCGTGTAAAAACAGATACAATGTATATTGTGCCAGTGACGATATTCGAGCTGGCATGCAACTGCTGGCAACATCAACAACGCTGGGTGCTGCAGCTCGCAACTTCGGCATGCAGTTTGTGGCATCTGTTCGCTTCACTTCATGCTTTGTGATATAGCACTTGTGAAAATACCCTAAGGTCAGTAGTCAGACAGGCAAATATAGATATATAACTGGAGTTGCCAGCTGTGACACCTGACAGTCAGCCTCAGATGCTCAGTTGATTCGTCACAACAGCAATTTCAATTACACACACTGTGCAACCTCCCAGATCAATGCACTTCCTTGATAAATCGGATCTCAGATACACGGTCCCAAGGATGCACTGATCTGCAGAGCCTGGGACCATGGACATATTGTGGCAGCCATGCAGGGTTGTGTGATGCATTGAAATGCATTGGAATGCATGTCGGAGCCTATATTTACAGTCATGGCAAGTAGGATCGTTGACTTGAAAGGTGCTGAGCCACATTAGTAGCGTTTGTTGCAACAATGCATTTGTGCAGCCTAGCTGTACATGTATGAGTGTTTCACAAAGTGCACATTCTCAAACAGGGCACACGTTTCTGGCTTTCACTCTTCATGATCCAGGCATCTCAATCGGCAGTGCATCCTCGGGACATGTTTCTGGATCCAACAGTTCGGGATCTGAGGGCTAACGATGCCGACAGGTGTGCCCAGACTTTGAGCCCAGATCACATCTGAGGAAGAGCAGCAACAGGGCATCAGCGAGGGCGTGCCCCTGCCTTGGTCCAGGGCGGTCTTCGAGAAAGCTCTCTGGTTTGCATCGTGTAAGCTCTCTAAGTTTGCAGCAAGCGTTTGCACAATTGCAAGGACTGAGAGGTAACAGCTGTGATCCAGAGATACTATTTGCGGCACCTAGACGCACCTCCAGTTTCGTGGTCACCGCCTTTACTTTGATCACTTTGCAGCGATGGCTGATGCTGGCCCCTCCACAGCGCAGGACGAGTAAGCAAAGATGGTCCTTTGCAAGCTATGCAATGTGTATCGACTTGGCGCCTGAGCTCATGCCCTTGTCTGCCGCAGTCAGAAGGGCGGAGACAAGAAGGACTTCAGCACAGCAATCTTGGAGCGCAAGAAAAGTCCTAACAGACTCATCGTCGATGATGCTGTCAACGATGATAACTCTGTCGTAGCATTGAGTCTCAAGACGATGGAGACCTTGCAACTCTTCCGTGGGGACACTATGTTGCTCAAGGTGTTTGATCCATCAAGACTCTGCCTAGGGTTAAGTTGCCCAAATTTTCTCAAGTAAACTCTTATCATCGTATTTCGTATGCGCAGGGCAAAAAGCGCAAGGACACAGTGTGCATAGTTCTTGCTGATGACACTGTTGAGGAGTCTAAGATCCGCCTAAACAAAGTTGTCAGACACAACCTCAGAGTGAGGTTGGGAGATGTAGTGTCTGTGCACCAGGTAAGGTTGGCACTTTGTATGCAGAACTCCAAGCTGTAAGAGCTTTTGGCTTGAGGTCCATTGAGGCTTGTCTTGTGCTAACAATTCTCCCCATGTCTGCAGTGCGCGGATGTCAAGTATGGAAAACGGGTGCATGTATTGCCCATTGACGACACCATCGAGGGTCTCACAGGCAACCTTTTTGATACTTTCCTGAAACCATACTTCCTGGACGCTTACAGGCCTGTTCGTAAGGTAAGACTGTGCTGTAACATAGGCTCAATGGTATGTGATTTGCATCATGTTGACTGCGCATCTTCAGGGTGACACATTCTTGGTGAGAGCAGCAATGCGGAGTGTGGAGTTCAAAGTTGTAGAGACTGATCCAGACGAGTACTGCATTGTTGCACCTGACACAGAGATCTTCTGTGAGGGTGAACCTATTGTACGAGAAGACGAAGACAAGCTTGATGATGTCGGGTATGTCCCTGGCTCCTAGCTTGCATCAGGATGCCATTGCTTACAGGGCAGGCTGTGTTCAGTGGTCTCATCTGAGTTAGGCGTCTTGCCCCCATCTGGCTGTAAGTCACCACAACAGTTTTAGCTTCTGACAGCTCAGCAATGGCCTTCAGAGACTCGATTCTTGATCTGTCTGACAGCTTGTTTTGCACAGTTATGATGATGTGGGTGGTGTGAGGAAGCAGATGGCACAGATCAGGGAGCTTGTTGAGTTGCCTTTGAGGCATCCTCAGCTGTTCAAGACCATTGGGGTGAAACCACCCAAGGGTATCCTGCTGTATGGTCCCCCAGGATCAGGTACAGACACGGATTGCATAAGTGGTTTTGTGAACATGATCAGGTCCATGCATATTGTGTTCACAGGTGTTGTACCTTGCCTGACCCTGCCCCAGTGGCATTACAGGATTAGCTGCCATGCTGGCGCAAGCCAGACAAACCTCCATCTCATACATGCTTCATGTTTGTGTCTGAGACTACATGCAGTTGGTTTTGTCATGGTGATAATGCATGTCATAACATCAGGACATTCAGGGAATGCACTGACCGTTTGCAGGTAAGACACTTATTGCCAGAGCTGTGGCAAATGAGACAGGGGCATTTTTCTTCCTGATCAATGGGCCCGAGATCATGTCCAAGCTAGCAGGAGAGTCTGAAAGCAATCTGCGGAAGGCTTTTGAGGAGGCAGAGAAGAATGCACCTGCCATCATCTTCATTGATGAGATTGACTCCATTGCACCAAAGCGTGAAAAGACACAGGTACTGTGTAGACTGTTGCAGCCATGACTCTAATGCAAGCAATGCAATGCCCGTCATCAAGTGCTGCCCTGCATATCTTGCCTGACCGCCAGTAATGGCCTCGGTCTGTTGCCAAGCCATCCTCCATATCTTGCTTGAGCGCTAGTAATGGCCTCAGTCTGTTGCCCAAGCCCGTCTGCTGGTGACGGTGTGCTGCTGGGGAAGGTGCTTGACAAGACACATGTTGCTCACAGGCATTTGCCTGCATGGAAATGTAAATTGATTGTATTCGCTTGCTTGCATGCGCTTGCTGCCTTCCCTACACCTAGGGCCTGATGAGCTCTGTTCCTGATAGGGCTGTCTGCTTGCACAGGGTGAGGTGGAGCGACGAATTGTCAGTCAGCTGTTGACACTCATGGATGGCCTCAAGTCAAGAGCTCACGTCATTGTCATGGGCGCCACCAACAGACCCAACAGCATTGATGCTGCACTGAGGCGCTTTGGGCGCTTTGACAGGGAGATTGACATTGGTGTACCTGATGAGACTGGCCGTCTTGAGGTGTTGCGTATCCACACCAAGAACATGAAGCTGGACGATCAAGTAGACCTGGAGGCAATTGCAAGGGTATGCCCAGCAATAACATCTCTGACCAAATGCTCAGGATCTGAGCATACCTGTGACTTTGAGCATCACAGATACAATTGCAACGCTCTCTGGCGCGGGATGTGTAGAATCTACACTGTAGATGCGTGCAACCAAGGTGTGCACTTCAGAGAAGTCTCATCATCACTAGTTTACCTGCTTCTTGTGAGACATGCACATTGTTGCAGTGCAGCAGTATTCTGTCTTGACAACCTTTTGCAGAGGTGTTACAGCTCTACTCACGTTGTCAATGCTTCTGGTTACAAATCTCACGCAACCTCTGCAGGATACTCATGGCTATGTGGGAGCTGATCTGGCTGCACTTTGCACAGAAGCTGCTCTGCAGTGCATCCGTGAGAAGATGGATGTGATTGACTTGGAGGATGAGGAGATTGATGCCGAGATCCTCAACTCCATGGCTGTCACCAATGACCACTTCAAGACTGCATTGGGCATCAGGTCAGACAAGTTATACAAGCACTGTAGCAGTACAACAGCTGACAATGACCCATTGCACTATTGCTTTCATTTATGAGTATTAGCCTCTTCTGGCGTACACCTTGATGTCAGCAAGCAATATCAGTGATTGCCGAGCTACAGTTGCATACCCCAGAAAACCTATCACTTTTATGTGCATGGTTCAGCAACTTGAGTTTGCAGTGTATGGTGCGCAATCTATGGAAATACCAATGGTGTGTTACCTGTTCACGCATGCTCTTGCTGATACTGGTCAACTTTGTTGAATGCAGCAACCCATCTGCGTTGAGGGAGACAGTGGTGGAGGTGCCCAACGTCAACTGGGATGACATCGGCGGCCTGGAGGGTGTCAAGAGGGAGCTGCAAGAAGTTGTGCAGTACCCTGTCGAGCACCCTGAGAAGTTTGAGAAGTTTGGAATGGCGCCTTCCAAGGGAGTCCTCTTCTATGGACCCCCAGGTGGGCACATGCTTGATTCTGTGTTGCTGACACTGTTTGGCCGTGACTCAGCAATCACCTGTATGACATTACTTGGCATGCTGTGCTATACTGCAAGCGCAAGTGTTGCAGTCTTCCTAGCAACCACTTGATGGAGTCAGCCACCAGGAACAACTGCTACAGCTACCAATAAGACATTTTCTGCATGCACAGCAATTGCTTGGCAGCTTAACACTTGCAGCTAAAGGCGATGTGGCTTGAGCTTAGAATGTATGTTCTGCAATGTGCAGGCTGTGGAAAGACACTGTTGGCAAAGGCTATTGCCAACGAGTGCCAAGCTAACTTCATCAGTGTCAAGGGACCTGAGCTGCTGACCATGTGGTTTGGTGAGTCTTTCTACAACACAGCAGTTGCTCGTTTTGCAATGCTGGGTTTCTTGCTGTTGTCTCTGCCAACAGCTGCTTCATGTTCAGCTGCTAGACTTTACATATAGAGGCACTCGCATTTGCAATGCTGTTGTTGTGTATTCCAGGTTGTATGTAATCTTATGTACGATCTGAAAAATCTGTACTCATGATCACTTTCAATTTGGCTTGCACGTGACTCACACAGGTGAGAGTGAAGCGAACGTCAGAGAAATCTTTGACAAGGCCAGGCAAAGTGCGCCATGTGTGCTCTTCTTTGATGAGCTGGACAGTATTGCCAACCAGAGAGGCTCAAGCTCAGGGGATGCTGGAGGTGCAGCTGACAGGGTGCTAAACCAGCTGCTGACAGAGATGGATGGCATGAACTCCAAGAAGACTGTCTTCATCATTGGAGCCACCAACAGGTGCCCAATCTGAATATCAGTCCCAACATGTGGCATGTGAAATGGTGCACATGTGCAGTAACATGTACATTTGTGAAGTGAATAGCGACATGCCGAGTTGTGGCAGCAGGTAGATGATGAAGTCATGGTCAGCCATACTGCACCAAGCTATGCTTGATTGAGCAGCGCTGCGGCACATTGTGCTTGCTGCCAGACAATAGCGTTATTAAGCTTTTTTGTCATACAGATGGTGAGCATGCTATGTGCTGTCAGACATGCAACAAGTGTGCCTCTGTGAGAAGCTGACAAATATGATCAATGTGCTGTGCAGGCCTGACATCATCGACTCAGCTTTGTTGAGACCTGGAAGACTAGATCAGCTGATTTACATTCCATTGCCAGATGAGGGCAGCCGAACCCAGATCTTTAAGGCTGTGCTGCGCAAGTCCCCAGTCGCAGATGACGTGGACACTGCACTGCTGGTCAAGTACACCAACGGATTCTCAGGAGCTGACATCACAGAGATCTGCCAGCGGGCATGTAAATACGCCATCAGGTACAGAGAGTCAAGTGTATCTGTGCAGACAGATTGCCTCTCTGTTTTTTCTTTGTGCTGCTTGTGCTTTGTGTAGCTGCTGATGGTTTCTCCAGACATTGCAGAACAGTAAGCTGCCTGGCTTTCAATGTGCTTGCTGGCAGTGCTTGAGCAGCCATGGCATCTCAGGCTCAGCATCATCTGTGGTTCGACAAAAGTCAAGCCAATTGGGCCCTCTGACAATCGCTGTTCTGGCATGTCGTGCTGATTGTCAACTGTGCATTGCAGAGAAAACATTGAGAAGGATATTGAGCTAGAAAGGAGAAGAGCCGAGAACCCTGACCTGATGGAGGATGATGTGGATGCAGTGCCATGCATCACCAGGTCAGCTCCTTAAACTTGAGCACAGGCAGCCAGTCATATGAGACACAAGTTGCATGCTACAATTTTATGCTTAGGGTGTTGTGCCTTGCATTCCTTGCTCTGTTCACAACATGAGGAGGTGCATTACACTGGCACCTTTGATGACATGTTGTAGGATTGTTTGCTGCTGCTCAATATTGTCAGCTCAACAGATGGTGTGCATGCAGGGCTCACTTCGAGGAGGCCATGAAGTATGCTAGACGAAGTGTCAGTGATGCTGACATCCGCAAGTATGCAGCTTTTGCGCAAACACTGCAGCAGTCACGTGGGTTTGGGTCAGAGTTCAGATTTGCAGACCGACCAGCAGGCGCTGCTGCAACCACTCCTGCTGGTGAGGCCGCAGCAGCATTTGGTGGAGGAGCAGCAGCTGACGATGATGATGACTTGTACAACTAGTCATGTGGACTGCGTAAACATGTCCTAATTTGTTTTTCTCTTTCTGCTCTATAAATGTTGGCAATCAACATTCCCCAAACAAGTCCTGCCAATACAAATGGTGTTTGTTTGCCCAACCTTTTCATTTGATTGCTTCTGACTCTTCATTGCTGAGGTAATAGTGAAACATTTGCATGAGCAGTGGAGCTGTTTATCAATCTGTGTATGTGGTAGGCTTGAAAGTCCCTGCAGAGCTTGTTTGTGACGCTAATGAGATCTGCAGCTGCTAATTGCTGTGCTGGTCAGCTAGCATATAAGTATGTGTGTTACTTGTGATATCAAAGCACGTGAGGAAAGAGTCTGTGTTATGAACAATGGCCTACGAAATTGAGGTGTCAGGCGGTCAGAAAACGTCAGCAGACTGGCTAGTGATCTGCAACCTAGCAGGTTGTGCTGCTGTTGTAGAGGCTTTGCAATCGATACCACCACTTGCATAGACGAAGATGTCTGCACTGATCCACCTGCATCCCTTGATAGATTGGATCGCAGATGCATGTTCCCAAGGATGCACTGATTTGCATAGCCTGGTATAATGCCTGGGTCATAGAGAGTCTGATACAATATTCAATCTGCGTGATGCATTGCCGACATACTTACAATGCATCCCGGAGGCTGCCTTTACAAAAAGTCATGGGGAGTAGAGGTCCTGACTCTGACTGTCATCTCAGTAACCAATTGTTGGGGCACCCAGAAAAGGACCTCACCGCAATATAGACCCCTTCTCTCATCATGACTAAGGCTCTGTACAGCCTAATGTACTAGACGGCTCATGGGTAATAAGCAGTTGAGCCGAGCATAGAAGCGTCTGTAGTTGCACAGAAACGGTCGCAGTGCCTCATAACTTATCCAAACAGCAAAGTCGCAACGCTCGATCGTGCACGCAATCATGCAGGAGCTCAAACACGTATATGGCACCACTGAAAGGATTGAGTCGTTGTTGGACTCAAAGATAGGTCAGAAGTTTGAGAACTTGAGCCAGAACGGAAAAGTCGCAGCAGAATACGTGTGGATTGGAGGCACTGGCTCTGATCTGCGGTCTAAGACCAAGACCCTCGACAGCAAGCCCAAGAAAGTTGAGGATCTGCCAGTGTGGAACTTCGATGGCTCCTCAACCGGCCAGGCACCTGGAACCGACAGCGAGGTCTTCCTTGTCCCACGGTATGT
>JAABUO010010115.1_pt1 | contig 10482 bp, 11 predicted proteins | sample 5559291 | NCBI WGS metagenome assembly JAABUO01 (sample SAMN10711878, study PRJNA513372) | rock metagenome | isolation source: Antarctica rocks | place: Antarctica: Victoria Land, Finger Mt sud
GCAAAAGCGATCTCGCTGCCGCACTCAATAACCTGGGAGAGATGGCCCGTCTCCTGGGCGACTACGCGCGGGCGGCCGCCCTGTCGGGAGAGAGTGTCGCCTTACGACGGGCGCTGGGCGACAAAATATAGTTGCGCCGCGCCCCTTCACGATGCCGGCGAAAGGCTTTCACGCCGGAGTGCATGACACGACTGGCTGCCCCGGCGCGGATGTCCTTTTCAGCCCACACACCCGTCATTGTGTCCCTGTCGCTGAGGACGTGTCGTGCGTCTTCTCATTCGCCGTATGGGCGAACGGGAGTGCCTCCACGTCGCGTGGGTCGCGCGTTGTGGTCCCCTCCCCTCCATTCTCGCGTGCGGCCGCAGGGGGCAGGGAGATCGTCATCGTCGTGCCCTGGCCCACGGCGCTCTCCACCATGATGGAACCTCCGTGTTGCGCGACGATCGCGCTGGCCCCCGCTAATCCTATGCCCGTGCCCATGACGCCGCGCGCCGTGGAGGCGCGATAGAAGGGCGTGAAGATGTGCGGGATCTCGGAGGCCGGGATCCCCACCCCCCGGTCGCGCACGGTGATGATGGTCCGCTGCTCGTGCTGGCGTACCACGACCTGGACCGGTGTTTTCGTCACGCTGTACTTCCGCGCGTTCTCAACGATATTCTGGAAGACGCGTTCCAGCCGCGCCCGGTCACCCCACACCACCACTCCGTCCGGCGCGTCCACGGTCACGGACGGGGCATCCTGCCAGCCGGACGCCTCGCCCATGATCCGCAGCAACTCCCCGATGTCCACCCCGTCCATCGTGAGCGTCAACGTCTGGCCCATGTGCAGGTGGGCCACATCGGTCACCTCTTCGATCGTGGTCGACATGCGCCGGGCCGAGTGGAGCAGGGAGCGCATCTGGACACGCACCCAATCGTCGCCCTGCGGCGTGCGATCCAGGCGCGCCTGGATCAGGTCACTCCGGCCGATGATGTTGGTCAGCGGCGTGCGCAGATCGTGTGAGGCCGTGATGAGGAATTCGTCGCGCACGCGCACGGCCTGCTCGGCCACGCGTTGCGCCGCTTCCGCCCGCGCCTGGGCCTGCTCCACCTGGCCGATGACGCGGACGGCCTGGTAGACTAACGCCGTGGGCACGGCCAACAGGACGACGGCCCAGAGTTGTTGCGCCGCGACCAGCGCTCCCAGCAGCCCCAGCAGGTATTGCGCGCCCTCCATCAGCGCGGCTTCGCGCGCCACGCCCGCCATGAGGCGCCCGGGCCGCTCGCTCCCTCTCCCCACCATCACGAGGGGGAAGGTGACGACATCCCCAACGCCCAGGACCACCGCCGCCACGACCAGAGCCACCGGGCGCATGTGCGCCAGGGTCGTGACCGGCAGGACGGCCAGCGACCCGAGCAGGACCACCAGCGTCCGCCGCCCCACCTCCGCGGCGATGATGCCGGCGCCATTGCCGCGCGTCTTGCGCACGGACAGTTCCCCGAGGAACGCCGCTACCCCGGCGGCGGTACCAGCCAGGGGCGGCGACACCAGGACGGCCAACAGATAGAACGGAACGCTGGACATATAGACCTTCGTCCGCGGACGCACATGGAGGGGAAACTGATAGGCCGCGATGGTCGCTCCGACCAAACAGATGGTCACGAGGACTGTCCCCACGGCGGGGACACCCAGGAGCGGACGCCACGACACGGCCAACGCCACCAGGGCACACCCCGCGGTGGCAGCGCCAACGAGGAGTTGGGGCGAGGGATGCGGGAGGGCAATCCCACGCGATGGTCTCACGATGCACTCACCCTTCGCGCCGATCCGTGCCGCCACCGTCACCGCCGTGGCCCCCGCGCCTCCCGCGCCCTCACGTCCCGCGCGACGTCTTACACCGAGAGATGCACCGCGAGGTTGTCGTGCGCGGTCCCCGACGCCGATCCTGTGGCGGCTAGGGCGGTGAGGGGGGCAACGGACGTGAGCGCCGTCACCGCGACGCCCGGTGTCGCGGTGCTGACCGTGGTAACGGAATCATAGCCTACAGGCGTGTTATCGGCGACAAAATGGAGCACTTCACGCGGCCCCAGTGAGAGGACAGCGACCACACGCGTCCCCGTTGGAGCGTGCAGGATATAGGTGATTTGCTGGATGTCAGAGAGGTCATCGTTCACGGTGGCGCTGAGGTCAACCGCCACCCCGTTCGAGAGCACCACGATAGGATCGCCCGCACACGTCCCAAGCGCCGCGTGGGCCGGGGTCGGAGCGTTGCGGACGAGGAGGATCGATGACAACACGGCGGAGCCAAGCAGGACACGATAGCGGACGCTGCCCATGAGCATGGCGAGTTCTCCTCCCCCGTTCTCTTCCTGTCGCGCGCGTCGTCGATGTCTATCCCCACGCACTTCCAAGGGATGACTGCGCGTCGCGTCTCCTCTCTATGATACCGCGCACCATCGCTTTCATGCAATCCCCTAAAAAGGACGACGAGACCATGTGCCTTGTCTGTGATCGTGCCCGCTATCGCTGGCCTAAGCGCCCTATCTCCCCCGTAGCGCCGCTCCTGGATACAGGGGATCGACGAACGGCTCATGTCGTGCGTTAGCATAGGGGACACGCAGGCGCACGGACACGGATTGATGGGGTGATACGGGGACCGACGCGCGGAGGATGGACGTCTCAGCGAGCGGCGACAGGCGGGCAGGGGGCTCTAGAAACGGCCATGGGCGGCGCGCCCATGACCGGGGGGCGTCACCGCGGCGATCGTGCCCCGACGTGTCACCGGATGTGAGGAGGAGAGGGCGCGCGGATCGCGGCCCTGTGTGATCCTGCCTGCCACGCGGAGCGCCGCCGGGACACCGGCCTATCCCGGTGGTGGTCCGCTGCGACGGGATTTGCTATTCTTAGGCCATGCCGGGTGACAGGGAGCGACGGATGGTGCGCCGCGCGGACGTCGAGGGTGGGGACATGGAGACAGGTGGCGGCGAGCGGGGGCCGCGTGGGGCCGACGCGGGCGTGGCCGCAGGGGGCACGGAGGACCACGCGCGACGTGCTGAGGCGGCGGAGGTGGCATCCCCGGACGTCGCGCGTCACGTCAGCGCCGTCTTCGATGCGGGCGACGCGGAGCGTGCGCGCCTGCTCACCCTCTTTGCCGCCTTGCCCGTCGGCGTCGTGCTGGTCGACGCCCGCGCGGCCGACCTACCCATCGTCTTCGCCAACGCTGCCTTCTCCGCCCTCACGGGCTACCCCATCCCCGCGGTCGTGGGCCGCAACTGCCGCTTCCTCCAGGGACCCGACACCGACCCCGTGGCCGTCGCCACGCTCCGGCGCGCCCTCGCGGCAGGAACGGGCTGTACAGTGACGCTGCGCAACTACAGGCGCGACGGGACGCCCTTCTGGAACGAGCTGACCCTGGCTCCGCTGCGCGACACGGACGGACAGGTGGTCGCCTACGTCGGCGTGCAGGTGGACGCGACGGCGCGCGTGGAGGCGGAACGGCAGCGGGCCCTCCAGGCCGCCGTGCTCGACGCGACCGCGGAGGGGATCTACGGCATCGATCACGCGGGGCGCTGTACCTTCATCAACCCAGCGGCGGCCGCGTTGCTCGGCTACCCCCCCGCCGCGGTCATCGGCCGCGACATGCACGCGCTCGTCCACCACCACCGACGCGATGGGACGCCCTACCCGCCCGACGCCTGCCCGATCCATCAGGCCGCCGCTGGGGGCCAGGGGGTCCGTGTTGCCGATGAGGTGGTCTGGCGGCGCGACGGCACGGCGGTCCCAGTAGAGTATGCGGTGCAACCGATGGCGGGCGCCGGTTTCGCGGGAGCGGTCGTGACGCTCGTGGACGTGACGGAGCGCGCGCGGGCGGAGCAGGAGCGCGCCGCCCTGCTGACACGGGAGCGAGCGGCCCGCGCGGAGGCCGAGGCTGCGGTCACCCAGCGCGACCACCTGCTCTCCCTGGCCGCGCACGACCTGCGCACCCCGCTCGCCGCGCTGATCGGCGAGGTGCAACTGCGGCAACGCCGGCTACGGCGGGGGCGTCCGCTGTCCGTGGAGGAGCAAGGCGCCTTCCTCGCCACGCTCCACGACTTGCTGCAACGGCAGGTGGCCGTGGTGAGCGAGGTCACAGACGCCGCCTACGTGCAGCTGGGCGAGCGGCTCGCGCTGCGCGTTGCGTCGGTGGACCTGGGGACGCTGGCCGGCGAGGTCGCGGACATGCTGGCCCACGCGCACGGCGCGGGGGCGGCGGTCATCGACGTGGCGGCGCCAACGGGTGTCGTGATCGTCGGTGATCGCGACCGTCTCGCGCGCGTGCTGCAGAACATCATCGGCAACGCGGTCAAGTACAGCCCGGCCGGCGCTCCCGTTCAGGTGCGGGTGCGGGCGGAGGGGGACGGCGCCGTCGTGGTCGTGCGGGACGCGGGGGTGGGCATTCCCGCGGGCGAGATCGACCGCGTGTTCACCCCGTTCTACCGCGCGTCCACGGCGTGCGGCGTCGCCGGCACGGGCCTGGGCCTAGCGGGCGCGCAGGGTATCATCGCGCAGCATGGTGGCACGATCGCGCTGGAGAGCGCGCCGGGCGTGGGGACAACCGTGACCATTACCCTACCGGGTGCGGAGAAGACCGCGAGCGCGAGCTAGCGCCCCGCCGCCTGCTCGTGGTTGGCGACGGCGTGGGCCACCATGGCGAGGGCGGTGTCGAGGTCGAACGGTTTGGTCAAGTAGCCGGCGTGGCGGCAGTCCGGCGGGATGCGCTGCTGGGGCACGGCGGACATGAAGACGAGCGGGGGCGCGCCTTTGCCGCCGCGTTGCATCTCTAGACACAGCCCCACGCCGTCCAGGTCGGGCATGACGATGTCCGTGAGGACCACATCCGGCCGCCACGTTGTCAGGGAGGTTAAGGCCTCTCGTCCGTTATGCGCCGTTACCACCCGGTAGCCCTCGTCGTCGAACAACCGTGCGAGCATATCGATGAGGACCGTCTCATCATCGACGATGAGGATTGTCTTCATGCCTGCCGTTCCCTCCCGCACCTCCGTGAGCGCGCCGCCCTCGTGCCATCTATTGGTGGCAGGGAATGTGCCAGCCCCAGACGCGGACGGCGCGCCCGCGCGGCTGGCGGCGGAATGAGGCGGGAACGGCGGGCGTCCCAGTGTCCCGCAGCGCGCGGCACGTATCCGAGGCGCCGTACGCTGCCTGACGACCAGGCGCGATGACCCGATGACCCATGGCCTGGAGGGAGCGACGGTGCATCCCCTCATGTCACCCCGCTCACGGTGTGCTGTCCCCACTGGCGATGAAAGAGTTGCGCCGCGCCCCTTCACGATGCTTTGAACGACATCGGCGAAACCCTTTCGCAGTCAGAGTGTACGACACGAACGATGCCTCAGCTAACGCTGCGGTTCGCTCCAGCATGCTGGCTATCCCTCTCCCCGTGTCCAAGGGTATCCTGTAGAACGCATGCTGACCAGTGGCGGGAGCCCCGAAAACGGTTGGGACGGTGCATGCTTATGCAGCGGCGTCACGATGGAGCACTGCGCCAATCCTCTGGCGGTAGCTCACCCGAGGCATCCATTAGCTTTGCTACCCGCGTGCTGGGCGCCGATAGCGTGAATGATAGTTGCGCTAATGAAATAGCCTCCCATCACCGTCGCGCCACGATGGTAGATGACACCGATAGTCAGTTCGGGACTATTAACCTTTGGTGCTAGTTGACAGGGACATGGGGGGTCCTCGATTCTGATGGTGTCAAGACAGCAGAAGAGAGGAGCACCCCATGACCACCGTCGATTTTATCACCGATCTGTTTTGCCGTGTGGATGAAGCCATGACAGACATCCCGAAACACCCACAGGCGCACTTGTTTCCGAGTGAGGTGGTGACCTTGTCCCTGTTGTTCGTGCTTAAAGGAGGCGGGGAGCGGGCCTTCTACCGCTGGTTGGAGCGCGATTACCGTCCGCTGTTCCCGCGCTTGCCCGAACGCACGCGCCTGTTCCGCCTGTGCGCCACCCACCAGGACGGGGCCGCGCGCTTCCTGGCGGAGCCGACCGTCTTCGGCGTGGCCGATAGTTACGGCGTGGAGTTGACCCATCCCTACCGCGAGCAGCGCCGGCGTCGCCTCGCGCGCATCGGGCGCAAAGGCGTCTCCAATCACCGCTGGATCGTTGGCGGCAAGCTCGGCGTGGTCCTCAATAAGTGGGGACTCGTCTGCGCCTGGGGCGCGGATACGGCCAACGCCCACGACAGTACCTTCCATCCGCTCGTCGCCCGCTTCGCCGAGCGCATGGTCGTCTTCGCCGACACGACGTTCGGGCGCAAGGAGGGCAACCCGTCCAACATGAAGGTCTGCGCGCGCGGCACCTGGAATGACCGCATGCTCATCGAGACCACCTTCTCGATGCTCACGCAGATCTGCCACAGTAAGAAAGCCGCCCATCGCGCCTGGCGGTACTTTACCATGCGCCTGGACTTCACCGTGGCCTTGTTCAATGTGTTGGTCCAATGGGATGGCCTCTCCCGCGATGAGCACGGCCGTACCCATCGCTCTATCGCCCAGTTTAGCTTGTGACATCATGCCACTTGCACCAAAGGTTATTATGACGCGGGATCGAGCGTCAATTGCCACGAGACGCCAAAGCGGTCGCTGACCCAAGCGAACCGTCGAGCGAAGGGATAGGTGTCCAGCGGCATGAAGACTTGACCATCCTGCGAGAGGACCGCGGTGAGCCGGCTGATCTCCTCATCCGTTTGACAGGCAACGGCGAGCGAGATGGCGGGCGTGAAGGTCCAGCTATGTGTCACGTTGCTATCGATGCACATGAACGTCTGGCCGCTCAAGGTGAAGGTCGCATGCATGACGCTCCCCTCAGCACCGGCCTCGTGCGGTCCATACCGCCGGATGCTCACTATCTCTGCGTGGTCGAACAGGGACACGTAGAAGGTCATGGCCTCCTCAGCCTGTCCCATGAACGTGAGAAGCGGCGTAATCTTCTGTTGCGACGTCACCATGGTCAGATGCTCCTCTCTGGATGTCTCAATGTGCAAGCGGCGCGGTGAGAGTCTAGTCCGGCCCGTGTGTCGACGGGCCTGAGCGCTACCTAAACGCATCCATACTAGTGTACTAATCATAGCACTAGTGTTCTATGAAAACGTCTTGGATCTTGCTACGGCGTCATCAACGACCTCGACGGGCGCGCCGTGCGCGGGGCAAAGGTAGGGCGGCGCATCGGCTGCGTTGTCCTGACCGATAAAAATACCCATCCAAGCGTGGTGAGACGGAAGCCGCGCGGTCGGTGATATGGGGGATAGGGCAAAAACGAGCGATGCGCGCCGTACGTCTGCTATGGACCAACCGTCCACGACGGCTGTGTGGACCGAGCCGACAGTAGGGGTCGCCGTGTCGGTGTGCTCCCCCATTGCATGATGATGCACCACGCTTGTGTTCCTGCAGGCGCGCGGATACGGTACGTGGCCAACACACCTGACGCGGGTGCAGACGTACACGAGCGTCGGACAGCCGGCACGCCGCCTGCGCTGCCGCCCCATGCTGCGTGGCAGGGCTGGACGCGCGAGCGCGTCGTGAGCGCGCACCGATCGGACGCCGGAGAGTCCTCGTTACTGCTCCGCGGTCTGTCCCTGCTCCGCCGACGCGGGCGCCGGGTGATAGGTCTGCACGACGACGCCCGTGGGGAAGCGCATGCTGTCGACGAGCGTCAAGGTGCGTCGGGGCACGGTCGCGAAGAGGCGCTTGGTGCCGGTGCCCAGGATGATGGGGTGGACCATCAGGCGGTACTCGTCGATGAGGTCATGACCGGTCAGATAGTCGATGAGCTGGCCGCTGCCGGCGATGAGCAGGTCACCGCCGTCCTCCTGCGTGAGCGTGCGAACCGTTTCGGCCACGTCCCCTGTGATGATGGTCGCGTTCCAGGTCGCGGTGTCCAGCGTCCGAGAGGCCACGTATTTGGGCATGCGATTCATCTTCTCGCCGAACTCCCCCGCTTCCATGGTGGGCCAGACGGCGGCGAAGCCCTCATAGGTGCGGCGGCCGAGCAGCAGGGCGTCGCTGGCCATGAGCTCGCGGGCCTTGAACTGGGCGGCTTCCTCCGACCAGAACGGGAACGACCACTCGCCGGGCTCGTCGATGTACCCGTCGAGTGTCACATAGATGCTGGCGACGACTTTTCTCGGCATGGGCGTGCTCCTTCCTTGCTCTACGGCGCTGTCGTGGTCACAATCCCTGGCCCGGCGCGCGGACCTGTGATGACCGGGCCTTGTCGGCCGCCTGCCGGCGATTCTCCGCGACCCGAAACCGCACAATCCGCTGGATCAGATCCAGGGGTAAGGGGTGATCGAGGGGGAAGCGGACGGCGCCTTTGGTCCCCGCATACGCGGCCATCTCCTCCTGAAAGGCCGCGATCCCGCTGGCGGTCGGATAGAAGCCGATGTGGTTCTTCAGGACCGCGAAATAGACTAGGGTGCCGTGCTGGACGAACACCGGCATGCCGTAGCTGATGGTCTCCTCCGCCTCCGGGGCAGCGGCGCGAATGGCGGCGCGAAGCTGTTCGAGCAGTGGTCGGCGGTCCGGGGGTGCCGCAGCGATATAGGCGTCGATCGAGGCCCACCGCGTTGTCCTGGTCATCGCGTGTCCCCCTTATCTGTCGCGGTGCCGGCCCGCCTGACCCGGCGCCAGCCCCCGGCCCGATTGGTGGCGATGATGTGCCTGACCATGGCCGTGAAGGCCGGCGCGTTCAATGTCTCGCCCTGGCGCATGGCGATGGTGCGCCCGGTCGCGTTGCCGTGGCCGCCGGTGATGAGCCCTGCGGGATCAGGGGTGAGGCCGCCGTCGTAAAGGAAGACGTTGACATGGTCCGTCGTCGCCTGCAAGGCGGCGATGTTGCCCTGCAGGACGAAGTAGGGCCGGTTGGTGCGCTTGATGGTCTCGGCGACGTCGGGGTCTGCGGCGTGGAGCAACGCACGGACCTCGCGGCAGATGTCCTGCTGCCAGGCGGGCAGCGCCACGATGTACGCCTCGACGCGGGGGTCGGCGGCGCCTGTGGTGTCGGTCATGGCGGCTCCTCCCTCCCTGTGCTCCCGCTGGCGTGGCGAGCTGGTTGTGCGTCTCTCAGCATGGTTGGACCGCAGGACTCGGCCCGCCGCGGCCACTGCCCGGTCGGCCGGGGCCCGCACTGGTGGCGCAACGCGACATCGTCCCTGCGACCGGCGCGTCGCTCGCACCGGCAGCCTGTCAGCACGTCGACACCCCTCATCTTAACCGCGTGCGCAACCAATGGCACGGACGCCCACGTATGCTCCTTAGTGGGCCGTGAAGAACGCGATCAACACGGGCGCGAGCGCCTCGGCGGCCACCTCATGCGTCTGCCCCTCCAATACGCCGTACCGTCCCTGGGGCGCCGCCTCGGCGAGGGCGCGGGCCGCCTGCTGCATCCAGGCGGGACTGGTGCCGCCGGCCAGCGCCAGCAGCGGGATCGTCAGCGCCGCTGCCTGCTCCGGGTATTAGAGCCTGTCTGCAAACGTGTTAGGTGGGGGCGAGACGCCGGAGCATGAGATGGATCATGGCGATATAGATCATGGTTTCGCTGCTGGCGGGGAGTTGCTCGTAGTCCTTGCTCAGACGGCGGTAGCGCCCGAACCAGCCGAAGGTGCGCTCGACGATCCAGCGCTTGGGCAACACGACGAAGCCCTTCTGGTCGTCGGAGCGTTTGACGATCTCCAGGATGCAGCCCAAGAGGGCCTGGGTCCAGGCGATCAGACTCCCGCTGTAGGCGCCATCGGCCCAGATCTTGTGCAGGCGGGGGAAGCGTCCCTGCATCCGTGCCAAGACCAACTTGGTGCCAGTGCGATCCTGGATGTTGGCCGCATGCACCACCACCGCGAGCACCAATCCCAGGGTGTCGACCACGATGTGGCGCTTGCGCCCGGTGATCAACTTGCCGCCATCGAAGCCGCGGACCCCCCTTTTTCCGTCGTCTTGACCGTTTGTGAATCAAGGACGGCGGCACTGGGGGTGGGCGCGTGTCCGGCTTTGACCCGGACCTTCTCGCGCAGGCAATCATGAATACGCGCCCAGGCTCCCGCGAGCCGCAAGCGCCGGTCGTAGCTCTCGACCGTGTGCCAATTCGGGAAGTCATGCGGCAAGGCCCGCCACTGGCAGCCCGTTTTATCCAGATAGAAGAGGGCGTTGAGGATCTCACGTCGGTCAATGGTCCGCTTGCGCCCCGTGTGGCACGGGGGCGGCAGCAGCGGGGCCAGTTCGTCCCACTGCGCGTCGGTCAGATCGGAGGGGTAGGCTGCTCTGTTCATACCTCCATCATAGCTCACATTCACGTTTGCAGACAGGCTCTAACATAACACGAGAGTGGGGCGCGTGCTTTGGCTAATACTACAACGTTAGGTGGTCAGGATGAATCGAGGAGGCGACGGAGGACGCGTTTGCGATGGGAGCGGTAGGCGTTGTGGTTCTGACGCTGGGTGGCGCGCAGC
>JAABUO010010117.1_pt1 | contig 10481 bp, 12 predicted proteins | sample 5559291 | NCBI WGS metagenome assembly JAABUO01 (sample SAMN10711878, study PRJNA513372) | rock metagenome | isolation source: Antarctica rocks | place: Antarctica: Victoria Land, Finger Mt sud
CGTCGAGCTCGGGCTGCGGCGGTCAAAGCCCTCGACCCCACCAACGTCATTGATGCGCGCCACAGCGCCACCCTGACACACCGACCGGTCGCGCCCCCGAGCTGGGCCGACGGCAGGCCCAGATCTCCGACTACACACCGACGGGCGGACGCACCCAGGACCGCTGCTCAGCCGACTTGGCGCGTGGCCAGTAGGCGCTCGCCTGGGGCGCCAGCAGCTTCGGGGGAAGAATGGCAGCGTCCCAGCGTCCGCTCCTCGGCAGGAGCGCGTGTCTCACAAGCCGAAGGACCGTCAAGACGCCATCCCGTTAGCCGATCCCCAACTGAAGATCGTCGGGAAGTGGACAACGCCGCTGAGCGTCCCTTGGGATCCTTACGGCAGAGATGGGCCGGGCGGCCTCGCGCAGCGTAGCGTTCGTTTGCTTGAACCGGGTCCCGGGCGACTTCAGCGAGGAGGGCGTCGGCGTGAAACCGTTCCAACGCATGGCGCGGCCTGTCAACGCCGTCGTGGCCCCGCTCGTTAACTCGCCGCGGTGGGGCTGGCTGGTAGGCCGCTTCATGGTGGTGATCACGTACACGGGACGGCGGTCAGGGCGCACCATCACCACTCCCGTGGGCTACTCACGCCGCGGAGAAGACGTCCTGAGGATCCGCGTGGAGTTCCCGGACAAGAAGGTGTGGTGGCGCAACTTTCAGGGCGATGGAGGTCCGATTTCGCTACGATTGCGGGGCGACGAGCGGGTCGGGCACGCGGCAGCCGACCGGGACGATCGTGGACGTGTCACGGTCACCGTGCACTTGGATCCCCTCGCCACCGGTCGCTGACAGCGCTTTGCCCGAAACGGGGCGGCGGTCACGATCCAGCACCCAAGATCATCCCCCTACGCAACCGGGCAACCTCCGCGGACAAGTCGGCGTCGCTCCCGGCCGATGCCAATTCGCCGAGCGACGTCCGACCTTTTCGCCAACCCCGAGGTGAGCCAACCCCGCTCGTCACCAACACAGCGGGCACGGCAACTGGCGGCCGACGCTGCTACCACTGGCGCCACCACGACGTCTGTAGGAGGCCCGCCGGCGAGCGCTGGCGCTGGCGACCATTCCCGCCGAACCTCCACCGGCACTCCCCGAAGCTGACCTGACTCACCAGCTGTGACCTGCACAGATGGCGTGGTTCTGGCAGCGCTTAGCGCTTAGCGTCAGGTAGATGGACATCGCGGATCTGGTCTGGCTGGATGCGACCGAGCTGGCGCGCCTGATAGCCGGGGGCGAGGTCACGGCCGTCGAGGTCGTGCAAGCGCACCTGGACCGCATCCAGGCGGTCGGCGAGCGCGTCAACGCCTTCGTCACGGTGCTCGCAGAGCAAGCCCTGCAGGCTGCTAGCCGACCGCGCACCGGACCGCTCGCCGGCGTCCCGTTCACGGCCAAGGACTCCTTCGACACCGCCGGAACGCGCACAACCCGCGGATCCTTGCTGTTCGCCGACCACGTACCGAGCACCGACGCCACCGCGGTGGCGCGCCTTCGTGATGCCGGCGGCATCGTGCTCGGCAAGACCAACCTGCCGGAGATGTCGTACTGGACCGAGACCGACAACCGGGTGGCCGGCCGGTCGTTGAACCCGTACGACGCCGAGCGCACCCCGGGTGGGTCCAGTGGCGGTGAGTCGGCCGCCATCGCCGCCGGTCTGTCTCCGCTCGGGCTGGGCAGCGACGTCGCGATCTCAGTCCGGGGGCCCGCGCATGACACCGGCATCACCTCGATCAAGCCCACGCATGGCCGCGTGCCGTACACAGGTCACTTCCCGGACGCCCTGCGGCGTTGGTGGCACGTCGGCCCCATGGCTCGCAGCGTGCGGGACCTGCAGCTCGCGTTGCGGCTGCTGGAGGGACCCGACGGGCTCGACCCGTACGCGGTCGCGCTGCCCCGCGCCCGACCGGGAGGCCTGACCCGCATCGGCTGGACCAGCACGGCGTTCGGTCCGGTCGACCCGGACGTCGCGGCCACCGTCGCGTCCGCCGCCGCCGCGCTGGGCGACCTGGACCTGAAGGTCGAGCAGGTCCCGTTCCCCGAACTAGCCGAACACGACTACACCCGAACCTCCGCGACCCTGTTCACCGCGCAGATGCTCCCGTACCTGCGTCAGGTGACAGCGGGCCGCGAGGGTGAGCTGCACCCGGTGATCGCACGGACGCTGCAAGCCCCCGACGTCGGGCTCCGGGACTACCTGTCGGCCGAGCGCGACGTGGAGAAGCTGCGTTCGGTGTTCGCGCAGTGGTTCCAGGCGTACGACGTGCTCCTGTGCCCGGTCGTGACGTTCCCCGCGCCGCTGCACGCACAGTCCCATCACGCCCTGGACGGAGTGGACGTGCCAGCGCGCGGGGTGATGCGGGCAACAGTGCCGTTCAACCTCACAGGTCTGCCCGCGGTCGCGCTGCCGTTCGGGGCCACCGCCACCGGCCTGCCCGTCGGGGTCCAGCTCGTCAGCCGCTGGTGGGCCGACGAGGACCTGCTTGCGCTCGCGCAGCGGCTTGAGGCGGTCAGCCCGGTCCTGGGCCGGCACCCGACGTTCTCGCTGTCCTGACAGAGCAGCAGGCGCACCACAAAGCGGCATCCCGCCTCCACCGGAACGTGTCGTAAGGGGAACGTCTATCGGGAACGCCGCAGGTCAGTCGGGGTGCACGGGCGATCTTGTCCGTTAGACCCGTCCGGTTTGGATTCCCGCTCAGGGGCGTCATGCGGCACATGATCACCAGCCGTCCCACTTCCTAGGAAGTGGAACACCCCGCAGCCCGTCCGCCAAGGGCCGCGGGGAGCGGCAAGTCGCGTCCCAGCTGGCTGGCGAGCAGGACTCGCAGGCTGCGCCGCTGCAGTCGCTCGCCCTCGCCCTCGCCGTCGGCGGCCCCGGTGCTGATCGTGCCGGTGGTGCCCGTCGTGGCGCTCAGGCGCTCGTCCACTCACTGAGGACGAGGTAACCGTCGACGCGGCTGAGCATGTCGGAGTCCGGGTCGGGCGGGAGCGCGTGACCGAGGTTCTTGGTGCGGACCTCGCCGACCCACTGGTCGTGCTGGTACTCGTGGTTGACCAGGGTGCTCAGGAGGTGGGTTGCGACGATCGTCATCTGCGTCGGTGCGCCGACGTTGCCGGCGGCGATGGTGGCGATGCGGGTATGAACACGCTCGGCGACGGTTTCGCGGAACGCGGTGAGCCGCTCGAGGGTGGGCAAAGCGCCGCGGAACTGCTCTGGATTGGCCGAGTCCATCAGGCCGTCGAGCTCGGGGTCCGGGCTGGGCTCAGCCGCGGTCAGATTGCGGATCATGAAGTGGGCGACGTGGGCTTGATGGCCGAGGTGCCACCCGATCGCGCTCGAGCTCTCGTCGGGGCGCCAAGTGACCTCGTCAGGCGTGAGGTCCTTCCAGAGCTGGTCCGTGTAGGCACGGGCGCGGTCGTACTCGCGCAAGAGCCCATCGAGCTCGTGCATCGCTTCTCCTAGTTCTGAGACTGGTTCAGTGCGCGTGGACGGTGCTCGCCATGGCGGTGAGCCCGATGATGCGATCGGCGGCTGAGGCACCGGCGCGAAGGGCGCCCTCGATGTGGCCGGCGTACGCGAGGGCCGTCTCGGTTGACGCCCAGTGCAGTCGACCCAGAGCGGGCTCCTGCAGCTGCTGGTGAGAGTACGTGCCGGTCGACGCACGCAAGGACGGGGCGGCGGGGGTCGTGTACCGCTCACGACTCCAGTCGACGGCGTGGACCTGCAGCGGGGCGGCTGCCTGCGGGCCGAACAGGCGGGTGAGCTGTCCCGTGAAGGCGGCGGCGACCTGCTCGGAGTCCCCGCCGGCGAACTGCTCAGCGTCGGCGAAGCCGAAGATCGCGGCGGGCCGCGCGTGGGGGCCGCTGTGGTCGTGCAGCTCGCGGAAAGGGCCCACGTGGCTGACCGCCGCGCCCGCCAGACCGACGTCGCGCCAGAACGCCGGTCGTACACAGCGACGGCCTTGACCACCGCGCCCATCCACACCGCCGTGCCTTCCGCAAGGAAGCGCACCCGGGCGGGCAGGTCGGGCGTGAAGGCAATGCTGTCGACCGCGAGTGCTGGTGGTACGGCGAGCACGACGTGGTCTGCTGCGACCGCTCCGCTCGCGGCCTGCACCGTGACGCCGTCGTCGTCGACGTGGACCGCCGCCACCGGATCGCTCAGGCGCAGCGTACCGGGGGGGAGCTCATCGGCGACGCGCAGAGCCAGCGACTGCGCCCCGTGTCTGAACCGGCCGGAGTAGCGGTCGATCGGGTTGCCGGAGATGCGCTGGGGTCCATGCGCATCCGGCTCGAACAGGGCGTCGCCGAACAGCGACTGCTGGAACGTCCGCACGCCCAACTCGGCGACCAGCGACTGGACCTGCGGCTCGTCCGGCCAGAACCAGGTGGCACCGAGGTCAACCGCGCCGTCGCTGTCGCCGACGCTGAGCAGGCGTCCGCCGACGCGGTCCCGCGCCTCATGGGCCGCGACGGTGCGCCCCGCCGACAGCAGGGTGCGCGCTGCGGTGAGGCCGGCGATGCCCGCGCCCACCACGACGACGTCGCAACGACGTGCACCGGTCATGGCTTCCGAACCAGGGCCCGCGCTGGCATCAGTCCGTCCACACCGACCCGCGCTTCTCCGGGAACGCGGCGATGTTCTCCACCGCGCGCGGGGTCTGACTGGCACCAGCCATCGCCGCCATCACCACAAGATAGGCGCCACGCTCGGGGCGATCGAGATGGGCGTAGAGCGTGCTCCTGCCCCACGCCTTGTTCGCACGTCGCCCGGCCAGCAGCTCGTCGACCGGTCGGTCGAGCTCAGCGTCCCGCACGGCCTGGTTCACCGAGCCGAGCGCCGCGGCGCGTGTGCGCTGCTCGGAGTGCTCGGGGGCGGCCGCCTGATTTGCTGCCCCGGCTACCGACGTGCCCAAACTGCCGTACCCCGTGCCCGCTACATTCACTGGTGGGGTAGCCCGATTATCGCGTCCCGGGTCCCGGGAGGATGTAATCCCTCTCTGACGCCAGTTGGTGCCCGGCATGGTCGAGCAGCATCAGCCCGCGTCGGGTGGCAGCCGATATCAAAGCTCAGACCAGCCGGCGCTGCGCCGTCAACGCTCCGGGTGCGTCTTCGGGTTGACGGTCGTGTTCGGCTCGATGAGCAGGATCTCCGGACCCTCAACGGAGACCGGCTGATGCTGGACGCCCGAGAGACGACGGACAGCTTTCCTGGGCCAGCTGCACGTCGCCCGCGTCCATCCTTATCGTCAGCGAGCCGCTCAGGACCAGGAAGAGCTCGTCGGTCTCGGGGTGGCTGTGGCGCGGGAAAGCGCCGCGCGTCTTGGCCGGCCGTACGTCGTAGTCAATCAGGACCGCGACCGTCCGCGGCGACCAGAGGTCATCGGACGTCGAGAGCACACTGAGCAGATCGAGGCCATTCTCTCTGTGCCCAGTGTGCATCTGCCAGCCGAGCCCCCGGGCGTTGGCCCTACGCACGTCAGTAGATGGACCCAACCCGTGCAATGGGAGGCTGGCCCCCATGACCACGACTGCGAAACCAGCTGAGGCGACCAGGACCCTGAGCGACAGCGACTTTCCGGCACCTCCGGCTGAGCGCCACTTCGAGGACTACCTGCCGGGCTCGGTCTACGAGTAGGGCCGGGTTCAGGTCACTTCCGAAGCCATCATCGAGTTCGCCAAGCAATGGGACCCCCAGCCGATCCACATCGACCCGGAGTTCTCAGCACGAGGTCCCTTCGGTGGCCTCATTGCCAGCGGGCTGCACACCACCGGCATCTGCTTGCGTTTGTTCGTCACCCACTACCTGTCCCACGTGGCCAGTCTCGCTTCGCCCGGCATGGATGAGCTGCGCTGGCCGACACCCGTGCGGCCCGGTGACCTCCTCCACCTGCGGACCACCATCGTCAGCGTCCGTCCGTCGCAGTCCAAGCCCGACCGCGGGCTGGGGCACACCCAAGCGGAGGTGTTCAACCAGCACGACGAGATGGTTCTTCACCTGCTGCCAGTCAACATCCTGCGCCGACGTCACGGCGGCGATGGGTGAGCCACAGCGCGGGTACACGACCTACTCCTCGATCGGGTGGCCCCCCCGTGTCCGACTGGCGAAGGTGCTTAGATCCGCTGCCGCGGCATCATCACGGGGTTGCTCGACGTCGCCTGCTACCTCGCGTTGCTGCCGGACCTGGACCCCAAGGGGAAGACGGTCACGCATGACGTCGCGGATGAGAGCAGTGCCGCGGCTGGCATTGGTGGGGTGCCGAGGCAACGGTCGAAAGAGCCGTCGTGGTGGCCGGTCAGGTCACGAAGACCGTCGTCCGTCCGGTGGCCTGACCATCGGCTGCTCCTGCGCGGCGTGCCGCTGCTCGGACGGTCGCTTTGACGCCGGGTGGCGCTTGGCCCCGAGCAGCACGACGAGCAGGGTTAAGGCGGCCGCGCCGGCGGTGCCAAGCAGCGCCCGGGGGTAGCCGACGTGGGGGGCGATAAGGGCGAGCAGGTACGGGACGGCGAGGCCGCTGTAGGCGAGGCTGTAGAACACCGCGACGACCGCCCCGAGCTCGTCGGGGGAGGCGAGCTGCTCGACCTCGCGCAGGCCGACGATGAGGCACAGCCCGTACCCGGCGCCGAGCAGCAGCGCCGCGACGATGACGGCGAGCAGGCCGGGGCGGGCGGTGGCCTCGGCCGCTGCCAGACATCCCCCTGTCGCGACCGCGAGGGCGATGGCCGCCGCGTTGGGACCGCCGTGGTCGCCGGAGCGGCCGTAAAGACGCCGTCCCCACGGCTGAACCGCGAAACCGGCACCAAGTGACGCTGCCGCCAGCAGACCGGGGAGGGCGACGCCCAGAGCAGGAACCGGCCGGACACCGTGTGCCGGGATGGTCGTGAACACGAGCGTCACGCTGCCGAAGACCCAGGGACCGAGCGGCAGGACCAGCCGCCGGAACCGGGCCGAGGAGGCAGCCGCCGGCAGCAGGCGCGCCCGGCGGCTGGCTGTAGTCCCCGCCTTGCGGGTTTCGGGCGCCCCGGGCAGCAGCGCGAGGGCTGCGGCGGCGAGGACGAGGTGCACGAGGTAGGGGAGGACCTCCGGGGCGGGTGCCCACTGCGCGAGCGGCCCGGCGACGAGCGGCCCGAGGCCGAAGCCCGCGGTCAGCGCAACGGCGGCTCGGCGCGCACCGGTGCCGGGTGCCGCGCCGGTGGAAAGCTCCTTGACCCAGGCCGTGCCGACCGTGAAAACGGTGCCCGACACGACTCCGGTCAGCAGCCGTCCGGCGTACAGGCCGCCCGGCCCCCATTGCCCGGTGATGAGCACGCCGGTGGCGACGAGGGACAGCGCGGCGAAGGCCAGCATCAGGGGACGCCTGCCGTAGCGGTCGCTGGCCCGGCCGCCGAGAAGCAGGCCGGGAATCAGCCCGAGGGCGTACACCCCGAAGACGGCCGTTGCCTGCGCGTCGGACAGGTGCAGGGCCCGGCGGTAGACGCTGAGCAGGGGTACGAACTGATTCGCGCCGTAGCCGACCGCGAACATCGCCAACGCCGGCCGCCACCACAGCCGGTCGTGTCCGCCCGTCGAGCCGGGCCGAGGACTCACGGGCCCTGCAGCCCAGCTTGACGGGCGGGCCTCACGTGGCAAGGTCGAACGCGGGGTCGTTGATGTAGCCGGTGGTGCCGCCGCGAATCAAGGTCGTGGTCATGCGGGGCTGCTCCTTGAGAAGGGGATTACAGGCTGGAGTGGCCGGCGACGGCCTGCTCGAGCTCGGGCTTGCGGCCGTTGAGGAGCTGGTCGACGGCTGCGGGGTCGTTGCGGTTCAGCGCGATCATCTGGGCGCGTGTCTCGCCGCCCGGATCACGGTGAGGCTGCCGTCGGTGATGCCGACGATCGTTGCTGCCGCGACGTCCTCTGGGCTCTCGTAGTCGAAGCCGTGCTCCGCGCCGGCCTTCGAGGTCTCCATCATGGGGGTGCTGGTGGCGCCGGGGAAGACGTTGAGAACGTGCACGCCTTCGCCGTACAGCTCACGGCGCAGCGCCTCCCCGAAGTGCGCGATGGCCGCCTTCGTGGCGGCGTAGGTGGCGTAGAAGGGCATGCCGATCAGGGCGATGCCCGAGGAGAGGTTGACGACGAGCCCGTCGCCTGAGCGGCGCAGCGCGGGCAGTGCGGCGCGGGTCAGCAGGATCGGAGCGGTCAGGTTCAGAGCAACCTGGGCGAGCACCTCGGACTCCTCAACGGCCTCGAGCCGCCCGGCGCGGACGTTGCCGGCATTGTTGGCCAGGACGTCGATCCCGCCGAACTGCTCCTGCGCGGTGGCGACGACGACGGAGGGGGCGCCGGAAGAGGTCAGGTCGGACGGCACCACCAGAGCCTGTCCACCGCGTTCACGTACCTGTGCGGCGACCTCCTCCAGCGGCTCGGCCCGTCGGCCGACCAGGGTCAGCCTGGGCGCGTAGTCGGCGAGCTGCAGCGCAAGAGCGCGGCCGATACCGCTGCCGGCGCCGGTGAGCAGGATCGAGCGGTCGTGCAGGTCCATGAGTTCTCCTTCAAAAGGAACAGCGGGGCGGTGGGGCGGACGTCGGACCTGCCTGCGGTCAGGAGTGATCCCTGATGTAGGTCACGAGCCCGACGACGTCTTCCGGCATCAGCCGTCCGATCGCGCCGGAGGAGTAGACCGCGGTGACCACAGTGCCGTCGGGAGCCAGCACGAAGCCCGTGGACTGCAGGTAGTGCGGCTCGTCGTTGACGTAGCAGCCGAGCTGGCTAGCGACCTGGTCGGCGTCCGCGCTGTGCCCAACGGGGAAGGGCAGGCGCAGCTTGTCCACGAGACCCGCCGAGGTCTGCTCGTCGTCGACGGACAGGGCCGCGACCTTCACCCCGGCCTCGTCCAGGCTCTCGGTCGCCCGGCGCAAGGCCGACAGCTGTGCGTTGCAGTACGGGCACCAGGCCCCCCGGTAGACCAGGACGACGCCGAAGGCTCCGGCCAGGCCATCGGGCAGCGACAGCGTCCCGCCGCCGACCTGCGGCAGCTGCAGGGAGGGGAAGGTCTGGCCGTTCTCGAGGCGAGGCATGAGGTCCTCCAAGGGTCACATTGGGTTGTAGGCAGTGGACCGGTAGGTCCAGAATTACCCACACAAGATGTGGACTGTCAAATCCAGTGCCCCGTAGGCTGGGAGCTGTGCTTGCCACTGCGACCGCGCTGACCGCGCGGGGGCGTGCGACGCGGGATCGGATCGTCGCGGCCGCGGCGTCGCTGATCTACGAGCGCGGGGTGGCCGGGACCAGCCTGGACGACGTGCGTGCGGTGACGGCCACGAGCAAGTCGCAGCTATACCACTACTTCGCCGACAAGTCGGCGTTGGTGCGGGCGGTGATCGAGCTGCAGGTGGAGCAGGTGCTGAAGGCGCAGCAGCCCGAACTCGACAGTGCCGACTCGGTGGCGGGTCTGCGCCGGTGGGGCGACCGGGTGATTTCCCTCAACGGGCAGGACGCGCGCGGCTGCCCGCTCGGTCGGTTGGCCAGCGAGCTCGCCGACAGCGACCCGGCGGCTCGGGCGGCGCTGACGGCCGGATTCGCCCGCTGGCAGGGCCGGCTGGCGGCGGGGCTAGAGGCCATGCGAGAGCACGGTGCGCTTGACCCGGACGCCGACCCGCAGGCGTTGGCCCTGGGGCTGCTGGCGGCTGTGCAGGGGGGGCTGCTGCTCGCGCAGGCCGCCCGTTCGGATACTCCGCTTCGGACGGCCCTGGACCTGGCCCTGGACTCCGTCGAGGCGCGGACAGCTTCGCCTGCTGCGACCGGCGCCCCTGCGAGCGTGGATGCCTGAAGCCGGGCCGTTCTCCCCGCCTGGAAAGCCGCACGTCAGAAGCGTGACCTCTGTCGACGCGTGACGGCCCCCATGTCGTCTATGCCGACGCTGGCCCGCGACGAGACCCCCAGCCGGAGACGACTTTCGCCCGCGTAGCGCGCCTCAGATTCCCGTCCAAGGCCAGGCCCGCCAGGGTTGACGGCGCTCGCCCCGACCCCGACCCCGACCCCCGTCAGGTTACGGAGCGGGTGCCCTGCGCACCTACCGTAGGACAAGGAGCTCCCGAGCATCCGTTCGGGAACTCGGTGCAAGATGCCTGCCGTTGCAGATCTGCGTTGGCCCGGCGTTCCTGCATCTGGCCTGGCCGCCTCCACGTCCGCTCGTGCCGCAATGTGCGCGGTCGTCCCGCTCAGGGATCCCTGGGTCTTCTTTTGGGATGTCTGCCTGGGGCTCCCGGGGAGTCTCGCGAGCGAGTCGGTCAGGTGGTCGTCTCTGGGTAGGTGTCGACCTCGGTGGCTTCAGGCTGGCCCCAGATGCGGTCGCCGGTGGTGAGCACCGTTACGTTCCTAGTGCCGCGGCTGCCAACCTTCGCCCGGTTGCCGACACGCCGGTGGGGGTCGTAGGAGCCGGCGCTCCCGGGCGTGATCTTGGGGTTGTCACTTCT
>JAABUO010010121.1_pt1 | contig 10479 bp, 6 predicted proteins | sample 5559291 | NCBI WGS metagenome assembly JAABUO01 (sample SAMN10711878, study PRJNA513372) | rock metagenome | isolation source: Antarctica rocks | place: Antarctica: Victoria Land, Finger Mt sud
TCAAAAGCTTTAAGAAGATTCTAGTCGAATTTTATAAATTTCATTTAAATAAGTTATATTAAATTAAACAAACACGACGTTTTAAATTTGTTTTCTTTTCTTTTAAAAAGTCACTACTCGTACATTTCTCTAGCTTACATGTACATCTCTCTCAGCTTACATGTACATCTTCTTTTCATCATCATCTCGAAAACTCTGATATTTTCATTACGCATTACTCAGTTACATACTAAATTTAATAAATAATTCGAGGATTCACATATAATTCCGAGTAATCTCTTTATCATTTTCTTCACGATTTTAAATTCTGTTCATTTATTTTAATAAACTTATACATTAGACTCGCTTTTCTTTTAATACTCATTAACGTCATGATTAATCTTATTTTCATGCTTCTCGTTAATATTGTTTTCGTTAACCTCATGTCTTTAGCTTCATCTTTCATTTCGAGAAAGATTTATGACGATGCGAAACTTCTGATTTAAGAAATTAATAAACACGCTGAGTTAAAGAGCTATGCTGTCGTTACTGCACGCTTTAAGAAGTTTAAGAAAGATGTTAATTAATTCGTGTATTTACGATACGATCGTGAGAAAAAAGTAAGTTTAAATTTAGCGAGTTTTAAAAGACGTCTTCATAGTAACATACGACTCATGAAGTATTCTTTCAGCGTCGTTAATAAACGTAACAAGAAGAATAATTAATATCTTAAAGTCATACGAAACGAGAATCATAGTTATACTTTTATACTCGCTTTAACTTACTCAGTTCTGCGAAGGCTAGTCATAACAGAGAAGATTTAGAAATTAATAATCTTTCTTACTAAAGCTGAGATTAAGTTAACGCAGGTTCTTACTCATCTTCGACTTAATGTTAATTAAGAAAATTCTCTGTTCATGCGTCATGATATTTATAATGTAAAGAATCATCTGAGAAGACAAGCTTTCGAAGTTTTAACCTCTGTTTAAACTTTTCTTTAAAATCTGAAACGCGAAAACTGATTTTAATAATACGAAAAGAACGAGCTCGATAAGATCATTAAACTCTTCTTTAATCGAGTAAATTGTCGTAATATGCTGAAACGTAATAGCGAGATATTTATCATGAACTGCATTTACAAGATTAATCATTATAAGATGTTATTACTGATCATCATTAAAGTCATCGTTCTGAACATTTTTTTCTTCGTTAACTTCTGTTTCATGACAGCGAAAAAGATATCTGATTATGTATAAGTTCTGAAATAACTGAAGCTTTTATATACTGAGCTTTACTTATCTCATTCGATAATAATCTTAACTAACTGCGAACGAGATTTAATTAACGCTTTTCGAAGTGTTTTTCCTGAAAGTTCACATTTACTGTGTGTCTAACACATTAATAAGAACGTTTTAGTTAACTGTAAAAAGCATTTTAATACTAAAAAGAGCTGACAAGCCTTTTACAAGACATGACATTTAATTATGTATGCTAAGATTGAAGCGAAGTACGAAGATTAATAAATTAATCTTTAGCAGATTTACGAAGTAACTTATAAGCGAGTAACTTTTTATCTAAAGCTTAATCTATTACTGAATTATAAGAAGAAGTTTGTTAAATGCTAAATCGATCGCAAATTACACTTTAATAATCACGTTACTTCTCGTAACGAAGATAGTAATGTAACATTAAAGCGTGCGCTTAAAATCTTCGTCGACGATTTAAAAAGCGTCGTGAATAATTTAAAGCTCGTGCTTATGAATTAACGTTATGATTACATTAAAATTATTCAGATAACGTAAATTAAACTGCTCTTTCGTTTACGAGCTTCGATATTACGCGATCTTATTACTTATGTAACATCGTATGTCTTACACAGAATTATAAAATAATACGATTTAATTACGATCATTAAGAAATCTTTGTTACGATGCATTAACGTGTTTATTAAAATCATGAATTTGTCGTGCGCTTATAAAATTCAGGAACGCATATACGATATAGTAAAAAATAAGATTTTGCGAATAAAAAATATACATTCGTACTGACGCTTCATGAGCTTAGCAGAGAAATCGTTAAGCGAGTCTTTCGAAGAATTTACATCTGAATCTATTTCTGAAGAGATTTCTTCTGAGTTAATCGACGTTAAAATGAATTACAATAATTTTACTTTCTTAATGTCATCTTTATTAAATCTCGCTTTATCGAATTTATTACTACGAGTTTAAAACTTCGCTATTATTCGATTAAAGAGTAGATTCGTTATAATCAGAAAGCGACGAGACGTTAAACGTTAGTAAGAATTCGAGAGTTTTACATAAAAAGAGTTTTCACAGTATGAACATGTACTGATAAAGACAGAACAATAAAAGTTATAACAGAAAATGAAGCAAAGACGAGAACGAGATCGAGATTGAGATTAAGATCGAGGTCGAGAACAGCGAGAACAGCGAGGTGAAGCTGTTACATCTTCACTCATATAAACGAATGCAGGCCTGTTTGCAGCGTTTCATATGTAGCTAGAAGATGCTGAAACAGCGATATTAAAGCTCTTTAAACAGTATAAAATTACTGTAAAGAGATTGCTCATAATCATATGTGAATTCTCGAATTATTTATTAAATTTAGTATGTAACTAAGTAATGCGTAATGAAAATATCAGGGTTTTCGAAATGATGATGAGGGAAAGAATGTACATGTAAAATAAAAAGAATGTACATGTAGGCTAGAGAGGTGTACGAGTAGTGATTCTCTTCTTTTATTCATGCGAACATAAATATTTAAAGAAGAAAATAATGTTACGAATGTGTTAAAATCGATTAAGATTAAATCGAGCTTATCACGAGTAAAAAGCTTTAACATTTTTTAACATTTTTTAACATAGCTTTAACACGAATTAATTAACACTTTTGTATATTACATCTTTTTTAAGTTATAACATTTTTCTTTCGAGTTTAGCACGAATTCTGAGTCTTTAAACATAAATATCGCTTCAGAAACTTTCTTTTTTCTATATTCTTAAACTTCTAGTTATAATTATCTTTATAAATTAAACATTTTACTCAGCTTATTTATTAGTGATTAAATTCTAGACACGATCTTAACATTTTTAATTATAAAAGATTATTTCTTGTTTTAATAAAGAATAATAATAAATAATAATAAAAGTTAACAAAAATGTATTTATTAATAATTTTATAAAATAATTTTAAGCTTTTTAAACTTATATTATAATTTAAATCTGAATTTAAATTAAATTAAATTTAAACTTAAATTAAATTAAAGTTAAATTACGTTAAGTATTAAATTAAATTATGTAATTACGCTAATTTTATATAATATAATAATTAAAATCTTGCTTAAAATATTAAGCTAATTAAATAATTTAGCTAATTGTATATGATTTAACATTCGAGTTAAAAACATATATAAGTAATTTCTTAAAAGTTAATTCTTTTCTTCTTAACTTAAATTTTTTAATTATTATATTTATATTAACTTACTTTATATAATTTTAATATTAAACTAAAGCTTATTATTTATATTATTCGTGATGTAAACGAACAAAAAGAAATTATATAAAATATATATTAATAATTTTAAAAAGCATAAAAAATATTAAAATTAAAATATTACTTAAATAAAAGAAATGCTTTCTTTTTAACTCGTTACTTAATCGAGCGAAATTTAAATAATTATTTTAGCTCGTGTTTAAACGAGCGAAGTTTAAAAAAATTATTTTAATTCGTGTTTAAACGAGTAAATTTTAAGCAAGTTATTTTAATTTATTAATTAATTAAGCAAGCGAAGTTGAAAAAGTTATTAAAAAAATTCTTTTCTTAAAAAAAAATAATTATATTTTATTATAACTCGAGAAAATAAATTAAAGTCGTTAAATATCTGTATTTATTTTAATTTAAAACTCGTTCTTTAATGTTACTTAAAAAAAAAAAAACGTATATTCGTTTTCTTAATAAACGCGTTTAATAAATTTAATAATATTAAAATCTTTCTTAATATTATAAATTAATAATAAGTTAAAGACGATTTAAAACGTTTATATAAAGTCTTTTTTAAACTTCGTAAGTAATAAAATTTAAGTCTTAAGATTATTATTCTTTATAATACTTTAATTTACGAATATTATAAAAAAAAGTAAAGAAAAAAGCGAAACGACGAGCATTAAAGAAATAACATAGAAAAGATTTATTGCAGGCTTAAAACATACGTAAAGATATATCGTTTTCTTTATATTTAATTAATAAAAAACAAAGTCAGAAATTATTAAATTTTTTATTATTCGTTAATAATAAAGCTTTAATATAAAATAATTAATTAAAAAAGATTTAAAATAAACTAAAAATTAATTATAATTATTATAACTCAGAACTGTTAAATATACGACGAAAGTTTAGTCGTATATGTATAGCAGCAATGATAAACGATGTCGCTAGCATACTATATATGTATAATGTATTTAGTATATAGTAACTAAAAGTATATATAAAGTACGATTTGTAACGTACGAAGATACGATGAAAACTTTGCACTCGATACTAGTTTTAATAAAGATAGTTAATTACGTCGTACGCTGTACGTCGTACGATATAATGACTTTAATATTTAACATTCTCTCTGAAATAATATATCGTACGTTAAAACGTAATATATCTTTCTTTAAATTTATAAACTTTTTAGTTTACATATTCTCTGCTAATTAAGTGCATTTAATGATTCTTTCGTTAAAAACTTAGTGAAAAAAAAGTAAAATTAATACTTCGAATATTACTTAAAAGCACTTTCTTTTTATTAAATTTTTTATTCGTTTATAATAAAATGCTTTCGCAGTTAATAATTAATATAAAGTTTTCGTACGATACGCTTTCGTTAGTTTAATGTATCTTATTTAAATCTGAAGATTTAACTTTCTTTAATATTTAGTAACTGTTAATTTAATATAACAGACAGAACATTCAGCTTTCTTTTATGCTTCATGAAGATTATCTTAAATAAAGCTTTAGTAAAATTATCTGCTAATTATTTCTTAATAAACATTCATTTTATTCGCACGTAATTATTTAGTACTAGCTCTTTAACATAGTGATGTTAAACGTTAATGTGCTTAATTTTATTATAATGTTTAACGTTTTTAACTAAATTCAGATTAGCTTACTTATCTTTTAAAATTCGTACGAGCATAATGAGAATTTCATATAACGATAACTCTGCGAAAAAGCGACGAAGTTATACGACTTGCCTAACGACATAACTTATAATAATGTACTTAACTTTCGTAATAAAGATAAATATCGTGCGTTATTTCTTTAAGCTTTAGCATATTATATTTCTTATTAAACAGAAATAATAGCTTATAATAAACTTTCGTTTCATTATGTTTTCTATAAAGTTATTATTTAAGTAATTTAAAATAATTAATAAATGCTTCGTATCATCGTACGAATCATTATAATAAATTTTCATGTTTATTATTCTTTTAAGATATCGTAAAATCTTTTTAATGACTTTATCGTGATTAACGCGAAAGTTTAAGCATTATTATGAAAGATAGTTAATCGCGAAAATTATATTTAATCGTGTTTTATAAACGATATATAAAAGCTTTTCGATTAAGCGTTAATATAAAATAATTTTTATTAATTCGCTATCGTCGTCGTCTTTTAACGAAATGTACGATTTAAAAATCATGAGTACAAATATCGTGTTACATATTGTTAAGTCTTTAATTTATAATACTTCGCGAATGTACGATGTTTAATTAAGTATTAATAATCTTTTAGTTTTATAACGTATAATTCGCATGCTAATGATCATTCGAGTCTTTTTTAAATCATGCATGTTAAATTTCTTACAGAGCGCTGTTTTTACTTTCTTTATTAAGTTCATTATTATTACTGCAATGAGTAAATCGTTTACGTAAATATTAATTATAACGAATTCTAACTCGTACGAAGCGTATATAATGCTTTTATTTGTTAGCATAAGCTTATATTCTTAATCTTTTCAGAAAGCGATTAATTTCTTATTTTATAAGCGTGCTGATTGCTTTAATTTATATAAACTCTTCACGATTCGTTATACTAACTTCGTACAATCTTGTCGTATGTTTACTTCTTCGAAAATTCGCATATAAATTTCTCGTTTTTCTGTCTTAAAATAATTAATTAAATACGCAGCTTTAACATTCATTTAATGAAGCTTTAGATTTAAAGCAGCGACGATAGCTAAGAAAATTCTTAATAATTTCTTTCGTACGATTAATGTAAACGTTTTCTTATAGTTAATGTTTTCTTGTTACGAAAATTCTTAAGTAACTAAACGAGCTTTGTACTTTATTATTCTTTCATTCTTATCGTATTTTAACTTAAACACTTACTTACATTTAATGAGCTTTCTTTCTTCGAGCAGTTTACTTAACTTTTATACTTTGTTTACTTACAAACTTTTTAGTTTAATCTGAATAATATCTCGTTAATCTCTTTCATGAATAAAATCTCTTAATGTCTCTTCGTAAATCTTTAGTTCTTTAGCTTTCTCGTACGAAGAACTTAATTTTATCTTTATAAGCTTAGCTTTTTGATTTGACATATAAATCTTTTAATTAATATAAACTCCTGTATTCGTTAATCTTAATTAATTACGTAATACTTTCGTTTATATTACTGATTTCATAAAATGCGTTACATTTAGCATGTTACTCGTCTTTTAAAATTCGCTTATCATTAATAACTTTTAAGTAACTTTTAATTAATGCGCAGACGAGTTAACTGTTTCTCTCATGCGTAACGTCTTTTGCGTGTCATATTCTTTAATACTTTAAGTAGCTTTCGATTAATGCATAAACGAGTTAATTATTTTCTTTACATTCAGTTTATACGAATCTTGTGTGACGCGCAGATTAATATTAAGATGATTATTTCTTACTGTTTTATAAGCGAGTAACATTAAGTTAGCGAGTTTTACTCGAGCATTTTCTCTTGTTAATGTTACAAGCTTTACTTAAACATTTAACTTCGTTACTTTAATTATTAATATCTAATCATCTTTTTTAAAACGTTCTCTGTCTCGTATAAAAACTTTCACGCTTAAAAGCTTATTCTAAGTGTTTTCTTTATCTTTAAAGACAGATATAATAATTATCTCAGTATGTACTGACTCGTACGATTTTATCATTTTCTTTCTTGTTTGTTAAGTTTATTTATTAACACGTAATTAATCTTTAAAGCGTAATGCATTTAAGATAATACGATTAGCATTCTTAATTTTTAATAAAATTAAGAGAAAACTCGTTAAGTAAATAAGCGTTAAATTTTAACTCATTAATCGTGACTATTAATACTTTACAAATAAATCGCTGTTAAAAACTTCATATTTAATATTTCTTAGTAAATTTCGTATAGCTTATAAAGATGCTAGTTTATATACGTTTTATATTTAATTTAATTCATTTCTTCTTTAAAATGTGTACATAAACAACGCTGTTAAATATACGTAAATGAGTCACGTTCGATTATATATTATTAATTACATGATTTAAAACTTTATTTGTTTTTAATATTAATAATAAATTTCTAAGTTCGTTAACGACGTGCATAGCTTTAGCTTAAAGCACATTAAATAACTTTACGTTCAGTAATAGCGATTTCTTCATCGTACGAAGCGTTTTTCAGTTTCGTTCGCTTACTGCGTTATGCTCAGAAATGTAAAGCGTTAATTACTTAATAACGACTTTTTTAATCTTACATTAACGTAATAATGCATAATTAATATATTCTTTTTCTTCATTAACTTTAAAATGTGCTAATCTCTGTTCAGTAAGTCATTTTAATCTCGAAATTATGCGAATAAATTAATTATAAAAACCTTTCTTATCTTTTAAGAAATTAATTCATGATTTCTTAATATAATCGTTTATTAATATGACTGTTTACGAAGATTTTCTTAATGATACTAAATCATGTGATTCTTAAAGATTTAAATATAATTTCTTTAGCACTTTAGTAACGAGTTTTATAAACGTATAATGAATGATTCGTGTTTACTTACTTTAAATGCATGACGTATAAACATTTAACGCCTCGTTAAACTATAAGATGATTATAAAATGTTTTATATAATAACGATGCAGAGCATTTATCTTTACTAAGAAATCTTTTATACTTTAATGTTAACGAATTAAATTTTTTAATATATTTACTTCGTACGAATCATTTAGCTTGTTTAAAAATAAATCTTTAATTATAATAAAGATTAATATAATTTTAGTATAACTTGCGTGTTCGAATCTTCTGTGTTATAATTATTATAGTAATGTTATTTCTTCTAAATTAATAAGCCTTTCTGATTTTTCATGTAATGTTATTAAGATTTTCTTATTATCATACGACATTAAACGATAAATGTTTTATTTTGTAAGCTTAACTCTGATCATAAAGGTTTTGTCTTTAACTAGTAACATGTAAACGTTTTTATTCACGTACGATTATTTATCTTTTTTTAAGATGCTTAATAAGATTAAGTTAACGAATGTTTAAGACACGTAACATACATTACGTATTCGTACGCTTAATGTAACGTTAATATGAATCATTATTATTTTCTTTTTCGTATTGCGCATGAATTCGTCGTTCGCAGCTTTAAACTCATGCTTTTTCTCGTAAAATAATGACGCATTGTATAAGTTTAATCGATTAATAACGTGTTATGCTGCGCAGCTATTAATGTATCAGTAATTATTTTTCGCGAGAATTCTTTATTTAATCATTTTAAGTAACAATTTCTTTTCTTCTTTCTCGCTGAGCTCATTCTCGTCGATGCTAATATTAACGACTTTATGTAAACGACTTTTTAAATGTTAATTTCGTACGAAAGATTTCTTATTATCTTCGAGTTTTTATTCCGACTCTGATTTTCTTACTGCATTGCGATAATTTCGCGATATATGTTCTGCTTTATCGCATGTAAAGCATATTCTTGTATTTTTAACGTCTTTTCTGCTTTCGTACGAACGATCGTGATTATATAATCTTTCTTTATGTCATATACTTATTATTAGCTTTAATTTAACATTTACTTAACGATTAAAGTTAACACGTACTTCTTCGAACGTTATTAATTATTAAATCTTCTGTATCTGCATCTTTTTTAAAGTAATGATATAAGCTTTAATAATGTCGTATTTTAAAGAAAGTGAATTAAAAGTAATAATCATGTAAATGTCGTCTCATATATCTTAATCATCTCGTACGATCGTCTTAAGTTGTTTAATAAGACTTTTTACATCGTTAAATATGACGTTAACTGATTTAATGTAATGCTTTATCTTATTTATTACTGCATATTTAAAGAGCTCATTAAGCATGACGTATATTACTTCTTAATTTACTTACGAGTATATAATCTTAAGTTTAGTTCATATATCTTTTATGTTAACGATGCTTTTAATCGTACGAAATAGATTTATACTAATGATTTTCAGTATGATTCTTAATTCTGTTTCATTAATCTTTTTCTTCATTGCTACGATTCGTACAATTACTGTATTAACGAAAGGCTAATGATGTTTAAAGATAAATAGTTACTAATCGAGCTCATAATCTGTTAAATATACGGCGAAAGTTCAGTCGTATATGTATAATAGTAATGATAAACGATGTCGCTAACATACAGCGTGTGTATTATGTATCTAGTATGTAATAATTAAAGTATGTAAGAAGTATAGTTTGCAACGTACGAAAGTACGAAGAAAACTCTGCATTCGACACTAGTTCTAATAAAAGTAGCTAATCACGTCGTACGCTGTACGTCGTACGGTATAATGGCTTTAATATTTAACAATTAAAAAATTAACGACATATTAAATTTTTAAGTAAAAAACTTCTAATTAAAATATTTAATTAAGTAAGTTAAGTTTAAAGAAAATAATTAAAAAAAGTTAATTAACGTAATTAACGCTTTAAAGATTTTAATTATATATTATATTTAAAACTTTAAGCGTTTAAATAAGAATTCTTAAACGATTTACTCGTAAAGATAAGTTAAGTTTACATTAATAAATCTCGACGAGTATTTAATTACGTAATTAATTAATAAATTAAATGATTTATTACTTTAATTAATCTTTTATCTTATAAGATTACTTTAACGTAATTAGCTGCGAGCGCATGTTTAATAGCCTAAATAATATTATTAACACGAATTATTAAAATGACACGAATTATTAAAATAATATACTCGATAGTAAATGTTTCGTTTAATGCGTAATATTTTTTCTTTTTTTAATATTAAATTAATCATTAAATAAATAAATTATTTAATTATTTAACTAGCTATTTAATCATTTATTTAAACAAATTATTAACTATGTAAAGTGTTTAATAAAGAGCTATAAAGAAAGCTATGAAGAAAGCTATGAAGGGAGGCATGCAAAGAGGTATGAAGAAAGACATAAAGAGAGACATGAAGAAAGTCATAAAGAAAGTC
>JAABUO010010125.1_pt1 | contig 10478 bp, 9 predicted proteins | sample 5559291 | NCBI WGS metagenome assembly JAABUO01 (sample SAMN10711878, study PRJNA513372) | rock metagenome | isolation source: Antarctica rocks | place: Antarctica: Victoria Land, Finger Mt sud
CAGAGTGAGGTAGCCAGAACAGCCCGGCCCGGCCTGATGGCCGGGCCGGGCCGGGCTGACCTGTTCCGGCCGGCCGGCAGCCCGGGATCAGCCGACCAGCGCTGGTTCCCGCGGCCCCTCCGGGGCGGCGTGCCGGCCGTGCGGCTGCACCGATTCCAGGTGCTGCAACAGCTTCTCGCCCTCGATGTCCACGCTGGGCAGAATCTTGTCCAGCCAACGCGGGATGTACCAGGCCGTCCGGCCGAGCAGCGTCATCACCGCGGGGACCAGGGTCATCCGGACCAGGAACGCGTCGGCCAGCACCCCGAATCCTAGCGCGAAGCCGATGGACGCGATGATCGTGTCCGGGGCCAGCATGAACCCGGCGAACACCGAGGTCATGATGATGGCTGCCGCGGTGACCACCCGGGAGCCGGCGGTCCAGCCCTTGACCACCGCCGCCCGCGGTTCGCCGCCGTGTACGTAGGCCTCGCGCATTCCGGAGACCATGAACACCTCGTAGTCCATGGCCAGCCCGAACAGCACCCCGATGAGCAGGATGGGTAGGAACGAGATGATCGGGCCCGGAGTGTCCACTCCGAACAGGAACGACAGCCAGCCCCACTGATAGACCGCGACCACCGCGCCGAAGGACACCCCGACCGAGAGCAGGAAGCCCAGCGCAGCCTTCACCGGGACCACGATGGACCGGAAGATCAGCAGTAGCAGGATCAAGGCCAGCCCGACCACGATGAGCAGGTATTCGGGGAGGGCATTGGACAGTTTCTCCGACACGTCGATGGCCACCGCGGTCTGGCCGGTGACCAGGACGGTCCCGCCGATCTGCGCGTCCAGGGACGCGGCCTGGCCGCGGATCGCGGTGACCAGATCCTGGGTCCTCAGGTCCGACGGGCCGGTCTTGGGGATGACCTGGACGATGCCCAGCTTGCCGTCGGCGCTGACTCCGCCGGGCGCGGCCAGCGGCTGGCCGGGCTGCGCGGACACCGCGGCGACCACCGTGCCCAGGGCCTGTTTCATCCGGGCCGGGTCGGTGGCCACGGTGACCACCAGCGGCCCGTTGAAGCCGGGACCGAAGGAGTTGGCCAGCAGGTCGTAGGCCTGCCTCTTGGTCGTGGTCGTCTTGGCCTGGCCGTCGTCGGGCAGGGCCAGGTGCAACTTGGTGGTGGGCACGGCGATCACGCCCATGACCACGATGACCCCGAGCAGCACCAGCACCGGGTACTTGGTCACCATGGCGATCCAGCGCGGGGTCCGTTTGCCGGTGCTGGCCGGATCGCGGGGCAGCGGGGTGGCGCCGGGGTGACGTTCGGCGTGCTCGCCGAGGGCGGGTGACGTGGCCAGCAGCGCCCGCCGGTCGCGGCGCCGCAATACCCGGGTGCCGGCCAGCGACAGCAGCGCCGGCAGCAGTGAGATGGCGATGAGCACGGCGATGGCCACGGTGCCCGCGGCGGCCAGCCCCATGATGGTCAGGAACGGGATCCCCACCACCGACAGGCCGGCCAGCGCGATGAGCACGGTGAGCCCGGCGAACACCACCGCCGAGCCCGCGGTCCCGGTGGCCCGGCCGATCGATTCGTCCATGGCCATCCCGGCCCGCAGTTGGTTCCGGTGTCGGGACACGATGAACAGGGCGTAGTCGATGCCCACGGCCAGGCCGAGCATCAGCGCGAGAATCGGAGCAGTATTCGACATCTCGACCGCCCCGGAGACCCAGAGCACGCCCGAGATGCCGACCGCCACCCCGACCAGCGCGGTCAGCATGGTCATTCCGGCCGCCACCACCGAGGCGAAGGTGATCATCAGTACGGCCAGCGCCACGATGACGCCGAGCCCCTCGGTGGAACCGATGGACGGGGTCTGCTTGACCGCGCCACCACCCAGCTCGATGCGCAGTCCGTCGACCCGGTTGGCGGCGGCCAGGTCGGCGATCGCGTCCTGGGTGCTCTCCGGGATCTCGCTGATCTGCCCGCCGAACTGGACCTGCGCGAACCCGACCTGACCTCCCGGGGCGATGGTCCGGCCCGGCGCGGGCGGAATCGCGGCGAGCACGTCGGGCAGCCCGGAGGTGCCCTTGACCACAGCGCCGACGGCCTGCGCGTAGGCCGGGTCGGCCAGCGTCTTACCTTCCGGTGCGGCGAACACGATCCGGCCGGCAGTACCGGCGGCCGCCGGGATCTCGGTGCGCAACTGATCCAGGGCCTGCTGGGCCGGGGTACCGGGAATGGAGAACGAACTGGTGAACACGCCTTTGAAGGCGAGCGCACCGGTGCCCACCCCGGCCAGGATGACGATCCAGATGATCACCGCCGTCCAGCGGTGTCGGACGGACAGCAGGCCGAGTCGGTAGAGCACGGTGGCCACGGAATCTCCCAGCGAGGGTGCGGTCGGGTGGTGGTGGGGCTGCGCAACACTGCGCTGGAATTGCGCTGCTACTGCAGGACAGGGGGACCGTGCTGCGGAGCGCCGCCCGGGACGGTGCGGTGCAACGCGGACAGGTCGAGCAGCGCGAAGGCCTGGTCGAGCCGGGCGGCCACGCCGTCGGGTCCGGCCGGCCGGCCGGCCGCCCACCAACTTTCGACGCAGCCCTGCACCGCAGCCGCCCCGAACCGGGCGATCAGCATGGGCCGGGGATCACCGGCGGGGAGCGCGAGCCGGTCGGTGATGACCACGGCGATCCGGTCGCAGCGGTGGGACTCCAGGACGGCCTCGGCCGCCTGCAGCTCCGGCTCCTGGCGGACCACCGAGAAGTAGGCGTCGAATCCGGTGATGATCAGGTCGGCCAGCCGGATCAGCGCCGCGCGCAGGACGGCGTCCAGCGGGGTCCCGGCCGGCGCGCCGGCGAGCACGTCCATGATCTCGTCACCCCACCCTTCGGTGACGGCCACGAAGCATTCGGCCTTGCCGGGGAAGTAGTTGGAGAACGTCCGCCGCGACACCCCGACCCGTTCGACCACGTCGGTGATGGTGAAGTGCTGGTAGCCGCGTTCCAGGCTGAGGGCCAGGGCAGCCTCGGCCAGCGCCCGACGGGTGTCGGTCTTCTTGCGCTGGCGCAGCCCGGTACTCACCCGGCCGACAGTACCGGAGCATTGCGCATTGGGCAGAATTTCCCAGTGCGAAGTGACAGTGCGAAGTGACAGTGCGAAGTGACAGTGCGCAGTGACAGTGCGCAGTGACAGTGCGAAGTGACAGTGCGAAGTGACAGTGCGCAGTGACAGTGCGAAGTGACAGTGCGCAGTGACAGTGCGCAGTGACGGAGAACATGGTGCCGACCGACTGTGACCGGGCTACCGCATGGTCGGGGAAGCGAGGTCGAGGTCGAGGCGTTGAACCCGGAGATGAGGATCGAGCTGATGACAGAGCAGTCCGAGGCGCCCACGGCAAGCTCCGGGACGGCGCCGATGGAGATGGCGGATCTGGCCGATGTTCTCGGCGGCCCACCCGCCCGTCGCTGGGTGCCCCGCCGGGTCCAGGTGACCCGGTCGGCGGCCGAGCTGCCGCACGCCGCGGAGATCCTGCGGCGCTGCGAGTCCGCCGGGGTGGACGACATCGAACTGCTCGGCAATGACCGGCTCCGGTTCCCGCGGGCCGAACCGGGGTCCGACTCCGAGCGGGCCGGCTACGCCTGGGCCAAATCCACCCTGGCCGTGGTGGTCGCGCCGCCGAGCGCGCTCAAGCCGCAGCCAATCCCCCCCAGCGCCGACTGGCGGATCGACCTGGCCCGCGGCTGCCCGGCGCACTGCCAGTACTGCTACCTGGCCGGGTCGCTGTCCGGGCCACCGGTCACCCGGGTGTACGCCAATCTCGACGAGGTGCTGGCCGGGATCTCCACCCACGCCGGGCAAGGCACGGTGACCAGCGGCACCGCCGAGCGCGGCCACGAGGGTACCACCTTCGAGATGTCCTGCTACACCGACCCGCTCGGGATCGAGTCGGTGACCGGATCGCTGGCCGCGGCCATCACCCGGGTGGGGACCGGGCGGTTCGGGCCGACCGGTGAGCAGCCCGTGCAACTGCGGTTCACCACCAAGTTCGACGACGTGAGCGAGCTGGTCGGGCTGCCGCACCACGGCCGGACCCGGGCCCGATTCTCGGTGAACTCCGACGAGGTGGCCGGCCGGTTCGAGGGCGGCACCGCCCGGACCCCGGCCCGGCTGGCCGCGATGCGCTCGCTGGCCGCGGCCGGTTACCCGGTCGGGCTGACCATCGCCCCGATCATGCCGCTGGGCGACTGGCGGGAGAGCTACGGGCAGCTGTTGACCGCCGCGGCGGATGCGTTGGGCGGGCTGTCGGTGCCGGATCTGACCGTGGAGATCATCACCCACCGCTTCACCCCGGCCAGCCGGGACACCCTGCTGCGCTGGTATCCCCGCACCCGCCTGGAGATGGACACCGAGTCGCGCAGCGCCAAGCGCAGCAAGTTCGGCGGGGTCAAGTACGTCTACCCACGCGAGGTGATGACCAACATGCGGAGCTGGTTCACCGCCGAACTCGACCGCCGGCTCCCCGACGCCCGGCTGCTCTACTGGACCTGACCCGACCTGACATGACCCGACCGGTCCGCGGTCCCCACCGACTCAGCGACCGCCGGTCAGTTTGCGATCGCGTTGCCCGACACCGGGCCCGCCGTAGGGGTAGTCGGCCGGGGCCGGGTCGCTGGCCTGGTCCAGGGCGGCGATCTCGGCCGGCTCCAGGTGCAGGTCGGCGGCACCCAGGTTGTCCTGCAACTGTTCCAGGGTGCGGGCACCCAGGATGACGGAGGTCATGGCCGGCCGGTCGACCAGCCAGGCCAGCGAGATCTGGGCCATCGACGCGCCCCGGCCGTCGGCCACCTGCTGGACCGCTTCGATCACGTCCCAGGTGCGCTGCTGGGCCGAGCGGCGGTCGTAGGCCTCCACGCCTCGGTCGGGATTCTCCCCGAGGCGGGTATTTCCACTCGGTCGGGCGTCGCGGGTGTACTTCCCGGTCAGCCAGCCCCCGCCCAACGGCGACCAGGGCAGCAGCCCCAGCCCGGCGTCCAGGCAGGACGGAACGATCTCCCACTCGATCTCCCGAACCAGCAGGTTGTACTGCGGCTGCAGGGTGACCGGCAGCTCCAGTCCCTCGGCGGCGGCCACTGCCATCGTCTTGGCGATCTGCCAGCCGGTAAAGTTCGACAGCCCGATGTAGTTGATCTTCCCGGCCCGGACCAGATCGGTGAGTACCCGCAGGGTCTCGGCGATCGGGGTGAACGGGTCCCAGGCATGCACCTGGTAGAGGTCGATGCGCTCGATGCCCAGCCGGGTCAGCGACGCGTCCACCGCGCGGCGCAGGTGCCGGCGGGTCAGCCCCAGGTCGTTGGGTGCGTCACCGGTGGGGAAGCGGCCCTTGGTGGCCAGCACCACCCGGTCGGTGACGTCGCTGTCGCGGGCGGCCAGCCAGCGCCCGACGATCTGCTCCGACTGCCCGCCGGTGTAGACGTCGGCGGTGTCGATCAGGGTGCCGCCGGCGGCCAGGAAGGTGTCCAGTTGCTCGTGCGCCCCCGTCTCGTCGGTCTCGTTGCCGAAGGTCATGGTGCCCAGGGTCAGGGTGGAGACCGAGCAGCCGCTGCGTCCCAGAGTGCGATAGTCCATGACAGCATCGTGCACCGCGGCCGTCCCGGCGTTTCGGGCGGCCCCCGGTGGGGCCGACGGTACGAGCAGAGACGGGACAACGATGGAAAAGGACTTGCGGGCGGTCATCTTCGATCTGGACGACACACTGGCGCCGTCCAAGTCGCCGATCGATCCGTCGATGGCCGAGCTGTTGCTGCGGCTGCTCGACCAGGTTCCGGTGTGCATCATCTCCGGTGGCCGCTTCGAACAGTTCCAGGCCCAGGTGCTGGCCTTCCTGGGTGATTCCGACCGGCTCGAGCGGCTGCATCTGATGCCCACCTGCGGCACCCGCTACTACCGCTGGCGCGGCGGGAAGTGGACGGAGATCTACGCGCAGGACCTGACCGACGACGAGAAGTCCCGCACCGTCGACACTCTCACCGCGCAGGCCCACCGGCTCGGGCTGTGGGAGGAACACCCGTGGGGCCCGATCATCGAGGACCGCGGCAGCCAGATCACCTTCTCCGCGCTCGGCCAGTCCGCACCGATCGAGGCCAAGACGGTCTGGGATCCCGACGGGGCCAAGAAGCGCCGGCTGGTCGACGCGGTGGCCCCGCTGCTGCCCGACCTCGAGGTCCGCGGCGGTGGTTCCACCTCGGTGGACGTGACCCGCCACGGCATCGACAAGGCCTACGGCGTGCGGGAACTGCAGAAGCAACTGGACGCCGGGCTCGACAACTTCCTGTTCATCGGGGACCGGCTGGACGAGGGCGGCAACGACTACCCGGTCAAGGCCATGGGCGTCGAGTGCGTGGCCGTCGAGGGCTGGCCCGACACCGCCCGCTACGTGGCCGCGCTGATAGACAAGCTCGCCGACCGCCAGCCGCCGCCGGCCTCCTGAGCGCGCGGACCGGATCCGCGACCATCGGCGCTTCGCTGCGATGAGCACGCTGCTCTGGTGGGACGCTGCGGCAGTCCGGGCCGCGCTGTCCTGGCCGGCCGCGGTGGCCGCCCTGCGGGACGCACTGCGGGGTGGGCTGGACCCGGAGGCCGAACCGGCCCGTACCGCCACCCCGTTCGGAGCCGGGGAACTGCTGACCATGCCGTCCACCGGCGCCCGCTACGCCGGAGTCAAGTTGGCCACCGTGGCCCCGGCCGGCGTTCCCCGGATCCAGGGGGTCTACGTGCTGTTCGACGCCGCCAGCCTGGCCCCGGTGGCGCTGCTGGACGGCCCGGCGCTCACCGCGCTGCGCACGCCGGCGCTGTCCGCGCTCGGGGTCGACCTGCTCGCCCCGACCGAGGCGCACCGGCTGGTGGTGTTCGGGTCCGGGCCGCAGGCGCACGGGCACGTCCACGCGCTGCGCGCGGTCCGGCCGGTTGACTCGGTGGTGCTGGTCGGCCGGGACCCCGGTCACCTGGCCGCGCTGATCGACCGGCTTGCCGCCGAGGGGGTCACCGCCCGCGCGGGCCGACCGGCCGAGGTGGCCGACGCCGACCTGGTCGTCTGCGCGACCAGCTCACCGCAGCCGGTCTTTCCCGGTCGGCTGCTGTCGCCGGACGCCGTGGTGGTGGCGTGCGGCTCGCACCATCCCGACCGGCGCGAACTGGACGCCGACGCGTTCCGCGGCCGCGGGGTGCTGGTCGAATCGGTGACCGCGGCCGGTCGGGAGGCCGGTGACGTGATCAAGGCCGTGGCTGCCGGGGCGTTGCGGCCGGCAGAGCTGGTGCCGCTGGCCGGTCTGGTCCGGGGCGCGACGGACGCCCGGCCCCGGGTGTTCAAGACGGTCGGGATGGGCTGGCAGGACCTGGTTCTCGCCGACGCCGTGGTGGCCGCCGGGGACATCGGTGGGACGCCGGCTTACGAGGCCAACCGCTGACGAGCCTGATGGGCAGAACGGGCCGATTCGACACCCCGGTCGGGCGGGTTGATCTCGGCCCACACCGCGTCCAGGGACAGGTCCAGGACATCGGCGATCGCCGCAATGGTGGGGAAGGCCGGGGTGGCGACCCGGCCCGATTCGATCTTGCGGAGAGTCTCCGGGGACAACCCGGCATCGAGCGCGGTCTCCAGCATCGAGCGCGCGCCCCGGGCACGGCGTAGCAGGGCACCGAGGCGCTGTCCGCGCTCGACCTCCGCGGGGGTGAGTGGCAACCTGACCATGGTGCCGATGATAGTCCCGGGATAACATGGCCGGGATAGTTATTGGTGAGGTGAGAAAGGTGCCGCATGATCGAGATCCTGAACCGTTCCGGGCTGTCCCGAGCTGCGGAGGCCGGCGCTCTGGTCGCTGACATCCTGCAGACGATGAAGAGCCGGACCGTGGTGGGGATCAACCTGCTCGACATCGACCGGTGGGTCCAGACCATGATCGTCGAGGCCGGCGCGCTGTCCTGCTACGTCGACTACGCGCCGTCCTTCGGACGCGGCCCGTTCGGCCACTACATCTGCACCTCCGTCAACGACGCCGTGCTGCACGGAATGCCCTACGACTATCCGCTGGCCGACGGCGATCTGTTGACGCTCGACCTGGCGGTGTCCAAGGGCGGAGTGGTGGCCGACTCGGCCATCAGTTTCCTGGTGGGCGACACGAAGCCCCCGGAGAGCGTGGCGATGATCAGCGCGACCGAACGCGCGCTGGCCGCCGGGATCGCCGCCGCCGGCCCCGGGGCTCGGATCGGCGACATCTCCCATGCGATCGGCTCGGTTCTCGGCGCGGCGGGGTATCCGGTCAACACCGAGTTCGGCGGTCACGGCGTCGGATCGACGATGCACCAGGACCCGCACGTGTCGAACACCGGCCGGCCCGGCCGGGGCTACAAGCTGCGCCCGGGGCTGCTGCTGGCCTTGGAGCCGTGGGTGATGGCGGACACCGCCGAGCTCGTCACCGATACCGACGGGTGGACGCTGCGGAGTGCGACAGGCGGCCGGAGCGCCCACAGTGAGCACACCATCGCCATCACCGGCGACGGAGCCGACATCCTGACCTTGCCGACGTCACCGCAGCCGTGAGCGTCCTGATCAGACGATCTCGCCGGCCTGAACGACGGTGCGGGACTCCCGCGCGCCCCACAGCGGCGCCGGATCCGCCAGCGGATCGCCGTCCACGATGAGCAGATCCCCCCGCGCCCCCGGTCGGATCCGGCCGAGGTCCGGCCGGCCGATCAGTTCGGCATTGACCGAGGTGGCCGAGCGCAACGTGGCCAGCACGCCTTCCACCTCGGTCTGCAGCCGGAGTCCTTGCAACTGCTCGTCCTCCAGCCGGCCCATCAGATCGGTTCCGAAACCGATGCGGACCCCGGCTGCGCGGGCGAGTTCCACCGCACCGCGGCCGGCGTCCAACACCTCGCGGTTCTTGGCCCGGGACACCGCCACCATGCCCAGTTCGGCGCCGCGGCGATCCATCGCGTCGTAGGTGGCCAACGTGGGAATCAGGTACGCGCCGGCCGCGGCCATCAGCTCGGCGGTGGCGGCGTCGAGCAGGTTGCCGTGTTCGATGCTGCGCACCCCGTTGTCCACCGCATGCCGGATCGCCTCCGGCGAATAGGCGTGGGCGGCCACGTAACTGCCGCGGCGGGTGGCCTCGTCGGTGACCGCCCGGATCTCCTCCGCCGAGTACTGCGGTACCCGGATCGGGTCGCTGAGCGAGACCACCCCTCCGGAGGCCATGATCTTGATGGCGTGCGCTCCGCGCCGGAATCGTTCCCGGACCGCCCGGCGCAATGGGTCGACCCCGTCCACCACTTCGCAGGAATGGGCGGCACAGCCGCAGATCTCGCTGTCGGGTGCCCGCGGGTCGCCGTGGCCGCCGGTCTGGCTCAGCCCGGGCCCGGTCCACAGGTAGCGCGGGGAGGCCAGCAGTCCCTCGCGGATGGCCCGGTCCAGTCCGGCGTCGCCGCCGGCGGGGTCGCGGACGGTGGTGAACCCACGTTGCAGCGCGGCTCCGAGCCGACCCGCTGCGACCAGGGCGACGTAGCTGAGCGGCCGGGCCTCGATGGCCAGCATGTCCAGATCGATGCCGTAGGCGTGGAAGTGGGCATCGATCAGACCGGGCAGCACGGTGCCGCCGCGGGCATCGATGACCTGATCTGCCCCGGTGATCGGCGCGCCCACCGACTCGATCCGGCCGTCGGCAACGAGCACCGGCCCGTCGGCCAGTTCGGCGGACTCGCCGTCGAATACGGCCACGTTGATCACGGCCAGGGTGCTCATCTCGGCGATTCCGCCCGGCAGGCGGCCGTGGCCCCGGCGTCGACAGCGAACGTCTTCTCATCCATCACTACTCCGTAGTCGTGCCGGGCCGCGCCGAGCGAGACGAATCCGTTGCGGACATCGGCGGCCACCCGGTCCGGCTCGCGTTGGAAGGCCGGACCGAATCCGCCGCCGCCGCCGGTGTTGTTGACCAGCACGTCGTCGGTGTCCAGGTGGTTGTAACTACCGCCCTGGACCACCTCCCGGTCGGTCCCCGGGTGCAGGATCACGTGGTTGCACGTGCCTTCCTGGCCGCCGGCGATCGACCAGGGGCGGGTCTTGGTCTTGTAGACCAGGCAGATCCCGGTGGACGGCGCCAAGAATCGGTAGACCCGGCCGACCCCGACACCGCCGCGATGGCGACCCGGGCCACCGCTGTTGGGCCGGTATCCGTAGGACTCGATGAACATGGGCGACTTGGTCTCCAGAACTTCGACCGGATTGTTGCGGCAGCCCGGTTCGGACAGGTGCATGATCCCGTCGGCGCCATCACCGCCGGCGTGTCCACCGAAGCCGACAGCTTCGTTGGTCGCCTCCAGCCAGGCCTGCCCGGTGGCCGGATTGACCCCGAGCCCCATCATCGAACAGACATCGCCGCCGGAGCAGGCCGGGACCAGATCCGGCATGCCCTGGGCCAGCGCCTTGAGCACCACCTCGCC
>JAABUO010010126.1_pt1 | contig 10477 bp, 13 predicted proteins | sample 5559291 | NCBI WGS metagenome assembly JAABUO01 (sample SAMN10711878, study PRJNA513372) | rock metagenome | isolation source: Antarctica rocks | place: Antarctica: Victoria Land, Finger Mt sud
GATAGACTTTATGAAAGTCCTAGATTTCACTTGTTGACCCTTCTGTTATGTCCGAGGGACGAGCAGCTTGACAGATTGATTGATTGATGCCAGGATGCCAAGAAGCAGTTGGGTGTACAACAATGTCAAACAATGCTGCATCCACATGATTGTGATAGACATGGTGAAGCTAGCGACTCAGCATGCAAATGTCTTGCCCTAAGACCAGTCTGGGCTGATATTGACTACATATGCAAACTTGCATCTGATGTGCACAATCAAGACAAGATCAAGTAAAGGTTGAAGCAGTTGGGACAGTTCACATTGGCACCGTGCACCTCCACTCCATCAAAGCCAGCATCAATGGCGTTACGCGCTGCCTGCCGGAACACATCAACCATCTGCAACATGCAGTACACCTTCTCAATGCTGGCAGGGACAGATTCAAAGCACATCTGCTGGAGGGTTCCATGCATATTATAGTGATGACCTGGTGCATGCTCATCTGGTGAGTACAATATGAAGATCGTCAGAGGATATGCACATCACTACTCACATGCTATACAGGTGTACAGCAATGCATTATGGCAGGAGGTGCATAGACAAGAGTGAGAAAAAGCACCGGGCTATAGGACATCGGATTATGTGACACAAGTCTGGGGTTTGGCCCAAAGACATGTGTCTGTAGATGAAACCAGGGGCAGCCTGATAACAGACATCAATGCCAGATATGATCCTCATCATATCATGACCACGGTCATGTAAGGGTCATACTGAGTGTGAGAATAGGATAGGATCGGATAGAATAGAAGAAGGATTGGGCGGGCAGGGGTAAGAAGGATAAGCAGGCAGCCTTTGGCTGGGGGCGGGCATGCAAGTGGGGGGTCACCAAGAAATAACAAGCATTGACTGTCAGGCATGAAGCAGGAAGACAGGCATGAACATGGATGGGCAAAGCAACAAGTATTGGCAGATGGAAGTGGCAAGCATCTGACCAAGCTGTACAGAACAGCATACATTGCCTCTGCTCTATGCCCAGTCACATGGCTAGTACATGCATATGAGCACTGTATGTGTAGGCGGTACCTCAGCAATTGCCGCCTTGTCCAAAGCTGTAGGTATCGGATATGGTTCTGGACCGTCTGGTGTGTACACATCTCCAGCACAGGCTGTGGCAAAGGATGAAACAGGCGCAGCTGCATTTGGCTGCAAACCTGCAGACAGCATTCTGAGCATCTCAACTCTGGCAAGTCACCAGGTGTGGAGCAAATGATCCATGCTGACATGGCAGAATCATGATGCTGCCACTGGCCAGCTTCACGTGTGTGCTTCCGAGATGAAGCTTGAGGTCTAGTAAGCATATGATGCTCATCAAATGTACAAGCAGTGGCAAAAGCAGCCAAATGGATGCAGTTCATGTGGGCAAGTCAGCAACCAGAAGAAGTACACAAATTGCTTGCATCAGTCATGTACAGTTGCCTGTGTAGTGCTACTATGTTTGCCCAAAGCTGGGTAATTGAATTTGTCTTATCTTTCTTATCTTGTTCTACAGTGCTGGTGTTGTGCAGACCCTTGTGCACATGCATTGTGATGTTGCAGCTGTCCACATTTATCCAGTGTGCAGCAGTACCAGACAAACACTTGAACACACCTGGGTGTGACACTCTGCCTGTATGCCACAGCTGGCAGTAAAAGGTGGCGCCATGCGCCTTCACTGCCTCTGTGATCTTCTTCCATTGCAGTATCTGAGCCTGATCGTAGATGCCTGGCACATCAGGGTACCTGCAAGAGTACGATGTTGAGCTACGCACACGATATCTGGCGAATCTAAAGACCGCAGACAGCACTAGGATTGCACTCTGCACATAATGGAACAAGGAAAGAACGACTGGTCAGTGTGCTGAATGAACGCACCCACGCCCAGATTCTGATACGGCGGCTCCTTCGGCGATAATCAGGCCACCTTCACAACCGCGGGCTCTCTGCGTGTAGTACTTGATAGCGTTGTCTTGCGGAACATTGCCAGTGGCTCGGCAGCGCGTCAGTGGCGCGTAGACTATGCGGTTCCTGAGCTTCGCCCTGCCGACATTGAGAGGCTGGAACAATTGGGAAATGTCTGATTGCAGCGATTGTGCTGTGTACGCTGGCTGACCTTTCCTGCGCAAGTTCAATTGTCAACTTTACGACCAGCTCAAAGACCGTAATTTATAAATTCAAGCTGGAGCAGCTTGTGCCTCATATATACCTGCACTTGCGCTCAAGTAAAACAGCAGATGTGAGGAAATGCGATCTCGCTGATGAAAATCGCACGAGCAGAGGGTGGTAGCCACATTAGTTCCAGCAAGCAATCGGGTTCAGCGTACCCTTTTTGCTTGACGAGGCCAAACGAACCGAGTTTGTCTTCTGAGCTGAACTCCTTGCGAGAAGTGTCGTCGATGGCATTAGCGTCTGCAACAGAAACAGGGTTCAGCCGCACATTCCGCAGAGCAACTTGCAGAGGTGGATCAGCTGTCAGGCAACTTTGTTATGGCAAAGCAGTTGAGCATGGCGTGTGGTGACAGCTGCAGAGCTTACCGCTGAACTCGCCACGCGATGGCATGCTGGAATTAGCAGCGCCTGAGATGCAGCGGCTGTCGTTATAACGAGCGGCAGTGGTCTGGCGTTGCAAATGCACGCGACGGGGCCATTACTCCATGAGCCGAGCGTGAGCGTGATGCTTGTGCACAACATTGGGCTCAATCCCTAGGCCTAAAGATTGTCCCGGGGATCCTGATATTGGTCATTCTCTGGCCTTAGTCATCAAGGCACTGCTAAGCGCCCGTTCAATATGCAAGGAAACGCCAGGTTGCAAAGTAAGTACAAATCGCCAAGACACAGCTTTGCTTGTTTGAGCATCTTGCTCGTGCTTGTGGCACCACCTGATTCACAGCCAAACTATGCCGATCTACAGCTATGAAGAGTTTCTGAAGAAGTATTCTCAAGCGGAAGATCGCAACGATGTGCCAGGTCGACGTACGCTGGGCCATGGAGGGGCATCGACCGGCGTTGAAAGGTGATCTGACAGTGGTGTGAATGTCTGAGATGAGTCAAGCGTCTGTCTGCCAGTTGCATGCATGTTGTCTCATCTTCTGCAGGTGGACATACACCGCAACAGGTGAACAGTTCGCGGTAAAAGGATTGAGCCCTGAATATCACTCTCCAGATCTGCTAGAAAACGAGGTCCACGGACTGATTCGTGCCAACAAATGCAAGACCCCACGTGTGGTCAAGTTTGAGGAGCTGATTGTCTTGCCAAAAGGCGATGGTCTTGTCGTCCTGGAGTAAGTTGCGTGCGAGCAATCTGGCATGCTCATGTCCTTAATGCCCCTTCATCAGACTGTTGCTTCAAGTCCTGGCTGATCAAGAGCGCCTGGGTGCAGGCTGGTGGATGGCACCAGCTTGAGCAAGCTGTTGGCAGGCCTGAATCAGTTCAACACTGGCCATGCCAGCTTGTGCAAGCTTGAGCAGCAAGTTATCGAAATAGCTGCACAGCTGATGCAGGTTTGTTAACTCAAATGCACTGTTCATCAAGTTCAACAGACAACGACTAACATTAAAAACATGCTCTGTGCAGACTGTGCATCTCTTACACATGGGCAGCAACCTTGCTCATCTAGATATTACAAGCAGTAACATCATGCTGCGCAAGGCAGGGTACTCAGCCTGGGATCAACTGAGGCTGCTCGATTTTGCATTTGCCCAATGTTGCAGTGAAGGTGAGATGCTGTGCTGATTGGCATGATGTTGCCACTCATTGCAGGCTATGCCATTACCCTGTGAAAGCAGCAAAACAAGCATGTCAATCGTGCATTACAAGTTGTCACAATCCTCCTTGTCACATGTAGTGCGGTCCAGTAGGGGCTGAATGCCAAGCTTATAGGGTCGTCATTTGTGCAAAGACCACTCATAGGTGTTGTGCCTGTCTGCAGATGTGACAGTTCTGGACGTCAACCCTCAGGGCGCGACACCAGCTTATGCTGCACCTGAGCTGCTGCGCTCCCTGCAGCTGCAGTGCCAAGGGGCAGGACCTGCAGACCCTGGTCTCCTGATCAATGGCCCTTCAGCTGACTGGTGGGCTGTTGGCATTGTGCTGTTTGAACTTCTTAGGCAGCGTGCTGCGCGGTTTCTGTGTTGCGGCAGCCCAAGCCCAACTTTGGAAGCAATGAGCCATGTGAGCCATGACTGTTCACCTGCCAAGGCTGAAATCAAAAGCAGCAAGTGGTGGAAGGTACTTCAGCCGTCCAAGCGCAGGCGTCAGAGGTCCAGCGATGTGGCAGCATGCACTGATGCATCAGTCCACTCCCAGAATGGTGCTGTGCAGGCTGACAGCTGTCAGGAGCCTGCACACACAGCTTTCCAAGGCATCAGATTTGGCGAGTCAAGGCAGGTCACTGAGGAGCTGCCTCAAGCAATGGCAAATCCTGTGCAGATTGCAACTGGAGGTGGCTTTGACACGACATCACTTGCACTTCCCAAGCAAGCAGAGCATGTAAGAGCTGTCAGCGTGACCGCCTCTGCAAGCAGCGCTCATGAGCCCCAAGTGCAGAGCTTGCAGCAGCAACATGGTGTGGCAGGCCACTCTGGATACAAACATGACAAAAATGAGCTGGTGAAACAGCACTGTTCAGCAGGTATGGAGGAGGAGCAGGTGGTTGGTGGTGCACCACTGCCTGAGGAGCTGCAGGAACACGTGGTGGATGCAGTCTCAGACAGGTAATCTTGCACAGAGTCCGGCTGCCAGAGCACACAGAGCTTTGCATAGCAGCACTGGAGTTGAGCGCTTTTTGAGCTTTACTTGCACAGCTTGTTATCCTCATCAGGTTGACATGCTTCAGCATGCAATCCAATGGGACTGCGTATATACTGTGTGACTTTGCTTGTAAAGCTGTTACATAGCTTGTAGTCGCATCCTTAGCATTTTTGGGAGCTAAGCTGCTCTGCAGGGGGACTTCTGGTAGTGGAAAGAAGGGGTGGAAGAGCAAGGGCACAAGGATGTTGAAGCGCCTTCTCAGAAGATGAGGAGGTGTCAAGAGCATAGCATGGGTGTGCATGCCAGACCTCAGAGGTATGTGTCATCTTGAATATGACAACTTGCATTCCAAGTGCATGCTCATCCTGGATTTTGACTGATGCCAGCAGCTTGCACAGGGTAGTCGCCAACCACCGAGTGGTGCTGACTTGCTTTTGCCAGATCATCTGCTGTTACCAACCCAAGCACACGCCTGTATTTGCGACAGTCTTCTGTGGGATGTAGGTCTGGGCTGCAATGGCACCTTCATTGGTACCGCTTCATCATATCTTGCACCGGCAGCTGATGAATCCGCAACAGATTGCGCCCTCTTGATACACGATGCAGTCACGGTTGTCGTTTTCATGAGCATACAGGGTGGAGAGACCTGTCCCCAAGTTTGAGTAGGTGCAGCTTCAGCACTGGCCAGCAGTCAACATGTTCTGGCCTGATTCCAGGTAACCAAATGTGTCAGGCATCATGTTCTACTGTGCCGTTATGCCCTGAGCCAGACAATACCATCCATTTGTGCATTGCCATTGCCTTTGCATGACAATCAAAGCTGGTATGCAAGTGCATGCAGCCTTTCTTTGCATATTGACTCTAGTGGCTGTATTCAAGCACTGGCTGCTTGTTGGAAGCATCAATCAGCTCAAGTGGGCTACTGCCCACCTGACCGGCATCAAGCTGAACAGGAACCGACCTTGCTGTGCGTTCACAGGTCTACCTGATACATCAGACATTCTAATTTAATGAAGGTCAAGCTGTCTGGTAAGAAGAAGAGTACGGTTATTGTTGTCACGGGAGAAGCAGAGCCTGTCATATGCATCTCAGATTTAGCATGAGCCTATGTATAGATAGTATGGCAACCTTGAGGCGTTTCTTACTAGGTAAGCCCTGCTTGTGCAGCACACACTTATTGCCTATGAGTTGCACGTAGATATAACAAGAAGCCATTGCCTCTTTTTTTTTTAGAAAGAGAGAATCAGTGATCTAAGAGCTGTCAGTGAGATTAGAGACTTGCTTAATGCTTAGCGACTTGCCAAATGCTGCATCACCTCAAGCAAGCCAAATGTTGTGGCTGTCCCATTGTAGAAGACAAGCAAATCATCATAATCATCAGCAGGCATGACTAGACCCATCAACACTTGCATGAACAGCAAGCAGTTTCAAAATGCACATTTTTGCACATGTTATACAAAGGTCACTGACCAGTGCCGCCAGCCACCATGCTGACAGTAAAACAATTGTGAAGGCTCACTTTTGTACATGCGTAGGCATTAGGCATACCACACAAGCTCATCTGAAAAGTTGTTGGACAGGAAGGAAGGCCTGTATGTCGGCTTAGGTTTGCCCCAATTGCGCGTCCTGATAGGGCGCCTGAGATCCTCAGAACGGCCCTACGTAACATCCTGCCTCCAAGCGCTCGTTAAAGTTGGAGTCTCTATATTGGAGAGAAACCACACCAGTCACGTTCTCACAGCTTAGCTTATTGATGCCTCTTTATTCTCCTTTTGACCGCAAGTATGCCGATCTATAGCTTTGAAGAGTTTCTAGCTAAGTACACTCAACCGGAAGAGCGCGACGACCTGCCAAGTGGCCATTCCCTTGGACATGGAGGAGCATCAATCGGCGTTGAAAGGTAAGGATTTGAGATGTGTCAAGCACCCTTTGTCCCGGGTTGCATGCACATGACTGGTCTCAGCTTCTGTAGGTGGACAAACACTGCAACGGGAGAACAGTTCGCGTTCAAACGGTTGAGTATCTCGCATCATATACACTTTCCACACCTGATGGAAAACGAGTACAACGGGTTGACTCTCGCCAACAATCTCAAGATCCCACGTGTGGTCAAGCTCGAGGAGCTGATTGCCTTGCCAAACGGCGATGGCCTTGTGGTCCTAGAGTAAGCATGCTCACAGGAATCGCACAAGCTCGTGTTCTCGTGTTTACGCTCACTTTGTTTTCCTTTAAATCCATGCTGACAGGAGCAACTGAGTGCAGACTGGTGGAAGGCAGCAGCTTGAACAAGCTGTTGGTAGACATGAATCTGTCTCACGCTACACATGCCAGCTTGTGCCAGCATGAGCAGCAAGTTATGGAGATAGCTGCCCAGCTAATGCAGGTTTGTAGGCTTCGATGGATCATTTATCATGTTTGGAGCTCAGTGCCTGATCCTGCAAATGTTTTCTGCGCAGACAGCTACATGTGGGGAGCAGGGTTGCACATCTAGATGTTACAAGCAGCAACATTATGCTGCGCAAGGAAGGGTACACAGCCTGGGATCAGCTGAGGCTGCTTGATTTTGGATTTGCCCAATGTTGCAGTAAAGGTGAGTTTTCTTGCACACATGGCTGGTCGTTGATGACAATGATGTCAGAGTCAATCTTGCCACATGCAATGTTTTCCGCCAGGGACTGTACTAAGCTAAAGAGTCATCACTTGTGCCAAGCTCACTCAAAGATTTTGTTTTTGTCCGCAGATCTGACGGTTCTGGACGTCAACCCTCACGGCGCAACACCAGCATATGCTGCACCTGAGCTGCTGCGCTCCCTGCAGCTGCAGTGCCAAGGGGCAGGACCTGCAGAGCCTGGCCTGCTGATCAATGGCCCTTCAGCTGACTGGTGGGCTGTTGGCATTGTGCTGTTTGAGCTTCTGACTGGAGAGCTGCCCTTCCGTGGCAAGGCAGCAACAAAGGCACCGGAATACATCAACTCCCTTTGCAAGGAACAGTGGGAAGACTATGAGGGCGTGCTGCAAGCTCATCAGTCATGGGTGAGCATGCCCCTGCTCACTGCTTCCCATACATCATCCACCCACTCGAGGCATCAAATGATTGCCTGTGTTTAAGATGACACCAGCAGGCTTGTGTTGCATCATAAGTGTTTGTTCATGTCAAGAGCAGAGTACAGCCTTGTTGTGTATGAGTTGTTCAGTTGCACTTTGATGTTCCAGCGATCGAGCTATGCTGCAGGTGCAAGCCTGTGAGGTAGCATTTCAGACCGGGAGTGAGGTGCAGCACACACTGCTGGACAGAGTCAGACAGTGCAGCGCCGCCCCAGATCAGGCTGCATCCTTCTTCCTCCAGTTCTTTCATCCTGTCCCCAATGAGCGGGTCAAAGCAATAGATCACGCATGGTGTGCCGGTACTGTGAAGAGCCTGCTGGATGAGATGGGCCGCGTTTCTAAGGCTCCTGCAGCAGCTGCAGAGAACAAGGCAAAATTGCAGAAGTTCAGCAGCTTGAGGCGGCGTGCAGCGCGGTTCCTGTGTTGCGGCGGCGCAAGTCCAACTTTGGAAGCAGACAGCCATGTGCGTCAAGACTGTTCACCTGCCAAGGCTGAAATCAAAAGCAGCAAGTGGAGGAAGGTACTTCAGCCGTCCAAGCGCAGGCGTCAGAAGTCTAGGGATGTGGCAGCATATGCAGATGCATCAGTCCACTCCCAGAACGCTGCTTTGCAGGCTGACAGCTGTCAGAGGCCTGCACACACAGTTTTCCAAGGCATCAGATTTGGCGAGTCAAGGCAGGCGGATCAGCAGGTCACTGAAGAGCTGCCTCATGCAATGGCAAATCCTGTGCAGAGTCCAATTGCAGATGGCTTTGACACAACATCACTTGCACTTCCCAAGCAAGCAGCGCATGTAAGAGCTGTCAGCATGACAGCCTCTGCAAGCAGCGCTCATGAGCCCCAAGTGCAGAGCTTGCAGCAACATGAAGTGGCAGGCCACTTTGGATACAAACACGACAAGGATGAGCTGCTGGAACAGCACTGTTCAGCAGGTGTGGAGGATGAGCAGCTGGTTGGTGTTGCACCACTGCCTCAGGAGCTGCAGGAACACATGGTAGATGCAGACGCAGACAGGTGATTTTTTCTGAGTCCTGTGTCCATAGCGCACACACATGACTGTGCAGTACTGCACTGAAGCAATGTTCAATGCTTCATGTGTGCAGCTTTATGTGCACAACAGGCAGACATGCTGCAGCATGCAAGCCATGTCCCAGACTGCCTTTGCATTGTTCAAGTTTGGTTGCAGCGCTGCATTGGCAGCCTTGGCAGCTGTGAGTGCTAAGCTGCATTACCATTCTGCAGGGGTACTTCCCTCCGTAGTGGGAAGCAGGGATGGAAGGGGAAGGGCACAAGGATGTTGAAACGCCTTCTCAGAAGATGAGTGCCTGTCAAGAGCAGAGCATGGGTGTGCATGGGTGTCCCAGACCCTGACGCTCAAAGGTATACGTCAGTTGCGTCCCATATGTCTTACAAATATCATGATCTAGTGCATTTATGCTGCTGCATTTTCTCCTGGCTGGCCAGCAAACAGCATTGTGCACATCTCATGTAGTTCATGTTCAGCTGGATGGGGTTGCTGACTTATGACAGCAGCTTGCAAACCTCAGTCAACAACAAGCACCACCTGGTGCTGACTTGCATCGGCCAATTTCTCCACAGTAAAAATGCCAAGCAAACCACTCAGCTTGTGACATTCTGTAGTGTGTGCAGGTACTACTCTAGATGAGCTGTCTCTTAGGTGCTCCTTGTTAGTATATTTTGTAGTCATATGCTGATGACTGAATTCAACTGCTCCAGTAGCTTACAGCAGCAGCTGGTCACTCAGCGGTACATTGTGCCCACTTGACACCTGATTTAGTCAGTGCTGACTCAGCCTCAAAAGCACATGTGCAAAGAGACGGTCCTCAAAATGAACTGAGTGCAGCCTCAGCACTAACCGGTCAATGACATTGATCCCCTCTGGCTTGATTCCAGGTGACCAAATGTGCCGGGCATTGTGCTGCTACTTTGCTTTGATGCCTTGAGGCAATTGCATCCTTCGTGTCTATTGTGGTGATTGCATTTGCATGGCAGCAGAAGGTAGTATGCCGTTGTACGCACAGCTTGCTGGTATTTTGTGTCTGTGATCGTATTTACTGGCCGAAATCAAGCACCTGGGGGTTTCCAATTGTATCAATCAGCTCATATAGACTGCCCCCCTGGTCTCCATCAAGTTCAACAGCAATTTGTCTTGCTGTGCCTTTGCAGGCGGTTTGACACATCAGCCTTGCTAATTTGAGGTCTGCTGTCACAATCGACAGGTTTGAGGTAGTTGGGAGGTCAGTTAGCATGTGTGATGATTGCCAAGACAGTCATGGACACAATGGTGCAGTCAGTGTGGCTTTGTCTAAAAGCAAGAAATGCCCTGTTTGGGTTCACAAAACGCTTGAAGATTTAAGTTTTTAAACTTTTCCTGATGCTTTATATATTTGCAGTGTATTTTTTTTGTGGTGTTGCAGCGTTTCTCTTGACCAAGCTTACCTAGGGTGCTGCTAGTATTGCTGTTGCCCAATCAACAGTTGATAAGGCAATGATTTTTGAGTGCAATATTAATATGTCTAGGCAGTCCCTTGAATGACACATGTTGTTTGGAGAGCAACTGCAGCATTGCCTCGACCCACATTT
>JAABUO010010127.1_pt1 | contig 10476 bp, 15 predicted proteins | sample 5559291 | NCBI WGS metagenome assembly JAABUO01 (sample SAMN10711878, study PRJNA513372) | rock metagenome | isolation source: Antarctica rocks | place: Antarctica: Victoria Land, Finger Mt sud
ATTTGCGCTAGCAATCGTATCAGATCTAGACCAGCTTCTGGATTCTGTATCATCCCGCCACTTGCACTGAGCAAAGCTGAAGCATGATCAGCTAAACTGTGCAACGTCAGGAGAACCACAGGGCTTCCAGATGGCAGCTCACGCATGGCTGCATCCACTCCAGCTGACAGGCCAGAGATGTGAGTGCAGGATGGGTATGCCTCCAACGCCCTTTCAATGTAGAATGGTATCAGCTCCTCCTTCTGCAGGGCACAAGACATATTTGCTCGCCTGATATAATGACAGCAGAACACAACAGCAGGACCAGCGCGTGCAGTCCCACGCCCCTAATCATCCCTGTCAGCATACAACAAGCATGTACAGCATTGCCATGTACCCAAATGAAGACACAAGGTCGCAGCAGCTGTGTTGCACATAGACATGATTGCTGTAAGGATTATCTGTAGTCTGATGTAATTTTGGTCACGGCCAGAACACGCCACAGCCATGTTGTTGTTGCCACACCTTGTCACTACGCTTCAGTACAGCACAGAACAGGCTGTGGGCTGAAGCTGATACAGGCTTCTGAGGATGCTGAAGGTACAGGAACATCATTGGCGCAGCCTGCAAGGCCGCATCACCCTGCACAATCAATCACAAAGTGGTCGTCCTGAAGCAACAAGATTCAGCCAATTGCTTCATATCAGCATTTCTTGCATCTTGAATCACGCATGCAACAGAGACAGCACTCGTACAGATGCAGTGCCTGCCCCGTGTTGGGGCATAACGTAATGCATGCATTGTTTAAAGGTCAGATGCACTTCATCGGCATCACTGCACCGTTCTTGCTGCCCCAGAGGCACGTCACAAACAAGCAAGCAGGCACACAACACTCAACCAAGCAGGCACACAGCACCCAGCCAAGAAATCAGGCAAACAGCAGGTAGCCAAGAGACCTGAGGGAGTGCAGGTAGGCAGGCACCCAGGGCATTCATCAACAGCATAACACGTGTTGCCAGGATGGTGTCGCTGCTCCAAGCGGGCTGCTGTCTGCCTGACTGTGAGGCATCACCATGAGCTGATGCAGCATTGAGAGTAGCAACGAGATCTGAGTAGTGCGGCAGCTTGTCCATCAGCAGCTGTGTGGCCTGCAACACTATTTGCAAATCGTTTGGCAGTGGTGTGTCACAAGATAAGCTGACAAACTGATCGGTCGATAACAGAAAGTTGGGTCTTGCAACCTACAGTGTGTGATGTGCTGTGACTTATGAGAGAACGGTGATGACACAGACTGGGCAAGCAGCACAGAGATCATGGCGGTGGAGTATAGAAAGGTTGACCATGTTTGAAGATGTCATGCTGCATGTCTGTTACACAGTGTGCTGAATGCGTCTGAACAGCATACTACATGCATAGCGGTATATCTTGGAAGAGGAAAGACAGGAAAAAGACGACATGAGGAGGCAATTGAAGACACAGTTGAGCTGGGCCCAAGCTTCCACAATCTAGCTGGATGCCCTAATGCCTCATGCAAGCAAAGACTGCAACTCCACGGCAAGCGGCTGCAGGACAGCGTACAAATCAACCTACCTCGGCACTGGTCGATACAGATGTCAAGACATTCTTCAGCAGGGTGTTGTAAGCAGTGAGCTTCATGCGGCAGAACTGCAAGTATGACATGCTGTCCAACAGCTCTGCTGCTACCAAGCTGCTGCTGCTCTGCTGGACATCAGCATGCTCTTCAAGCATTGAGCCATCAGCAGCTGCAGCATTGGCGTGTGGCCTTGCACTGACAGCAGCGCCTGGCTTGGTGGCAGCTAGTCCTACAGCTGTGGTAGCAGGGCCTGCAGCTGTGGCAGGGCCAAGGGCAACAGCAGCAGGGCTACTGGTAGCTTTTATAGATGGTGTTTTATCTGCAGGTGCCCTTTTGTGGTCTGTGGCTGCAGCTACGCTCCAGAAAGCTGTCATGAGTAGCACCCCCGACATGAACGCTTTGTCAAGTACCTGTATCACCGCAGAGGATGATGTTGCAATGGCAATCACAACTGCTTGGTGAGATTGAAGGTGAGCACTCTGGTCCACACATGATGTAGACGGCCACCTTGCAGTCTCGGTCAGGATCAGCAGACTCTGTTGGGCGTATGGGGCCGCCTTATGGACGCAATCATACAAAACAGACTGTGTTGGGCGTATGGGGCCAGCTGATGGACGCGTTCATACTCAACAGACTCTGTTGGGCGCATGGGACCACTGCATGTATGAACCACAACTAGCACAGCAAAATTAGCATCAGCATTACGCACCCATTACGCATGTGCTCTCCCGTAAGGTCAGGTATGTGCAGCTGAGGCCTGAGCATGTGCTCGGCAAGAGCCTGACTATAAGAGCAAAGGTGACCCGACCTGTCTCACAGCCGCAGCGTCAATAGCTTGCATCCAAGGCAGGGGAGACTTGAGGGCGTAAGCTCTGTAACCCTCATACAGCTCCCTTGCACCCTTCTGCAGCAAGTCCCTGCACACCTGCATGGAATGTACAACATGATGCTCAGGTTTGTGTTACAGCCACAGCATATCAGGCAGCTGTGCTCACACACAGCAATGGACCTAAAAGCGTGAGTGTGCTTGCATTGCTTTGGGACAGCTTGCATTACCTTGGGATGGCTCGCATCATCAGCAGTACTTCCTGCTGTGCCTGACATGGTGGTGAGCAGCCAGGAAGGGAAGTGACAGACAAGGCACAGCTGACTGGCAGTACTGATGTACAGCTGCATTGGCATCTTGGCCTGCTGGTGAAGCTTGGCCGGGACAGCAGCGTTAGAGCAGCCTGGACCCAGCCAAGGCAACAGCAACACAGTCTGAGGACACTGACCTGCTGTGCTTGACTGTCCACAAGCCTGTACAGCTCAGCAGCAATGCGTGCCATGGTAGCAGCCTCCTGCATCAGCCTGCTGCTGCACTGGTTTCGGAGCCAGATGTTGCCATGTTCTGCGCTGAGGCCTAGGGCAGGTGCTTGGAACAGCCCTGTGAGGGTGAGGCATGAGGTCCACAGGCAGGACATGAGGCACGTCGCAGTGGCTCCACATGCTGGAGGCAGCCTGCAGGCCTGCACCAGGTACAGAAGCTGTGCTGAGTGCAAGTTTGTTGCTCTGCTGATCGGTAGTGAGCCTGCACTGCATGAGGACCAACATATTATGACACATGTATGAAAGTAATCTCAGGGAGTGTGTGCAGCATGGCTCAGTGCGGCAAGCCTTCCGGGTGGATTTTCAACATGCATTATGTCGCCTGAGCATGACATCAAGCTGGCACAGTCACCCTGCATGGCCTGTAAATGCTTTCTGCTCACAAACGCTGCTGCAAACTGACTGGATGAAAACTTTACGGTGCATAATGCCAGCAGCACTCTGCAATGTGAATGCCATTGGTTAGCTGACCTCAGACAACTTGTCAATGGCAAGCAAGCAGTAGAGTGTGGCCAGCAGCAAGTTTTGGACGTGCCAGCACCATCATATTGGCAAGTCAAAAGCTAAGGGCTTATTGTCAGGGAAACAGCTGACCTGCCAAGTCTGACAGCAAGCAAAAGCTGCAGCATTGCGCCACACACGCCAACCCTCCAGCTCTGACAAGGCGTCATGTGACTGTGCGTCTGCTTCACTGTCAAGAACAGCCTGCTTTGCTTGGTCAATTGCAGCCTGAGATGCACTGCAGGCCTGAGTGAGCAGGTGGCATAGGGCCTGGAGAGGGGGGCTGGAGGGGGGTAGAGCTGCTGTACCCCTGGCCAAGCCCTCAAGCAACCCTCCTGCTGCTAACACCCCTGTCATCCTTTCCTGCCTACACAGCCGCCGGCCTTTGTGAAGCTGCAGTCACTGCTAGGGTCAGGCAATTAGACCAGACTTGCTCTTCAAGGCAACTGCTGCAGGTGACCTGACAGGATGCAGCAAGGTATGCATCCACACAGAGCAACCAAGCATGACTCAAGGACCAGCAAAGATTATGCTCAGGTCCAAATGAGACCACTCAGTTTATGCTGCTCCAGTAATTTGACAACAACAACAGGCTTGGGTTGCTGCAGCTCAAGCTTGAGCCAGGCGTTTGCTCACCAGTGACCACTGTTTGTGGCAGCTGAAATCAGTTGTGTCATCTGCATGGCTGCTTTGGGACAGTCAGTTCTTGTCTGCAGCATGGCAGTGCCCACGTGCCGCATCATGCTGTACAACGGTGTAATCTGTCTGATTGTGTCAGAGGAATTGGTATAGATGCTGGCAATCCCATCTGACTGCTGCTTGAGACTTGCCTGGTCATCAGGAGACCACAATGACAAAACGATGGCCAGCATCCAGTGAACCAAACTCCCTTGACACTGCAGAAAGGATGTAGGCATCACAAAGACTGTTGTCTTGCATGCATGATGTACATGAACGTGGTGAAGATGCAAGGTGGCCAAACAAAGGTTGTTGTCCACAATAGTATGGTTGCGGCATGGGGCATCTCATCACATGACGTGCCACAGGGAGTTACTGCATGGTGCTTGAGGTTTACCCCTTGGCAGTACCTGCAAGCTGATCATGATGTTGGCCAAGCCAGCTGCAAGCTCTGTCATGTGGCTGCTCTGACTCAGCTCAGCCTTGTGGGCTTGAACGGCGGAACAAGCAGAATGTGCAGCAGCTTCCCTTTGATCTGTTGCAAGGCCTACATGTCACCATGGCTCAAGCCCTTGCAGTCAACGGACAAATCACAGCAATCCACAAATTCAGAGACTTGAAGGGTCAGCTGAAAACGCTTGCACATGGAGTGTCAGATGGTTTGAATGTTACCCTGGCTAGCTGCTCCCAGAAACAGGATGCAAGCTGCAGACAACTGTGCTGTGCACCAGTGCGACTGAAGCAGTTGCAAGGCTCCACTGACTGACTCCTGCAGCTGTGATTGATCTGTTGAGCCCCTGGCTGTGCTACGCTGTATATGAGCCCAGCGAGCAAGCAGGTGGTAAGTTTGACTGAAGGCAGTTGTGCGCTGTGCTGCTGTTATGGCCTGATCCCGCCAGAGGTGCTGCAAGACTTCCAGAAGGGTGGCAACTTGGCTGGTGCTGATGCTGGATAGTGCATGTCTGTTTGTAGCCAGCGTATGCAGACTGCCCACAGCCTGCAGGTGTGACTTGATCAGTAGCATCTCACAGAGCACAACACCTCAGTGTTTCACATGCCACACCGACGCCAACGCACCTTTGGATCTTCATGAAGGGTAATCCAGCTGCTGGCGACGCTCGACATGTTTGCGGCAGACACAGTGGTCCCCAACGTGTAATCTCAGCGAGCAAAGAGCCGTATGCTGACTTTCAACTAGTCAGGACCCCGACTGGATTTCTGCATGGAGCCCAAACAGGCGCAAGACACCTTGACAGACAACGTGACGCTCTGCCTTGGAATGGATCTGGCTGGATTGCGCAGCTGCTGCAGCAACGTTTCCCGACACCAACTTGCAAAAGAGCTCTGAAACCAAGCCTTGACTCTCAAGCTTTTTGGCTTGCTGCTAGATGCTGGCGAGCAAGCAAGCAACAAGTTCCGACAAGGAAATAAGGTGAGCTGCAACGAAGCAGCATAAGCTTGATTTTCAGAAACTGGAGGCATGCCAAGGTCCAAAGGCTGCATTATGATGCGGACTTGAACTGCAGAACCCATCTGCAAAAGCTATGGCATGCATCTGCAGTGACCTTCCTGCCAAAAGCAACTCAGCACATCTTTTGTGCAGACTTGATAGTACACAATGTTACAAAGGTTGACAATGAAATTGCATCCTGGTGTGCAAGTTGAGCATACATTCTAGCTACATCACTATTGGTGGCAAGCTATAGATCTAGACAAGCTCAAGCTTTCAGGTCAGTGCTACTACCAGGGCAGCGCTGGTTTTGTTTCGAGGCATTTGACGCTTGCAAGGACAAGTCGTACAATGTAAAGCTGTCAAAGGAAAACAACATGTATGCCAGCATCATGTCAGCCTAGTGAATGCTTGACATGCCTAGGCCTATTTATGCTGTAAGAAAACAGCATGTGCAAGCCCAACTCCAACAACGCAGCAGGGCACAGTAAGAAGCAGAAGAGAGGGGCCAGAAATCATCATAAATCAAATGTACTGGGGCAAAGCAGTGTTGGGCACAAGCTCAATTTGATCTTGTGATGATAAGTTGCAGTTTATAAGCGATTCCAATCGCACCAATCCCTCTGTGACTGATGACCATGCCAAATGTGTCAGCATGTGATTTCAAGAATCAACGTTTGCGCTTGAAAGCCTGAGCAAACAGCAAGCAAGTGCGAGTCAGTTGCTGAGCCAAACTATGATAAGCATCAACAGCACAATACTGTGCTGACCTGTTTGCAGCAGAGAGTCTGACCTCCAGCTTGAGCCTTCGCTTCAATGATGAGGGTGTCCTGCTGCACTTCGGTGTAATTTTCAATGAGGATGACTGCATGTAAAACACGCAGCTAATGCCTCAGCATCGACAGAGGCATTTGATGATCTGCATAAGTCATATTCACTTTCCTGTGAAGGCAGGCATGCAAATCTAACCTGGATTGGGTTCACCCCAGGTGATGACAGTTTGCATGCCGTTGCCAACCTCAGTCAAGGTTGCTGTCTGAGTGCCAGCCTGGCCATCTCTCCTTGGCATTTCAATTTGCTGGTCAAAGGCAAAATGTTCAACGCTTTGCAGAAACTGAACTCGGGATACAACATATCTGACAGTAAAGTGAGGAGGACTTGAGGCTTGGTTGATCTCAAGTCCGTTGATAAGTTTCACTGCTGCTGTCTTCTTGATGCCTTTTAATCCAAGCAAGGTCAGCATTTTCTCATATGCATCCAGGTCACTGTTTTCTTTGTCCTTTTCCCATTTGCCAGACAGAGCGGCCCTGCTGACCCGTAACGGCCTGCGCAGGTGTCGAGACCGGGCTTGTCGGCATCTCACAAGGCATGCTGTATGGCTGCAGGTCTGTGTCAGCTTCACATGCATGGTGAAATAATTTCAACAGGGCGACTCGCCAGACGCAAGGGTTGTGAAAAGCACGCGTGCTCGAAGCGTGTAACGCTTGCGACTGGTTGACAGGCGTTTCAAACCGCCATACCGCTTTGGGCCGACATGCATTTCAATGCATCGTACAGGACTATAGCAGCAGTGCCACAGACAACAATGCGTGTGTCAAACAACTTCAGGTCCTGACAGTTTACCGAGCTTTTGCTGAAGAGTGCAGTTTCGGGAACTGGCCATCGTATTCATACCACTAAGAAAACAATTTCAGGTCTCTAGAGACACGCGCATCTTTCAACAAAAGCAAAACATTATGTGGTCAATGGCCGCTGGCCACCTGCAAGCCTGCTGCTGTTCTTGACACTGACATCTCAGGCAGTGGTCAAGCCGATGATATGTCTAGTGTCAATGCCATCCTGCACCTGCAACAATGTCATTCGCCTATCATGCCAGCGAGTTACTGACTGACATTGTCTTTAGTGGTCAGAATTGTCTCCTCAACTTCGGCCAAGAAACTGCTGTGACAACAGGTACCATTGCTGTGAAATCCAATGCATGCGTCCTGTATTAGCTCTGTGTGCCTGAAGCCAAGGTCGCTGGACTATGAATGCTTCTGCTTGTAAGGGCATTTGCCGCTATCACATGTCTCTGGTTCGTTCAAACCCCCACACTCTTCACACAAGCCCAAATCTCTCCTTTGAGCTCTTGCTATGAACACATCCACCTTTGTTGCAAGCAAGACGGAGGCCAGCATAATGCCCTGCATTCCAATCAGCGTCATGCAGCAATTCAATGTGGTTACATAAGCCAGGGAACTGTAGCAGTATATAAGATGGAGTAAGCAATCAAGGCGCCCTACCCCAAAAACCAGTCCTGCTATTTGGTCCAAAGTCCAAGTTGGCGACTCCTCTGTCAATGCTATGCTCTGCATGCAAATATACGCTTCGTTGCAAAGATGTTGCTGGATTTGAAAAAGGTAGCAAATTTGACGAAGCCAACATACCAACAGAGTGACAGGAAGAGCTGGCCTGTGTACCAGCAGTTGCCTGCTTTTGAGTGAACAATGAAAATTGGTACGACAATTTCTTCGCAAGATTTGCTTCCGATGCTGACGGAGACTGAGCTGCTCAAGTTCCGGTTGATGTGCTAGGGCTGCTGGGCAGTAACGGTGTGCTGCAAAGCTTTCAGGCGTCCTTGCGAGATGTAACGCTTGGCCGACCTGTAGCGGCCGTAAGCTACAATAACTGATCGGGCTGCAGGTCATGCGAGGCGAAGTCGCGACAACAATTCGCCTTGTTGGATGTACACGGCACACCGCCGTGGCTGTGTACGTCAACCTGATCAACTGGTGAGCTGCAACGGGCCAGCGCTATGACGAGACTTGGGACTGGATCTTCATTGCGAACTCTTCATCACGCCTGCTGCCAGAGCTGTTGCTTGCGAATTGTATGACCAGACTGCTTTTGCTCTGCGAGTGATGCTAACTAGGTGAAGAAGAAGCTTTACCACTGTTCCACTTCAGCTTTATCAAATTTTGTCGCGAGCATATGGGCTCCATGTGCAGTTGCCTGACAAACTGCAATCTTCACCATTCTGCAGCGACTGCAAGTTCCGCACGAGCGTCGACATGAAGAACCTTCATCTAAAGCTGATCGCTGGCTTGCTCGCCCTCACTGGGTCCGCTGTCTTGGCAAACAACGTGCTGATCAAGGTGCTGTTTCCGACCGGTCCACGACTGGAGTCACTCGTTTGACTTCGTTATTTTGACATCATGTGCGTCTTTAGGGTGGCACAGTGGTGAATGTCGAAGGCGAGCTGATTGCAGATGTGCTAATCACTGACGGCATCATCGAAGCCGTGCATAAGGGAGTCGAGGTGCAGTGCGTAACGGGTCTGCAACAGTTGACATGCAATTCGCGTGGCTGTGAGACGGCGGATCTGGCAGACTTGTGCACATAGACGATTGAAACTTTGTGCTGACACACATGCCTGACCTGTAGGCTCCGTCAGGGACTACAGTCATCGATGCCAAGGGCAAGTACGTGGTTCCTGGAGGCATCGACCCCCACACACACTTGTCTTTCCCTTTCATGGGCCAAGTCTCTCACGAAACCTTCCTCAGGTATAGCTCCGTACTAAAGCAGCACAGTATGCAAATCATCAGGTGAACACTAAACGTCCAGCATCATTACTTGATGCTGTCATGCAGCGGACAGACTGCAGCTTTGGCTGGAGGCACAACCATGCATCTTGACTTTGCGCTACCTGTTGATGGGGACTTGGAGGCTGGCATCAAACGGCATGATCAGAAAGCTGAGCTTGCAGTCATGGATTACAGCTACCATGTGCCAATCACAGAGTGGACAGAGAAGGTATGGATCACACCCAACATGACCCCCTAATTCTCAACATTGCACTTTGCAACCAATCAGTCTTGTATGGGTTCTGTTTCCATCGCATACTAGGGGACTGTTGACATACTTCACAATTGCATCCACATTGTGCGTATGTTGCGGCGTTCATCCTGCAAGCAGCAAAGCTTGCCAGGAAAGGGCTCACCAGTCCGCCACCCGTAAAAGCTCAGCTTGTGGCAATCACATATGCGCAGCCCTATGTTAGGTGAAAGATAATGCGCTGACACTGCATGGCTGCATATCAGGTGTCATCTCAAATGGCTTCAATGGTGAAGAAGGGGATCAACAGCTTCAAGTTTTTCATGGCCTACAAGGGAGCTCTTATGGTTGGAGATGAGCTGCTGCTAGATGGCTTGCAACGGTGCAAAGAGCTGGGTGCTCTTGCCATGGTAAACATCCAACTGTCCATTGTGCCAGCAGCACTATTTCTGTCAGGTGTACTCTACAGCAATATCTCATATCCAGGTGGCATGCCACAATGCAGAATAGTGGGTGCTTTTGCCACCAGATACAGTCTACACTCTGTGTTGCATATTTCTACTGGTTACAAGACTTGCTGGGTGCTACATGCAATGAAATATTTATTAACAGTAGTCACGTGTCGGTACACTGCTTGCAGACTGATTCAAAGACCAATGTGATGACATTTGCTCAGATGTATGGTGGTCACCAGTTCTCATGATGGTTTGTAAACCCAACCCAGTATTACAAGCATGAATCCATGAAGTAAGGCTCAATGAAACAGTTCAGACCAGAGCCTTGTTAGACAGATACTCAATGCCTGCATCCTGTAGCTGCCGTGCAGATGACCGCCATGGTGACACAAACCCTGCTGGCGCTTTCATATTCCATGCTTGATGTGCCATGCATCATGTGTAACAGGTGCATGGAGAGAATGGTGATGCAATTGCCATGGCTCAGAAGGCCACCTTTGATGCTGGCATCACTGGACCTGAGGGTCATATCATTTCCCGCCCAGCCTACCTGGAGGTCTGTGCTGTGCTGTGCTGTGCTGTGCTGTGCTGTGCTGTGCTGTGCTGTGCTGTGCTGTGCTGTGCTGTGCTGTGCT